>Ga0105048_10008770_pt1 | contig 16165 bp, 18 predicted proteins | sample MAT05_FD_78382 | JGI IMG/M metagenome (GOLD analysis project Ga0105048, IMG submission 78382) | Freshwater microbial communities from Lake Fryxell liftoff mats and glacier meltwater in Antarctica - MAT-05 | ecosystem: Environmental > Aquatic > Freshwater > Ice > Liftoff microbial mat | place...
CTCGTCTGGCAAGGCGCGCCGTCCGACGGCATACTCTGCGTCTGTCGAGGCGGCGCAACGCAGCCAGGCGAGATGGATCGGCGGCCTCAACCCTTCAACTTCACTGTGCAGAGCTACTAGGCGATCGGGGTGTTCGAGCCGGGGATCTTCAGCTTCTGCCCGACGTCGATGCGATCGGGGTTGGCGATGCCATTGTACTTGGCGATGCGCATGTACGCCTGCTTGTTGATCGAGCCGTAGAAGCGCTTCGCGATCAGCGACAGGGTGTCGCCCTTCTGCACGACGTACTCGCGCTCGCTCATCGACTCGCCGGCCTTCTGCGCCGCGCCGGCCTCCACGCCGAGCGCCGTGGCGTCGACCGCGGTGACGCCAGCAACCGCGCGTGCGAGCGCGACCGCTTCGGCGTGCTCGGCCTTGCTGTCCACCGCGCCGCTGAGGCGGATGGACGTGCCGTTCTGCGCGACGTCGATCGGGTTGTTGGCGAGCGATGCGGCGCCGCGCAGCCGCTCCGAGACGGCGCGCATGAGCGCGGTGGGGTCGGGCGCCTCCACTGCCGGCTCGGGCTGGGTCAGCTTCACGCCGCTGACGTCGACGCTCTTCACGCCGGAGGTCGCCTTGGCGAAACCTTCGAGCTGGCGCCGGTTCAGGCTGGTCGGGACCTCACCGGTGAAGGCGACGTTGCCGTCCTTCTCGGTGAGCTTCACGTTCCACGACGACGCGCCCACCACCTGCTGGAGCGACTCCTTCACACGTTCTTCGATCGACTTTCCAAATGGCCACATGCGGGCTGGATATCGGTCAGCGTCGCGCGGCGCAAGTGAGCGCGCGACTTTCACTGGACAGTCATACTCGCTCAGAGCTTGCGGGCGGCAGCGATCTCATCGGAGTGATTGTCGAAGTATCCCGCGCAAGCAGGGCAGCAGAAGTACACCGTCTTCCCGTTCACCGCGCGCTGCTCCGACGCCGGCTTCACGACGAACGCCACGCCACTCACCGGACAGAACGCCCGCGCCCCGATCTTCGCGCCAGGTTGCTCGAGGACGTCGGCCGACCGGCCGACCATGCGATCGCCTCAGCCTCCGGCGCAGCCTTCGAACGCAGCATCGAAGTTCTCCCACGGCTCGACCATCCGCGGCGCCGCGACGACCGGCGGCGGCTCAGGCGGCGGCGCGGCATCCGGCACCGGCGATGCGCGCGTGCACGCCACGAGAGCGGAAAGGATCACGACACGCCGCATCCTTCCACCTCGTGGTCGGAGCGCTGTGCTGTCAAGCGAGTTGGGTCGCCGGATTCTGGATCCGAGGTCAGCCCCGGAGCGGCGCGATCGCCGACGCCACCCGCGGATTTCCGCCGTAGTCATTCCGCACTGCCACCCCGCGATAGTTGCGCGCGGATAGTATGCCGGCCACCTCGTCGAGCTGATCGAACCCCGCCTCGAGCGCGATCACGCCGTCCGGCGCGAGCACCGTCGCGGCCTCGTCCACCAATCGGCGCACCAGATCGAGCCCATCCACCCCGCCGTCCAGCGCGAGGTGCGGCTCGAACGCGCGAACGTCGGGCGCCAGCGACGCGATGTCGGCGGCGCGAACGTACGGTAAGTTGGCCACCACCAGATCGAACGGCCCCGACAACCCACGCAGCAGATCGCCGGCCGAAAAGGTCACGGAAAGGGCGTTTCGTGCCGCGTTCGATCGGGCCACCTCGAGCGCGCCCTCCGAGATGTCGACGCCCAGCACAATGGCGGCCGGGAGATCGTGCGCCAGCGCCAGCGCGATCGCCCCGGACCCGGTCCCGACGTCGAGGATGCGCGGGGCCGTCAGCGAACGCATGTGCTCGAGCGCGACCTCGACCAGAACCTCGGTGTCCGGCCGCGGCACCAGCACCCGCGCGTCGACCGAGAGCGGCAGGCTCCAGAACTCGCGCTCGCCGGTGATGTACGCGATCGGCTCGTTCTTCCCGCGTCGCGACACCAGGGCGCGGATCTTGGCGCGCTCCTCGTCGCTCAGCGGCTGGTCGAAGCGTGCGTAGAGCATCACGCGCGGGATGCCCAGCGCGTGCGCGATGAGGATCTCCGCGTCGAGTCGCGCGCTCTCGATCCCGCGCTGTGTGAACCACCCGCGCGTCGCGTCGAGCACGCCGAGGATGGTCCAGGCAGGCGAGCGGGGGCCGCCCGTGGATTGACTGTTCATGTAAGGGCGCCGAGGCGCTCGTCTGGCAAGGCGCGCCGCCGACGTAATACTCCGTGTATTTCGAGGCGGCGCAACGCCGCCAGGCGAGATGCATCGGCGGCCGTAGTGAACAGGCGATCCATGGGCGGTCCCCTATTTCGGCTTGAGCGCTTCGGCCTGCGCGTGCGTACGCAGTGCGGTGACGATCGGCTCGAGGTCACCGCCCATGATCTTCGGCAGGTTGTACAAGGTGAGGTTGATGCGGTGATCCGACACGCGATCCTGCGGGAAATTGTAAGTACGAATTTTCTCCGACCGATCGCCCGTACCCACCATGCCCTTGCGCTGCTTGCTCAGCTGCTCCTCGGCCTTGAGCCGCTCGACCTCGTACAACCGCGCGCGCAGCACCTTCATCGCCTTGGCCTTGTTCTTGTGCTGCGACTTCTCGTCCTGACAGATGACCGTCGTGTTGGTCGGTACGTGCACGATGCGCACGGCGGAGTCGGTGGTGTTGACCGACTGGCCGCCGTGGCCGCCGGCGCGAAAAACGTCGATGCGCAGGTCGTTCTGGTTGATGACGACATCGACCTCTTCGGCCTCCGGCATCACCGCGACCGTCACCGTCGAGGTGTGAATGCGCCCCTGCGTCTCGGTGGCGGGCACGCGCTGCACACGGTGAACGCCGCCTTCCCATTTGAGGCTGGAGTAGACCTGATCGCCCTCGACCGAGCCGATGATCTCCTTGTAGCCGCCCGCGGTGCCGGCGCTGATCGACATGATCTCGATGTTCCAGCCCTTCGACGCGGAGTAGCGGCGATACAGGTCGAACAGCTCGCCGGCGAACAGCGCGGCCTCGTCGCCGCCCGCGCCCGCGCGGATCTCGAGGACCACGCTCTTCTCGTCGAGCGGATCCTTCGGCAGGAGGTGCTGGCGCAGCGCTCCTTCGAGCGTCTCGATGCGCCCGTTCAGATCGCGGACCTCGGACTTCGCCATGTCCTTCATGTCGGGATCGTTCGACGTATCGAGGAGCTTCTTGGCCTCGATCAGCTCACCCTGCGCCTTCTTCAGCTCGCGGAACGCGCGCACCACCTCCTCGAGCTTCGACCGCTCGCGGGTGATCTTGGTGAGCTCTTCGATCTTGGTCGAGAGCGCCGGATCGGACAGGCGGGCGGTGAGATCTTCGAAGCGGCGCTCCACTTCTTCGAGCTGGTTCAACATGCGGCGGCGTCCCGGACGTGGCGATAGTCGCCGTAGTCCTTGTACACGGTCACGCCCGCGGGAGGGCGGGCCAGAGCTTCGCGAACATCGAGCGGCGCGAGGCGGGCCTCGGCGGCGAGCGCGGTCTCGAGCGCGACCAGCGCGATCTCGAGCTGGCGATCATCGGGCTCGCGGGTGGTGAGCTTCTGCATCATCCGTCCCGGCGCGACGATCGCCTGCACCCAGACCTGCGACGGGTGGCGCGCGGCGTAGCGGTTGATCTCGTACGCGATGCCGGCGAGCGGGAGCATGAGCGGGATCTTGATCGCCACCAGCGTCAGGTGCTGCGCCCACGCCGGCCCATCGAACAGCGGGAAGAGCGGCAAAACAGCGGCGAACACGAAGATCGAGAGCGTCAGCACGAAGAGGATGAAGCTGGTCCCGCAGCGCGCATGGAACGTGGTCTGACGGCGCGCCTCTTCGAGCGTGAGCGGCAGCCCGTTCTCGTAGCAGTTGACCGCCTTGTGCTCCGCGCCGTGGTACTGGAACACCCGCGCGATCTCCGGGACGCGGCCGATGCCCCAGATGTAGCCGACGAAGATGGCCAGCTTGAACCCGCCGTCGAGCACATGGAACCCGAGCTGATCGACGCCCACGTGGAGCGCGCGCCCGGTGCCCCACGCGAGCAGGTGCGGCAGGCCCACGAAGAGGGCCATCGCCAGGATGAACGCGAAGAAGATGGTGCCGCCCATCGAGCGCGTGGGCGGCTCGATCGGCATGTCGGCGCCGGTGCGAACGACCTCGCCGGGACCGATCTCGCGCTCACCGGGGGGCATCTGGAGCTGCGCCGCGAACTGCAGCGCCGAGAGCCCGTTCATCATCGACTCGACGAGCACGATGACGCCGCGGACGAACGGCCAGCGCAGGAAACGGAGGTGCTCGAAGAGGGAGACCCAGCCGCGCTCGCGCGTGACGATGGTGCCATCGGGGCGTCGCGCCGCCACCGCCAGAGAGCGGGGCGAGCGCATCATGACGCCCTCGATGACGGCCTGGCCGCCCACGTATGGCTTCAGCTCGTCCAAGCGAGAAGACAACCTACGCGATTGGCGCGAGAAAGAGACCTACTTCCGCTTGTAGCGCTTGTTGAACGCTTCGACGCGGCCAGCGACGACCTGCTGACGCGCCTTCCCCGTGTAGAACGGGTGGCAGGCGTTGCAGACGTCGACCTTGTAGTCGCCCTTGGTGGTGCCGGTCTCGATCTTGTTCCCGCAAGCGCAGGTGATCGTGGTGCCGACGTACTGGGGGTGAATGCCTTCTTTCATGACGAACCTTCTGTATCCCGGACAACTTACGGCCTATGCAAAATAGGCCGGACCCGTTCCGGGTGGCGGAACATGGGGTCCCGAAACCGAACTGTCAAGGGACTCCGTCGACGATGAGGGTGATCGAGGAGCGCTGCCGGTCCGCGACGACCTGGTCCTGGGCGCAGCCGGTCCCGACCAGCATCCCATCTCCGCCCGTCGCGTCCACCAGAACGGCCCAGCTCCCGACCGGGATCCGCAGCGGCAGGACCGTCCCGTCGCGGCGCGCGCTCTCGTCGAGCACCTGCCGAAAAGGGCCGTAGTCGGCCGGGAGCCGCGGGCGCGCGGTGCGCAGCGCGGTGCACTGCTCGGCGCTCTCCTCGTCCATGTAGAACAGGATCGCGATCGAGCTGGTGCGCGACAGCACCGCCGCGTCGGTGAAGCGCAAGCCGAAGCCGGCGCTGGTCACGCCCTCGCCGCAGCCGACAGGGGCCACGACCCCCGCGATCAGAAGCGCAGCAATGGCCGCACACTCACGTCGGTGCATCCAAATCCCTCGTTCGCATCGCAGTTGTTCGTCCCGCTGGTCGACGCCACCACCACCAGCACCACGATCAGCGCGGCGGCCAGCACGCCGCCCGCGAGGATCAGCGCTTCGGTCGTGGTCCAGGGCTCGTCATTCGAGACCGGCACGGTTGCGATCGCCACCGCGGTGCTCGTGCGCGTAGTGGTCGCCGTCGCCACGTCGCCGGAGTAGGCCTCGGCCAGCGACGGGACCGCGGCCGGCTCGAGCACGATCGGCTCCGCGACCGACCCCGCGCGTGCGACCACCTTCTTGCCGCTCTTGGCCTCGACGTAGATCTCGTATCGCGGCTCGTCCAGCGTCAGCGCGAGCGCGGCTTGCGTGGCCGTCCCGACCACCCACGGCATCAGGTACGGCTGGTACACGCGGCTGCCTTCGGTGCGGATGCGAGCCTCGATCTTCGCCGATCGCGGCACGCCGAACGCGTCGACCACCACGCGGATGCGGGCGTGCTCCTGCACCTTGCCGATGACGCGGAACACCAGCGCCGGCCCGCCGTCGGGCGGCCGTACCGTCGCAGTGGTGGTGCTCGATCGCGCCGGCTTTACCGCGGTTTTCGTGCTGGTCCGCGTCGGCTTCAACGGTGGATCAGGCTTCGGATCCGGCTTCGAGTCGGACCTGGGTTCGGGCTTCGTCTTCGGTCCGCGCGGCGCGGTCGCCGGCGCGTTCTCTCTCGCGCGCTCGAGCGCCCCCACGATCTTGGGCGAGGTCCCGCGCGGCAAAGTCACCGTCGGATCGAGCGCCACCGCGTCATAGAACGCCTCGCTCATCCCCGAGTCGTCGCCGAGCTCGGCCCGCGCCCGACCGAGCGCGACGTACAGCCGCGCGCGCATCGACTTCCGCACCTCGCGGGTGCGCCGATCGGAGGCCAGCCGCTCGAGGATCTCGCGCGCCCGCTGGTACTCGAGCGAGGCGAGCAGGGCGTCCGCCTGCTTCACGCCGGCCTGGATCTCGGACTCGATGCTGGGCTCGCCCTGGGCCCACGCGGGCGCGGCGAAGAGCAGCGCGAGCAAAAGGACGACGAGCTGGATCACTCGAACGTGACCGTCGATCGCGTCACGATGGTGCCGCGTTCGCCCGCGTTGCCGGCCAGGACGCGGCTCAGGGCGCTCTTTCCGAGCGTTTTCTTCGAGAAGATCAGCCGCACGACGGTCGTGCCCTTCGACACGACGAACGATCGGCCGACGGGGGCGTTCGCGTACTGACAGGCGGAGGGCAGCGGGAACGAGCGACCCAGAGGATCGGTGAGCAGCTCGTCGCCGACCGCGATCGCCACCCGCCGCATCCCGCGCGGCGCCCCGACCCTGATCTGGGCGGTGGATCCCGGCACACACAGGCCGTCGCATTCGAGCGAGAACAGCGGGCGTGGCACCGGATCGTCCTCGACGCCGGGGATCACGTTCAGCGCCATCAGCGCGAGCAGCCCGCCGCTCAGCAGGCTGATCGCCGCGGTCCAGCCGATCCGCGTCGCGACCGAGCGCTGCGGTGTCAGGTCGACCTTGGTGCCGACGCGGTGGAGCAAGCGCTCGATCGTCGGCTGGGCCAGCGCGATCGCGGCCGCGTCTCCCTGGAGCGCGGCGTCGATCTCGGCGTCGCCGGCCCGCACCTCGCGCGCCCGCAGCGCGTGGCGGATCTTGCGGCGGATCACCTTTTCGCGCGCGGAGATCAGCGGTCCGACCATGTTCAAGGTCGCCGCGGCGCCGGCGCGGGTCGATCCGCGGGCGCGCTCGGCGACCAGCGCGCGATCTTCGGCGCCGAGATCGAGGCACACCTCGCGGGTCACCTGCGCGATGATCTCGGCGCGCGCACGGGCGTCGAGATCGAGCGGGGGATCGAGCGGATCCGTGCGCACATCGCCATCCAGCACCGCGAGCCCGTCGATCGCGACGTCGCCGGTCGAGATCTCGCCGCCGTGCAGCCGCGCGTGCGCTTCGAGCACCGTTCGGGCGTGATCGTCGAGCGCGCGACCGTCGTCGAGCACGCCCGCGCGCAGCGCTCGCGCGATGATCTCGGCGGTGAGCCGCTCGGCCTGATCGGTGTCGCCGACGCCGAGCACGCGCATCGCCGGCGGGCCACGCAGCGCGAACCCGGCTCGCACGAGCCGCCAGATGCGCGGGAGCACCGCGGTGATCCGGCTGTTCAGTAGCCGCTCCATTGCATGCTCTCGGGCTCGCGCACCGGGGTGAGCTCATCCTTCGAGTTGGCGTACGTGCCGCTCGCGCTCCAGCTGACGTCGGTGTCGTCGGCCAGCTTCCGCAGCGCCTTGTCGTCGTACTTCTCCTCGTTGTCCCAGTAGTCGTCGGGGCGCTCGCAGCCGTCCTGGCGCGCGTAGATCTCGCCGCCCGCGACGTCGCCGTTCGGCAAGAGGTACAGCTCGACCGAGAGCCGCGTGTCACCGACGACCAGGTACTCGTCGTCGTGGATCTCGAAGTCGCCGGTCGCATCCGACGCCGCGTCGCGCAGCGCAGAGGCGAAGGCCTTTTGCCGAGGTTCTTCGATGTCCTCGATGTCCTGGCTGGCGAGCACCTTCAGGCCGCCCTTGGCCGGATCCTCGATCGCCTCCGCCTGCGCCTCGGGGGACAGCGCCTGGAAGCTCTTCAGATCGCCGGGCTTGCTGGCCGGTCCGGGCGCGCCGATGCCGAGCGCCTCGGGATCCGCCGCCTCGTAGCCCTTCGCGAGCTTGCTGCGCAGCGCCTTCGTGAAGGCCTTGTCCGCCGCGCCGTTCGAATCGAACGTCGCGCTGGCGCTCTGGCCCGCTTTCCCGATCGGGCCCCAGTGGGTGTGGAGCGTCTTTCCTTCGACCGCCAGCGTGTAGAACTTGTTGCTGCTGCCGTCCTGGAACGCGAGCACCGCTTCGAGGCGGTTCTTGCCCTGCGCGGAGTCGATGGTGCCCTGCGCACCGAGCACGTCGGCCAGCGATTGCTGCGCGCCCGGCGCGAACTCGACGCCCGACGCGAGCTCGCAGGTGAGGAAGCTCTTGCCCGCCGTGGTGAACGCATCACCGCCGTCCTTCGCGATCTTCTCGAGCTGCTTGATCTCGGCGGTGTCGTATTTCTTGTCGCCGTTCTCGACGGCGACCTTCCTGAACGCCTTGAGCGCGCCGAGCACGTTGGACATGCCCTGGGTTATATCGGCGCGCGAGCCCCCTGGCTAGACGCTCACTTCTTGACCGGGCGCACCAAGAACAGCGGCGCGCGGTGGCGCCGGAACGTGACGACCTGACCGAACGCAACGGGATACTGGCGGTGCGCGCCGTCGATGAACACGCGGGCCTCGTTCAGATGGCAGGTGATCTTGAGGACCGCGTCCTTCGCGAGCGTCCCACGGGTCATGTTCACCTGGCTGCCGGGCGGCGCGTACGGCTCGCGCACCACGAACGCGAAGCGCTCTTCTTCGAGGCTCAAAGCGAGGCCGCCCGCCGATCGCAGCGCGGCGGTCGATCCAGCGGCGGTCGAGATCCACACCCCCGAGCTGCGCTGCGTCTCTTCGCCCTCGGGCGACGCCAGGTGATAGCGGGCGGTCTGGGCCGGGCTCTCGTGGCAGAAGAGCACGTCGTTGAGCACCGGCTCTTTCAGCTGCTTTCGCCCGATCGCGACCGCCAGACGGTGCACCGGCATCGGCTTCACGCGACGCGAGATCATCGCGTCGAGCACGTCTCCGAACGTCGGCGCGCGGCAGCAGGTCAGGAAGCCCACCGAGAACGTCGGCGCCGAGTTCACGCCGAGGACGGGGGTCTTGTTGCGAACGGTGTGCGAGGCCTCGAGCAGCGTGCCGTCACCGCCGACGGTGATCACCAGATCGTGCCCGTTCTGCGGGAGCGGTCGGCCGACGACGTGCTCGTCCACCTCGATGTCGCGCATCTTCAGCGCCTGGCGGACCATCCGCAGCGAGAGCTTGTGCTCCTCGTGCGCGATGCGCAGATCGGCGGTCTCCTCGAAGCGATGCGCGCCGCGCAGCATCGCGTAGGCGGTCTTCTTCGTGACCAGGAGGACGCGACGGACTCTCATCGACGCTTCATTTCTCGAGGTGTCGCCACAGCCGCGCGAGGATCAGCTCGGTCTTGGCGTCGTCGAGCGTGAGCTCGTCGGGGCGGGTGGGCTCGGGCGCTTCCATCAGCTCGAAGGCCTCGTCGAGGGTCAGCGACAGGAGCACCGATCCGTCCTCGAACGGGCTGCCGTCGCCGGGCGGCGGATCGAGCAGCGCGTCCTCCAGGGCGCCCGGGGTGATCTGCACCGCGAGCGGGAAGATACGCTCGGTGAACAGGCCAGGGACGGGGAAAAACGGGCGGCCCAACCGGATCGCCTCGCCGCGATCGATGCGCACGCCGGCCTCCTCCCACGTCTCGCGCTCGACGCACGCCTCGGGCGTCTCGCCACCCTCGATGAGGCCCGCGAACACCTCGGTGGTCAGCGGCCGCTGGGCCGCGACGTACACCGCGTAACGCATCTGGCGGCGCAGCAGGATGCGCGTGGCCCCCACCGGATCACGCGGACCGCGGGCGAACAGGACGAAGCCCGCCGCGTCGCGCTTGTCGGGCGCGCGATCCACGTAGTCGACGACGTACGCCTCGGATCGCGACCCGTCAGTGAAGACGGTCTTCACGCGGTGGCGGTAGCGGCGGAGGTACCCCTCGACCGGGGAGGTGATGCGCGAGACGTCCTGCAGGATCTCGGCACCGGCTGCGATCGGCCAGGCCTCAGGCTCTTCCGGGCGTCGCACGGGGCAGCACGCTAGCACGCCGTCGGCTTCGCGGTATGCTCCGGCCGGCGTGGACGTGGCACGGATCGAGGCGAGCTGGCCCGAGACGACCGGAGCGGTCGGCGTTCGTCTCTCTTCCGGCTGGATCTCCGGCGAAACACGGCCCGGGCAGTACGTGCTGGCGGGCGAGAAGAAGATGCCGCTGGTGCTGGCCTCGGGCCCGGGCGAGCCGCCGATGCTGCTGGTCGGAGCGAACGCGCAAGCCAGCCTCACCCTCGACGTCGGGAGCAGCCTGATGATCGATGGCCCGCTGGGCGGTGGTTTCCCGCTCGAGGCGGCGCGCGGCCACGAGGTGGTGATCTTCGCGGTCGGCACCGCGCTCGCAGCGGCCCGCGCGCTCATCCAGACGATCGCCGCGCACCGCGCCGATTACGAGCGGGTGCGCGCGTACCTCGGGGCGCACACGACGGAAGCACACGCCTATCGCAGCGAGGATGCGCGCTGGGCCGACGCGCGCATCGAGGTGGTCCGCGCGACCTCGCGCCCCTGGATCCAGGACCTCTTCCTGGCCGGCGATCCACCCTCGGCCGGCACGCGCGCGTTCGCGGCCGGTCACTCCGCGATGATGATCAGCGTGCGTGCGGCGCTCGGCGAGCGGGGCATGGATCCCGCCACGCTCGGCACCAACGCTTGACCCGCGCATCCCCCGGCACGACACCGAGGGCGTGATGTCCCCCCTCGAAGCCGCCACGCTCGCCCGCACCGGCGCGATCTGGGCGCGGCGCCCGGATATCAAGACGCTGGAGATCACCGGCCCCGATCGGGTGCGCTACCTCAACGGCCAGGTCTCGAACGACATCACGATGCTCGGGGACGGGCAGGGCTGCCTGGCCGTGAAGACGTCGGCCAAGGGCCGCACCGAAGCGCTGATGCGCGTGCGCGCGACGCCCGATGCGCTCCTCCTCGATCTGCGAGCGGTGGTGGCGGACGCGACGCTGGCGGCGCTGGCGCGTTACATCATCATGGACGACTGCGAGATCCGCGACGTGTCGGCCGCGCGCGACGTCCTCACGATGGTCGGACCCACGGCGGGCTACGCGGGCGCGCCGGCGATCGCGCCGCACGCGTTCGCCGAGGTGGATGGGGTGGTCGTCATCCGCGATCTCACCCTCGGCATCGAGGGCTACGAGCTGCACGTCCGACCGGGTCACGTGCCCGAGCTCGGCGCGCCCGAGGCTCCGTTCGAAGCGCTGGAGATCCTGCGCATCGAGAACGGCATCCCGGTGGACGGCCAGGATCTCGGCCCCGACGTGCTCCCGCTCGAGGCCCATCTCGAGCACGCGATCAGCACCACCAAGGGCTGCTACTCCGGCCAGGAGGTGATCGCGCGGGCGATGAACCTCGGTGGCGTGCAGTGGTCGCTGGTGTCGCTGGCGATCGAAGGCGGCACCCCTGCAGTCGGCACCGAGCTCTTTGCCGACGCGGAGAAATCGCAAGGCAGCATCACGTCGCTCACGTACTCGCCGCGCAGAGCCGGCCTCGTCGCGCTCGCGTTCGTGCGCCGCGCGCAGCAAGCGCCGGGAACGCGGCTCCGCGCCGGTGATTCGGGCGCGATCGCGACAGTCTTGTAAGCGCCTGCCTACACGAGCGATTGAGGATTCTAGGCTGCAGCGTCCCGGCCGCGGATCCGAGGCTCGCGGCCCGCACTCATCGCAATTCGACACACGCAGAGCGCTGGCACGCTCGCTGCTGTTGGTGGTCCGCGTCCCCCACGACCACCAACACGAGGAGCCGTACCCATGTGCAATCGAGTCTCGAACCAGCCGACCCCGACCCCGACGCCCGTCAACACCGAAGCGCAGCCGGCGAGCGGCGCCAACACCACCGCCGGGCCGAACCAGGTCACCACCACGCCTGCCGAGACGGCGGTCGGCAACACCACGAACAACAGCCAGTTCACGGTCGAGTACATGCGCGTGACGTACTCCCAGAACGGCCAGGGCGGCGCCCAGTGCACCACCCCGTGGAGCCCGACCAACTGCATGCCGGCGCCGGGTAGTGAGAACGGTCTTTCCGGCGCGCCTGCGGGCCAGGGCCTCACCAAGAACTCCGATGGGAGCGTGACCACCGCGGGCGGCTACAAGATCGTCCCCGAGAACAAGGAGAACGCGTGGTCGGTCTATGACAAGGACGGCAAGCAGCTCACGCGCGTCTGGGGCGACCCGCACGTCAGCGAGGGCGACGGCACGCGCTGGGACTTCACGAAGGGCAGCAACTTCGTCCTGCCCGACGGCACCCGTATCTCGGCGAAGACCACCGCGGACACCGGCCACCCGGTGACGAGCGGCCTCGACATCGCCAACGGCTCGGACCGGATCCAGATCAGCGGCATCGATCAGAACGCGCCCGTCACCGGCGAGCCGACGCGCGATGGCCTCGCAGGCTGGCAGACGGCGAACGGCGTGGGCAAGGACACCTACGCGCTCAAGCACGACGGCACCAACCAGGACTGGGTGAAGTACGGCGCCAACGGTGCCCTGCAGGGCGTCGTGACCGGAGCGAAGGACGACGGCACCGGCTCGTACGCGCAGGAGACGACCGGGGCGGACTCGGCGCTCGCGCAGACGCCGGTCGCGAACCAGAACGGGATGACCGGCCCTGGCCAGGGCTTCGGCCTCGAGCAGCTGTGGCAGGCGCTGAGCGGCCTGTTCGGTGGCGGCCAGCAGCAGTCGCCGGATCCGTTCCAGCAGATGGGCCAGAACGGCATGACCGGCCTCCCGCAGAACGGGATGCAGAACGGCATGGACCAGCAGATGAACCCGATGGGCTTCATCCAGATGCTGCAGCAGCTGTTCGGTGGTGGCGCCTTCGGTGGTCTCGGACAAAACGGGATGTCGCCGCAGGACGGCTACGGCGCCGTACAGCAGCTGCAGGCGGTGCTTTACCAGGCCGCGATCGCGCAGCAGATGCAGAGCGCCCAGCTCTTCAACGGGTTTTACAATCGCTCCTTCAGCGGTCGATGATGCGGCGTGACGAACCCGCTCGATGAGGCGAAGGCCACGATCCGCACGGACCTCTTTGGCGGAAGGGGATCCGTGCGGATCTGGGATCTCGGAGCGAGGACGCCGCCCTTCTCGGCGACCTTGTTCTGCGAGCTCGACGCCAACGGCACCGTGGGTCGGCACCAGCAAGAATCCGAGGTGGAGCAGGTGGTCGTCGTGGAGGGATCCGCGACGATCACCGTCTCCGGTCGAGCCCACACCTGCGTTCGGGGGAGCGCGGTGGCGGTTCCACTCGGGGCGATCCTCGCCATCGACAACGGCCCCGCGCCGCTCCGGTATCTCATCATCAAGGCCTCGAGATCTGCGAGTGTGGTGCGGCCGTGATGGGTGCCTTTATCCGTGTCGAGGCGGGATGCATCGGCGCGGATAAAGGTAGCCATCACGGTCGCGCCACACTAGAGCGCTGGCCGAGTGATCTCGTTCGACAACGTCAGCAAGCAGTACGGGCGCCGCATCCTCTTCATGGAGGCCTCGGCCAGCGTCGAGCGCGGCGAGAAGGTCGGGCTCGTCGGGCCCAACGGCTCCGGCAAGACCACCGTCTTTCGCCTCATCACCGGTGAGGAAGAGACCGACGGCGGCCAGGTCGCGGTCGAGCGCGGCAACAATATCGGCTATTTCTCGCAGGACGTCGGCGAGATGGCCGACCAGACGGTGCTCTCCGCGGCGCTCGATGGCGCCGGGCCGGTCGCGAAGATCCTCGGCGAGATGCGCTCGATCGAGCACGACCTCGGCGACCCCGACAAGGCCGATCAGATGGACGCGCTCTGCCAGCGCCTCGGTGACCTCCAGGAGCAGTTCGAGTCCCTTGGCGGCTATTCGCTCGAGACCAAGGCGCGGAAGATCCTCTACGGCCTGGGCTTCCAGGACGCGGTGATCGACGACGACGTCGGCGCGCTCTCCGGCGGTTGGAAGATGCGGGTGGCGCTCGCGCGCATCCTGCTCCTCGAGCCCGATCTGATGCTCCTCGACGAGCCGACCAACCATCTCGACGTCGAGAGCATCATCTGGCTCGAGCAGTTCCTGCAGAACACCGAGAGCGCGCTGGTCATGACCTCCCACGATCGGGAGTTCATGAACCGCGTCGTGAAGAAGGTGATCGAGATCGACGGCGGCGAGCTGACCACGTTCTCGGGCGACCTCGACTTCTACACCGCGCAGCGCGTGCTGCGCGATCGCGAGCAAGAGGCGCAGTACAAGCGCCAGCAGAAGATGCTGGAGAAGGAGAACGCCTTCATCGCCCGCTTCAAGGCCCGCGCTTCGCATGCCTCGCAGGTGCAGAGCCGGATCAAGAAGATCGACAAGATCGAGAAGTTCGAGCCGCCCAAGAAGATCGAGGCTTTGAAGTTCGATTTCCGGAAGCCGCCGCGCTCGGGCGACGACGTGGTGAAGATCGATCACGTGCTGAAAAAGTACGGCGCGCGCACGGTGACCGATCTCGACATGTCGATCCGCCGCAAGGAGCGATGGTGCGTGATGGGCGCGAACGGCACCGGCAAGTCCACGCTGCTCAAGCTGATCGCCGGCGCGCTCGAGCCCGACGACGGCCGCGTCGCCCTCGGGGCCGCGGTGAAGATGGGCTACTTCGCGCAGCACACGATGGAGCTGCTCGACGGCACGAAGACCGTGTTCGAGACGCTGATGGACGACTTCCCGACCGCCTCGCAAGGCAACTTGCGCGCGCTGGCGGGCTGCTTCGGCTTCCCCGGCGACGACGCCGACAAGCCGTGCAAGGTGCTGAGCGGTGGCGAGAAGGCGCGGGTCGTGCTCGCGCGGATGCTCTTCGATCCGCCGAACTTCCTGGTGCTCGACGAGCCGACCAACCACCTCGACGTGATGACCAAGGACATGCTGGTCGAGTCGCTGGCCGACTTCGAGGGGACGATGATCTTCGTCTCCCATGACCGGCGGTTCCTGAGCGCGCTCTCCAACCGCGTGCTCGAGCTCGACGCCGACGGGCCCGGGACGAAGGCGCGCGCGTACCCCGGGGGGTACCGCGAATACGTGATCCAATCGGGCCACGAGGCTCCGGGCTTGCGCGCACCCTGACCAAAAGTTGCTTGAATACGAGTCAACCAATGGCGGATGGCGTGTAGGTCCGGCTTGACCGAACCTGGGGCCGGCATGTCACACGGCTCCAAGATCCTGCTCGTTTTGCTCGCATTCACCGCCTGCTCCGAGGACGGCCCCGGCGATGGGCGCATCCCGAGCGGCGGCAACCCCAACGGCAGCGGCTTCGACTCCGGCGTGAGCGGGGGCGGCAACGACGACGCCGCCGGGAGCGGCAGCGGTCAGGACGCGGCGAGCGGGCAGGGCAACAACGACGCCTCCGTGTCGCCCGGCAGCGACGGGAGCCTCGCCCCCGGCATGGACGCGGCCAACAGCGGCGGAGGCTGCGTCCCCGCCGAGATCTGCGGCAACGGCATCGACGACGACTGCAACCAGCGAGTGGACGACGGCTGCTTCTGCGCGCCCGGCGCGACCCAGAGCTGCTACGGCGGCCTCCCCAGCCAGGCCGGCGTCGGCGTCTGCACCATGGGCACGCAGACCTGCAACATGGTCGGCGAGCTCGGCGAGTGGGGCGCGTGCAGCGGCGACGGCCGCCCGACCCAGGTCATGTGCGGCTTGATGCAGGACTCGCACTGTAACGGGATGATCGACGAGGGCTGCAACTGCACCGCGGGCCAGCAGCAAGCTTGCTACGAAGGCCCTTCGGGCACGTCGGGCGTCGGCATCTGCCGCCCGGGCACGCAGGACTGCGTCGTCGGCGCGAGCTCGTCGGACTGGGGCCCGTGCAACGGCCAGGTCCTCCCGGCGGCGGCCAACACCTGCGACGGCAACGACAACCTCTGCAACGGGATGCCGTTCGCCGGCTGCGCGTGCACGCCCGGTGAGTCGCGCGCTTGTTACGAAGGCCCGATGGGCACGCTGGGCGTGGGCCTGTGCGTCGGCGGCACGCAGGCCTGCCAGGACGTGGCTGGCACCCCGACGTGGGGCGCTTGCACGGGCCAGGTGGTGCCCGCGCCGAACACTTGCGATGGCATCGATCGCCTCTGCGACGGCAACCCGAACGGCGGGAGCTGCGGCTGCGTCATCGGCACCGCGCGCGCTTGCTACGACGGCCCGCCGGGATCGGCCGGCGTCGGCCTGTGCGTCGGC
>Ga0105048_10008771_pt1 | contig 16165 bp, 15 predicted proteins | sample MAT05_FD_78382 | JGI IMG/M metagenome (GOLD analysis project Ga0105048, IMG submission 78382) | Freshwater microbial communities from Lake Fryxell liftoff mats and glacier meltwater in Antarctica - MAT-05 | ecosystem: Environmental > Aquatic > Freshwater > Ice > Liftoff microbial mat | place...
ACCGCAGCACCCGCCGTTGCAACCCCAACCGGCCCCGCTACACCGCCAGGTTCTGAAGCTGACGCCGGCGTGGAAAGCTCGGCGCAGCCTGCTCCCCTACCCAAGAAACCGGCGCTGCGGCCGAGCCACACTTTGCGAAAGAAACCGCAAAAGAAGCCAGGGTCCTTTGATTTAGGGTTTTAGGTGCCGCTTCATAGTCTTGAACATGCCCGCGTTATCGCTTCGGATTGGCCGCTTCTTTCGCCGGAGCCGTTGGCACGTGTTCGCGCTGGTGATCGGTCTGGTTCTCGGGCGTGCTTCGCCAGCGCTTGCCGTCGAGGTTGAAGAAGGCGCTCGCACCAAAGCAAGATCTCTTGCGCAAGAGGCGCTCGGCCACATGCACGCCGAAGAGTGGCAGCAGGCTCAGACACTCCTCGCGGAAGCGTATGCGCTCATGCCGGCGCCAACGCTCGCCTTGCTCGAAGCTCGAGCCTTCGAGCGAATGGGGCGCCTCGTTGAAGCTCAATCTTGGTATCAGCGAGCTAGCGAGGCAGAGCTTGGAGCGGACGTTCCTGAAGCTTTCAACGCGGCGCGGGAAGAGGCTACTCGCGAGTTGCCACTGCTCGACGCACGCATTCCCAGGCTAACTTTGCTGGTGCAGGGGCCCGGTGCGACCGATCCAACCCTGGAACTCTACCTAGGCGCTCGCCTGCTCACGGCGAGTGAGCGCTCAAAGCCAGTGTTGGTGGATCCAGGTGAGCAACGCATCCGCGTGCTGGTCGCTAAACAGGTACTCGTTTCAACGTCACTCGCTGTGGTCGAGGGGGATCAAAAGACCGTATATATGGGTATTTCTGCGGTGCTGCCGCCGGTTCAGCCCAAAGCTCCCGTAGTGCGTAATCGCGGCGAAGACGCGCGCCGCACTGCCGGCTGGGTTGCGTTCGGTGTGGGCGGTGCTGGGCTCGGGTTTGGCGCGGCTACGGGAATCATGATGTTAGACGCTCAAGGGAAATTGGAGGATCAATGCGGGATAGCCTGCCCGGCCTCTGCCTCCGATGATCTCGCAAGGTTTCGGGCTACGCGCACCCTGAGCAGTGTCGGCTACGGCGTCGGTTTGGTGGGGGTGGCAGTGGGCGTGTATTTGTTGCTGAGTGCGGACGAAAAGAAGGTTTCGGTTTCGGCGGATGTTGGCGTTTGGTCGAACGGCCACGTGCTAGGTGTGCAAGGAGCCTTCTGATGCGAGTACACTACTGGCTTGGGTTGATGGCAGCCGCTCTGGCGCTCCCCGGTTGTCCAATTCTGGTGCAGGACAACTACAAGCTCGACACGAGCTTGTATGCACCCGTGTTGGGGGGTCAAGCGGGGCAATCGCCAGTACTCGGCGGACGGGCTTCAGTGGGGGGAGCGCTGGGTGTTGGTGGTTCGCGGACAGGTGGAGCTCCTGGAACCAATGGGGGCAGCGCAGGCGCCGCGGGGAGTCAAGACTCAGGCAATTGCGCGAATAATCGGCGAGATGGCGACGAGACGGACAAGGACTGCGGGGGGGCCACGTGTGCGCCCTGCGTCGACGGTCGCAGCTGTCGCTTTGGTGGTGACTGCGCGAGCGGGGTTTGCACAGCCGGAGGTGTGTGCGACGTACCAACCTGTAACGACGGCGTGAAGAACGGCGACGAAGTTGGCATTGATTGCGCAGGGAAGTGTCCAGCCTGTCCCGCTGGCCAACCTTGCCGCGCGATCAACGATTGCGAATCGAACGTGTGTCAAAGCGATAAGTGTCGTTCTTCGGGCTGCGGGGATGCTTTGCAGAACGGTACTGAATCGTCGGCAGACTGCGGCGGACCCTTGTGTGGGCAGTGCCCGGCAGGTGCCACATGCAACGTCGCTGCGGATTGTAAGGCGTCGGCCTGTGTGAATAGTCGCTGTGCTGTCGCCAGCTGCGATGATCTCGTTCAGAACGGCACGGAATCTGACGTCGATTGCGGTGGAAATTGCACCCGTTGCGCGGCAGCAAAGCAATGCCGTCACGGGGGCGAATGTGTTTCAAATCGCTGCGTGGATGGGGTTTGCGTGGCCGCTTCTTGCAGCGATGGGCTGCAGAATGGCCTGGAAACAGGCGTAGATTGCGGCGGTGGCGTGTGTGCTAAGTGCGCCGATGGGCAACGTTGCACGACGCCAATCGATTGTGCCAATGCGCAGTGCATCGATGGTGCTTGCCGTTCCAAGACCTGCGCCGACGCTCAGAAGCAAGGCAACGAGTCCGATGTTGATTGTGGAAACTCCTGCCCAGTGTGTGTCGTCTCGCGCCTGTGTCAGAAGTCGACGGACTGCGCGTCAGGAGTCTGCAAGGTTCAAGTGTGTGCCACGCCTTCGTGCGCAGACGGCGTCAAGAATTCGGACGAAACGAGCATTGACTGCGGCGGGCCTTGCGGCCCCTGCGATTTGGGCAGAGCTTGTCGTCTCGACAAGGACTGTAAGAGCCTGGTGTGCCGAGGTTCGTGTGTTGCGCCTACCTGTTATGATTTTGTGATGAATGGCGATGAAACAGACATCGACTGTGGAGGCACTTCTTGCCTCAAGTGCGCAAGAAACCAGGCCTGCCGATTGCCTTCAGACTGCGGCACGGGCAGTTGCTTCGGTACGCGCTGCAACTGAAACCTTCCGTTTAAGGCTCGCGCTCGAGGCTAACCAGCGGGGATCTCAGTGTCGGCGATGGCCCAGAAGTGTGCAGCTCTTGGCCGGCGCCTTCCAAGTGCCAATGCTCGTCGAGCAGGCTATCGAGGATGAGCTTTCCGCGATGGCCCCAGATCGGATGCTCCTCTTCGCTCATCTCATCAGCGACCTGGTTGGCGGCTTCAGATGAGGTGATGCCGCGCTCAAGCGCGAAGTTCAGAACCTGCCCCGTGATCAAGTAGACCGAGTTTTCCCAGGTTCGGCCGAAGTGACGACGAATGCTGGGATCGTCGGGTAGCGTGCCGTATTGTTCGTTGGCGCAACGCACGATCCCCATGCGATTCGCCACGAAATCTGGAATGTACGCGATCCCGCGATCCATCAGCGCCTGCGGATCGCGCAGCTCATCGGCCAACTGATTGTTGGCAGCCCCACAAACGAGCTTCGCGTTGAGCAGCGGAATGGTTCTCGCATTCAGCACCCCACCTAAGGCGCAGGGTGCGAAGATATCACAGCGCTCGGAGAATATGCTGGTCTCCGAGGGCGTCACGGCTGAGAGCTTCACAGGCTGCTGAGCAAAGCGAATTCTGGAGGCTTGGACCTGAAGTTCAGAAACGTCGCAGGCCACTATCTCAGCCACTCCCCGGCGCAGCAGTTGTTCGATCATTGAGGAGGCGACGTTGCCTAGCCCCTGAACGGCGACCTTCTTTCCCTCCAGATCTCCGAGCCCTAAGTGTGAAAGTGCCGCTTCCATGGCGCAAATCACCCCGGTTGCTGTTGAGATCGAGGGATTGCCCGAGCCGCCGAGAGTTGGCGGAATACAGGTCACGAAGCGGGTAGTTTTGAAGACATGCGCGATGTCCGAGGGTTGGGTGCCCACGTCCTCAGCCGTTACGTACAAGCCGCGCAGCGACGTGACGAAGCTGCCGTATTCTTGGTACAGCTGGGCGCGGTAGCCGGCATCCTGTAGGTCGCCAGTTCTCTGCCGCAAGATCAGCCCTTTGCCACCACCCCACCACAGGCCCGCAAGCGCATTCTTGCGAGTCATGGCCTTCGACAATCGGAGCCCGTCACTCAGGAACTCACCGAGCGTGGCATACTCCCAATGTCGGAGGCCGCCCGCGGCTTGGCCACGCCGTGTTCGGTGGACGAAAGCCGCGAACAGTGCGCCGGTATGGGCTCCGAGCTCCAGAAAAAGTGCTTCGTGGCTCGCGGCATTGAGGCTTCCCAATATTGACTGCAACAAGGGCTCAAGAGCGGGATGCGAGGCGCGGGGCGTTTTTCCCAACACGAAGAAGGCCCGCCGCGTGCCCAGTGCTTCGAGCTGCTGCACGAGGGTTTCGGGCGAAGCTTGTAGAGGATCCATGAGCAAGCGAAGTCTAGTGACCGGACCTCGGAACGGCTACCCGTAACACCTCGGAACGGCTACCCGTAACACCTCGGAACGCCCTTGCGCTCTTCAGCGCAGGCTTTTTGGCTCTTACTCTAAAACAGTGAAGCTGCGGCAGCGCTTAACAGGGGCGGGTGCCCGGGCCGACGCACGAGCATGACCGGACAGGGTGCACGCCTGAGCACGCGTGTCGCCACGCTTCCAAGGTCGCCGGCGCCGGTGCCAGTTGGTCGCGAGCCCAGCACAATGAAGGCGCACGCCGCCTCTTCAGCCAGTGTGCAGATCAATTCTTCGGGGCTGCCGAATTCAACTCGAATTTCTGGCTGTTGGCCGGTCAACGGCTGGACGCGTTCAGCCAGCTTCTTAAGTTTGAACCGCGCCTGGTTTCTGGCCACATCGGTCGCTGGTCGCGGATCATGCGCGCCTGCTGCGAGAAACAAGGCATGAGCTGGCAGATAGGGAGTGGGTGAAACCACATGCAGCAACATCAAGCCCCGCGAGGTGAGCCGTCCAAGCACGATGGCTTCGTTGAGCGCGCCCGCTGCGGCTTCGGAAAAGTCCGTGGGGACCAGGATCTTCGGTCTAGGGCTCACGTGAGTCAGCTCTACGATACAGCCCGATCGCTCGGGTGCACTGCGGGTGAGTGGCTCTTCGGCGCGGCGCCGTACTCCTGGAGCTTGTACTGGATCTTGCGCACGCTGATGCCGAGCACGTCCGCGGCTCGGCTCGTAGAACCGCCCTCTGCTTCAAGCGTTTGTAGAATTGCGTAGCGTTCAAGCGCGGCTAAGGACGAGCCGGGAATGATGGGCACATCGCCATTCTTGGTCGCAGCCGCGATCTCGGTTGGCAGGTGGTGCGCTTCGATGCTGGGGCCATCGGCGAGCACCACGGCGCGTTCAATGACGTTCTCCAGCTCACGTACGTTGCCAGGCCAAGCATGATGGCGGAGCTGCGTGAGCGCACCGTCGGCAATGCGTGTGAGCGATTTCCCGTTCTCTTTACTAAACCTTTTCAGAAAATGCATGGCCAGGGCTGTCACGTCACTGGGCCGTTTGCGAAGCGCTGGCAGGGTGATGTTGATAACATTCAGCCGATAGTAGAGGTCTTCACGGAACTTTCCTTCATTTACCATCTGCTTCAAATTGCGATTAGTCGCAGCGACCACGCGCACGTCGACCTGCACTGTTTGGTTGCCGCCCACGCGCTCAAACTCCCGCTCTTGCAGCACACGGAGCAGCTTCACCTGCGTCGCGGGTGAAATCTCTCCTATCTCATCCAAGAACAGGGTGCCCCCATCCGCCTGCTCGAAGCGCCCTTCTCGCTTCCTTTCAGCGCCCGTATAAGAACCCTTCTCGTGCCCAAAAAGCTCGCTTTCTAGCAGAGTTTCGGCCAGTGCAGCGCAGTGAAGCTTCACAAAGGGAGCCGCGTGCCGGGGTGAGCGGTGGTGAATGGCAGCGGCCACCAGCTCCTTGCCGGTTCCGGATTCCCCAGCGAGGAGGACGGTGGCGCGGCTGGGGGCGACTTGCGCAATACTTTTGAAAATTTGCTGCATCTCTGGCGAATTGCCGACGATGTTGTCGAAGCTGTAGCGCTCGGTGAGCTGAGTTCTCAGCTCTTGCGTCTCGCGCCGCAGGCTGCGCCGCTCCATGGCTCGCTCCAAGATCACCAGGAGCTCTTCGGTATTGAGTGGCTTCGTCAGGTAATCAGCAGCCCCCTCGCGCATCGCTGAAACGGCCGTTTCCACAGCTCCGAAGGCCGTCATGATCACCACTGCCGATTCTCGATCACGCTCACGGAGTTTTCTCAAGAGCTCAACGCCATCCATTCCGGGCATCTTCAGATCGGTGAGCACGATGTCCGGCTCGAAGTCCGCCACGCGGCCGAGTGCCTTGAAGCCATCGGCAGCCGTCTCAACGGCGTATCCCTCCTCCTTCAGGATTTCTGCGAGAGCGCTTCGGGCGTTCGCCTCGTCGTCAACTATGAGAATGCTGCCTTTGGTCGCCATGCTTCGTGGTTCGCTCCAGGTCTAAGCGTGGGTCGTATGCACCACCCATGCCGCATCGGGGAATAAGCCGAGGTATTGGCCGAATTTCAGGGTTTTTGAGGCCGCACGGGGTCTTGCTGTACAGATGAGGCACGAAAAATATGCGCTGTTGGAGCCGTCGGCGCGCAAAAATTGCGCAGCAACGCACCTCTCAAGGGCTCAGCCAGCCTGCATGGGGAGGCGAATGGTGAACCGCGTATTTCCTGGTTCGGAAGAAACGGAGATCGAACCGCCATGGTCGCCGACAATACGATGCACAATGGCCAGCCCCAGCCCGGTTCCTGCGGCTTTCGTGGTGTAGAAGGCATCAAAAATAGGCGCGTCGTCTGGAAAACCGGGACCAGTGTCGGCAACCTCGACTTGTACGAAACCTTCGGCGTCCGGCGAATACGTTGCGACGTGGAGGCTGCCTTGGTTACCCATGGCCTCAAGGGCATTTCTTAAGAGGTTAATCAGAACTTGCTTTAGGCGTTCCGCTTCGGCACTAACAAACCCCGCGTCAGCCGCAAACTGGCAATTCAGCTTGATGTCAGCAGACTCAGCCTCAGGGCGAACCAATGTGGCTACCGATTGCACGAGATCGTTGAGGTCAACCGGGCTCAGTTCCAAGGGGCGCGGTCTCGCAAATGCGAGAAAATCGTTAACGAGGCGATCCAAGCGCCGAATTTCGTCGAGGACGACCTCACACACCGGGAGGAAAGACCCGTCGTCGCGGCCAGAGCGCTCAATTCGGCGTTTCAGAACTTGAAGCTGCAGCGTCGCAGAATTAAGTGGATTACGAACCTCGTGTGCAAGACCAGTCGCGAGTGTCCCCACGGCAGCCAGGCGTTCCGCGCGCAGTGTGCGGCGGTGCATTTCCAGCTCGCTCGTGACATCCACTCCCATTGCATAGGTGAGGCCATTTCGGCCTGGCTGGGAACGCCAACGCGCTATGCGGGGTGTGCCGGTTTTCTTTGGTAGCTTTCTATCGCCAGCTTCAGCAAGCAAATGCCGGCCCGGTTGGCCAAGCATCTCAGCGCGTGAAAATCCCGTAGCTTCTTCGAGAGCTCGGTTCCAGAGTTGAATGCTTCCCGTTTCGTCGAGCGCTAACACAAACGCCGGCACGGCTTCTGCAACCTCCAGCCGTTCGTTTGTCATCACCTTTTGCAGGAGATCGTCCCGATAGCTCGCGAGCATGATCGCCAGCTCAAGGTCAAGCGCCTGATGGATCGCCTTGGCTGCCAGAAACTCAAGATCGCGGTTGTGCGGGTGGGCTTCGTGATTCACCGTCAAGAATTTCACACGGATGCGATTCATAGCGGTGAGCATGAACTCCTGCGGCAGTCCAATTCTCACGTGCACACGCCCTATCTGCAGGTGTTGCGCGAGGTAGGCCTGATCGTGTGGACCGAGCAGTACCGAAGCCATCCAAACTACGAGTGTTTGCTTAAGGCGTTCTACTTGCGCCCTGCCGCCAGTAATGGCCTGCCGAGCAGTCGGGTGGCGCTCCAACGCGGAGTAAAAGTCCTCGCTGATTTCGCGAAAATGGCTGTGCGCGATGTTGTGAAATTCGCGAAGGATCGCCCTGGACTCTGCGTCGAATCCAACGTAGGCCTGGATGCTTTCGTACTGCGCTAGATCCATGGGCAAAAGGGTAGTGCCGGGTGCCTAACGACCCAAGCTAATGGCTATGGGTTGCCGGTTTCGTGCGCTTTCACGGTCAGAACCGGGACTTTAGAATGGCGAACCACCTTTTCCGCAACGCTGCCGAGGAGCACATGCATGAGCCCCGTCCGCCCCATGGTGCCCAGCGCTATCAGATCATAACCGTTGCTTTCCGCCACGCTGACAATCGTGCGGGAAGGATCGCCTTCCTCGCTCAGTTTCTCAACCACCTTTAGCCCTTTGGCCTCGGCATCGCTCGCAAAGCGTGCCAGCTCCTGATTCGCGTGCTCGTGCACCATTTCAAGCAGCGACTGCTGCATCTCAACATTCGCACCCACAAGGGTGTCTGGGGGCAGGAAGCTCGGTGTTTCCCAAACGTGAAGAATATCCACGCTCGCACCGCACGCCACTGCCAGCTCGCAGGCTTTTTCAAGCGCTTGCATCGAGCCAGCCGAGAAATCCACCGCCACCAAGATCTTCTTTAGCTTCATTGCCATGATCTGAGCCTAGCCCTTTCGTTCGCTATCTTCTTTATCTTCACTCGGTCGCACCACCAATACAGGACAGGGCGCCTCCCTCACAACTCGCTCCGCCACGCTGCCGAGGAGCCTCAGGCTGATGCCGTGTCGCCCGTGGGTGCCCATCACGATTAGGTTCACCTTGCGTGCTTCGGCTAGCTTGCTAATCGTTGCCGCTGGCGGTCCGAAGTGAATACTGGTTTGCACCCGCGCGCGGTTCTCAGGGGGGAGGGGCGCCAAGAGGGAATCTAGCCTCGCTTTTGCAGATTCTTCTGCCACCTCGGCCATTGGGCGCGACATGCTATCCGTCCAAATCAACAAGTCCGGCCGCACGTAGTATGGAACATTGCACACGTGAGCCACTTCAACGGTGCCCTCACTCGCAGCGGCAAGCTCCAAGGCCTGGTCGAGAGCGGCGGATGACGCCGGCGAAAAATCCACCGGACACAGGATGCGGGCCATTGGTTGCATTGAATTCTGGAGCGATGCAAGACTCGCGCCGCATGAGCCCACCTCGCCGTCGGAGTCGGCTCGCACTCAAACTCAGCCTGCGGGTTGCAAAAATCATGCAGTTGGCACTGGAGCTGGTGAAAAATCGGCGTTCACCCTAGATCCGTGCTGGCCGAGCATGGAACCCCAACTAATTCCCTTGAACGACGCCGAACGCGCCCGGGCAGTCCGTCGAGTCTTGGTCGTTACGTTGGTGCTCAACGTGGCGGTGGCGGTAGCCAAGATTGTCTACGGCTACATGGCCTCCGCACTTTCGATTCGAGCCGATGGTTTCCATTCACTGACCGATGCCTCCAATAACGTCGTGGGCATCGTGAGTGTGGCGTGGGCGGCTCGCCCTGCCGACAAGGGCCATCCCTATGGGCACCAAAAGATCGAACTGATCGCGGCTGGATTCGTGGGGGCGCTCTTGTTGTTTGTCGCCTACGACGTCGTGCACGGGGCCATTGATCGCTTGATCAAAGGCGTCTCACACGCGCCAACGATCGACATTGTGTCGTTTCTTGTGCTCGGGGTGACGCTCCTCGTGAATGTTGGGGTGGCCAGCTATGAGGCGAAGCGAGGCAAGCAACTGGGTAGCGCCTTCTTAACGAGTGATGCAACTCACACGAAGAGTGATATTGCCGTGACTCTCGGGGTGATAGTGTCCGTGGCGTTTGTGCGAGCTGGGTTCGCGTGGGTTGACATCCTCGCGGCACTTTTCGTAGCTGGCTTCATTGCCTGGGCTGGGCTGGCGATTTTGAAGCAAAATTGGGCCTATCTTGCGGATGCGGCACAGCTCGACCACGAGGGTGTGGAGGCAGCGGTGTTGGCCGTGCCTGGAGTGGCGAGCGCGCACAGAATTCGCACACGTGGCGTGCCAGGCTCTGTTTACGTCGATTTGCATATCCAAATTGCTCCGCATCTCAACGTAGTTGAGGCGCATGAGGTGACGCATTGGGTAATCGACGCGATTAAGGAGCGTTTTGCGGGTGTGCGCGACGTGCTGGTCCACACTGAGCCCGCGGCAAGCGACCAAGCCTTCGTTACGCTTCCACCCCGAATGCGCATGAATCGCGGCGGCGACTGATGATAACGCAGATCTTGCCGAAGGGTGCCTTCACGGTTCGCTCTGGCCCCGTTGGGGAAGCGCTCTAAATCTGGCGCACACGTTGAGGAAGCCATCACAGGATAGCTACCCGACGTTTTGGCATAAGCCATGCACTGCACCCAGCCATGAGCCAATCCAGCATTCACCCCTACGTGATTGTAGCGGGTGTTGATTATTCCGAGCTGGGCGATTTTGCCGTTGCTCAGGCCTTTCTCCTGGCGAAAGGCCACGCGCACGCCGAGGTGCATCTGCTGAACGTGGTGCGCTCAGCGGGCGTGGGCGTCTTTGTGGACACATCAGACGGGGTGTTGGGGATGACGATCGAGGAGGCTGCACACCGATTGAAAGATTACGCTGAGGCGAAGGTGGCTCTTGTGACTGAGCCCGGTGGGCTTGAGCGTATCGTGACGCATGTTGCGCTGGGCGCCCCTGGGGAGCGGTTAACGCAGATGGGGTCAGATTTGGAAGCTGACATTCTAGTGGTGGGGACGCATGGACGGCGCGGCGTAGAACGCTTGGTGCTCGGCTCGGTAGCAGAAGGTGTGGTTCGGATGGCGCATTGCCCGGTATTGGTGGTGCGCAACAAGGAGCACAAACTGCGTGTGCCAGAAATCGCGCCGCCGTGCCCGGAATGCCTTGAGACCCGCCGCACTTCCGGGGGTGCCAATTATTGGTGCCCGCGACACAGTGAGCATCACCCGCGAGCCCATACCTACCACTATGTTCCACGCAACGTAGCCGTTGGCAGCCACAGCAATATGCCGCTTGTAGCGCCCATGACGCGGGACCAATAGCCTCGGGCGCTCCTCCGATGAAAAAGTTAACTCGACGCCAGTTGTACTCCCGAGTCGGGATACTGCTCGCGTTGGGCGCGCCTTCGGGCTTGCTCGTGTTGCGAGCTGTGCTGGGGCAGGAGTTCCCGGGTGTCCGATTTGTTCTGGGAGAATTAGCGCGAGATCCCGCGCTTTACGCGTATGCAATGCTTTCGACCGCCGCGGTGTTCTGGATAGTTGGGCAGTGGTTGGGGAAAGCTGCGGATCGCTTGGAGAGCCGAGCCTTAACGGATCCGCTAACCGGGCTCTCGAATCGGCGAAATTTCGAAGCAAGGCTTGAGGCAGAATTCGCTCGAGCCCTGCGCTATGGAACGCCGGTTTCGGTGATTGTGCTCGATATGGATGGATTGAAGGTAGTCAACGATCAGTTTGGACACCAGGCTGGGGACCAAGCGCTGAAGCTCATTGCCTCGTCGATTGTCAGCAGTTGCCGTACCACCGATCTGCCAGCCCGGCTGGGAGGAGACGAGTTCGGAGTGATCGTCGCAGGCGTCGACGCCCAAAGCGCTTTCACGCTCGCAGAGCGTCTGCGAGGTGAGCTCGCCAAGCTTTCGCAGACACTGAACACGGGCTCGATCACCGTCTCTTTAGGAATCGCTCAAGCATCAAAGGCCATGGCCAATAGTGAACAGCTGCTCGATGAGGCCGATAAAGCGCTCTACGACTCCAAGCGCAGTGGGCGCAACCGAACTTCGCTCCGAGTGCAACCTGCAGCTGAAGCGTCGAGCGGTACGAGTGGCTTGCGTTTGGTCACCCGCGCTGCGCCCACGTCGCCTGCCCCCACCACCCCCCGGGCAGGCGGCAGCAATCGCAACTAAGCGGCGGCGGGCCGCACCGAACGCGGCGCGTTGCGTGCCGGCAAATGGCCCGTGCGCGCAAGGTGCGAGTGGATTTCGTGTGCCGAGAGCCGGCAAAGATCTTTCCCAAGTTCAGTGAAAGTGAGCCGACCCTTACTCACAGATTTCAGCTCTCGCCGCAGCATTCCCAGCGTTCTTGGGTCAGCTGCGACAACGCAATGCGGAACTCCTTGCTGACGCGCGAAGTCCGCAGCTTGCACCGCGATCTGTCTAGCAAAACGCCGGCCCGACTGTTCCTCACGGCGCTCGCGTGCCTCATCCGATCCCGGACTGACGGCACGCTTCTGTTCCCGAACTTCTCCCTTCTGCGACGACTTTTCAGCAGAAGCAGGCATCTTCGCTGGATTTTCGATCACCCCACATTCGAGCAGTGCCGGCCCGCCATTCACTTCAGGCGGGCTGGCCCACTGAAGGGCAAAGAAACGGGCTCGAGCACCATCTGCAATGACGACACATTGTTTCGACATGCGACTTTCTCCCTGTAGAAGGCAATTAGAGAAAATCATATCCCGATCTATCCCGCCCGTCCACCACTTCTCTCTTCAGTTCAGTCTTCATGTTAGAGATCGGGCGATCGTATGTTTCAGTTCGGAAACGCAGATGCAGGTTTTTTGTGCGGAAGTTTTGCGTTGTGAGTTTTCCATGGGAATAGGTTTCCCTCAGCAGCGGTTCAGAGCAGTTCAGAGCATTGAGCGCGCGCAGAAGGTGCATATTTCTTGGATGAGTAAATGTTTCCGCTCGGTTACGTCGGGTCGGAGCGAGGCTTTCGCAAACCTCACGGATGCAGGCGTTGGTAATCACTCTGGTTTATAGATTTGTGGAATGTTCAGCTTTCCAAGGACCTTCTAGGTGGTACAATCAGCCCCCTTACGGCGTTGCTTTGGGGTTATTGGCCCGTTTTCGCGGGGCAGTCGGTGTGTTCTAAAAACGCACTTTTTGTCCTGAATCTGAGGAGGCTCGGTCTTCATGAAATCCGTAACGACCAGTGTTTTGGGCTTGAGCGAGTCTTCGGAGCTGCCGCTTCAGGCGATGCCGAGCGGAATATATCTGCGGCCTTCAACGGCTGCGTCCGGAGTGCTGATGGCGTCCCTGTTTCTTGATTCGGCGGTGCCCATTGCCGTGGAGGCTGTTTCCGGTTTGCTAATTCGGATCAATGTTGCGTTCGAGCAACTTTCCGGGGTTCGAGCAGAGCTCCTGGAAGGTGGATGCTTGGCGGCCTTGTTGACGGGTGATGCACGCGATCGGTTGCGCTTGGTGCGTGAAGAGTGTCTGGCCGGTCGCGATCAAAGTGGAGTCGAGATGGAGCTGATCGATTCGAATCGCGTTTCTCACGCCTTGCTGCTGACGGGGTCTCTGCTCACTGATGTTGATGGCGAAGCGTTAGCCATAAGTTATCAGTTTCAGGATGTGGGGGCTCTGCGCGCTCAGCTGGATGGCGTGCAAGCGAAGGTGCGTGCGCTCGAAATCCAGGCGGCAACAGACCGCGCGCTCCTGGAGCGGGCTCGGGAGGCGACGGGTCGCGCCGCCGGCAAGGTACAACGGCTGGAAAGCTGGCTCATCGCGCAACAACGCATCAGTCATTTGCTGAGTGAGGCTGCCCGTGGGGAAGATGTTGTCCTTGGCGTGCTAGCGATTCTGTGTCCAGTCGCGGGGTTCAAGTCCGGAGAATTTTGGCGCGTCGAAGCCGGGCATGAGGGTCCAGAGGCCGTACGGAACGCCGTTTGGACTCAAGCTGCGCCGGGTCAGGCGGGCGAAACAGCGAAGCGATGTGCTCTCGGTGACAACCGGCGGGCTTTGCACGAGCTTCTAAAGCTGGGCGAAGCGCCGGTGGAGGCGGGAGTGGGGCGAGTTTTTCTCATCGAAGTCAGAACGCGTGCGCACCTCTGGGGAGTGCTGCGCTTTTCCGGTGTGAAGCACGAGCTCGATTCGAGCTTGGGGCGGGCTCTGGCCCAGGTTGGGCTGGAACTTGCCCAGTTTTTGGCGGCGGACTGTGGGCAGGTCCGTTTCGGCGCAGGCAGCTTGGGTTAGTCGCACGAATCACGCTGCTTCCTGGGGGAGGACAAGGGGAATAACGGCGAGCCACGCGGTGTTTCGATTTTCGAGTTTGGCTTGCGAAGTTTGGCTTGCGGGTCTTCGGTCTCGCGTTATTGAAGCTGTCAGGAGTAAGTTTAGAATGCTGAGAGTTGGTCGATCATTGCCGTTTTTGTGTTGCGGATTGTTGGTGGCGTGCGCTTCATCGAGAGCGCCCACGGCTGAGCCGAAGAGTCGAGCTGAGTACGGGGGCATTCAGCCTGGAGTTGCCCAACAATCCTCGGGCGAGCTGGCTACAGTCGCGGACGTGGTCGAACGAGTGTTGCCGTCGGTGGTGAGCGTGACAGCCAGCAAGGTCGTTCGCGCTGATAATCACCCCTATATGAATGATCCGTTCTTTCGGCGCTTTTTTGGCCCCGGGCAGAACAAAGACGAACGTCAGCAGGGGCTTGGATCCGGTGTGGTCGTCGGAGAAGGCTTGATCCTCACGAACAACCACGTCGTGGAGGGTGCCTCAGAGATCAAAATAGCTTCGCTTTCGAAGCGAGAATATGCGGTTGAAGTGGTGGGAACCGATCCAAAGAGCGACGTTGCCGTCTTGAGAGTGAAAGGCAAGTCGGATGGGTTGATCCCTGTCAGCTTCGGAGATTCATCTAGCCTGCGTCTCGGAGATGTGGTGTTGGCAATTGGTAACCCATTTGGCCTAGGCCAAACGGTGACCAAGGGCATCGTTTCGGCAAAGGGCCGCGCCGATCTCGGAATCGTAGAATTTGAAGATTTCATCCAAACGGATGCGGCCATCAATCCAGGTAACTCAGGCGGAGCGCTGGTGAACGCGCGCGGGCAGCTCGTGGGTATCAACACCGCGATCCTCTCGAGGAGTGGCGGCAGCGTGGGCATTGGTTTCGCGATCCCGAGCAGCATGGCCAAGCCCATCATGGATAGCTTGATTGCGAAGGGGCGAGTCGTGCGTGGGTATCTGGGCGTGCTGCTACAAGACGTGAATCGCGATCTCGCCGAGGCGATGAGCCTGAAGACAACAGCTGGTGTGCTGATTTCCGACGTCGTTGGGGGCGGGCCGGCAGATAAAGCAGGAATCCAGCGCGGCGACGTGATCGTCGAGGTGAACGGAAAGAGCGTCACCTCAGCTGGTCAGTTGCGGAACGCGGTCGCCGCGTCCAGTGCCGGCAGCAGCGCGAGCCTCATGGCCATACGAAAAGGCGAACGGAAGAAGTTCAGCGTGAAGTTAGATGAACGTCCTTCCGATTCAGCCATGTCGTCCCAGCTTGGCAAAGGGCAGGGCGCCGAGGCCGAAGCTGCGAACGGCCTGCGCCTCCAGACGCTCGGCCAGGAGGAGCGCGAGCAGCTGAATGTTCCGGCAAGCGTGAAGGGCGGAGTGCTCGTGCGGGAAGTGGCCAATGGCAGCAATGCTCAGCAAGCGGGCCTCACTGCGGGAGACGTCATCATTGAAGCGGCCGGGCGCCCCGTCGCGTCAGCGGAAGAGCTTCGTAAGAGTCTCACAGGGAAGGGCAAGTTGGCCCTGCTGGTGTGGCGCAACGGGGGCACGCGGTTTGTGGTGATGGTGCGCTAGCGAAGGCTCGCTGGCCGTCGAGGCCGCCGTAAGTCTTGTGATGTGCTGCGAGCTGGCTTGTCGAGTGCTTGGATTTCCAATATCCCTCAACCGAGAGGGACACCAACGATGACCGTGACACAGGCTGTTCAGGCAACCACAGATTCTTCCGCGCCGCCTGCGGCGTCGCTGCCCAAGCTGGCCGCCTGGATCGGCGGGGGGCTCGGGACGATTGCCGTGCTGTTGGGCGCCTACACGACCGCTCTTGCGGCGCTCACCCAAGCGAAAGAAGCCACCGAGCAGGCACTCACGGCGAACAAGAAAGCGAGCACCGCCAACGACCGGGCTGGGCGCGCGGAGCCTCTCACAGAAGCCAGCTACGAAAGACTTGCGAACGCCATCAATCAGCAGGCGCGTGAGCTTGCGACGGCGCAGCAGAGCATTGATCTTCTGGTGGCCTACATCCGGATGCAATCACGGACGGGAACCGTGCCTGTCGCAGTTGCAGAAAATCCGGGAGCACCAGCGGCCGCGGTGCCCACTACCCCGCGTGCGGCGCTAAGCGCAATGAGTGCGCAACCTAAGCCGAGGCCAGCAGCCGCGCTCCCAGCCTTCAGCGCGATTCGCAGGGAAGCGGCAAGTGCAGCGAAGCCTCCAGCGGCGCCAGCTGAACGTTAAGCCGTGAGCTGAGCTTAGCTCATAGCTTGAATTCGTAGACCAGGAACGAACGCCCCGAGTTCTTAAAGTCACGCTCAGGGAGTCGACGAAATCCGACACGCTCGTACAAGCGTTGCGCCTCCACCATCGTGGGCTGTGTCCACAGCAGCATTCGCCGGCAGCCAGCGCAGCGAGCCACGTCGAGCGCGCGTTCCACCAGTGAGCGTCCGACGCCAACTCCTCGCTGTTCGGGCGCCACCGCCAGGAGGTGCAGCTCCGCTTCATCCGGCCCGGCCATTCGCCTTCCTGGCGAGTCGGAGGGCACCACAATTACCATGCCGAGGAGCGCATCCTCGTCGCGCCCGCGTGCCA
>Ga0105048_10008775_pt1 | contig 16163 bp, 9 predicted proteins | sample MAT05_FD_78382 | JGI IMG/M metagenome (GOLD analysis project Ga0105048, IMG submission 78382) | Freshwater microbial communities from Lake Fryxell liftoff mats and glacier meltwater in Antarctica - MAT-05 | ecosystem: Environmental > Aquatic > Freshwater > Ice > Liftoff microbial mat | place...
AATATGCTGATAATAATCTTCGGGCTTTAATGATGTATTGGTCAACGACGATTGACTCCGCTCTGCCTTGCCTTTCAGAGGGGCATTGACCAATGTACAATTTCCCTCGCTGTGCTGCATGGCACCGGCTACTATTTGCAGCAATGTGCTTTTTCCGCTACCATTAGCACCCGTTATGGCATAAGCATTACCCGACTGAAAAGTAAAATTGATTTTCTGGAATATCCAGTGGCGGTTAAAGCGCTTGCCGAGGTTTTGTAATTGTAGTTCCACTTTTTCTTTGGGGTATTAATTTTTATCGGCGTTTAAAATTTAATTCAGTCGGCTTCTTTTGTTTACATGCTTGGCAGGCTGCTTTGCAGATTGGCAGGGAGCATACGGGTAAGTTCATAGTCCAATGGAAGTGGCGAAATTGGATGGTCGTGTAATTTGGCAACGGGCAGTTGCCCATTTACACAGTTGTTTTATTTTGCAACGAGTGGTTGCAAAATCTCTATGTCGTCCAATTGAGCAACCGCCCGTTGCCCAATCGGATTTACTTTTTGGTATTCTTTGTAAAATTGAACCATCATTTTTAAATTCCGCTCCGAAACGCTTTCATTTCGGCCAAAAAAAATTGTAGCGGAATGCCCCCGTAATTCTGTGGGCAGGCCGACCCGGCCGATTTTCGCCGGGATACGCCCCGAATAGTAATCTGGTGATTGGTTGATTGCGATTAAAAAACTAGATGTTAAAAATACCAGAAGCAAACAAATCAGACTTCGGACATCAAAAAATCAAAAAAACATTTAAAACTCATCATCTGTAGCTCCCTTGGTAAACCGCTTAATAATGCCACGGCCACTTTCGCGGATAAAGGTTACGATTTCGTCCCGTTCGTCGCTGGCTGGTAATTCTTCTTCTATGTATTCTAATGCCTGGCTGGTATTGAGCCCCTTGTTATAAATGCAGCGATAAATGTCCAGAATATGGTTTATCTGTAGCAAATTGAAACCCCGGCGTTTAAGCCCGATAGAATTTACACCGGCATAACTTAAGGGTGTGCGGCCAGCTTTAATATATGGTGGCACATCTTTACCTACCAAACTGCCACCGCTTACAAAAGCATGCTGGCCCACTTTCACAAACTGATGCACGGCGCTTACACCGCCAATAATGGCATAATCGCCCATAATTACGTGGCCTGCCATTTGGGTATTGTTGCTCATAATGCAATTGTTGCCAACAATGCAATCGTGGGCTATATGGCTGTAGGCCATAATAAGACAGTTGTTGCCTACGGTAGTTTTACCCCGGTCTATTGTGCCCCGGTTAATGGTTACAAATTCGCGGATGGTGGTGTTATCGCCTACTTCTACCATAGATTTTTCACCGGCAAATTTTACATCTTGCGGAATGGCAGCAATTACTGCACCTGGAAAAATGCGGCAGTTTTTACCAATTTTGGCCCCTTCCATAATGGTTACATTACTGCCTACCCAGGTGCCTTCGCCTATTTCTACATTATGGTGTATCACCGAGAAGGGATCCACTTTTACATTAGTGGCAAGGTTGGCGTCGGGGTGTATGTATGCTAAAGGATGAATCATTATAGTTTAAGCCTTAAGCCAATAACCCAGGGCCACTCTAGTGTGCAATAAGGTAGAGGCAAATTTAAAAAATCAGGCTGTTAAATAGCCTGACGGACAAATGTAACAACAAACCACAAACCAAATGAGGGGAAATAATACCCGTATGCTGCTTACCGCATTGAAGGTTTTCTAATAATCTTAGGGTTCGTATAGATGATTTGGTTGCAACTGTTATATTTGTTTTTATCTCAAGCAACCGAAACCCATGTTCAACGTAATTTTATTTGGCCCTCCCGGCAGTGGAAAAGGTACGCAAAGCGAAAACCTGGTTACGCACTACGGGCTTAAACATTTAAGTACCGGCGACCTGCTGCGAAAAGAAATGAAAGAGGCAACCCCGCTTGGTCTTGAAGCCAAAAGCATTATTCAGAAAGGGCAGTTGGTACCCGACGAAGTGGTGGTGGGTATGATAAGCTCCGCCCTGGATGCCAACCCCGAAGTACCTGGATTTTTATTCGATGGTTTTCCCCGTACCGTGGCACAGGCAAGGGCCTTAGACAACCTGCTGGACCTGAAGAAAACATCTATCCACGCTGTGCTGGCCTTAAAAGTAAACGAAGACGAACTGATAAACCGCATGATACACAGGGCACAAACCAGCGGCCGCATGGATGACGCCGACCCGGTAATTCAGCGTAACCGGCAAGAAGTGTATAAAAATGAAACCCTGCCAGTGAAGGAATACTATAAAAAATTCGACAAGGTGGAATTGATAGATGGAGAAGGGACCATTGACGAAATTTTTGGCCGGCTAAAAGAAAGTATAGATGCAATAAGGGGATAGCCAACAAAAAGGACTGCCTTACTTTGCATTTATGAAACACGATATAGAAAACCGTGACGACTTACTGCTACTGCTGCAACAGTTTTACAACAAACTATTAGCTGACCCCTCCATTAATTACATTTTTAATGATGTTGCCAAAATTGACCTCGGTCATCATTTGCCAATACTGGTTGACTTTTGGGACATGGTGCTTTTTCAGCACGATACGTATCGCAAAAATGCCATGCAGCTTCACCACCAACTAAACCAGAAAACGCCATTAACCCCAAAACATTTCGAAACCTGGCTTAGGTATTTTACTCTTACTGTGGACGAATTGTTCCAGGGAGAAAAAGCCTTTGTAGCAAAGCAACGGGCACTAAGCATCGCCACAGCAATGCAGATAAAATTGGCCCAATAAGTTACCAGTTGCAATCTTAAAGACAGAAGTGCTAAAGTAACCCGGCAAAATATTGAGGCCTCTAGCTTTGACCCTGAACCGTTGTGCCCTGAACCTTAGTGCTTGAACCTTACAGTTCCTTATCTTGCACCCCTCAAAAAAACTCAGAACAATGGAATATAACCGTATGATCGCAATCTCCGGAATGCCGGGCTTGTTCGAACTCGTATCATCGAAAAACGAGGGTGCCGTAGTAAAAAGCCTCGAAGACCAAACCGTAAAATTTGTGAGCAGCAGGGTACATAATTTTTCGCACCTTGAAAGCATAGAGATATATACTACACAAGACAACGTGAACCTGATAGATGTGCTGAAAGCCATGGAAGCCAGCAGCGAGGCGCTACCTGCTGACAAGGACGGCGCAGCCGTAAAAGCCTATATGGAAAAAGTTTATCCAGATATGGATTTTGAACGGGTGTACAGCAGCGACATGAAAAAAATGGTGAAGTGGTACAACATTTTAAAGGCCAATGAGGTGGAAATAAAAATAACAGAAACCCCGGCTGAAGAGGAAGAAACACAGCCGGAGGCTGAAGCTGAGGTGATAGCTACAGAACCAATAACAGAAACTGCGGAAGTGGAAGAAACTGCGCCGGTAAAAAAAGCCCCAAAAAAGAAAAAAGCCCCCCCAGCAGAATTAGATTTTGACACACCGGCAGCACAATAAAAGTTTTATAAAAATTAGTTTAGAATACTGGAATGCAGCAAAGCCCCAACCCTCAAGAAACAATTTAAGTTGCTTGTAGTTTGGGGCTTGTTTGTTGATAAGCGGTTTTTATTGGTAAATAAATTCCGGTCAAGAATTACGGATTGAGAATTTAAGGCCAGCCAATAAGAAATGGACAGCGGCGAACATAATAGCCTGGGGCACTGTCGCAAAATGGCTGAAAACAACAACAACATTTAGCCCTGAAACTGAAACATAAATAAGAAACGCAATCATACCTAAACAATACCAACATGACCACTACCCCAACCGCCAACATCAAAAAACTACCCCGCCATTTTCTTCCCGCCGACTTTACTATTGCGACCTGGGAGAACTTGGAACCATTTTTTAAAAATTTACAGGATAGGAGTATAGATAATAAGGCCAGCCTGGAGCAATGGTTGAAAGACAGCAGCGAACTGGAGGCGGCCATTAGCGAAGATGCCTGCTGGCGGCAAATAAAAATGACCTGCGATACCGAAAACAAAACCCTTGAAGAGGCCTTCAACTTTTTTGTAATGGAAATTTCGCCCAAAATGCAGCCTTATGCAGATGCCCTCAATAAGAAATTGATAGCCTCACTCTTTACCGCCCAACTGGATGAAGCCAAATATTTCACCTATCTGCGCAGCGTTAGAAAAAGCATTGAATTGTTCAGGGAAGAAAACATTCCTATCCAGGCCGAACTCGGCGTAATGCAGCAGCAATATGGCCAAATAACCGGTCGTATGACCATAGACCAAAATGGCAAAGAATACACCCTGCAGCAAGCTGCAAAATTTTTAGAAAGTAAAGACCGCAGCGAAAGAGAGGCCGTGTATTTTAAAATTCAGGATCGCCGCCTGCAAGACAAGGAAACCCTCGACAACCTTTTTTCAACCTTAATAGAAAAACGCCAGCAAGTGGCCGCCAATGCAGGCTTTGCCAATTTTAGGGATTATAGTTTTAAAGCCCTGGGCCGGTTTGATTATACCGCTGAAGATTGCTTTCAATTTCACGAAGGGGTGAAGCAACATGCTTTGCCATTGGTAGAAAAAATCTATCGAAACAAAAAAGAAAAGCTTGGCCTCGACCCTTTAAAACCATGGGACCTGGAAGTAGAAGCCGAAGGCATACAACCATTAAAGCCATTTACCACTGGTGCTGAGTTACTGGAAAAATCCATTGCCTGCTTTGAGAAAATCAATCCCTTTTTTGCCGACTGTTTTCGCAAGATGAGTGAACTGGGGCATTTTGATTTGGAGAGCCGCATTGGCAAGGCTCCGGGCGGCTATAACTGCCCATTGGCCGAAAGTGGGGCACCATTTATTTTTATGAACGCCGCCGGGCAAATGCACGATGTTACCACCATGGTACACGAAGGCGGCCATGCCATTCACTCCTTCCTTAGCCATCCACTTGAGCTAAGCGGCTTTAAAGAATACCCCATGGAAATAGCCGAAGTGGCCAGCATGGCCATGGAGCTGATAAGCATGGACCATTGGGAAACTTTTTTTGAAAACCCCGAAGAACTGAAACGTGCCAAAGAGCACCAACTGGAACGCACCATCACCATTTTTCCATGGATAGCCACCATAGATAAATTTCAGCATTGGGTATATGAAAACCCGGCGCATAGCGCCGGGCAACGTGCCGAGAAGTGGGTGGAGATATTGACTGAATTTAGCACCAATGTGGTGGACATAACCGGCCTGGAACAATACCGCAAATACAGTTGGGAACGCCAGTTGCATTTGTTCGAAGTGCCGTTTTATTACATTGAGTATGGCATTGCCCAACTCGGTGCCATTGGCCTGTGGATGCAATACAAAAAAAATCCGCAGCGGGCACTCCAAAATTACATGAACGCCCTTAGCCTGGGCGGTACCAAAACCCTGCCGCAGCTATACGAAGCTGCCGGTTTGCAATTCGATCTTTCGCCAAAAAGGATAAAAGAATTGATGGCATTTGTACAGCAGGAATACGAAAAATTAAAGGCATAAAAAAAACCACGGCTACGTTCCCTTTAGCAATTTCGTTAGCCTAGTTTTTTTCTTTGTAGCCTAACGAAAACTTTTCCTGTCTGAGCTTTTGTGGTCCCGTTCGTCCGCATTGGCGTCAAGTTAATTTTCTTATGAAACGCTGAAATACAATACTATCAACCCTTTCGGAGACTAGAGAACACATTTCCTGACCCAAAGCTTCAGCCTTGGGTCAGGAATGGGACGGTACAACCTATTCTCTTTTTACAATTCTAACCCCCATTTTACATCCTTAACTTGACGCCAATGCGTACATCCGACGCTCCGTTCATCACCATATCATCATTCAACTTCCCTTCTCTCAATGAGAAGGCAATCGCAAAGATTTGGAGTTGCGCTCGGAAGGCCGCATGAGGCCGCTACTGTAGAGCATTATAACTGCTAACAAAAACGGGTTTAATACATGGCATAAGGATTTCTGAAATCACGAAAGAAGAACTATAAAAAGAAAAACGAAGGCTCCAAGAAGTGCGTTAACGAAAATTGATTTCATCCCGTATCCGAATAAAAAGAGGCTGCCTCATACTTTTGAGACAGCCTCCTCTTTTTCAAAACATTCCTCAACACCTACGGCTCCAAAGCAAATGCTGCAGAAGCCGACCTGTCAAGATAATCCAGGTGGGAACTGCCATTTATGGCCAAAGCCTGTACATATAAATACTCTGCATAGGCAGCCTTTTGTTCAGCAGCACAACTTCCTAAAAGTTCGTTTGGATGAAAGGTTTTGGCATACCTGCCATTCGCATCTACAGCATAAAGATTAGCACGGTTGTTTACAAAACCCGCAGCATTGGTAATGGCCGGTACGCCGTCGTCGGCGCAGGTGCCTTTTTGTATAGAGAAACTAAATTCGCCAAGGCCGTGTGGATGGTATGCTTTAAACCCAATCTCGATATTAGCGGCGTTGTTTCCATAATTTACAAAGCCGCAGCACGTTGGCGACGATGGGACACCATTGAGGTTAAGCTTATACACGGCAGCTTCTACAGGCTGGTTATCTATCCGCACTTTCATTTTAAATCCGGTGGCGGTTTGCGTTATCAGGTTAAAATCCACCAGCATTTTAGATGGTGCAAATACCGATGGTGCAAAGGTGTTTATTTCCGGCACCTGGTATCTACTGCGATGCACAGTAAGTCTGTTGCCCGCTGCATCGTACAACTCCATCCTGAATTCGTACATGCCATCGCCTGCCAGCGAATTGCTGTCGAAGCTAATGCTGTCCGTATCCTGGTTCCATTGGGGCGACATTTCCGGCACATTGAATGGCGCCATCGCCGGGTTTACCGGAGGAACGATATAGAGGTTGTGGGTGGTGCCTACAATTTTATTACCCAAAACCACACTCTTGTAATCAATGTGTTTAAAGTTTAAAAAATCTACATACTCGTAGCTGTATGTTTTGGATACACCACCGGTAAAATCTATAAAATCACTATCGGCCGGTGTTGGGTTTAGGGGGGTAAGGTCTGGCATGTGTGTCTTACACCATTTCCATTTGTAATATACCGCACCGGTGGCCCGTAAGCCACTGCTAAATTGTACCCTGAAGCTAAGTCCACCACCAAAAGGTCTTTTAAAATCGTTGGCACTTGTGCCTGCATTAGATACGCTGGCATCGCTCATACCAAACCGATCCATAGATGGCACAGGGAATGGGCTGGTATTGTTTGGTATAACCTGCATAAAACTCTCTTGTTTTATTCGGCTTACACTTGCACCGTCGCCAATGGTTTTTATCCAAACCAATTCACCCGGCAGTACATCCTGGCACTCCCACCGAACTCTTTCATCAGTAAGCCTTATTGTTACTTCGGTACCACATTTATAATCCCACCAGGTATTGCAGGGTATATTGGGTTTGTACACGGTAGTCCAAACGCCGTTCACCAGTGTCTCTACCCAAAAATATAAATCTGGTACGTCGCTGCCAGCTATGTAGGTAATGTTGGTATCAAACCTGCCGTTCATATCCGTGTACTCTGTTTTAAGTTCGTCTATGCGGTAAAGCCACGGCCATAACCATGGATGGTAACAAAAGTACGGATGGAAAATGGCCAGGTTTTGTGCCACCGAAGTGCGGATTAGATTTGTATTGCCCGAGAGCAACGTACGTTTGATGGCGTCGCTAACCGGCACCTGTGCTTTTAAGGCAGATGCACTGATGTGAACATTGCTAAAAGTGTTGAAAAGGTTAGCATTAGTAAGCGTTGCTAACCTGCTGCTCACGTTGCTCAGCAGTGGCGAAGGGTTGGGGAAGGGCTTTGGTATGCGGATGGGTATCTCAGGTTTTAGAATGATATCTGGTATGCGGGCAATGATGTGGTCGGGTATTTTATTGAGCCAGAAAAGTATCCTGTCAACATCGCAAATATGCACCCTTGCCCTGCATATTGGTTTATCGCCGCTGATGCGGTGGATGTTGAAATTTTTGATCACCGTACCTTTCACATTACAAATAACCCATTTCCATAGCGCAGGGAATTTAATGGGGACCCGGGAAGTGATGAGCTTGTTTTTATCCCAGGTTACCTTTGGCTCAAAGGGCTGAAATTTCAGCACATCATCAATGGTGCGTACCTTTTCTACACGTGGGTCGGCACCTGGTACAATAAAGAAACGGACTTCGGAACCTGGCAGGCCAAAATCGTTGAACACGGCTTTGCCGGAATTAACTTCCTGCCTGTCTAAAAGCTTGCCGCCACGGGTGAAAGCGTAAGCATATAGCTTTACAGGATCGGCCATGGGACTTTCGAAATTCACCGGTAAGGTGATGGTTTGAGTGGGCATAACTGGTTGTTTATTGGTTAATAAAAAAAAGCATATTGGGTGTAAGGATTTATTTTTGGTTTGACGTTTCCATTCCAATATCAAACCTTCATTAAACTATCTGGCTTTGCTATTTAATGGCTTGGTTTTTTAATTGGGACTTGTAATTTGAAAAAATATTTTCAAGAAATTACTCCACAAATAGCATTGTATTATTTTGATGGAGCGGGTAACCAAATACCAATCGAGGATTGAAAAAATTGAAACCTCAGCGCATTTCCCACCAGTCTTTTACTTAATGCATTTACAAGTGGTGGATAGGCTTTTTTACAATAGTTTATCCCACCTGCCACATGTAAAAGGCTGCCATTTTGGGGCAGCCTTTTACATAAATAAAATTTTTCTTAAAATCCAGGCTTCATGTAATTATACTTTGGCGACGGCACTTTCAATTGTTGTTCGCCGGTGGGTAAATTAATGGGTTCGTATATTTTAAATGGTGCTGGCAAGCCTCCAAAGCACGGCCCTATCATACCGCGGAATTCGTTGTTGGCTTTGGCATGAAACCCGTTTTTCAGGGTAACAGAATTACCCGCCCGGTACGTTACATCGGTACCTGAGCCGCCCTGTACAATTCTTGTGCTGCTAATGGTATCGCTGGCTGTATAGTATTGGTATCCGGTGGTGGTAGCATTGCTTGGGTCGTTGCCCACTGTCAAATCAAGGTCGGACACACACCCACTATAAAGATTGGTAAACCAGCGGCCCCTGCCATAAGTGGCACAGGTAAGCAAGCCCCCATCCATTTCCAAATCAGTTACACGGGTATTGGGAAGGCCATTCATAAACGGTGCCCAATACCCCCAGGCGGCAAGTTTTACAAAAACGCCAATGTCGGTACCTATGTACACATCATCGCTGGCACTTTCGCCCATAATAATACAGTTTACCGGTACATTAGGCAGGTTAAGTGTAAGGGGTGTCCAGGTTTGCCCACTGTTAATGCTTTCGTACACTTTGTTAGAGCCGTAGCCACCTATAGTGCAAAACACATGCGTTGAATTATTGGGGTCAACCGTAACACAGGTGGCACCACTGGCAGGCAGGCTGTAAGTAGTAACCGTAGGGGAGGCATTTGTTACGTCACTAATTTTTACAATTTGGTTGGTGGTAATGCCATACAGCACATTCGAAGCACTTTTAGCAAAACCCAGCCAAATAAAGCTGCTGCTATTTGTAGCCCTTACGGCCCAACTACCGTTATAAATCTGGATTTTTCCTTTGTTCCCATCGTCTTCATCAGTTTGTGCCAATGCAATAATGGCCGGGTTAGTTTTATGCATGGCCATGGGTGTTATCCATACATTGGTGTTAGAAAAATTTGTCGGCATAAAGTCGGCACCAGTTGAACCATTATTGGCACTTCTAAATACGATTCCATCCTGCCGGCTATAGTATAAAATATTGGGGTTGTTGTAGTCCACGAGGCACTCCATACCGTCGCAGCACCCAAAATGGGTACTTCCATTATGGGTACCCATATCCTGCGCACCACCTAATGCTCTAAACCCATTTGCATTATTACAGTAACCAATGCGGTAGTATTGGGTAATCTGCATGCCATCGCTTATGTACCGCCATCCGGCTCCGGCTCCGCCGTTGCTATAATTATAATTGTAAACACCTCCATCATTTCCTAAAAAGAGGTATCCCTGATCCCAGGCTATATAGTGCTGATCAGCATGAACGCCACCACCAAAGGTTCCTCCGCCTGGTACCCCCGCACTTATATCCACCCAACTGGTTCCGCCGTTACTGGTTTGCATTAGCTCCAGCCCACCAGCGTACAGGTAATTAAAGTCAGTTTGGCTGGCTTCAAACGACATACAGTAATCCGTATATACAGTTACCAGAAACGCATCATATTTATCAGTCCACGTACTGTTAGTTCCATTATACAACCGTACCCGGCTTGTTGTGCCCGATACATGCCATAGGTAAAAGGAAAGGTTATTGCCAAAGTCTGCAGATACGGCCAATTCAGCCCGGCTACTGCTAAAGGTGTAGTCGCCCGTTCCGGTATTGTTTTGCACTGCAGTCCAACTTGCTCCGTAGTCTGCGCTGGTATATACCCTGCTGCTGGTGCAGGCTATCAGGTTTTGGTTACTGCTGTTGCGGCCTTTTTCAATATCCCAAAAACTACCACCTTGCTCGGTGGTAAAAGTTTGCCAGCCATCGGTTGTGCGTACAATACCGGCTGTAGTGGCTGCCCACATTCTGTTTGGGTTGCTGTCGTCCATTATCAGTTTCCGAATATTGCCGAAGCTAAAACTTGGAGGTGTATCATCGTAGTAACCAGTAGGAAGCCAGGTAACGCCACCATCGGTGGTCTTCATAATGCCTATACCCGACGGGGTATTGCCAATACCGGCATTTTTATCGCCACTTACCAGGTATAAAATATTACGGTTACTTGGGTGAATGCACAAATCCACGGCACCAATATTCGGCAGGCCGTCGGTAAGGCAGGTCCAGCTTGGCACCAAACCAGTGCTTTTATTAAATGTTCCCCTCCAAAGCCCACCCTTTGGAGCACCCACATATATCCTGGCACTGCTGCCATTACCGGCATCGTTAGGATCCAGTTTTACAAAAGTTACCCTGCCAATACCTGTAGCCACACCGCTGTTGTTGCGTATGTTACCCGGGCTTCCATAACTCCACTCTGCGGTTTGCGGTGAAATGGATATAAACGGCATGGTCTGGTTTTGCTGTACAAATTGTTTGTAAGCATTGAAGTTGTATAAATCACTGTTGGCTATGTTTCCATCAGCATCAAGACGGTCGCGGTAGTACCACAGCATACGGCCAAGTTGGTTGTGGCCGGTACCGGAAAAATTAAGGTTCCCTTTCAGCTTTTGTTCCCGGTTAAAATCTTCGAAAGTTTTTAACCAGTCAATATATTTAAGATTATTCAGCGCCTTGATTCTTTCAATAAGTTCCTGCGCTTTCGCGTTGCTGCATATTATCAAAGACAAGGTAAAAACTACAGTAAGTCGAATGAGTGGTTTCATAACGGTCGGTTTCTGGTTATTAAAATATTGCATGGGCAAATTCCCAATTTTTTTGAAAAACTATCCATATTAGCACATGAGATAGACGAGAAAGGTAAAAACTGTTTTAGCCGAATAAAATACCGGGTTAGCATATTGTGTGGCTGGTGTAGAATTTAAGGTCATAGAAAATTTTAATGCCCCTGTTTCTTAAAACTGTTTTCCTGTTACCTTCGAACTAAATTAGTTGCATAGCTAACTAATTTTTTCTCAAAGGTTTGGGGTTCAAGGTTCACGAGCCAAGGTTCAGGAGCCAAAGCCAAAACCATTTTGTCACTACAATAACACCGGCGTCTTGAACCTTAAACCTTGAACCTCAAATTTTCCTTTTATGAATCGTTCCATTAAAAAAGTAGCTGTACTCGGCAGCGGTGTTATGGGTAGCCGTATCGCTTGTCATTTTGCCGGCATTGGCATACAGGTACTATTGCTAGATATTGTGCCCAAAGAGCCAAATGAGGCTGAAGCCGCCAAAGGTCTTAACATAGATAGCCCGGCGGTACGAAACCGCATCGTTAACGAAGCACTTGCAACAGCCCTCAAAAGCAATCCCAGCCCGGTGTTTACAAAAGATGTGGCCAAACGCATTAGTACCGGCAACTTTACCGACAACATGAAAGGCATTGCCCAATGCGATTGGGTAATAGAGGTAGTGGTAGAGCGACTCGACATAAAAAAAAGCGTTTACGAGCAGGTGGAACTGCATCGCAAACCAGGAACGCTCATTACTTCCAACACTTCGGGCATACCCATACACATGCTCAGCGAAGGGCGTAGCGAAGATTTTAAAAAGCACTTTTGCGGTACCCACTTTTTTAACCCGCCCCGTTATTTGCGGTTGTTAGAAATTATACCAACCCCCGCCACAGACCCAGCCATAGTAGATTTTCTAATGCACTACGGCGATTTGTATTTGGGCAAAACAACGGTACTCTGTAAAGACACGCCAGCTTTCATTGCCAACCGCGTAGGCGTGTTCAGCATGATGGCCGTGATGAATACCATGGAAAAATTGGGGCTGAACACAGATGAAATAGACGCCCTTACCGGCCCCGTTATTGGCCGCCCAAAATCTGCCACTTTCCGTACTGCAGATGTGGTGGGCATAGATACTTTGGTAAAAGTGGCGCAGGGTGTTGCAGCCAATTGCCCCAACGATGAAGCCAAAGAAATATTTACAATTCCTGCATGGCTGCAAAAAATGGTGGATAATAACTGGCTCGGAGATAAAAGCAAGCAGGGCTTCTTTATGATGGATAAAAGCCAGGGCAAGAAAGATATTTTAACGCTAAACCTGCAATCCTTTGAATACTCGGCCAAAACAAAACCCCGGTTTGCCACATTGGAAACCGCCAAACCAATAGACGACCTTAAAACCAGGCTCAAAATGCTGGTGGCCGGTACCGATAAAGCCGGAGAATTTTACCGGTTGTTCCATTACCATTTGTTCAGCTACATCAGCCACCGCATACCCGAAATAAGCGACGAACTGTACCGCATAGACGATGGCATGATGGCCGGCTTTGGCTGGGAGATTGGTGCCTTTGAAACATGGGATGTATTAGGTGTGGCCAAAACCACCGAAGCCATGAAAGCCGCCGGTTTTAAAGTGGCAGCCTGGGTGGATGATTTTATTGCCGCAGGCCATAAAACTTTTTATAAAGTGGATGCTGGCAAACGGCTGTATTATCAGCCTGATTTCTCCTCCTCAAAAGAGGGAGGCCGGGAGGGGGCTTACCAGCCTATGCCGGGAGGTGAGGCCTTTTTAATAATGGCAAACAAAGCCGATAAAATTGTTTGGAAAAACAGCGACTGCACCGCCTACGATTTGGGCGACGATATACTCGGCCTTCAATGGAACACCAAGATGAACACCATTGGCGGTGGTGTGCTCGATGGCATCCAAAAAACAATTGCCAAAGCCGAAGAAAATTTTAAAGGATTGGTAATAGCCAACGACGGCCCCAACTTTAGCCTTGGTGCCAATGTGGGCATGATATTTATGTATGCCGCGGAGCAGGAATATGACGAGCTGGATCTGGCTATCCGCATGTTTCAGAATGCTACCGGCCGGATCCGTTATTCATCTATACCCGTGGTGGTAGCGCCGCATGGTATGGCGCTGGGTGGCGGCTGCGAAATAAGCCTCCATGCCGATAAAATACAGGCAGCTGCAGAAACTTACATTGGCCTGGTGGAGCTTGGTGTGGGCCTTATACCCGGCGGCGGCGGTACCAAAGAGTTTGCCCTGCGTGCCGGCGATGAATACATGGATGGCGAAATAGAAATAGAGCCTTTAAAGCGCAGGTTTATGAACATTGGCATGGCCAAAGTAGCCACTAGTGCCCACGAAGCTTACGACCTTGGCATTATGCGCAAAGGCATAGACGAAATAAGTATGAACATTAACCGCCGGATAGCCGATGCCAAACGCAGTGCATTGGAAATATGGAACGAAGGTTACACCATGCCCACCCCACGTACCGATATAAAAGTGCTGGGCCGTGGTGCATTGGGAGCCTTGTACGCTGGCCTCAATGGCATGAAACTGGGCAACTATATTACCGAACACGATGAAAAAATAGCTAAAAAATTGGCCTACGTAATGTGCGGAGGCGACCTTAGTGAAGCGGCCATTGTTACCGAACAATATTTGCTGGATATAGAAAGGGAAGCCTTTCTTTCTCTGTGCGGCGAACGCAAAACCTTGGAGCGGATACAGAGTGTTTTAAAAGGTGGTAAGCCGATGCGGAATTGATACAGTCTTACAATTAAAACGCCCGGTGTTGTCGAAAGATGGCATCGGGCTTTTTTGGTTTAGGGCTGTATTTTTAAAAAATGAACAAATGGAATCAAGTACAAAAGACCCTCTTTGTTGTTACAGAGAATGGGCAATGGATAAATAAATTAGACCTCATTTAACGACCGAATAGGAAAATGCGGCTCGTTAAAAAATCAACCTGCTTTGTTTACCAATTTAAAAGTTATTGCCAGCGTTACTTCCTCACCATTCCAAAGTTCGGGTGCATTCAAAACTTTGTCAATGGCATTGTCTATGCCCGATACGACCATGCTGCCAATATGGTTTACCTGCATTACTTTATCGTAAAAATTATTAATGTTGAAACTGGCTGGGTCGTACGCTTCTATTTGTTGCGGGGTCATTTTGTAAAGGCTGCCCAATAGGTCGAGCTTATCATCAGCAGTACGTTTCGGTGTGCGTTCCATTCTGCTGTAGGCCTCCTGCTTTATCTTTAAATAAGCTGCCACTTCTTTTTGCCCCATCCGGTTATGCCCCCTTAAAGAAGCTAATTTGCTACCAAAATGCTGTGTTGTCATAGAGTAAGATTTTTTTGATTTAGGTGACTAAAATAGAACTCTAATTGCATAAAACAGGCAGCTAATTGTAGTAGAGAAACAAAAAATATTTTCATTTTTTCGTTTTCATATTTTCTTTTAATACCCAAAATCCAATTTATGAAAATGTACAACAAACATTCACTTGTTGCTATATGCGCAACAGTTTTGGCAACCACCCTTTTTATACACTCCTGCCGCAAAAGAGACTTGAGTGCCACCGAGCCACAAGACAAATCTTTTACTGTGGCTGCTGCCAAAGAATAATGGTATGGCACTTTTAAAAAGACTGCGGCATTTAATTATTTAGATGAAAGCAGTCCCTATGTGCAGATATCGAGGGGGTTACTTTCTCAAACTGCACCAGATGTAAAGCTGCAAGCAAGGAACAGGTATCCAAGTTGGAAAGGTGGCGTGGCTTATGAGATCGGGGATAATCATGTGGTGGAGTTACCATTGATTATTGACTATAAAACAGCCTTAATTAAAAAAAGCAGGGAACAACCGATGAACAATAAAAAAAAATAGCCGAAGCAAGTTTGAACAAGCTTTTACTGGTAAAAAAACAAATGGGATAATTATCAAAAGGGTTGTAACACTTGTGCCAACCTATAGTTTTGCGCTTTCACAAAATTTTGACCTTGGGGGTGTCAACTTACAACAAATAGAAAAGAATTTTGAAGGGATTATGTATGTAAGGAATTGGAATGAAAAGCCAATTTCAGCTTGGAAAATTACCGACGGTAAAAAATATAAACTGCATTTGGCGAAAAACGACAGAGAACCAGAAACCGGTCAGGTATGCCATGATGAATACCAAATAGCAGGTTATCACCAAACATGTATTTCGGCACATAACGGCGACGAACCCAATCGTTGCGACAACCCCGAAAATTGGATAGATGGAGTGCCCCTTTGGAATTGGGTAGAAGTTTGTGTGTGGGAAGAAGACATAGACCCATGTATAACTTATGGTATTTGCGGAGAGGATGGGGGCGGAGATGGTGAGGAGGGAATTGCTAATAATATAATCCCAGGAGGGCCAACTAAACTATGCAACTCTTTTAGTTTTAGCCACATTGGATATAGTTTTACAACACAAATTAATAATCTTGGATTTATTATCGTAAATAATTCAAGTGGATTTACTATGCAAGTTTATTTTGCCTCAACATGTGTTACAATACGACATTATGGAATAAATGAATATACTGCTTCTGAATTAATCAAAGAAGCCTATAATCTTGCAAAAGACGAAGTGATGGCACTTATAGCTTCTAATTCAATTGTGGATAGTATTGTAGCCAGAAGCAAATTAAAGGAGTTAATTCAATTGA
>Ga0105048_10008776_pt1 | contig 16163 bp, 14 predicted proteins | sample MAT05_FD_78382 | JGI IMG/M metagenome (GOLD analysis project Ga0105048, IMG submission 78382) | Freshwater microbial communities from Lake Fryxell liftoff mats and glacier meltwater in Antarctica - MAT-05 | ecosystem: Environmental > Aquatic > Freshwater > Ice > Liftoff microbial mat | place...
AGGTATTGTTCGGGATTGTCGGGGTTGACCCGCTCCATCACCACGTCCTGATCGTCAAGATAACTAGACGTCAGGCCCCAGCCCAACGCCTCGGACCGCCCGGCAAGGATCACCGGCATGCCCGGAATCGTCGCCCCGATCACCCCGCCCGAGGGCAGTTCCAACCGCGCCAGATACCAGATCGTCGGCGCGGTGAAGCCCAGATGCGGGTCATTGGCCAGCAGCGCCCCCCCGGCGGCAGACCGCGCGGGCAGCGCGGCCCAGGCATTCGATGCCCCCGCGAAGGCCTGCGACCGGAACGGCGACAGCGGATCGTCCAGCATCGCCATCCGCCGCGCACCGGGGCTGGACAGCGGGCCGGGCATCAGGCCTGAATAGTCGGGCAGGGCGGTGACCCCTGCCGGCAGGTCGTCGGGCAGGATATCCTGCAGCCGCGCGTCGGGCAGGATCAGCGACATCTGCGCCCGCATCACCTCGGTCTCGAGATGCGATGACAGTTGCAGCGCCATCAGCTTGATGATCGCAAGGCTGTCGGCGGGGGCCCAGGTGGCGATCTGGTTCGAGAACAGGAAGAATTCCGGCGAACCCCGGCCGCGCGCCTGCGCATTGACCTGCCCGATCCAGGCGTTGACGCCCTTGGCATAGGCCTCGAGTGCGGCGCGGGTCGGCGCGTCCTGCGCCGCGACCGACGTCAGCGACAGCCCGTAAAGGTCAAAGCGCCGCAGGATTTCGTCGATCTTCAGGGTGCGGGCGCCGAACAGCTCGGACAGCCGTCCCTGTGCCGTCCGCCGCAGCATCGTCATCTGCCACAGCCGGTCCTGCGCATGGGCAAAGCCAAGCGCATAAAACACATCCGCCTCGGTCGTGCCAAAGATATGCGGCACGTTGGCGTTGTTGCGCACGATGTCGACCGGGGCCGAAATGCCGGGCAGCGCGAAGGATTCGGAATAGTCGGGCAAAGAGCGCGACAGAAAGTAATAGCTGATCAGCAGCACCAGCAGCCCGAACGCCACCAGCCCGGTGAAAATGCGCAGCAGCCAGCGGAAGGCGGTCAGCATCGGGGTGGCAGCATGGGGGTGGGGCCAGTTCTTGACGGGGCGGGTGTGATGGTTTCCTAGTCCATCGGCAGTCTAAGGGCAATCAGGGGGCGGGCGATGGCACGGGTGGCATTTGTGGGTCTGGGTGTGATGGGCGGGCCGATGGCGCGGCATCTGGCGTCCAGGGGGCATCAGGTGACGGTCTACAACCGCAGTCCCGCCAAGGCCGAGGCCTGGGTGGCAGCGCACGGCGGCAGCCGCGCCGCAACCCCGCACAACGCGGCGGCGGGGGCAGACTTCGTGATGACATGCGTGGGCAATGACGACGATCTGCGCAGCGTCTGCAGCGGGCCGGACGGTGCCTTTGCCGGCATGGCGCCGGGGGCGGTGCTGGTCGATCACACCACGGTGTCGGCGCAGGTCACGCGCGAATTGTCGGCAGCGGCGGCGGCGTTGGGTCTGGGATTTGTCGATGCGCCGGTGTCAGGGGGGCAGGCGGGGGCCGAGGGCGGCATCCTGTCGATCATGTGTGGCGGGACCGAGGCCGACTATGCGCGGGCCGAGCCGGTGATGGCGGCCTATGCCCGCATCTGCCGGCGGTTGGGCACCTCGGGCGCGGGGCAACTGGCCAAGATGATGAACCAGATCTGCATCGCCGGCCTGATGCAGGGCCTGTCAGAGGCGCTGGCCTTTGGCGAGAAAGCCGGCCTTGACGGCAGGGCCGTGGTCGAGGTGATTGCCCAGGGTGCGGCGGGAAGCTGGCAGATGGTCAACCGCCACCAGACCATGCTGGATGGCAAGTTTGACTACGGCTTTGCGGTCGACTGGATGCGCAAGGACCTTGGCATCTGCCTTGACACCGCCGACCAGATCGGAGCGTCGCTGCCGGTCACGGCGCTGGTCGATCAGTTCTACAAGGATGTGCAGCTGATGGGCGGCGGGCGGGGCGACACGTCGAGTCTGATCCGGCGTCTGCGCTGATGCTGGAGCGGCGCACGGTCACCCGGAACACGCTTTGGCCGCTGATCAATCTTGCCGTCCGGCCCGACCAGAGCGATCTGGTATCCCCAAACATCAGGACGTTTGCCGAAGTTCCGTTTGAGCCCGGGGCTTGCGTCTGGGGCCTGTGGGACGCGACCACCCCGGTCGGTTTGATGGCGATGGTCGATCAAGACGGCGTCAAGGCGAACGGCCCGTTTGTGGACCCCGAGGCCGCGTATCTCTGGCGGCTGATGATTGCGGCCGGGCATCAGGGGCAGGGGTTTGGCGCCCAGGCAATCGACCTGGCCCTTCAGACCGCGCGCGACTGGCGCGCGCCGCGTCTGGTGGTCGGGGTCAGAGATGCACCCCACGGCAACCGGGGCTTTTATGAACGTCACGGGTTTCGCGACAGCGGGGTGATCGAAGACGGCGACCGCCTGTTCGTTCTGGACCTGGCGGTCAGGGAATGATGCGACTGTATTTCACGCCCGACAGCGTCGCCCCCGCGATCAGTCCCTGCTGGCCGAACACCAGACCGATGACCGGGTCAAGCTCGGTCGTTTCCTTGCCGATGCTGGCGCCCTGTTCGGGGGTCGCGTAGCGGACATCGGCCCCGGCGGCCCAGCCCGACGAGCGGCGAAAGTTCGACAGCGCGCCTTCGGTCATGAAGAACAGCGCATGGGCGTATTGCTGCGCCCCGATCTGAAAGCCGATGGTGGCGCGCGTCGCGGAATAATAGTCGACCGTCGAGCCCGAAATGCGCAGCGCCCCGCGCCCGTAGCCGCCGCCGATGCCAAAGCCGGCCTCGGTCACCAGCGGCATATACAGCACGCCGAACGCCTTGCTCGCCAGATCGCGGGTGCCCGGATAGCGGCCGAACAGATAGTCGCGCGTCGCATCGACCCGCGCGTCGATCTGTGACGACCCGCGCGAGCCGATGCCGTTGCCGACAATCGCCCCGTCACACGCGGCAAGCACAAACAGCGCACCGCCGCCAAGCATCATGGTCCGTCTGGAAATCTGTGTCATGTCACCACCCATAGCCTCGATCAGGGGCTCTGCAGGCCCCGTTGCACGAAATGTAGCGGGTTTCGCCGGATATGTCATGCGCCATGCGCAACCGATGGCAGCCCGCCGCCGAGTGCCCCGTCAGCGCGTCTGCAGCAGCCGCGCCGCACGGGGCGCGAAATAGCTCAGCACGCCGTCACAGCCCGCGCGGCGAAAGGCCATCAGGCTTTCCAGCATCACGGCGTCGCCGTTGATCCAGCCATTCTGCGCGGCAGCCATGATCATCGCATATTCGCCCGAGACCTGATAGGCATAGGTCGGCGCGCCGAAGGTGTCCTTCACCCGGCGGCAGATGTCGAGATAGGGCATGCCGGGCTTGACCATCACCATGTCGGCCCCCTCGCGCAGGTCGCGTTCGACCAGCCGCAGCGCCTCGTCGCTGTTGGCGGGGTTCATCTGATAGGTCTTCTTGTCGCCCTTCAGCGCCCCGGTGGCCCCCACCGCGTCGCGGAACGGGCCGTAGAACGCGCTGGCGTATTTGGCGGCATAGGACAGGATCGCCACCTCGCGGTGCCCGGCCTGTTCCAGCGCGCTGCGCAACGCGCCGATCCGGCCATCCATCATGTCGGACGGCCCCAGAATGTCGGCGCCGCTGTCGGCCTGCACCAGCGCCACCCGCACCAGCGCCTCGACCGTCTCGTCGTTCAGGATGATCCCGTCGACCACCAGACCGTCATGCCCGTTGGCGTTGTAGGGGTCGAGCGCCACATCCGTCATCACCGCCAGATCGGGCACCGCCGCCTTGATCGCCCGGATGGCCGTGTTGGCCAGATTGCGGGGGTTCCATGCCTCGGCGCAGGTCTCGGTCTTGACCGAAGGGTCGGTGTAGGGAAACAGACAGATCGCCGGAATGCCCAGATCGGCGGCCTCGCGCGCCGCCTCGACCACCAGATCGACCGACAGCCGCTCTACCCCGGGCATCGACCGGATCGGCTCGCGCAAACCCTCGCCGTCGCGCACGAACACCGGCCAGATCAGATTGCCCACCGACAGCGTGGTCTCGGCGCTCAGCGCGCGCAGGCCGGCGCTGCGGCGCAGGCGGCGGAACCGGGCGGCGGGGTAGGGGGCAGAGATCGGGCGCATGGGTCGCTTCCTTTGCGGCGCGGGGGCGGGCTGGCATCATCGGGTCCGCGTTGTGGGGCCGGGGGCTTGCGGTCTGCGATCTTGCCTGCCATGGAAAGACGCGCGGCTCAAGGCAACATCCGCGCAACATCAACCGCAGGGTCCGGGAGACGCAGGGTGGAGTGGTATCAGCTTGTCTTCGACATGATCGACATGCGGTCGTTCTCGAACCTCTGGTACTGGATCGGACTGGCGGTCTTGTGGTCCAGCGCCAGCCACTGGGTGCTTGGCGTGCCGTTCGACATGATCTCGAGGGCAAAGCGCCAGCAGGGTCCGGCGCTGGACGATCTTGAGACTGTGGTGCGCATCAATGTCACCCGGATGTTGTCGATCGCGCGGTCTGCCGGGGTCTGGCTGGTGGCGTTCCTCGGCTTCTTGATCACCGTGCTGGTGCTGACGGGCTTTGTCTATGGCATGGAGTTTGCCAGAGCGGTGCTGTTTCTGGTGGTGCCGATGACCATTCTTGGGGCGATGTCGCTGCTTGCGGCCCGCAAGATCGAGGCTGGCGAAGGGCAGGGCGAGGCGCTGTTCCGCCGTCTGAACCGGCACCGGCTGGCCACGCAACTGCTGGGCATGGTCGCGATCTTCGTCACGTCGCTGTATGGCATGTGGCAGAACCTGCAAATCCATGTTCCGGGCTGACGGCGCATGACGATCCTGCTTGGCGGCGCCCCCGAAGGCTATGACGCTGTTCTGCTGGCGCGGGAACTGGCGCGCGGCCAGCCGGTGATCCACGTCGCCCGCGACGACAAGCGGATGGAGGCGATGCGCGCCGCCCTCGCGGTGCTGGCGCCCGATGTCACCGTGCTGGACCTGCCCGCCTGGGATTGCCTGCCTTACGACCGGGTCTCGCCCAACCCCGATGTGCTGGCCCGCCGCATGGCGACGCTCGCGGCCCTCGCCGCCGGTGTGCCGGGCAATTTCGCGCTGCTGACCACGCTGAATTCGGCCACGCAAAAGCTGCCCGCGCGCGAGGTGATCGCCGGTGCATCCTTTGTCGCCCGCGTCGGCGACCGGGTGGACGAGGCGCAACTGCGCGGCTTTCTGGGCCGCATGGGGTTTTCGCCGGTCTCGACGGTGGCCGAACCCGGCGATTTCGCCATCCGCGGCGGCATCGTCGACATCTTCCCCCCCGGCCGCGGCGGCCCGGTGCGGCTTGATTTCTTCGGCGATGTGCTCGATGGCGCGCGGCGGTTCGATCCGGGCACCCAGCGCACGACGGCCAAGCTGAGCGGCGTCGACCTTGCCCCGATGTCCGAGATCATTCTCGACGAGGCCGCGATCACCCGGTTCCGCCAGAACTACCGGGTCGAGTTCGGCACCGCAGGCTCTGACGACCCGCTGTATGAAGCGGTGACGGCGGGGCGCAAGCATCAGGGGATGGAGCATTGGCTGCCGTTCTTCCATGCCCGGATGGAGACGCTGTTCGACTATCTGCCAACCGCGTCGGTGATGCTGGATGATCAGGTCACCGCGATGCGCCTGTCGCGGTGGGAGGGGATCGCCGACCAATACGATGCGCGTCGCGAGGCGATGACGGCCAAGGGGCGGCTCGATACGGTTTACAAACCCGTCGCACCCGGCCTGCTGTATCTCGATGACGCGGCCTGGGAGACTGCGGTTGCCCGCCATCGGGTGATCCAGCTTTCCCCCTTGCCGCAATCGCCGGGGCCGGGGGTTCTGGATGCACAAGGCCGTTTTGGCCGCAGCTTCGCGCCCGAGCGGCAGCAGGAAAACGTCAGCCTGTTCGGGGCTTTGGCCGATCATCTGAAGATGTTGCTTCAAGACCGCAACGTCATCATCGCCTCGTGGTCCGAAGGGGCGCGTGAACGGCTGAACGGGCTGCTGGTCGATCAGGGACAAGCCCGCGCCAAGCTGATCCGCGACCTGCGCGAGGTGCCAGAGGGGCGCGGCGGGCTGTTCCTGATGGTCTGGGCGCTGGAACAGGGCTTCACCGCTCCGGGCCTTGCCGTGATCTCGGAACAGGATGTGTTGGGCGACCGACTGGTCAGCAAACCCAAACGCAAGCGCAAGGCCGAGAATTTCCTGCGCGAGGTCGATACCCTGACCCCCGGCGATCTGGTGGTGCATGTCGAACATGGCGTCGGCCGCTATCTGGGGCTGGAAACCATCACGGCCCTGGGTGCCCCCCATGCCTGCGTGGCGCTGGAATACGCCGAGAACGCCAAGCTGTATCTGCCGGTCGAGAACATCGAGCTGCTGTCGCGCTACGGCCACGAGGAAGGCCTGCTTGATCGTCTGGGCGGCGGGGCCTGGCAGGCCAAGAAGGCCAAACTCAAGGACCGCATCCGGCAGATCGCCGACCGGCTGATGCGCATCGCCGCCGAACGCGCGCTGCGGCACGCGCCGATCCTCGAAGCGCCGCATTCGATCTGGGAGGCGTTCGCCGCCCGCTTTCCCTATCAGGAAACCGATGATCAGCTCAGCGCCATCGCCGATGTGGTGGCCGACCTGGAAAAGGGCTCGCCGATGGACCGGCTGATCGTCGGCGACGTGGGGTTCGGCAAGACCGAAGTGGCGATGCGGGCGGCGTTCGTCGCGGCCCTGTCGGGGCTGCAGGTGGCGGTAATCTGCCCCACGACCCTGCTGGCCCGCCAGCATTTCCGCAGCTTTCAGGAACGGTTCCGCGGCTTTCCCGTCACCATCCGCCCGCTGTCGCGGTTCGTGTCGGCCAAGGATGCCAACGCCACCCGCGCCGCCATGGCCGAAGGCCGCGTCGATATCGTCGTCGGCACCCATGCGCTGCTGGCCAAGGGCATCAGGTTCAAATCCCTGGGTCTGATGGTGATCGACGAAGAGCAGCACTTTGGCGTGACGCACAAGGAACGGCTCAAGGAGATGCGGTCCGAGGTTCACGTCCTGACGCTGACCGCGACGCCCATTCCGCGCACGTTGCAGCTGTCGCTGACCGGCGTGCGCGACCTGTCGATCATCGCGACGCCGCCGGTGGACCGTCTGGCGATCCGCACCTATGTCTCGGAATTCGACACGATCACCCTGCGCGAGGCGTTGCTGCGCGAACATTATCGCGGCGGGCAAAGCTTTTACGTGGTGCCGCGCATTTCCGACCTGCCGGAAGTCGAGGCGTTTCTGAAAACCCATGTGCCCGAGGTCAGCTATGTCGTGGCCCATGGCCAGCTTGCGGCCGGCGATCTGGATGACCGGATGAACCTGTTCTACGATGGCAAGTTCGACGTGCTGATCGCCACGTCGATCGTCGAATCCGGGCTCGATATCCCGACCGCCAACACCATGATCGTGCACCGGGCCGACATGTTCGGCCTCAGCCAGCTTTACCAGATCCGGGGCCGGGTCGGCCGCTCCAAAACCCGCGCCTACTGTTATCTGACCACCAAACCCCGCGCGCCCCTGACACCGCAGGCGGTGAAACGGCTGCGGCTCCTGGGGTCCCTCGACAGTCTCGGTGCCGGGTTCAATCTGGCCAGCCACGACCTGGACCTGCGCGGCGCGGGCAACCTGCTGGGCGAGGAACAGTCGGGCCACATCACGGAGGTCGGCTACGAGTTGTATCAGCAGATGCTGGAGGACACGATTGCCAAGATCAAGTCCGGCGAACTCGGCGGCCTGACCCCGATCGACGATCACTGGGCCCCGACGATCAACCTCGGCGTCCCGGTGATGATCCCCGACGCCTACGTGGCCGATCTTGATGTGCGCCTTGGCCTCTACCGCCGCCTGTCCGGCTTGCAGACCAAGGTAGAGCTTGAGGGCTTCGCGGCCGAACTGATCGACCGGTTCGGCCCGCTGCCGCGCGAGGTCAACACGCTGATGCTGATCGTCCGCATCAAGGCGCTGTGCAAACGTGCGGGCATCAGCCGGCTGGATGCGGGGCCCAAAGGCGCCACCGTGCAGTTCCACAACGACAAGTTCGCAGATCCCGCAGGCCTGGTCGATTACATCAAGTCGCAGGGCAACACGGCGCGCATTGCCGGCAACAAGCTGGTGCTGGTGCGCGACTGGAAAACCGAAGGTGACCGGATCAAGGGCGCGAACGACATCGCACGCGCCCTCGCCGAAAAGGTGGTCAAACCCAAACCCTGACCTCGTCCTCTCTGCAAAAATATCCCACGGGGGGTGCGGGGGGTGTGAACCCCCCCGCTGCTCTCAACACCCGAGCCGCTATTTCGGCATCTGCCGCATCAGCAGCCACCCAACCCCCGCAAACCCCGCAACCCCGATCATCAGCGGCACCGGCGTTCCGTTGAACGCCAGCCCCACCGGGGCCGCCAGCGCCACCGAGGCGACAGTCGACAGCGCACTGGTGACCGAGGCGGTCATGCCGGCGATATGGCCCATCGGCTCCATCGCGATGGCGTTCAGGTTGCCGATGGTCAGCCCGGTCATGAAGAACACGCCGATGCACCAGACCAGATAGGCATAAAACGCCACCGACCCGGGCAGCAGCCCCAGCGATGCGGCCATGGCGGCCGAGACCAGCAGTTGCACCAACAGCGCAATCGTCACCAGCCGCCGCATGCCAACCCGCACCACGATGCGGGCGTTCAGAATGCTGGCACTCGCCGCGACCAGCGCAATCAGCGCAAACCACAGCGGAAAACTGGCGCCCCTGCCATAAGAGATGTCGAACACCTGCTGGCTGGCCGACAGGTTGGCGAACAGGCAGCCATAGACCAGCGTCTGCACCATGACCGACCGGCGCACCGTCGGATTGGCCAGCACCTCGACCATTGCCCGCCACAGCGCCGAGGGTTGCAGGCTGCGGCGCATCGACGGCGGCAGGGTTTCGGGCTGGCGCAGCACCATCCAGCCAACCGACACTGCCGAGAACACCACGAACGACAGAAACACCGCCCGCCAGCCGAAGGCCGCGATGATCCCCGACCCCAGCAGCGGCGCGATGGCCGGCACCAGCGTGAACACCACCATCACAAAGCTCATCACCCGCGCCATCTCTCGGCCCGAATACAGATCGCGCACCAGCGCCATGGCGGCCACGCGCGGACCGGCGGCCCCAAGGCCCTGCACCACGCGGGCGATCAGCAGCATCTCGAGCGTCGGGGCCGCAAAGGCCGCGATGGCCCCGATGGAATAGATCACTCCGCCGCCGATGATGATGGCGCGGCGGCCGAACCTGTCGGACAGCGGGCCGCTGAACAGCGTGCCGACGCCCATGCCGAAAATGAACGTGGTCAGGATCAGCTGCGCCCGGTTCGGATCCTCGGGCACCAGCGCCTGCGCGATAACCGGCAGCGATGGCAGCATGGAGTCGATGGAATACGCGATCGTGGCAAACAGCATCGCGACAAGAGCGATGAATTCGCCCTGGGGCAGGGGTCTGGTGGGCATCGAACAGGCCTTTGGCTGGAATTGCGGCACATGACCTGCCCCGGACCGGAATGGCAAGGCCCGCCGTCAGACCTGCGCTGACAGTTCCGCGATCACCTGCCCCCACACCTCGGGCGGTTGCGCGCCCGACACCACATAATGCTGCGCGATCAGAAAGGTCGGCACGGCGCTGACGCCCTTGCGGCGCGCGTCCTGATCGCGGGCGGTGATATCAGCGGCATCGGCGTCAGACGCCAGCAGCCGGGCGGTCATCGCCGCGTCCATCCCGGCGGCCCCCGCAATCCCGGCCAGCACGGCCCGGTCGCCGATATTGCGCCCCTCGCGCCAGTAGGCGCGGAACACTGCCGAGACGACCGCCGCCTGCCGCCCTTCCAGCCCCGCCCAGTGGATCAGGCGGTGTGCGTCCAGCGTGTTGGGCACCCGCGCGATGGCGGCAAGGTCGATGCTCAGGCCCGCCGCCGCCGCCGCCTGTTCAAGCCGGGCGTTGACCTCGGCCATCCTGCCGCCGAACTTTGCGTTCAGGTAATCGGCGCGGTCCACGCCTTCGGGGGCCATGTCGGGGTTCAACTGGAACGGATGCCATTCGACCGCAAACGGATGGCCGGATGCGGCTTCAAGCGCGCGGTCAAGGTTGGCCTTGCCGATGTAGCACCAGGGGCAGACGGGATCGGAAAAGATATCAAGTCGGATCATCGGGCGGCCCTCGGGTTGCGGCCCCCCGATGTCAGGGTTGCCGGCCCGTTCGTCAAGTCCCCGCCCCCATCAGGCCGCACGGCGGTCGGGCGGCCGCCTGGCGGAACCAGCCCTGCACGGTGCGGGCGCCGCCGGCAATATCCTCGCCCGCCCCCATCAGGCCGCACGGCGGTCGGGCGGCCGCCTAGCGGAACCAGCCCTGCACGCTGCGGGCGCCGCCGGCAATATCCTCGCCCGCCCCCGCCACCGTGTTGCAGCCGGCCAGCGCCAGCACCAGCACCAGCAGCCTCATTCCGACCACCAGACTTCGGGCTGAAAGCCCAGCCAGTCGCCATAGACCGGCAGGGCCTGCGGAAACTTCAGCCGGCTGACATGGGCCAGCCGCGAGATCTCGGAATACCACATCGGCACCACGTAGCGCCCCGAGATCAGCACCCGGTCAAGCGCCTGGGTGGCGGCGATGAATTCGTCCCTGGTCTTGGACTGCAGCATGGTCTGGATCATCGCCTCGGCCGGCGGCGATGCCATGCCCATCCAGTTGCGGGTGCCGGGTTCGGTGACACCGGCCGATCCCCAGTAAAGCATCTGTTCGTTGCCCGGCGACAGCGACAGCGACCGGATGTAATGGGTCATGTCGAAATCGTAATTGTTGGTGCGTTCCTTGTATTGCGCCGAATCGACGGTCTCCAGACGCGCGGTGACCCCCAACCGCTTCAGCGCCTCGACATAGATGTTGGCCGCCGCGATCATGTCGTCGGCCCCGTTCACCATCAGGATCTCGAACGCCAGCGGTGCCCCGCTGGCGTCTTTCAGAATGCCGTCCTGCACCGTCCATCCGGCCTCCTCCAGCAGCGCCGCCGCCGCGCGGATGTTGTTGCGGTTGGATTCGGTGCCGTCGGAGGCGGGCAGGGAATAGCCGTCGATGGCCCCCGGCAGCAATTGGTCGCGCAAAGGCTCCAGCAGGGCAAGGACCGGGCCCTCGGCCGAAGTGCCGGGGGCGGCGCCGAGAATTGAATTCGAATAGTAGGACTGGATGCGCGGGTTGATCCCGCCGTTCAGCGTGGCGTTCACCAATTCAAAGTTGAACGCCTTGATCAGCGCCTCGCGGACGCGCCAGTCGGCAAACACCGGCTTGCGGGTGTTGAACACGAAGCCTTCGATCCCCGAGGGGCGGCCATGCGGAATTTCGGATTTCACCACAGCGCCCGAGGTGACGGCGGGAAAATCGTAAAGCGCGGCCCATTTGGCGGGATTCGTCTCACGGTAGCTGTCGATCTCGCCGGCCTTGAACGCCTCGAACACCACGCCGCCATCGCCGAAATAGTCGTAGCGGACCTCGTCGAAGTTGTGCAGGCCGCGGTAGAACGGCACATCGACGCCCCACCAGTCGGCGTCCTTTTTAAAGCTGATGAACACGCCCGGCTCGAAGTCCGCGACGACATAGGGACCCGATCCGATGGGCGCCTCCAGCGTCGAGGCGGTGAAATCGCGTCCCTCCCACTGCGCCTTCTGCAGGATCGGACGCAGCCCGAGGATCAGCGGCAATTCGCGGTCGACGCTGTTGAAGGTGAATCGCACGGACCGCGCCCCGGTCTTTTCCGAACTGGCGATCTTTTTCCACGCCCCGGCATAGCGCGGGTTGCCTTCGGTGCCCAGCTTTTCGAACGACCAGATCACATCTTCGATGGTCACCGGGTTGCCGTCCGAAAACCGCGCCTCGGGCCGCAGGGTGAATTCGACATAGGTCCGGTCTGCATCGGTATCGACCGATTCGGCCAAAAGGCCGTAAAGCGTGAAGGGTTCGTCGTAGGAACGTCCCAGAAGTGTCTCAACCGTCAACAAAGATACCCCGGCGGGGGCAGAGCCCTTGAGAATGAACGGATTGAGCGAATCGAACCCGCCCGATTCGCCGAACACGATCCTTCCGCCTTTCGGCGCGTCGGGGTTGGCATAGGGCAGAGACACAAAATCGTGTGGAAGTGCGGGCTCGCCATACATAGCTATGCCATATGCGGGGTCAGCGGCGGCGGTGTGACCCATGCAGACCAGTGCCAGACCAACGCCAACAGCCTTCAGCCCGTTGAAAAAATCCTGTCTCATTCGCGCAACAATCCCCTGCCGCCTGTCCATGTTGGGTCCGATGGTAAGGCGGCTTGTGTGGCTTTTCAAACTTTTAACTTGGCCAGCGCGGATCAGAGGCGTATAACACCTGCACTGCTCGATAGGTTTCTTGCCTGTATGAAACCTGCCTCATAACTTAACGCCGGCTTCGTGCCGGCGTTTTTTTATGCGCGTTTCTGCGCCGCCGCATCGGCCCTTGCAGGTGCCGCATCTATCCGCCAAGGCCGCGTTGCGCTACGTCTGGTCCATAACGGATCGGGAGCGTCAGCATGAGCCTGCAGGGAAGAACCGCCATCATCACCGGGTCGAACTCGGGCATCGGTCTGGGCATCGCGCATGAACTGGCGCGGGCGGGGGCGAATGTGGTGCTCAACAGCTTTACCGACCGGCCCGAGGATCATGCGCTGGCGGCCGGCATTGCCGCCGAACACGGCGTGACCGCCCGCTACATCGCCGCCGACATGTCGAACGGCGACGCCTGCCGCAAGCTGATTGCCGATGCGGGCACCTGCGACATTCTGGTGAACAACGCGGGCATCCAGCATGTGGCGGCGATCGACGACTTTCCGGTCGAGAAGTGGAATCTGATCCTGGCGATCAACCTGTCGTCGACGTTTCACACCACTGCCGCGGCGCTGCCGGGCATGAAGGCGCGGCGATGGGGCCGCATCGTCAACGTGGCCTCGGCGCATGGGCTGACAGCCAGCCCGTTCAAGTCTGCCTATGTCGCGGCCAAGCACGGGGTCGTCGGGCTGTCGAAGGTCACGGCGCTGGAGGTGGCGGGGCAGGGCATCACCTGCAACGCGGTCTGCCCGGGTTATGTGCTGACCCCCTTGGTCGAGGCGCAAATCCCCGACCAGATGAAGACCCACAGCATGAGCCGCGAGGATGTGATCAGGAACGTCCTGCTTGACCGCCAACCCTCGCGCGAGTTTGCCACCGTGGAACAGTTGGGCGGCACGGTGGTGTTTCTCTGCTCGTCCTCTGCCGACCAGATCACCGGCACCGCGATATCGGTCGATGGTGGCTGGACGGCGATGTGACCCCGCTGCGGATCAGCCTGGCGCTGCAGGGCGGCGGGGCCCACGGCGCGTTCACCTGGGGCGTGCTGGACCGCCTGCTGCAGGACGACAACATCGAGATTGCGGCGATGTCGGGCACATCGGCCGGGGCGCTGAACGCGGCGGCCTGCAAGGCGGGGCTGATCGCGGGCGGGCGGCAGGGCGCGCGCGACAGTCTTGACCGGCTGTGGGCCGAGGTGGCTTCGGTCGGCGATTTCCGCATGGCGCCGTGGTTCGCGGCGATGTTCCCGTTTGCCAGTGCGATGGCCGACGTCTGGCGCGATGCGCTGACCGGGGCGGCAAGCGGCTATCTCGAGCAGGTCTATACCCCCTATGCGACGGGCGCCTTTTGGCGCAACCCGCTGGCCCCCGTGGTCGCGCGGCTGAACTTTGCGCAGGTGTGCGCGGGCGAGGGCCCGGCGCTGTTCGTGGCCGCAACCAACGTGCGCACCGGCAAGGTCCGGGTGTTTTCCGGGGCCGACGTGACGGCAGAGGTGCTGCTGGCCTCGGCCTGCCTGCCGTCGGTGTTTCAGGCTGTCGAATTTGTCGATCCGAAAACCGGGCAGAAAGAGGCGTTCTGGGACGGGGGCTATGCCGCCAATCCGGCGCTGTTTCCGCTGTATGAACGCGACCTGCCCGATGATGTTGTGGTGGTGTCGATCAACCCGCTGCGGCGCGAGGCGGTGCCGCAGCAACCGCTCGACATCCAGAACCGGATCGACGAGATCAGCTTCAACGCGTCGTTGCTGTCGGAGTTGCGGGCGGTGAATTTCGTCAAGCGCCTGCTGGCAGAGGGGCGGATCGAGCCGGGGGCGATGAAGGATGTCCGGGTGCATATCATCTCGGACGAGGCGATGCTGAACGCGCTGTCGCCGGCGTCGAAACTGACCCCGAACCCGGCGATGCTGGCGCGGTTGAAGGCGGCGGGGCAGGCGGCGGCCGAGCTGTTCCTGACCGACCATCGCAAGGACATCGGCCAGCGCAGTTCGGTCGACCTCAAACGTCTGTTTGACTGACCGGGTTTGGCGCATCGGCGTCACTGACGGGCTTGGCGCCCGGATAGACCAGCCCGCCCGAGACGATCATCTTGGCGGCATCCTCCAGCGACATGTCCAGCAGGATCACATCGCCGCGCGGCACGAATACCAGAAACCCCGAGGTGAACGGCGTCAGGCCGATGAACACCGAAATCATCTCGTCGCCCTGCGGCAGGCGTTCGGCGATTTCGCCCCGCGCCCGCGACGACACGAATCCCACGGCCCAGGTGCCGGGGCGGGGAAACTCGACAAGGCAGACCTTGTCGAAACTGGTCTCGGATTTGTTGAACACCGTCTCGGCGATCTGCTTGATGCCGTTGTAGATCGACCGCACCACCGGCATCTGCCCGACCAGCCCCTCGGCCCAGTGGATCAGCGACCGCCCGATCAGCCCCTTGGCCAGCCAGCCGATCAGGCAGGTGAACAGCAAGAACACGATGACGCCGACACCGCGCAGCGGGAAATCCGCCTCGGGGCCAAAGTAGTAGCGGATCAGCGCATCTGGCTGATACGACGCCGGGATCAGCGGCAGGATCCAGCCGTCGAGCCAGCCGACAACGGTCCAGATCAGATAGATGGTAAGCCCGGTCGGCAGCACGACGATCAGCCCGGTCAGAAACCAGGCGCGAAGGCTGGCCAGCAGGCTGCGGCGGCGATGGGGTTCGATCATCCGCTGACCCTAGGGGCGGGGGCAGGGCGGGGCAAGCCTAGGGTGTGGCCAGCGCCACCGCTATCGCCGCCGCCAGACGGGCGTTGTTCAGAACCAGGGCGATGTTGGCGGCCAGCGAGCGGCCTTCGGTCAACTCGAAAATCCGCTGCAGCAGGAACGGCGTCACCGCCTTGGCGCTGATGCCCTGCGCCGCCGCCTCGGCCAGCGCCGTCTCGATCACCGGCTGGATGATGGCGCGGGGAATCTCGTGCTCGACCGGGATCGGGTTGGTCACCAGTTGCCCGCCCGGCAGCCCCAGCAGGCCGCGCATCCGGTGGCTGGCGGCAATCTCGGTGGCGGTGTCCAGCCGCAGTGGCGCCCGCAGGCCCGACGTGCGCGACCAGAAGGCCGGCAGATCGTCCTGGCCATAGGCGATCACCGGCACACCGTGGGTTTCCAGCACCTCAAGCGTTTTCGGCAGGTCGAGAATGGCCTTGGCCCCGGCGGCGACAACCGTCACCGGCGTGGCGGCCAGTTCCAGAAGGTCCGCCGAGATGTCAAAGCTGGTGTCCGCCCCGCGATGCACACCGCCGATGCCGCCGGTGGCAAACACCGAAATGCCCGCCAGATGGGCGCAGATCATTGTGGCGGCAACGGTGGTGGCCCCGACCCCCCCGGTGGTGAGGCATACCGCCAGGTCGGCGCGGCTCAGCTTCAACACTGATGTCGCCTGACCCAGCGTTGTCAGTTCGGCGTCCGTCAGCCCGATATGGATCCGCCCGCCCATCACCGCAATCGTCGCCGGCACCGCCCCCGCCGCCCGCACCGCCGCTTCGACCGCGCGGGCCGTCTCGACATTCTGCGGCCAGGGCATGCCGTGGGTGATGATGGTCGATTCCAGCGCCACGATGGGGCGGCCCGTGCGCTGCCCCTCGGCGACTGCGGGGGCATGGACAAGCGGCAGGGTCATGATCCGATTTCTCCCGAGACGTAATCCGCGGCGGCCTGCAAGGCTCCCGACAGGGCCGATGCGCGGTTGGCCCCC
>Ga0105048_10008778_pt1 | contig 16161 bp, 18 predicted proteins | sample MAT05_FD_78382 | JGI IMG/M metagenome (GOLD analysis project Ga0105048, IMG submission 78382) | Freshwater microbial communities from Lake Fryxell liftoff mats and glacier meltwater in Antarctica - MAT-05 | ecosystem: Environmental > Aquatic > Freshwater > Ice > Liftoff microbial mat | place...
AACCACGACCTGCACCCCAGGGACCGGCACACGTTCGAGTTGTGGGTGTCCCAAGCCCAGGTGGAGTTCGACCGGGAGAAGGCCCGGCGCTCGACCGTGGCACCGGCGCAGCGGCAACCTGTTCGGCCCGCACCCAAGCCCGTCCTAACCGCCACCCCGGAAGCAGGGGCGGATGTCGCCTGGTTCGACATCATCGCCGCTCACCTGGACGGCGTGATGCGGGGGGAGGCTCCCCTGAGCGACTTGATAAGGGATTTCCTCGAAGACCCCACGGACGGGGGGCTGATGCCGCCGCCGGACCCGGCACTGATCCGCCGGCTGAAAGACCCAACATGCGGCGGGCGGATCGTCCCCTGGGTGCCGCTTGAACCAGTCAGCGGTCTGGCCGGGGCGGCGGATTGTGATCCGTTCGTGGCCCTTGCTGTCGGTTCGGGCATCAGTGTCGATCCGCCGGAACGGCCTCGGTAGTGCTGGCCGCTGATGGCCGTGGTCAGAACTCTGGAGACGGAGCGGGGTCGGGGCACTCCCGTTGCGAACAAGTTACGCCACGGCGTCCTTGGCGGAATCGAACCCGTGCCCGATTGGGTCACGCACGAGCGGGTGGCGAATGTAGAATCTGCCCTTCGGCGACCTTGTGATGATGTACGAGTCTCCTCCCACACAACTTCGCCACTACCGTGGCCAGTGTTGTACCCCTTTGTCGGAGTTGTTAGCTCCTGTCGCCAAGCGGTCATTTCGGACGGCGGAACCCGGTGTCCCGCTCGTACTGGCGGTGCTGCTCCTCGATCTCGGCCTTTCGCCGGACTTGTTCGCCTTCCGTCTCGATCCAGTCTTTAGCGGATTCAAGGTCGGAAAAGCTCGGTAACAACTTTCCGCCGCTCTCGGGGTAGGACACTCGCCAGCGACGACCGTGACGCCGAATCGTCCAGAACCCTTCACCCGAGACGTGGCACGGCGGGGCGTACACCCAGCCCCGACGCTCCTCTCGGGCGACCCACGCCTTGGCTGTAGCAAGCGTGTCGAACGCTTCCAGCACTCCCCGCCGACCGGCCCGCCTGATTAGCCACTCCGACCCGATGCGCCCGATCAACCAAGGGCCGTTGGTGTAGATTGGTTTGCCGGGTACTCGTTCCCATCTCGCCGGCGTCATTGGTCGTCCTCCAGGAGTTTTCACGAGGTTTTCGCTCTCTGCGGTACTACATGGCTGCGCCTTTTCGGGTCAGGCGATACGAACAATACCCCGGTAATTCACCGTTGTAAATCAAGCATCCGCCGGGCCATCGCCGACGCTCGGCGTCGTTTCGCATTCGCACCGAGCGAGTGCGGCCCACGCACTGATCCGACCGGATGCTTCACAGCAGCGGGTGCCGGTATAGCGGCGACGGTGGGGGAGACGGGCTTCGGGACAGCTTGGGAGAGACATGCCCTGAACGAGCGGACGTGGGAAAGGGAACTACCGATCACCGTCCTCGGTGGTCTTCATTGTCCGACCGCCCACCGCCGGACGAACTCCTTCTGATCGGCGGTTTCCGGTGCCTCGGCCTGGGCTTTCGCATCGGTGCGGCGCAGGTAGCGGATCAGGGCCAGCGCCTCGTCGCCGACCGCCAGGCCGTGCCGGGCGAGGTAGCATCCGACCACTGTGGACGACCGCCCCCGACCGCCCCAGCAATGCGATAGAATCCGACGCCGGGCGGCGACGGCTTCGTCGATGTCGTCGAGGATCGCCTGCATCGTCTCGACCGAGGGCACGTCGAGGTCACGGATCGGGAAGCGGCGGCACACGATCTTCCGGCCTTGTTCGGCGGCGAGGGCGGTCAGTTCGGGAACGTAGTCCACGAGCGCAACCCCCTGCCAGTTCGCCTCGTGCGGCTCGGTCAAGTTGACGACGTGATCGACGCCGACCGCCAGCAACCGCCGCAGTTTCTCGGTGGTTTCCGCCGGGTCGTCGCTGGCCGGGTACACGCCGGCGAGAAGTCGGCCCGGCACGACGACGTAGGAGCGGTCGAACGGGATCACCACGAGTACCACGCCGAAGGCGGGGTGCGTGGTGGGAACAGGATCAGCAGTCAGCATGTTTCTCCTCCGTGGGGAACAAGTCGTTGAGAACGTCGGCCAGTACGGCACGGGCGGCGGGGTCGTTGAGCCGGTGGCCGTCCCCGGCGGCGATGAGCCGGACGTGCGGGTTCTGCCGGCACAACTCCACGCTGTCGTCCAACCGCACCCAGCGGTCGCTCGGGCTGTGGATCACCACGGCCTGCGGTGCGGACACCCTCGGCGGGACGCCGCACCACCGCCAGGCCGGGGCCAGCAGCACGAGAGGCACGCCGGATGGAACCAGCGCCATCGCCACGGCCCCGCCCCGACTCGACCCGACGATCACGTCCGGCTCGAACTCGTCGCAGGCGGCACGGGCGGTTCGCACCGCCGAGCGGAGCGACCAGTCGGACATTCGTGGCGTAAGCACGTCGAACCCGAGTGACCGCAGGAACCAGGTCTTCCGGCTGCCGGTCGAAGACATCCCGTGCAGGAAGAGAGCCTTCTTGGGAGTGTCGGCGAACCGAGAGAGGAGCGCTCCCGGCATCGGAGCCTCGTCGTCAGCAGCCCGCCACCAGGGGTTTGTTTCCGCTCCTCGGCGGATCGGGGTACTGTGACCTGCTGGAAAAGAACGGTGGTGTTTCATCACTTCATCGGCCCGGTCGAAGGGGCGTCAAACTCAGGGGATCGGAAAGAAGTAGGTGGTAGTCGAGTTCCGCATTGCCGCGCGCCGACAACTCGATGACACCGGACATCGCCGGGCACACGAGACGGGAGTGCGTCATGACCATCAAGGCTGTTCGTCGGCTGCTCGTGAAGAGGGCCGCTCTGCTCGACCGGGTGGCCGAGATCGACGCCCGGCTTGCTGGCGGCGGCGGCGTGGCCGGGGGACAGTCGCCCCCGCTCCTCACCCGGCTGATCTTGATCGCCGCCGGGGAGAACAGGCCGCTCACGCTGGGCGAGTTCTTGCGCCTCGTCCGGGACGGCGGGTACACCACGGAGGCGAAGGATTTCACCTACCTGATCTGGATGGCGATCCGCAAGCTGATGGACCGGGGTGTCCTCGTTCGTGGCCCGAATGCGAACGAGTACCGGCTGGCGGACTGACGGGTGCGTGCGCCGTCCCGTTCGCTGGCTCCTCACGTCGGGTGGTCGAAACCCCTGTCGTCCGGCGAAAATCCCCCTGCCGCCATTTTTGGAATCCGCCCGCCGGGATTTTTTGAGTCCCCTTCTTCGGAATGAAACGAAGGGGTGTCATGGCACATACCCACCCGGTCGGAAGAGGCTCGGCACAGAGGTTTCGTCGAATAATTGATGTCGATGAAACCTTGCTCTTCTTGGAAATTCGTCTTCGATTCCGGGGAAAAGTCTCCCGGCCACGGGTGCCCCACAACCTCCGGTACAAATGCCTGAAGTGCCGAGCGTTGGGCCGTCCGCCCGGCGGGCCAGCCCCACGGCGGCATACATCTCAGACGCCCGCCAGGCGGCGAACTCCCTTTACCCGTGGAGCAAGCCGTCGTCACCGACGTACAACTCGAACTCGCTGGCGGTGTGACTGGCAGCGGTCAGCCGCTCGCCCGCATCGTGGGGCCAGTCGCCGTCCCAAAAGCCGGCCCCGTGGTGGTTGCGGGTGAGAAGGAAGTCGTGCCCCGCCCGCTCGAACTCGGTGCCAATGTCGTCGGCGTTGTGCCGCTGGAAGGCCCGGCAGTCGGCTACGATCTTGACCATCGTGTCCGGGGCGATGTCGGAACGAGAGTAATTGGCGTCGAGCGGTTTACCGCCCCGGTCGTCGGCGTCGTCCATTGACGACCAGAGAGCGGCTTCGATGTATGCACGAGTGAAGGCGTCCATCGTGATTCCTCTTCGGTGTGTTGGTCACGACCGTCGAGGTACACAGGTCTAAAGTCACGTCGCACCTGCGTATCAATACTCGGCAGGTAAAATCAGAGTTGTTGCGGCCCGGTGGCCGTGGTCATCCTCACCCTCGGTGATGACCCAAATCTTCTCGCCGCTCTTGAGCAGGTAGGCGGACAGAAGCCGGCTGCCGTCCCTCAACGCCTGGTCGTTGGCGGCTTTGTCCTCGGCGTCCACGACCCCCCAATCCCCGGCCAGGTGGCGGCACAGGAACTCCCACGGCGACTGGCCGGACTCCTTCAAGGCGGCGACCGCCCCTGGCGTTGCGACGACCTGCCCGAATCCGAACTTCGGCGTCTTCAAGGCGACCATTTCGTGACCCTTCACGTTGAACTGCGGCGTTGGCTCGTGACCGAGTGGGTACAAAGGCTTAACCCGCCGTCGCCGGCGTGCGGCGGCTCGGGGTGCCGTCCCGCCGCCGGGCGAGCTTCACAGCCAAATCGAGCAGGAAGTCCTGGAAGTCCCGGCTGTGGTCGGTGGCCTGGGTCGTGTGGTGGACGCACTCTTCGAGAGCCACCTTCACAAGCCGGTCGGAGAGGACATTCGGCCCCGCCGCCGACCGAGCAGGTGCGGCCCAAATCTTCGTTGATGTAAACCGTCCCATCTCGGTAGTAGCCGTTTAGTTTGACCCCGCCGTCGAGGATCGACGTGAAGGATTTCACTGGCGGCTTCGTCTTGCCGTTCGTCAGCCCGACTTCCGCCAGCAGACCCCACACCAAATCGACAGCGACCTGGGCATCGGGCGTCGGGTCGGAGATTTCTCTTCCCGACATCTCATCCAGCGACAGCACCTTGGCGGGTGAAGGAACGCCCCACTGCTCGGCGGCGTTGAGCAGGGGTTCCGGTGCCGTGATCGGGGAGTACCCCTTCCGCTTCAACTGCTCGAAGCTCCCCTTTCCCGACAGCACGGCATCTTCACCGGCGACCTGGAGGAACGCATCCTGCCAATTCTGGCGCTTGCGGAGATCGTCCTCTGAACCGTCACGGTGGGTCGGCTGCAAGCTGTAGGTGTCGAATCCGAACTCCCACGCCGACTTGTCGGAATTGATGAGCCGGTCGAAGAGTCGGGCCAGGATGTCCTTGTCGGCGGATGCCAGGGCTTTACCGCAGGCGTGGCGCACGTCCCAATCCGAACACCGGCGGCTCTCGTCGATGGTCAGGTCGTTCAAGTTGTAATCGAACAAGCTCTCGGTGTCGGAAGACTCGAACTCACGGACCCGCACGCCACGGCGGAAGATCACCGCCGCTTTCCGCTCGCCCAGGTTGCGGTTCCGCTTCGGCAGAATCGACTTGCCCAGCGCCTCGGGTTCGGAGAAGTGCAGAAACCAGCGGCCCAGGTTGCTGTAAAACCGGAAAACGTCTTCGTTGAGCGGCACGAACACACGGGTGTAGCCGGCCTTCGCCCGGACCTGGTTCTCCTCGACGATTTCGACCTTCACAGAACTCCAGTCGCCGAGTTCACGGATGCTGCGGTCGATGGCGTTGGACACGAACTCCCGGAGCGCCAGGGCAACCTCCTGCCAATCGTGCCGTCCGTAGTCGAGGACGAAGCCGAGGTCTTCCGAACTGGAGCGGCTGGCCCCGGTGATGGGGTCGGTGCCGCCATACTTCACGACCACCCGCCCGAATTCCTTCGAGGCCAGGCCGTCCGTGACGGTCTGCGGCTTCGTGGAAAACTCCATCTTGAGCGTGCCGGCGAAGACGACCGGGGCCAGGCTGGCACGGAGGCAGACGGCGACCCCGTGCTTGTTCCCGCTGCCGAACTGGCCGATGACGCCGTGCCTGTTGGACGTATCGGCCAGGCTGACGCCGAGGATGGTGAACCCCTCGGGCGGGCAGACGCCGACGTTTTCGATCTTCAAGTAAGCGGGCATTCTCTCTCTCAGTTGAAGTAACCGGGGTCTTCGACCGAAGCCCCGATGTGGTCGTCCAGGTACGTCCGGGCGGCGGCGATCATCTCGGTGGCCGTCTTGTGAAGGCAGCCCACCGTGCCGTCCGTGGCCCCGCACCCGCACGCCGTCCAGCCGAACGTGCGGGCCGTGCCGGGGTAGTCCCAATCGGACTGGACCAGGGCGTCCCTGCCGTCGTCGGCGACGAGCCGGTAGGACGACCCGAAGTCCCCCTTGGCGAGCGTAATCTTCACGGTGAAGCCCCGGTGGCCGGTGATCGCACCGGGGGCGGGTACAAATGGCTAAACTCAAGCCCGTGCGGACGCCCGCCGGGCCTCGTGGAGTTTCCGAGACGCCCGCCGAACTGGCTTCAAGTCGTAGCCGATCCCGACCAGTTCGCTCGCCAAGGGTGCAGATGTCTGGTCGTCTGCCGGCGTGGTCGCCCGGATGACGGCGTGGTAGTCGGCCCCGCCGTGCTGGCCGACGTGTTCGTAGGCTTCACAAAACTGGCCGTGCGTGTCGGTCGGGATTCCGGGGAAGAGGGCGATGACGGTCCCGGCGTCCCGCCAGCGGCGGAAGACGACGGGCGTTGTTTCGTAGGGCATGTTGAAGCCTCCAGGGTGTTGCGACTCGTGGAGGTACAAAGGTCTGTCAGTAACTCATCTTGTCGGCAGCAGCGGCCAGGTCATCCTGGGTCCGCTTCGTGTAACGGGCCGTCGTGTTCAGGCTCTCGTGACCGAGAACTTGCGCCAGGCCCACGAGGTCGTTGCTCGTGTCTTCGAGGAAACGGTGGGCCATCGTGTGCCTCAGAAGGTGCGGATGGATGTGGAAACCGCAGAGGGCGGCAAACTTGCTGCACAAGTTCCGAACACCACGATCCGTCAACCCGCCTCGCTCGCCGATGAAGACGAGATCACTCTGCACGGGTGGCCGAGTCTCCAGGTATGTTTGCAAGGCCCGACGTGCCGGAAGTGGAAGGGGAACACTTCGTTGCTTGTTGCCTTTGCCATTCTTGAAGACGACCGTGCCGCTCCGGTCGCTCAACATCAAGTCGTTGAGAACGAGTCCCACAAGATCACCGACCCGACAGCCCGTGAACAAGAACACGTTGAAGATCGCCGCTGCCCGGACATCACCACGGAGTTCGACCTCCCTCAGCAGTTTCCGCACCTGGGAACGGTCGAGTCCCTTCGGTGCCAGCGCTTGACGCTTCAGTTCCTTCACCTTCTTCGCCGGGTTCGCCGTCATATGGCCCTCTTCCATCAGCCACGAGAAGAACCGACGAACCGTCACCACGGCACGATTGACGGTCGCAACGGTTTGTTCCTTCTCACGACGAAGGTGGTCCCTAAAGCTGCTCACGTCGCTGGTCGTGACCCGACTGATCCTGAAGGGTTCCTTGTTGGCTTGAACGAACCAGGTGGAGAGTTTTCCAAGGTCAGTTCCGAAGGCACGACGGGTGTTTGGTGAGAAATCGTTCTCGGCGAGGAAGCGGTTGATGAGCGCCGCCTCCTGCTCGCCGACCGGGATGGGATCAGAATCACTATCGGTGGAAAGTTTCACGGGATCGCTCCAGGAAGTGTTCAGGATGTAGACAACGAGTGCGTCAAACTCGACCGATACTGACAGTTATCACCGCACACTACCGGAGGGGTTCTGACCACGAAGGTGGTCGAGAACTCTGTTGAGGACGACGGCGAACTCGATACCGTCGATCCCCTGGGGGAACTCGGCCTTCACCGCCGCCTCAACCTGGGCGGTGGTGACGACGATCTTCGCAGACGCCAAGTGGTCGATCAGATCGGAGTAAAGTGCGTTCACCGCCTTCGGTTTCGACGGTCGTGTCGGAACCTTCACCTGGCCGCAGTCCTTTCGCCGGGAGTAGAAGAGAATCGGTTTCCCATCGACTCCGCAGTTCCGACGACGGGCTTCCAGGATCAGGCGTTGTTTTTCTTCACAGTAGCAAGGACGATTCGACAGCGAGTCGAGGTCGGAGACGGGGAAGGTTCCCCGCTTCACAAGTTGGTAGAACCTCGCCCTCGACAACCCCACCATGCGGGCCATTTCCGTCACCGACACGACGGATTTCGTCACGATGATATCAGCCATTGCTCACGACTCCGACGAGAAGTTGACAGGGAAACCGTCACCCGAACCGACGCCTTCCTCCAGCCGGGCCTGTTCCCGGCGGACGAGTTGATGGAAGTGGTCGTGACCCGCCTGCCAGGCGACTTGTCGGGCACGGTCCCCGCCGTAATCCACGCTGGGAGTTGCCAAAACATCCAGTGCGTCCAGATACCCGTCGAGAAACGCCTGCCGAATTTCCTTCGTGCCGATGTTCATGCGCCACCGCCTTGTTGTGCTTGCTTCCGACCCACGGCGGTCAGTTCCCGCCGCCCCTGGTCGTCCTTCGCCACCAGCCCGGCCCGAATCAGAAACGGCTCCGTGACTTCGGCGACCGTTCTGGTCGGAAGGCCCAAACGACTGGAGAGCATGTTCAAACGGGTCGGGCTTTCGAGCAATATCTTCAAGTAATCCTGTTCGGTCGGCCCGAGGCCGAGGTCGTCGATCTGTTCCAACTGGCAAGCCCGTTCGAGGTCGGCCAAGCTGACGATCGACTTCCCTTCGGCCCTCGAACAACGCCGTGCCGCCTGAAGGAGTCGGAGCGCCAGTCGAGGCGTTCCCCGACTTCGTTGAGCGATTTGAGGCAGCATCGTTTCCTCAACTTCCCATCCCAGGGCACGAGTACGATGCCGGACGATCTGCTCCAGGTCTTCGGGCTTGTAGAACTGGAAGCGGAGCGTCAATCGCATCCGGTCCCGGAGCGGTTGCAACAGTTGGTACTCGTCGGTGCTGGCGAGCAACAGCGTGAAGTCCTTGATCGGGATTGCGACCGGGGTGCCGCCCTTCTTCCCGCCGTTGAGGAGAATCCGCCGCTGGTCGAGCGCCAAGTAGAGCGCCGTCTGTAGGGTCTTGTCCAACTCATGCGCCTCGTCGATCAGGCAGACGGAGCGCTCGGTCGCCTGAAGGAGCAGTGCGTTCAAGTCGGCGACGTTGCCCACGGACTGGCCGAGAATTTCGTAGAAGTCGGTTCCCATCTCGGCGGCGATGATCTGAGAGGCGGCGGTCTTGCCACAGCCGGGAGGGCCGACCAGGAGGGACGACTCGAAAGGGCGGTTGTCCTGCTGGGCGCTGTCGAGCGCCACGGTGATCTGGTCAACGACCCCCGGCTGTCCGATCAGACGACGGATGGAAGACGGTCGAGAGTCGTTGATGTCGGTTCGCTGATCGAACATGGGTCTGCTCCGTTACCGAGAGTTTTTCAACAACGTCTTCGCCAGTCGCTTTTCGTTCTGCCGGGCGTGGTACTGCCTGACGCCTTCACGCCACTCTTCACTGGCGACGGCGGGCACCAGGGCGAGGTACTTCAATGGGCACGAGTAGAAGTACGGGTGCATCCCTTCCTCCATGTCCTTGTAGCCCCACCCCTCGTCGGCCTTGCTGTAGTCCAACAGGTCGCAGCCGATCCACCGTTCAGTCGGTCGCTCCTGCTCGCCGTTCTTCACGAACGTCCGTTCCCACACGGTCCACAGCACGCCATTGAAGACGCCGCCCCGGTAGCAGTGGGCGATGCACGTCGTCTTCACACTCGTGCCTGTCGGCGTCGTTCGTTCCCAACCCTGGACCCGCTCGGCGATCATCCCTTTGCGGGTGCTGCCTGGTTTGAAAAGCCAGCCCATGTCTGATTCCCTCGACTCGGTGTTGCTGGCATGTCGGGTACAAAGGTCTGAGTTCGCCGAGAGGTTGTCGGCGTACTTCCAAGCCTTTCGCAAAGCTCTGCAAACGCACATCTATTCAGGCCGATTCGACAAGCTCACCGGCTTCAGCTTCCACGTCCTTCGGGCGGCTGTAGGCCATGATGAAATCAGCGGCCTTCGATGCCGCCGCCGCCGCCCGGAAGATGAACTTCGGGTCGTTTTCAAGTGCCGTCAGCCAGGACTGGATGTAAGCGGTGTGGTTGCTCAAGTCGTTGCCGTTCGGAAGGCCGAGCGCCGACGTGTGGAAACACGCTCCCACTTCGGCCCGGAGTTCGCCCTCGCTGTAGGAGCCGGCCCAGCCCGTCCTCCACTCCGTCCAGTGACACAGTTCGTGGAGCAGCGTCTCGGCGTAAACCGGAAAATTCTCGAACCGATCTTCGTCGGGCATGACGATGAAGTCGCCGGGCGGGCGGTGGTATGCGGCGTGTTCGTGCCCGTGGCGGATGTCGGCCCCGGTTGCGGCTACGGTCTTGTCGAACTCGGTACGGTCAACGTCCATGAAGCCGGTGCTGGTCACAGGCGGAAGCGTCTGGTACTTCTCAGCGACTTTTCCTTCGACCTGATGGATGTTGAATACGCTCCATGTCTTGAGGATGGGGAACGACTTCTCGACCTTCTCACCGCTCTCCTTCATCTCGATCTTCTTGACGGGCTTAAACAGCACGATTGTCGTGGCCTTCTCGGACTTGCGGACCTGGCAACCGGCATTGCGGAACTGGTTGTAGCTGGCCCACAGGCTCGTCGGGTACTGGTTGACCTGGCCGGCGAGTTGGAGACTCAAGACGTTGATGCCTCGGTAGGGTTGGCACGTCACGAAATTTGTTGGCGTTCGCACGGGGTCGGGGATCGACCGCCACGGCTTACGCCAGGGGATGACGCCGTTTTTCAAACCGTCCACGATCTTGTTGGTAATCTCTTGTCGGATTTGCGTTTGCGACAGCATCTCGACTTGCTCCTCGGGAGTTCTTTTGCCCGAGAGGTACAAAGGTCTAATAACGTACTCCGACAAAAAACCCCGCAGAACCGTCAGTCCTGCGGGGCATTCGTGGGCCGGGCTGCCGGTAAGATGCCGGGACTTGTTTCGAGTTCAGAAAGTGCCGGGGATTTCCCGCCGCCGGGGCAGCGTGGAGAATACCGTTAATAGGCCGACGACCGGGGTTCGATGGAGCCGGGTGCAGGGTAATAGCGTCCGACGTGTTGGCCGCAGTCAGCCTCTACAAATCGCCGTGGGCGATCACCCTTCGACGTTCAAAGCGGCAAGAACAGAAGTGCCGACCGGGTGGTTCCCGGTGCCCCGTGGCGTGGTCGCCGCCGGCTCGGTGGGGCGTTAATAGCGTGCAACTGATGGCCGACACACTGCTCTGTTGCCGGTGTCGTCCTCGTGCCAGCTAGACGCCCGGCCTTCGATCTGGTTCAAAAAGTTCCCCGAAATACTTCACCCGTGCAGATGTCTGTCGGCTTCGAGGGGCGTGATGGCCGGCAGCCAATAAAGCGTCGAGGAGTGCGGTGGGCTTGAAGACGCCCGACGTGCGATCACGTTCACAAAGACCTGGAGTAATCTTGGACCAGCGGCCCGGATTGGGGGATCATCTGGTGGTTCGGGGTGAGATGTGAGTGCGAACGGGCCGTTGCTGGCGAGGGGGCGGGGGTAAAAGCGCTGGCCTTGCGGCCCCCCCACCAGGCCGCATCAAAACCCATCGCTCGCATCTAAGGGTTGACTTCGCCAAGTCTTATGGCCGGTCCACTCATTTGGGTGATTTTCGCCCCGATGAACCAGCGCCCTCATTGATGCCTCGATTGTTCAACACTACCGATGCGGTCGCCGAAACCGCCGGCAAAGCTATTATCCACCCGCCGCTGAAGCGAATACCGTCTCCGAGGGTCCGGTCACAAACCGTTTCCGGTGGCCGTTCTCTCGGCGATTGCGGCGGGGGCGAATCCCGTTAATACCGACGGTTCGGGCCGTGGAGGCCGCTAATACCGTGTCCCTGTCGCCAGGGCACCCGTTGCGTCAGGGGTAATAGTGGGACGGAGCCGCTGGGGAAGATCGACGCTGGGCACTTCTTGGTAATGCCCGTTGGGGTAATAGCCGTTCCGTTTCTCTTCGCTCTGGTCGGAGGAAAAGTCCCGATCACTCACACGCCACGACTTACGGCCACAGTCAGTGCGACAGTTCCCGCCGGGAGGAGGCGACACGATCTCTGGCGATTCCCGAGTCCCCGTTCGGTTCCTTACGCCTCCGAGGCCGTACTGCCGGCCAACTCCGACAGTGTGGCACCGCCGAAGTGGCCGGCATGATTCCGTGACCCGATTTGGTGGCGCAGGCAAGGGGGCACGCACTCATCCGGTCGGGCTGCACCACCAGCCTCCCCGCTCCCCCTGTTTCGTGAGCAACCCGTGGGAGGAGAGGGAGGAGAGATGGTTGCGGACGTTCCGCTTCTGGTGTGGACTCTGTGCCGTCACTTCGGCGGTCGTAACGGCACGAAACGCTAAAGGAGTATCTTTAGCGTTTCGTGCCGTTAGCTCGACGACCAGCCGGTACGTTTCGTCCTGGGGGTCCGTCACGGGGACGAGCGGTTCGTCGGCCACGGTCAGGCCGAGCGGTTCGTTGGACACGACAACCACGGGCACGCCCTTGTCGGTCACGCCCCGGCCCCGACCCACCGCCTGAAGCAAGGCTTCTTTCACCAACGTGTCCTGCATTTCTGACCAGGACGGTTCCCCGTAACCGAGGCCACGGTGTCGGGCGAGTGCCCCCTTCACGGTCACGCCCTCCCACTCGATCTCGCCGTGCGTACCGTCTTTCGAGGCGGCGTCTACCCGGCCCAGGCGAATTAGCCCGTCCCTCACGGCCTTTGGCGGCAAGCGGGGCGTGCCCAGGACCACGATCAGGTCGCAGCCGAGCCACGAGTTGCTGGCCCGGTCCTTCCCCGAGTGGAAATACTCCGTCCGGGCGATGCGCACCTTCCACAGCGAATCGAGCCTGTCGATTTCGGGCAGGTGGCAGCGGTGCGTGATGACGCCCACCTTCCGGGCGGCGGGGTGGAGGGCCAGCACCTTGCGCAAGAATCCCCTGACCACGCTCCCCGCCGTGCGCAGGGTCACGTCGGCGTCGGCGTACTGCACCGGCGGCACACGGGAGGCGAGCCGCCCGTGGGGGGTCTTGTCGATGACGGGCCGACCGACGACCTCGGACACCCACTGCGCTTCGGCGTGGGCGTTCTGCAACCAGACGACGGCGTTCGGCGGCGGCACGGTCCACACGCCGACCAGCGCCTTGTGGAACCTCTTCCGGTCCTTCTGCCCGGCCACGAACTCCTCGTCGATCACGGCGCACAAAACGGTCAACTCCCCGGCGGCGTGGGCGAGTGCCAACTGGAGGGCATCGCCGTTCCGGGGGAAGCCCATCTTCTTCATCGCCTCGTGCAACAAGTCGTCTCGCTTTCCGCTGCCCGAAGTGGAGACGGCGAACCCGGTCACGTCCTCGACTAGACGGGCATCGAGTCGTTCGGGCGGGGCCGAGGTCGGGACCGGGAGTCGTTCGACGGTCGGCAGTCCCGTGGTCGGCAGCCCCTTTTCAGCGGCCAGGGCGAGCGGCCCGATCAGGCTGTCGTTCATCAGGCAATCGGTCAGGTAATTGGCCGAGGCCCGGAGCCGTTGGGCGGTGACGAGGCCCGGTTCACCCCACGACCGGGCGATACCCTCGGCGGCGGCGGCGAGGTCGGCGATCTGGCGCAGGTGACTGGCTTGCGGGGCGTCCGGGTCCGAGGCGTGGCGCACGATCTTGACCATCGGCCTGAACAGGTTGATGGCGTCCTCGTGGACGAAGACGACGGGCCTGTCGGCGGCGGCGTGGAAGTCGCTGTTGGACGCCCTGGCGTGCGTGGCGACGGCGTGGGCGGCGGTGCGGGCCGCTTCCCGTCGCTTCTGGTACTCGCAGGTCTTGGCGTGCTTGCAGGTCGGGCAGACGGCCACGCCGACGTTCAGCCCGGCCCGGAGCGCCGTCTGAGCCGGGCCGGGGCGCTTGGGCGTGCCGAACTGCTCGCAGGTGGAGGCGTCGAGCGGCGGGTGCGCTGCGGCGTCGAGTCCGTGTCCGGCGAGTTCGGCGACCAGTTCGGCGCAGGCGTCGTGGGTGGGCAGGACCGTCAGGCTGCGCCCGGCCTGCTTCATCGCCTCTCGGTCGGCGAACGACTTCCCGGCCCCGGTGGTCGAGGAATCCAGGTAAACACCCGGATTGGCCAGGCTGTCGAGCCGGGCCTGTCGCATCTGCGCCCGCCAGGAGTCCAGCGTGACGACCTCGGCGGTGTCGGCCTCGTAGCACTGGACCCGGACAACCTGGGACGGCAGCGTGCCGTTCGGCTTTCCCTTCTTGGCGACGTGCGCCACGGCCTTGCCGACCACTTCCACGACCTCGCCGTCGCCGAGCGGGTCGTCGGACGCATCGTTGGTCTTTTTGCCGAGGACCAGCGCCTCGGTCGGGGTCAGGGTAAACTTTTCGACCAGGTTGCAGGTGCGGGCGAACAGCTTGGCGTTCCGCTCGCCGGCACCGGCAGGCTCGAAACGCTCGGCGTAGGCACCGGCCCGGCGCAGGAGAAGGTCACGGTCGGGGGTGGGAGCCGCCGGAACCGCTTCGCCGACGATGCTCAGGTGTCGCCGAGTCGGCGGCTTCGGGTTCGGTGACTCGGCGGTGGCGTGGAGCGTGGGCAGGTGACGCTCGATGTCGGCCAGGGCGTAGCGTCGGCCAGGGTCGGCGTCGTGGATGTGGCACGGGGCGTTCTTGTTGACGTTCATGAAGCCGGGGATGCGCATGACACGGGCCGGGTCATGCACGGCCTCGTCCGATCCGAGCAGACGGATCAACCGCTTCTGCAAGCGGGTCCAGAGCGACAGGTCGGTGATCGGCACGTCGAGCCGCCAGTAGAAATGCACGCCCTTGCCGGACACCACGATCATGGTCGGCCTCAGCAGGCCGGTGAGGGCTAGCCGCACCAGGGCGGCTTCCACGGTGATGTTGTCGATGTCCACGAACAGGTTGCGGGCGAGCAGCACGCCGCCGTTCTTCGAGCAGCCTTTGGTGATCCTGGGGTTCGGGGCGGCGTAGATGTTGAGGGCGACACCGGGCATGACGGTCACGCCGGCCCAGCCCTTCACGTCCCGCTGCCGGACGCCCCACCAGGTCGCCACCCCCGTGTTCATCTCGGCCAACGTGTTGACGGAGAACTCAATGTCCTCGGCGAACTCCCAGCGGAAGAGGCGGTTGCGGATCGCCGTCTTACTCGACATGAAGCGGAGCGGAGCATTGGCATCGGCGACATCCCGTGGCGGGAGGCATCGGAGTTCCGCCACATCGCCCGGATCGAAGAGAACGTCCCGCCAGCGGCCCGGCTCGTCGGTGGCGAGCCGTGCCGGTCGGTAGCGGCTGGGCGAGGATTTGGCTTCCCCGCACGGGGCCAGATAATCGTCGGCGGTCACGGACCACGGCTCAGGCGTATTGGACCAGTCCAGAAAAGTAGCGTATTGGGATTCAGAAAGATGCGGCGGTGCGTATATAATACTCGAAGACATTGCTTTCATCTCGCAGGTGGAACAGTGCAAACCGATGCCCGCCTTGTCCCCAAACAAGGCGGGCATTATTCATTCGCCGGCGGTGGGCGGTCTTCCCGAAAAGGAACGCTCGTGGACAACCCATCGCTGGCCAGACTCGTCGGTCTTCTGGCCCAGGGCTGTCAGGTTGACGAAACCTTCATCCCTCATGTTTGAATTCCCCATCACAACTCTCATGACCATCACTCTCGTAACTCAAGCCCATGTTTCTTGCGTAGGCGTCGAGGACTGACATGGCGTCCCGATGCTGTTGAAGCTCGTTGCGGGCCAGGGTCAGCAGCAGGCGCTGTCGCTCCTCAAGTCGGCTGAAAAAAACGTAGTTGCTTTCGCACCGACGCCTGATTGTTACGATGGCCGAGTCATAGCTTTGAATTCGATCCTCGTGGGACTTCTTCCTGTCGGTTGCCCGCCGCAACTGTCTTTGCAAAGTAGCGATCAGCTTGTCCAGATTGTGGACTTCGGCCTTTGACTGTGCCCGTTTGCGAGTCTTGAATTCAAACTGCTTGGTATAGTTCTCGATGGTCGCATTCACATCATTCAGGCGAATCCGCAATTCCTCAAGATCAACTACATCTAGTATCCATCTGCTCCCATCGCCCCACTCGTTCTTGGCCCGGTCGGCCTCCTGCTGCGTGTGATACACACCAAGAACTTTCAACTCGCCGAGTTTTGACCTTTCTGCCAGTACAAACATGCTCAGGCTCCTAGAATTGTTTCTGCTATATCGAATCAGTTGACGGATTGGGCGAGAACTTCATCCATCGTACTTGGACTCCGTTCGTTCACTCCGGTGCCGCACGCCGGTTCCGGGACGGCCCCGCTGCTGAGGCGTGCGGTGTAAACTCCACCGATGACCGTCAGGGTGGTGTAGTTCGGGGTTGTCATCGCCCGGCCTCCGCTTG
>Ga0105048_10008779_pt1 | contig 16160 bp, 16 predicted proteins | sample MAT05_FD_78382 | JGI IMG/M metagenome (GOLD analysis project Ga0105048, IMG submission 78382) | Freshwater microbial communities from Lake Fryxell liftoff mats and glacier meltwater in Antarctica - MAT-05 | ecosystem: Environmental > Aquatic > Freshwater > Ice > Liftoff microbial mat | place...
CCACCTGGTACAGGTCGCCGCGTTCGTCGGCCGGCATCCCGGCAGCGTGCTCGGGGGAGGCATAATTCGGGTTGCCGAGCACCAAGGTGCCGGCGGCCGCCTTCACAGTGGGCCCGGCGAGGGAAATACCGAAATCGATCAGCCGGACGTTGGCCACCTCAAGCGACCCGTCCGCGGACGGCGCGACCATGATGTTTGCCGGAGAGACATCGCGGTGGATGAGGCCAGCCTCGTGCGACGCTTCCAGCGCATTGAGCACACCCTCCGCCATCGCCAGGGCCTGGTCCACCCCCATCGGGCCGTCCCGCTCGACGAGTTCGGCGACGCTGACCCCGGGCGCAACTTCCATGGCGATCCAGGCGAGCGGTTCGGCACCGGTCCAGTCGATTCCCGACCCGAGCACCTCGGCGACGTTCACGTGACGCACGGACATGGAGGAGTGCGCTGCGTCGAGCATGGCCTGGCGGCCCGGTGCGACGGTGCTCAGGTGCGGATGCAGGATCTTGAGGGCGACGGTGCTGCGCGTCACGACATCCGTTGCGACGAAGACGGACGCCGAGCCGCCGGAGCCCAGCAGCTCACCCAACCGATAGCGGCCCGAGATGAGACCGTGCCGTTGCGCATCCACTGGTAGCTCGGTCGGTCGGCCGTCAGACCAGGGCTCGGGACGGCACGGTGTTCCGGCCGACGTACTGTCGGGCGCCGGGTGTCAGCCTCGCGAGGGGAATCGATTCGAGCGTCAGGCGGAGTGAATGGCGTCGCTCGCGCTCGGCCAGGTACCAGCGCCCGCAGACCACGGCGGGGAGGCCGAGAACGCGTATGTACCAGCCGTACCCGCCTGTGATCGGGTCACTCACCGGGACCACGTCGTTACTCGCGGCGAACTGAACGGCCTCGTTGGCCGAGATGACCGCATCCTGGTAATCGTCGAAAATGTCGGCGCTGCGCGCGAGCTCCCGATTGTTGGCCGATACCAACTGCCAGACCACGGCAGCGCACGCGGCGTCCCGCGCTGGTCGGGCGGCCTCCGCCGTCGAGCGGACGACGCGCCCCCTGTGCTCACGCCACGGGTCGAGGATGGCCAGATCCAGCGTCGCGAAACATGTAAATACGATCCGCGGATCAGCCATGACTACCCTGCCAGTCGAAGTCGGCCGACGACTGTTGGCTCGGTTGTGAAGCTAGGGACGTCGCCTGAATGGCGGGGGTCAGTGATGCAACGGGGAGGGGTCCAGTTGCTGAACGGGAGGTGCTCAGCCGCCGAGCAGCTCCGTGAGCTCGAGCCAGCGGAACTCGAGCTCCGCCTGAGCTTTCTCGACCGCGGCAAGCTCCACCTGAAGCGTGCCCAGCCCGTCATAGTCGCTCTGGTCGTGCGCCGCGAATCTGTTGTGCAGCTCGGTCACCTGATGGGCGTACTTCTCGAGCTTGCGGCCGGCCGCCGCGAACTCCTTCTGCGCGTTGCGCAGCTCGGCGCCACCGAGCGCGGGCGTGCCGGATGACGTGGTCGTGACGGCCTTCGAGGTGGCCTTTGCCGCACCGCCGCCCCGCTCGACCGCGCGCAGGGCGAGGTACTCGTCGACACCGCCGGGCAGGTGGCGCATTCGTCCCTTGAGGATCGCGTACTGGTTGTCGGTGACGCGCTCGAGCAGATACCGGTCGTGGCTGACAACGATGAGAGTGCCCGGCCAGGAGTCGAGGAGGTCTTCGATCGCGGCGAGGATGTCGGTGTCGAGGTCGTTAGTGGGCTCGTCGAGGATGAGCACGTTCGGCTCGCCGAGCAGGATGAGCAGCAGCTGCAGGCGGCGGCGCTGCCCACCGCTGAGGTCCTTCACGGGTGTGGAGAGCTGCTCGCTCATGAACCCCATGCGCTCGAGGAGCTGCCCCGGGGTGAGCTCCTTGCCGCCGGAAACGTAGGAGCTCTTCTGGTTCGCGATGACGTCCATCACGCGGGTATCGAGAATATCGGCGAGCTCGTCGAGCTGTTGGCTGAGGATCGCGACGCGCACCGTCTTGCCGCGCTTGACCCGGCCGACGGTCGGCTGCTGGGTTCCGGCGATCAGCGAGAGGAGCGTGCTCTTGCCGGCGCCGTTGACCCCGAGGATTCCGGTGCGCTCGCCCGGTGCGATGCGCCACTCGATGTCGTGGAGCACCTCGCGGGGGCTCTGGCGCGGATCGGTCGCCGGATACGAAACGCCCACGTCGAGCAGGTCGACGACGTCCTTGCCGAGGCGCGCGGTGGCGAGCTGGCTGAGCGCGACGGCATTGCGCGGCGGCGGCTCGTTGGCGATGAGCTCGTTCGCCGCGTCGATGCGGAACTTCGGCTTTGTGGTGCGGGCGGGTGCTCCGCGGCGCAGCCAGGCGAGCTCCTTGCGGGCAAGGTTCTGGCGCTTGGACTCCATGGTCGCGGCCATCATGTCGCGCTCGACACGCTGCAGAATGTAGGCCGCGTAGCCGCCCTCGAAGGGCTCGATGATGCGGTCGTGCACCTCCCACGTGTCGGTGCAGACCTCGTCGAGGAACCACCGGTCGTGAGTGACGACGATGAGGCCGCCCTGGCTGGCAGGCCAGCGCTTCTTGAGGTGCTGGGCGAGCCAGGCGATGCCCTCGACGTCGAGGTGGTTGGTGGGCTCATCGAGGAAGATGACGTCCCAGTCACCGATGAGCAGCTTGGCGAGGCCGACACGGCGGCGCTGGCCACCGGAGAGCTCACCCATCTTCGCCGACCAGGGCAGGTCGGAGAGCAGCCCGTCGATGACGTCGCGAACTTTCGCGTCGCCGGCCCATTCGTGCTCGTCGAGGTGCCCGACGATCGCCTCGGAGACGACGAGGTCGTCCGGGAGCACATCGGACTGGTCGAGCATGCCGAGCGTGACGCCGCGGCGCACGGTGACACGGCCTGAATCGGGCTCGATGCGGCTCGCGAGGAGGTTCAGCAAAGTCGACTTGCCGTCGCCATTGCGACCGACCACGCCGATCCGATCACCCTCGTTGAGGCCGATCGTGACCTTGTCGAAGACGATCCTGGTTGGATATTCGAGATGCAGGGATTCCGCCCCGAGAAGATGTGCCACCAGACGAGACTACGCGGCGCCGGGGCAGGATGGATGCCGAGGAGCCGAGGCACGGCATCCGCGGCGCCCGATGAGCCTTATTCTTACGCCGCTGTGGAATGCTCGCGCGGATGCCTGACGACCGAGCCACCGGCGATCCGCGCGTCGCTCGGTACGCGCATCCCGGGGGCGATTGTCACTTCGGACCCGATCCGCGAGTGGCTGCCGAGCCTGGCTGCCGCGCCGATCCGCGCATCCGCTCCGACTCGAACGTTCGCGCCGACGAAAGCGCCCACCCCGACGGTCGCGCCGCTCTCGATCCAACTGCCGGCACCGATGAACGCGCGGGCCCCGACCTTGGCGCCTTTCTCCACATAGCTGCGCTCATCGAGGAACGCCGTCGCGTCGACCTGAGCGCCCGGCGCCACGAACCCGCGGCCGTTGCCATGCCGGCGGTACCGTGACACCTCGCCGGAGTCGGCCTCTACCTCTTCCCAAATTCTGGCCATGCGCCACCTCCGTGATCAAAGCGGATGGTTAGTTCGATGTGAACAAGAGATTCAACCCTCCGCTGTTCAACCTCAACAATGACTGGAGGGTTGCCATTCCGCGAATTCCACAGATTCCGGGTCTCACGGCGGTCGCTCAGCTTGCGGGGGGGGTCAGCTCGATCGCTAGGCCAGCCTCCTTAGCCCCAAGACACGCCGACTACGGAGTAGTGGCTGCTGTCTCAGCCGCCTCAACGACCACTAGGCCGTATTCGGCACCCATGTCGCGCCGCCGTCGCCGGATATCGACGAAACCGATCGGGCCGGCTGGCCGCCCGCCCCGACGAGCGACACCTCCGCCACATCTACAGCGCGATTTCGGCAGCAAGCGCGAGCGCCGCACGCATCCGTGCTGGCGGCACGTGCAGCCCAAGCCTGTTGCTCACCCTCAAGATTGTCTCGCGCGGGCGCAAGCGCAGGTCATCGCCCGTGAAGCGGAACAGGCGCCAGTCGTGGTCCTCGACCCGCTCCCGTCGCAGGATGTCCTTGCGAAACTGCCCCTTCTCCTGGTGGCGCTCCCCCTCGTATTCGCCCGCGACTCGAAAAACACGCCAGACCAGGTCTGACATGGCGAGGAACCTTCCATCGTCGGTAAGGATGTTCGTGTTGAGCTCCGGCTCGGGAAGACCGGCCGCACCGAACAGCAGGCGAGCGTGCGACTCCCTCCTCGACCGGGGCCCGACCCGTACAAGCGCGATCGCCCGCACGAGCGCGCGCACGTGGCGTTGCCCGGCTCGCGCGGCGACGGCGGCCTCCAAGTCCGCGATCGAGCAGAACGGATGCGTGCCCGACACGAGGAAATCGGCGGCCGCCACCAGGTCGGGCACGCTGACCTGCCCAGCGAGCAGGCACCACGTGAGTGCAGGCGAGGAGATGCTTATTCCGGTCCAGTTGCGCAGCGCCCCGAAGCGTGCGCCGGGCGCGATAACCTCGCCGGCTAAGGCGTCTGTCGGTCGCAGCTGGTGGCTCGAGGTGCCCGCGATCGACGGGGCGCGGACCGGCTCGAAAACCGAGATATGGAGCAGGCCCTCGTTACCTAGCCTCAGCGGGAGGGGCACCTCGAACAGGCGTGCGGCCGTGCTGTGGCTGAAGAATGCCCGAGGCGACACGAGCTGAAGTGCGCGACACCGCCCAACCAGGTCACGAGCGAGCGGATCGCCCCGCACCCCGCGAAACGGCGCGATGAGATCGCTGCTGCGCAGACGACTGCGGCTCAGTCCGGCGGCAGTTGCCTCCCTCACCAGGAACGGCCGGCCGCGGAACGTCGTGGGGAGCGGTTCAATTATCGGCATCCGCCCATGGTCGCCGTGGTTTCCGCTCGCGCGCGCTAACCGTCCACAGGGGCATCGGTCGTACCGCGACGGATGCCCCCGGTAGCGCGTGCCCGAAATATGCCGAGTACGGAGTAGTTGCTGCTACCCGGGCGGCCGCAACGACCACTACTGCGTTCTCGACGTAAGTTGTGCCGCTGAGTATCCGCACCGGACCCCCGCAAGCCGCCGAGGCTGGCGTTGGCGCGCGCCGCAACGACACCTCGCGCGGCACTCAGCCCGGCAACGCCTCGCCCGGCACTCAGCCCGGCGACACCTCGGCGGTACTCAGCCCGGCAACACCGCGCGCGGCCTTCAGCCCAGCGACGCCACCCACTCGGTGGTGCCATCGGCGAACGCCTGATGCTTCCAGATCGGCACAGACTCCTTCACCGCGTCGACGAGTCGCGCGCAGGCGGCGAAGGCCTCGGCCCGGTGGGCGGATGCTGCGGCGCAGGCAATGGCGATATCGCCGATCTGCAGAGCGCCGATCCGATGCACCACGGCGAGGTTCACGCCCGGGAACTCGGCGGCGACGGCGTCCGCGACCGAGGCGATCACATCGCCGGCCGACGGATGCGCGGTGTAGTCGAGGGTGAGCACGCCGCGTCCCTCGTCGTGGTTGCGCACAACCCCCGCGAATGCGACCACCGCGCCCGCGGACGCGGTCGCGACGGCGACGTCGCACTCCTCGACGGTGATCGGCTCGTCACTGATGCGCGCGAAGGCGACGCGGCTCGCCCCAGCAGAGTCCACCCCACCACCCGCGTCCACCCCACCAGCGGCGTCCATCCGCCCGGAATCCAGAGAATCAGTCATCGTGGTGTCCTCCCGCGAGTTGGTCGAGAACGTGATCGACGACTTCGCCAAGCAGTTCCAACCCGTCGCGCACTCCACCGGTCGATCCGGGCAGGTTCACGACGAGGGTGCTGCCTGCGATGCCCGCCAGACCGCGGCTCATGAGCGCGAAGGGGGTGCTCGCCGACCCGCGCCGACGCAGCTCCTCGTGGAAGCCCGGCAGGGCCGCCGTCAGCAGCGGTGCCGTCGCCTCGGGGGTCCCATCCCGGGGCGAGATGCCGGTGCCGCCCGTCGTGACGAGCACGTCGACCCCCGAGTCGATCGCGGCGCGCAACGCGACGGCGACCTCCGGCCCATCGGGCACGACGACGGGGCCGTCGACCTCGAATCCGCGGGCGAGCAGCCAGTCTCGGATGACCGGACCGGTGCGGTCGTCGTAGATGCCCATGGCGGCACGGGTTGACGCGGCGACGACCGCGGCGCGGCGCGTCACGCGTCGGCCCGCCAGTCGCCCGACGTGCCGCCCTGCTTCTCCAACACGCGGATGTCGGTGATCACGGCGGTCTTGTCGACGGCCTTGATCATGTCGTAGAGGGTGAGGGCGGCGACGGATGCTGCCGTGAGCGCCTCCATCTCGACCCCGGTCACGGCCCTGGTCGCCACCGTCGCGGTCACGGTGAGCCGGTCGGTCGCCCCGACAATGTCGACGGTGATTCTGGTGAGCGGCAGCGGATGGCACAGCGGGATAAGCGACGCGGTCTGCTTGGCCGCCATGATTCCGGCGATGCGGGCGGTGCCGATCGCCTCCCCCTTGGGCAGGTCGCCGGTGAGCACCGCGGCCACGACGTCAGCGCGGGTCACAAGCACCGCGTGGGCGACGGCGCGGCGCTGAGTCTCGGACTTGCCGCCGACATCCACCATGTGGGCGGAGCCGTCGGCGCGCAGGTGGGTCAGCTCGGGGTCGGTCAATCGATGCTCCAGGTTTCGACGGGGGCTCCCGCGCCGAGGCGGGATACCCCGAGCGGAATATGAACAAGCAGAGAGGATGTCGCGTAGCCGTGCAGCAGGTGCGAGCTGGGCCCGCCGACCAGCTCGACGGTGCCGGCTGCATCCAAGCGGCCCCGCCGCACCTGGTGCTTTCCGCCCGGGGAGACGAGCGGCTCGGCGAGGTAGGCGAGGGAGGACGCACGTTTCGGCGAGAGCCCGCAGAGCTCGCGCAGCACCGGCCGCAAAAACATCTCGAACGACACGAGCGCGCTTACCGGGTTGCCGGGGAACGCGACGACCGGCCGCTCGAACTGCACACCCTCATCGTCGGTGAGGGTCGCGAGGCCGAGTCCCTGCGGTCCGCCCGGTTGCATCGCAACCGAGCTGAAGCTCACCCCGGCAGGCTCGAAGACATCGCGCACGACCTCGTAGGCGCCCTTACTGACCCCCCCGGTCGTGAGGATGAGGTCGGCGGACCGGCCGTGCGCGGCGAGGTAGGCGTTCAGTGCCGCCGCGTCGTCGGTCACAGTGCGCACGTCGGCGACCGCGGCCCCGCACTCGGCGACACCGATCGCCATGGTGGCGCTGTTCGCGTCGTAAATCTGCCCGGATTCGAGCTTCTCGCCGGCCCCGCGCAGCTCGTCGCCGGTCGAGAGAACGAGCACGTTGAGCCGGCGGCGCACGCGCACCTCCCGAATTCCGGATGCGGCGAGCACACCCCACTGGGCGGCGCCGAGCCTCGTGCCGGCCGGCAGCAGCATCCGCCCGCTCACAAGGTCGCTGCCGCGGGGGCGCACGAACGCGCCGGGAATCGCGGGGGCGGAGAACTCCACCGTGTGTGCGCCCTCCTCAGGAGGGAACGAGTCGGGAATCGACGCTTCGATCGGCACGATCGCATCCGCCCCGACAGGTACCGCCGCACCCGTCATGATCGGCGCGGCAGTGCCGGGCTCGAGCGTGCGGACGGGGTCGCCGGCCGCGATCCGCGCGGCGACGGCGAACACCCGCCCGGGCACGGCCTCGACCGAGCGGACCGCGTAGCCGTCCATTTGCGAGTTGTCGAACGGCGGATGATCGATCGGCGAGGCCACGTCGGCGGCGAGCACCCGGTCGACGTCGCGGGACCGGGCGAGGCCGGCGGCATCCACGACCACGACATCGACAGCGCCGCGATACGCAAGCGGGGCGAGCAGCGCTCGAACCGCCTCCTGATGTTCGGCCACGGTACGCATCCGTCCATCATCACCCACCCGGCAGGGAATCCCCACGCGAGGCTGGAAGACTGGGGGCATGAAACCGATCACCGCCTCCGTCGCCGTCATCGGCGGCTCCGGCCTGTACCGCCTGTTCGACCCCGCGACCTCGGCAGTTCAGCGCGTCGAGACACCCTACGGAACAGCCGAGGTCACGATCGGCGAGCTCGGCGGACGCACCGTGGCGTTCCTCACCCGACACGGCACCGACCATTCGGTCGCCCCGCACCTGATCAACTACCGCGCCAACATCTGGGCGCTCGCCTCCCTCGGGGTCACCGCGATTGTCTCGAGCGCCGCCGTCGGCGGGGTGCACCCGGATTTCCCGCCCGGAACCCTCGTGCTCACCGACCAGTTCATCGACCGCACCTACGGACGCGCCGATACCTTCTACGATCGCGGCTCGGTGCAGCACCTCGCCGCCGCCGACCCGTTCTGCCCGACCCTGCACGCGGTCGCCGCCGCGGCCCTCGATGCCGCCGGTGAGAGTGTGGCCCCGGGTGGTACCGTCGTGGTGATCCAGGGCCCGCGGTTCTCGACCCGGGCGGAGTCGCTCTGGTTTAGGGCGGCCGGTGCGCACACGGTGAACATGACGCTGTACCCCGAGGTTCCGCTGGCCGCGGAGCTGAACATCGGCACGGTCAACCTCTCATTCGTGACCGACGGCGATGCCGGGCTCGCGCCTGTGGCAACGGTGGGTGGGGCTCGGGATGCCGAGCCGCCCGGCTCCGAGAAGCCCGCCGAGCCTGCCGAACCGGCCGAGGAACTCAGCGCCGAACTCGTCTTCGCGCGGCTCGCGGCGGCCCAGCCGCGCATCATCGCGGCGATCGAAACGATCATCCGTGCGCTCCCGTCGGACTATTCGCCGCGCGAGCTCATGGCGTCGGCGGTAGTCGCTGCGGTGCTGTCGAGGGATGTGCTGCCCTCTGGCGACACGACCGCCGAGGTCGCTCCGACCGGGGCCACGTCGTGATCATCCTCGTCACCGGCGGGGCCGGCTTCATCGGCGGTGCCGTCGTCGATGCCGCGATCGCCGCCGGCCACGCGGTGCGGGTGCTCGACTCGCTGCGCGCAGACGTGCACGGGCCCGACCCTGCCGTCGATCCGCGGGTGGAGTTCGTGCGCGGCGACGTGCGCGACCCGGCGACGGTCGCCGCCGCCCTCGAGGGCGTCGAGGTTGTCTGTCACCAGGCCGCGAAGGTCGGCCTCGGGGTCGACTTCTCCGATGCCCCCGACTACGTGGGCTCGAACGACTTCGGCACTGCGGTGCTGCTGTCCGGTATGGCGGCGGCGAGCATCCGACGCCTCGTCGTCGCGAGCTCGATGGTCGTCTACGGCGAGGGCAGCTACCGCGGACCTGCGGGCATCACCCGTCCGGCGGCTCGCCGGGTGGACGACCTCGACGCCGGCCGCTTCGACCCGCGGGATGACAACGGCGATCTGCTCTCCCCCGAGCTCATCGCCGAGGACGCGCCCCTCGACCCGCGCAACGTCTACGCCGCGTCGAAGCTCGCGCAGGAGCACCTCGCGACCTCGTGGGCGCGCAGCACCGGCGGGGTCGCCGTGGCGCTGAGGTACCACAACGTCTACGGTCCGGGGATGCCTCAGAACACGCCGTACGCGGGCGTCGCGTCGCTGTTCCGGTCGGCGCTCGAGCGGGGTGAGGCGCCGCGTGTGTTCGAAGACGGGGCCCAGCGCCGGGACTTCGTCCACGTGCGCGACGTCGCATCGGCGAACCTCGCCGCATTCGACTGGACGCTCGGCGCGGATCCGGGCACCTTCCGGCCGTTCAACGTCGGCAGCGGTGTCGTGCACACGATCGGTGAGATGGCGCAGCAGCTCGCACAGCACGCGGGTGGTCCGGAGCCGGTCGTCACCGGGGAATACCGGCTCGGCGACGTGCGACACATCACCGCGTCGTCGCAGCGGCTCGTCTCGGAGCTCGGCTGGGCACCGTCGGTCACCTTCGAGGAGGGCATGCTCGAGTTCGCGACCGCTCCGCTTCGGGCGGCGGTCGGCTAGCCAGCTGCCGGTTGAGCACAGCGCATCACGCGGTTCAGCTCACGTTGACGGTCACGCTGTCGAGTCCGGTCGCACCGTCCGGGGCCACCGCCGCCTTCTCTTCCGTCTGTACAAGGCCTTCGCTATCGGTCGCGCGCACCTCGATCTGATGCTCACCCGCATCCGCATCCCACTCGTACGTCCACTGCAGCCACGTGTCGACAGACACCGTGCGGGCGAGTCGCGCCTCCCGCCACTGACCACCGTCGATGCGCACTTCAACGCGGTCGATGCCGATGTGCTGCGCCCAGGCAACGCCCGCCACGGGGACCGTGCCGGCGGACACCCGTCCCTGGGCAGTCGGCGTGTCGATACGCGAGGACAACTTGATCGGTCCCCGCTCCGACCAGCCCCGTGGAGTCCAGTACGCGACGCGGTCGGCGAACCGCGTGACCTCAAGCGAGACGACCCATTTCGTTGCCGAAACGTAGCCGTAGAGGCCGGGCACGACCATCCGCACCGGGAATCCGTGCTGGAGCGGCAGGGGCTCCCCGTTCATGCCCACCGCGAGCAGGGCATCCCTGTTCTCGTCCAGCAGCACCTCAAGCGGGGTCGAGGCGGTGAACCCGTCGATGCTCGTCGAGAGCACCATGTCGGCCCCGGGCATCGGGCCGGCGCGAGCGAGCAGGTCGCGAATCGGGTAGCCGAGCCACATCGCATTGCCGATCAGGCCTCCGCCAACCTGGTTCGAGACGCACGCGAGGGTGATCAAACTCTCCTGCATCGGCAGCGCGAGCAGCTCGTCGAAGTCGATCGTGACATCGTTCTCGACCATGCCGGTGATGCGCAGCGTCCAGTCCCGCGGGTCGACCGACGGAACCTGCAGCGCGGTGTCGATGCGATAGAACGCATCGTTCGAGGTGACGAATGGGGTAATTCCCTCGACGTCGAGGGTCGCGCCGGCGGGGATCGCGGCTGCCCGCGTCACGGCGCTGGGCAGGCGGATGGCGGCGCGCAGGTCGCCGACAGCGGTAGCGGCAGCGGTCGCGATCCGTGCACCGGCGCCGACCACGGCGCTCACGACACCGATCGTGATCGTGAGCCGGAGGAAGCGGCGGCGCTCGACGCCGGGGCGCACCGACGACGGGAAAGTCGCGGATGGCGCGGCGCTCTGTCCTGCGAGGCGCCACAGCCGGAGTCGTCCGATGAGCGCACGGAGGGTCAGGATGCCGAGGGCGGCGCCAGCGAGCGTGGGGATGGCATGAACCGGGGTTGCCCCGGACCGCGTGACGGCGGCGGCGATCGCGATAGCGGCGAGAAGGCCGATCACGGCCTCGCCCCAGCGTCCCCTCCTCGACTGGAGGATTCCGGCCACAACGGCGAACACGAGCACAACGAGTCCGAGGGAGATGAACAGGACGAGTTTGTCGGCGGTGTCGAACAGATCGATGACGAGGGTCTTAAAACCGGGAGGCACAAGATCGACGATGGCTGACCCGACGGCGAGAATCGGATTGCCGATCCCGCCGAGGAGCAGCGACACAACCTCCGCCGTCGCGAGCGTCGTGACCGCCGTGACGCCACCGACGAGCGCGGCCCAGAGGGTGCGCCTGCGATCGGTCATCCCCGTGGTGCCGGATGCCGAGGTCGAACGATCCCCGACGCGCGGTTCGGGGGCGGAGGGCGCAGTCACCGGGTCAGACTAGAAGGATTGCCTGAGTTTCCCCCCGAACGGCCCGGCGAAGCAAATTCCGCTCTCCACCGCAAGCCGGTGCCGACGCCCAGCCGCGACCTCGTAGGGTCGTCAGGTGCCAGAACCCCTCGTCGACATCGTCTTCCCCTGCCTGAACGAGGAGGGCGCCCTGCCTTGGCTGCTCTCGCGGCTGCCCGAGGGCTACCGCGCGATCGTCGTTGACAACGGATCGACCGACCGCTCCGCCGAGGTCGCCCGCGAGTTTGGTGCGACCGTCATCCACGAGCCCCGCCGGGGCTTCGGCTCCGCCGCCCACGCCGGACTGCTCGCCGCGACCGCCCCGATCGTCGCCTTCTGCGACGCGGATGCCTCGATGGATCCCGGCGACCTTCCCCTCGTCGTCGATCCCGTCGCCGCGGGTGCGGTGGAGCTCGTGCTCGGCCGGCGCCGTCCGACGACGAGATCCGCGTGGCCGGCGCACGCGCGCGTCGCGAACTGGGCCCTCGCGCAGATGATGCGCGACGCGACAGGCGTCAATCTGCACGACCTCGGACCGATGCGCGCGGCCGGCCGGCCCGCGCTCCTCGCCCTCGAGTTGGCCGACCGGCGCAGCGGCTACCCGCTCGAGATGGTGCTGCGCGCGTCGGCGACCGGATGGCGCATCCGCGAGGTCGACACACCCTACTCGCCGCGGGTCGGCCGGTCGAAGGTCACCGGCACCATGCGTGGCACGTTCACCGCGATCAAGGACATGTCCCGACTGCTCGCTGCGGAGCGGCGCCGACCAACCCAATCGGAGCGCGGCTCCGAACCACTCCAGTGACGTCCATCGTTCTCATCGCCAAGGAGGCCTTGCCCGGCAAGGTCAAGACCCGGCTGCATCCGCCAGTGAGCCTCGACGTCGCCGCCGAGCTCGCCGCCGCCGCGATCGCCGATACCCTCGCCGCGATCGCCGAGGTGCCCGCGACGCGCCGCGTTCTGCTGTTCGATGGCGTGCAGGTGCCGCCCGGCTCCGAAGGCTACGACGTGATGAACCAGGTGGCCGGCGAACTCGATGTGCGGCTGGGCGCGATGTTCGACGAGTGCGAGGGCCCAACGGTGCTCATCGGAATGGACACCCCCCAGATCACAGCCGAGCTGATAGCCCCGATGTTCGAGCCGTGGCCGCCCGGCGTCGACGCCTGGTTCGGCCCGGCGAGCGACGGCGGATTCTGGGCGCTCGCCCTCGCGAACCCCAACGGCGACCTCGTGCGGGGTGTTCCGATGTCGCGGGACGATACCGGCAGCATCCAGCTCCAACGGCTGCGGGATGCCGGACTCACGGTGCGCGAACTCCCCGAGCTCACCGATGTGGACACCATCGACGACGCGATCGCGGTCGCTCGGGCCGCCCCACTCACTCGCTTCGCGACCGTTCTCGCCGCACACATGCCGCTCGACGGGCATGCGGCGTCACCCGAGACGGCGCAGTCGTGAACCGCAGGAGCAACACCGAAACCGACGATGTCGACGAGGGCGCGACGTTCGGCGCCGGCGGCTCGGAACCCTACGCCGCGGCCCTGCGCCGCTCCCACTCCAACGTGCTGTACCTGCACGAGACCGACGACGGCGAGAGCGACCGCAGCCAGCTCGGTGGCAGCGAGAACGGCGACGCGGCGCCGATGGATGTGTCGCGCTGGCACGCCGACGCCGACACCGCCGATCTGAGCCTGCTGCGCAGCGTGACCGGACCCGTGCTCGACATCGGCTGCGGCCCGGGCCGGATGGTACGCGCGGCCATGGACCTCGGCATCGAGGCCCTCGGCATCGACGTCTCACCCACCGCCATCGAGGTCGCGACCGAGTCCGGCCTCAGCGTGCTGCTCGGCTCGGTCTTCGAGGAGCTGCCGCTCGAGGGGCAGTGGCAGACCGCTCTGCTCGTTGACGGCAACATCGGCATCGGTGGCGACGCCACCGCGATGCTCGCTCGCTGCGACGAACTGCTCGCGGCCGACGGGGAGATTGTCGTCGAGACGCATCCGGATGCCGCTCGGGACCGCACCTACACTGGACGCCTCGTCGACACGCACGGCAGGAAGAGCGACCCGTTCCCCTGGGCCGAGGTCGGCCTCGACTCGCTCATCGCTCGGGCTGCTGCCATCGGGCTCGCGTCGCGCCGGGTCTGGCAGCTCGACGGTCGCACATTCTGCCGCCTCGCGCGCGAGCAGCATCCGAATTCCCTGAATGCCTCGTAGGCTCGGTTATCGAAGGCATCCGACCGGGACGGCCTCTCACGATCGCTGAACGGGGCACCCATGTCGACGAAGTCCGCACCTGACACCGCTGAGCTCGAGCCCATTGCACGCGGCAGCATCGTCGTCGGGCACGACGGCTCCGTCGACGCCCAGCGCTCGCTCGAGCAGGCGTTCGAGTTGGCCGACAAGCTCGGCGCTCCACTGTGCGTCGCGCGCACCTGGAGCATCGAGACGGCGCCCCACGGCACGCTCGTCGACTTCGGCGTCGTGTCGTCGTTTGCGACGGTCTCCGAGAAAGTGTGCGCGCTGCTCAAGGCCGAGTCAACGGCTGCCGCCGAGAAGCATCCGTCGGTCGAGGTCGTCTACCGGTCCGCGTTCGGCCACCCCGCCGAGGTTCTCCTGGCGCTGTCGGGCGAGGCGCGGATGCTCGTGGTCGGCTCCCGCGGACTCGGCGGCTTCCGCAGCCTCCTCCTCGGCTCGGTGAGCGAGCGGTGCGTGCGGCATGCCGCGTGCCCGGTGCTCGTGGTGCGTCCGAACAAGGCCCGCAACTAGGCAATCGTGCTCTCGCGCCGGCTGGGCTGCCTGACCCGCAGGTACACCGCGATCGTGACAGCCGTGACGGCGACCAGCCCCCCGTAGAACAGCGCGAGGTTGGCTGCGTAGTCGAGCGGCAGGATCGTCGGGTTGAGCGTGCCGATTCCCTGCTTCACGATCTGCGGGAACACGATGAGCGCCATGATCGCGCCGATCACGATCGCGCCCTGAATGATGACGAGCACGCCGAGCGGCACCCTGCGGCCCGCCTTCCGCAGCGTCAGGTTCACCGCGATCACGAGCCCCGCAATGATTCCGTCGTGGATGACAAGGGCGCCGGCGAACCAGAGCAGAATGCCGCCGTATCGCTGGGGTGCGACGTCCTGGAGCAGCACCAGGCCACCGACGACCAGAAGGGCGACGCCGAGGACAACGAGGGCGATCCGCCAGATTTTCATTAGATTACCTCGATCATGCTCAGCCATTTGGTCTGTCTGACGCCGGGTCTCGCGGGGGCGATCATCCGGGCGGGGTAGCCGTGGTCGATGTCGAGCTCCTGGCCATTGACCTCGAGAGCGACGAGGGTGAGGTCGTCGCGCACGAACTCGGGGCCCATGTCCATCAGGCGGAATCCGCCCTTCTGCTCAAGGCTCGTCGCCCTTATCGACACCCCGGCATCGGCACCGACGGTGTCGAGAAGGTCGCGCAGCCGAGGTCCGCGCCATGATGCGGTCTGGCTCCAGCCCTCGACGCAGGCAATGGGCAAGTCGACGTCGTACTGCGGCAGTGCGGCGAGTTCGGCGACGGTGAAACGGAGGGAGGCATCGCCGTTCACCACGGTGAGTACCCAGTCCGGCGCGACCGCGCTCTCGAGCACTCCGGCGGCGCGTGCGGTGCGGTTGACGGGCAGCGCGTTCGGGCCGATGCCGGCCTTGCGTGGCGCGAACAGGTTGACCCCGTCGAGGGGGCGGAACGACTGGCCCGCGGTGAACGCGACGACGGCCGCGGTCGCGATGGCGATCGTGGCGACGAATCCGCGGCGGCTCGTAGTCGATGACGGTGCCGGGGTCGCGTCGATCCAGGCGAACAGTCGTCCGGTGACCCCGGTGGCGGATGCCGGCTCGCCGGCTTCCTCCGTCGCAGATGTCGCCGGTGTCGCCGAGAGTACGCGCTCTGGCTGCCCAGCATCCTCGGGAGCAGCCGAAAGCCGTACTTTCGGCGATTCGGGGAGCGAGAAGTCGACCACATTGCCGTCGTTGTCGAAGCTGTCTCTCCTGCGCCAGTACTTCGCGATCACGTCGAGCTTCACAGCAATGTGGATGGCGAGCGAGCCGATGATGACGAACGAGAGCGCAAAGTGCGTCTGCTTGAACGGGAACGGGAACAGCGAATAGAACTGGAATGTATTGAGCAGCCCGATCGTGATCTCAACGAGCGATGCGGCGACGAACAGGGCGATCGACGCGCGTTCGAGGAAGTGCGAGAACGACCGCACCGGTGGGGTCTGAAACAGCTCAGGGAAGACGACGTAGAGCTTGCCGAGAATCAGCGGTACGCACGCGATTCCCGCCGTGATGTGGATGCCCTGGCTCAACTGGTAGAGGAAGGTGGGCCGGGTGGGGAACACCATCCACGGCAGCGGGTCCTGCAGAAAGTGGCTGTAGAGCCCGGTGCCGAAGGTCACGAGAAACGCGATTCCGAGCAGACGGCCGAGCACCGTCGCCATCCGCGGGTTGCGCGAGGGCGAGGCGA
>Ga0105048_10008780_pt1 | contig 16159 bp, 16 predicted proteins | sample MAT05_FD_78382 | JGI IMG/M metagenome (GOLD analysis project Ga0105048, IMG submission 78382) | Freshwater microbial communities from Lake Fryxell liftoff mats and glacier meltwater in Antarctica - MAT-05 | ecosystem: Environmental > Aquatic > Freshwater > Ice > Liftoff microbial mat | place...
CCGATGCGCGTCCGTCGCAACTATCTGGCGGTATGCAGATGCGCGTTGCGGTGGCGCGCGCCTTGGTAACGCAGCCGAGTTTGTTATTGATGGATGAGCCATTCGCGGCGCTGGACGAAATCACCCGCCAACGATTGGCCGACGATTTGCTCGGACAATGGCAGCGGCGCGGCTTCACCGTGTTATTTGTCACCCACAATGTCTACGAGGCAGTGTATTTGAGCCAACGCGTGCTGGTCATGAGTGCAAGACCGGGGCGCATAAGTGCCGATATCCGCATTGATGCGCTCAGCCGAGGAGCACAATTTAGACGTTCTGCTCCCTATTTTGCCAGTTGTACCGAGCTATTCATGGCGCTGGAGCAAGCTATGGCCGGAGATTCGGCAGCATGAAACTATTCGCACTGAAAGTTGATCGATGGCTGCCGCCGCTATCCATTGTGCTGGCCTTAGTGGCTTGGGAAGCGCTGGTCTTTATCGCCAAAATCCCACATTACACGCTGCCGGCACCCAGTTTGATATTGCTCACACTGTGGGCCAATTTGGATTCTTTGCTGCAAGCATGGTGGTTTACTCTCAAATTAACGCTGGGTGCTTTGTTTTTGGCAACGCTGGGAGGCGTACTGCTGGCGGTTTTATTTGCCTTATCGCGACGCCTAGAACTATTGATGTTGCCGTTTGCAGTGATCTTACATGTAACGCCACTGGTGGCCATTGCACCCTTGATCCTGATTTATATCGATAACACTACGGCGGCGCTGTTGTTATGTGCATGGATCGTGGCATTTTTCCCGATTCTATCGAGCACCTTGGTTGGCTTGCAATCTGCCAATCGTCAGCTCAGCGAGTTATTCACCTTGTATGGCGCCACGGGTTTACAGCGTCTACGCTGGCTGCTGGTACCGAGCGCCCTGCCCTATTTTATGTCCGGATTGAAAATTTGCGGCGGTCTGAGTTTGATCGCCGGCGTGACCGCAGAAATGGTGGCCGGCGCAGCCGGGCGTGAAACTGGCCTCGCCTCGCGCATTTTGGAAGCCAGCTTTCGCACCGAAACCCCAAAAATGTTTGCCGCATTATTGCTTTTGGTGCTCACCGGACTATTGATTTATGGCTGCATGGAACTGGCATCGCGCATCGTGCAACGGCGCTGGCAATGAGCGGGCCAGCGATCAAAATACGAATTACTCGAAGCCGTTGTTGAATAACCCTGCCAGACCCGCCTTTTGCGCCAACATAGCGGCATCCATTTTCAGAATCCCGCCCGCCAGCGCCCGAGCGTTGGTCATATTGGCCGGCACATCGGTTTCACGATGATAATGCGGATAAATGCTCGCGCCATTCTCCCAAGTGAATATCGAAGGGACGCCTGCGCCCAAAAAATACCAATGATCGGAGCCTGCACTGGTATTGCTACTGGTAATGATGTTTAACTCTGGCGCATAACTGGCCGCTGCGCTGCTGTATTCTGTCAACAAGCCGACGTTCGCGGCATTAGTTTCGACCCGCGCATCCAGCGGACCACCCGCATCAAAACCTAACATATCGAGATTAATCATATGTTTGACTTTGGCGATTTCGCCAGAGGCTTGCAAGGATTCAACATAACGCCGGCTTCCCCATAGACCTTGTTCTTCGCCGGAAAAACACATGAACAGCACCGAACGTGCAGTAGAAACTTGCGAAAAAACGCGCGCCAATTCAATCACGCCGGCACAGCCTGACGCATTATCATTTGCGCCGGGCTGCGGTGCCGCAGTGCCATCACAGCGCCCAACATTGCGCGAATCATAATGTGCGCCGACCACTATCCATTCATTCGGCAAGGTTTCACCGAGTTTAAAACCAATCGGGTTGCTGATAGTGATTGGCGCCGGTGTGGGCGTACAACTGGTGATATTGGCCAGCGTGAATGGGAAGCTGCTGGTCGACAGGCTGGCCGCATCGAAGTTCGCCAAAACAAAATCGCGGGCACTGCTCAGGCTGGGGCTAAAACTATTTCGGTTGAAGCTGGCCAGCGTGCTCATGGTGTCGAACCAGCGCTCCGCATCCACCCGATCAACAATCGCTTGCACGTCCGCAACGCCGGCACGTGGGGCTTTGCGTTGCGCCTCGTTGACCTGTTCGCGGGCGATAACGCCATCCGCGGGCAGCGCGCTGCCGATCACCCCAGCGTGCTTTGCATAACGAATCACGCTGGCTGGTTGGCGCAAAACCTCATACCCACCCACCACGCCCAATGCTGGCTGGACCGCCTGATGCGCACAAACGTGATCGCGCACCCAAATCTCATCCGCCGCAAGCCAACCCAAACCGCTGCGCACGCGCTCCCGCTTAGCCCAGGATTTCAGCGCATCGGGCGCGATCCCCAGCAGCAGCTCGTTACCAAATTCCGCTGACCAACGCACCGTCGGCTCGGCTTTCAACGCAGCAAGTCGCTGAGCACCCAGCGCGTGAATGTCAACGATAACCGTCGGCACCGGATCAGCGGCGTGCGCGGCAAGCGACAGGAAAAACAGTGCAGCGGGCCAAACGCGAATCATTCTGGGAAGCTCATTGTAGTGCAATCACCATGCTAGCAAGGACGTCCTCTGTGCGCCGAGCGTTTGCGCCGAAACTCGCGCGCTGCAGGCGTGCGGCGCCGAACAGACTTAAACCTCCTTTGAAGTCGAGACTTCGGGCTCCCCGCGCTACGGCAATCACAGCGGCGGGTCCCCCTACGGAAACGGAGTTATTTATGAACTACGAAGATCGCGATTCTTATGGCATGTACAAAGGCAACAGCAATAATGCGCCAGACGCTGATGGCAATCGCGGACCGGGCCCAGAAATAATGGGCGCCAATACCCTGATCGGTAATGACGTTTTCAACCTGCAAGCGGAAGATTTGGGCGACATCAAAGACATCCTGCTGGATGTGCAAAGCGGTCAAATCAGTTATGCCGTGTTGTCATTTGGCGGATTTTTAGGCATGGGCGAAAAACTGTTTGCCGTGCCATGGTCGGCACTCAAGTTGGACACCGAAAACAAACGGTTCACGCTGGATGTACAAAAAGCGCGCCTAGAAAATGCGCCAGGATTCGACAAAGACAACTGGCCGAATATGGCGGATACCAACTGGACGCAGAGTATTCACACCTATTACGGCACCACGCCGCAATCGGTAACTCAGCGTCTGTAAAGCGTCACGGCTCACGTTGCTCGCCTAGCGGGCAGCGTGATCCACCGCTACCAACGGGGCAAGTTTCTGCAAGTTGCGCTACGCAGCTGGTTTACGGCCAGCACTCTTGCTAATCGATGACACCTTGCACATGCGCGGCAACAAACCCTTTGTGATGACCGATCTGCGCAAACAACACGGGCTTGCTGAAGTGATTGCCTTCATCACTCGCGAAGGTTTGTTAAACCACAGCGCTGCCGATTTGCAGCACGAGGCTTATTCAGCCTCTCTGCCGTAACCTTGTTTGGCCAGTCCGGCGGCCATCGAGGTGCTCACCATGTGGATGCGCGTGCTCGGTTTGTTGGGCGGACTTTGTTTAACCGCTCAAGCGCAGGCCCTTGCCACCACCCATTGCGCTGCAGACCGCGCGGAACCTGGCCGGCCGCCAAGTCAGTCTGGATGTGTCGCTGCAACTGGCGCCAGCTGAGCAGCCAGGCGGCCCAACGCAGGTGCGCGCACTGCTGATTTGGGTTTGGTCGTTGCGCAATTGCGCACGGCACTGCGCGAAAAAATCCCCACTGATCGTTGTCGCGGAAATGCGGCGGATAACTGGGTAGGCCAGCTCAGCCGCTATGCAGCCTGGGTCGACGGCAATCAACTGTTGATTGAGCTGGATTTGGGCGTCGAGCTGTGGGCTTGTTTTGCGCTGCATCGAACGGAACTGCGAAAACGTCTGGCGCGCGCAGGTGAGTCTGCCATTGCCGCTGCGCATTGAACCTAGAAACCTCAGTTGGACGGGGTAGAGTGTGATGGGTGCGCAGGCATAAGCGCAATAAGGCTGAAAGCCGGCAAGCTTGCGCTGCATGCCGCGCGCCGGCTTGAACGGCTGGCGGCTACGCCGCGAGACCGGCGGAATGGTTGTTCCATTCCAACGAGTTGCAACGCAGCCATGTGCAGCCAGAACCGTGCAATCTGCCCCGTAGCGGACTCACACTATAGGTGAACTGATCAAAGTGCTGAAAAGCTGAAAAGTCAAAAAAAATCATCGCGTTATGGGTGATGGGAAGCGGTCAACTGAGGTTTCTAGGTTGAAGCACTGGACAGCGGTTTGCGCTTGCAGTTTGACCGACCCTTGGTGCGTGCACGTGGTCCGCTGGCCGATGTGGCGCGCCACTCCATGACGCTGCGCGGCGCACAACTTGGCGAGGTCCTGGCCGAACGCGTGGCGCGCTTGAATGCAAAACAGGGCGTTTTTGCGATCCCTAGTTTGTGGTTGTACGAAGGCCAGCTGAAAAGCGCACGCTTTATTGACGTCGGTCGACCATCCATTGAAATACAGGCCCAACTGCAAGCCAAATTACCGGATTGGCTGCGAGCGGTCGGCTTGAGCGCCATGGCGCGCGACCGCTCAAACGCCCGCGAATTGCGCCAGCCGGGCGGAAAATGACGTCGCAGAGCTCACAGATAGCGACCACTCGTGCGCCCGCGAGCCGCTCGCGGGCACACGACTTTCGCGGCAACCTAGATCCGCAAAAACGACATCGCGCCGCCCAGCAGAGCGTGCGCGTCATCGGCCGGGGCTAGGCTGACCATCGCGTTCCAATCCTGACCGATCTGCCAACCTTGTTCGGGCAAACGATCAACGATGGCCTGTCGCAGGGGCTCACCCATGGCTTCGGTCAGGCCCCCGGCAAACAGAAATTGCTCCAGCCCGAGCGCAAAATGCAGCATGGCGACCGCTCTGGCCAGCGGCTCGGCAAAATCGTACAACTTGGCAGTACCCTCTCGATTTTGACGCTGCCAAGCGCGCCCAGACGCCAAGGCACCAAGGTGGCCCCGGCCTCCGCAATCGCACAGCGGCGCATCGACTGAAGAATCAAACACCATGTGGGTCAATTCGCCGCCTTGTCCGTGCGGCCCCACTTGCGGTTTGCCGTCAATAAACACCTTCAAACCGACGCCGCTGCCTAAGGTGAACAGCGCGAAATCCGGAGTTTTAGCGGCAAATCGGAAACCTGCAGCGCTAACATCGTTGTAAACACGCACCTGCATACCCGGCAGCAGCGCACTAAGACGGTCCGCCAAGTCGATCGGGCACAAAGCCTGGCCGCCGGCACCCCAAATGGTGGGCAGCGCAATCACTCGTCCATGCTGGTCAATCGGCCCTGGAAACGCCGCAGCGACCGCATCTGCGCCATGCCGGGTTTGCGCATCACGGGCGTACTCGACAATGAATCTCAGCACGTCATCTAGCCGCGCCGCCGCCGCGATATCCGGCAACAGCAGGTGACTGGGCGTAGAACGCCGCGCTTGGTCGAGTATTTGAGTGCCGTCAGCACTGACCAGCACCGCTGCAGCACGAAGGTTAGTACCGCCAATGTCAAAGCTGGCAACGACGCGTTTGCTGCTCATCGTGGCTCACCCAACGGTTCACACGGGCCACCGAGTCTAGCCCTGATGTTTCATGAATTCGCGCGATGATCGCGCAGGATATGGGTCGCACAAGGGATTTTCCAAAGAAGCGCCATATCGGGGCCGGCCGACTCAGGAAAATCCCTTGCGCGGGCAATAGCCTAGCGAGGGCGCGTGCAATTTATGGAGTATCAGGGCTAGGCGCAGGCGCCCGTAAAACCGATAACGCGGTCGCTTGAAACCGCAGTGATCATCCTAGCAGCCTGTCGCCGAAATGCACTGCACTTCAATTCCGGCGTCGCACCGCCAGCAAACCACCCAGCGCCAACACCAGACCGAGAAGTACAACCGCACCTTGGCCCAAAGCAGGGATACGCTGGAATCCAAATCCAGCCAGTGCACCATCGAAAATGAATGGCAAATCCTGCGCAAACGGCGGATCAAGCGCAGGCTCCCAAACTCCTGCAGTCAGTTGCAACGCATTGGCGCCGGGCTTGCTGGTTTGACCCAACAGGGTGACCGGCGGCGCAAATGGCCCTGAAGCTAGCGTACCGCCCGATGTCCAATCGAGCCAATAGCTGCCGGGCGGCAAAATCGTATTAATCGCGACCGTGTTGGCCATGATCGGTCGGTTGTTGGCAAGCAAATCACCAATGACCGATCGATAGATATTGGTAAAACTGCTGCTGATCAGGCGATTGGTGGTGGTATCACCAAACACCACAGCACTTCCAGGTGCGCCCGGCGGACCATTCCAAATCTGTACCCGCACATCGTTAATGGTACTGGTGGTGGTCGACCCAGTTTGATAGGCGAACACCGTGACCGTCGCAATGTTCCAACCGCCAGCAGGTACGACAAAGTCATCAGCAACCCGCACGCTAATCCCAATGGCATGCGCAAAGCCGGCGGTGAGCAAGCCCAGCGTGGTTTGAATGGCGCTGGTGTTGGCACCATTGAAACCCGCCCCCGGATGAGTGACCAACGGACCGTTGTCATACAACACCGCTTCAGGCGCGCGCCAAATGGGCAAGTTGGCATGATCAGCGAGCACCACTGCAGCCACATCTGCGCCATCGGCGGCGACCCGGTCATCCGCCTGCGCGGCGTTGAAACTGCCAGCGGCAAGCAGCACTACAGCGCAACAACCAGTCAGCGTACGCATAGATCCCCCAAAGCGGTGTCGGTTCGAAGGCCCATCTTAGACTAGTTTCTCAACAAAGTCATGCAAGGTATTGAGAAATAAAGGCTAAACCTGAAACTGGCAGAACGTCAGCGCGCCGCTGAGGAAGATCTGAACCCGCCCAGCAGCCTCTCAACTTCGGCGAGAATGGCGGGAGGCCGCCAGCAATCAGCACTTTGGGATTCGTGATGAACACCACCGAAATTTACTTGATCGCAATGTTGATCATTTTTACCGTGCCCTATCTGATCTGGCGTTTGGGCCGTACTGAGTACTACGCACCCTTGGTGGTGGTACAAATTTTGACGGGAATTTTGCTTGGGCCCGGAATTTTGGGTGCGATATTTACTGACTATTATCAGTTTGTTTTCAATCCGCAGGTCATTCAATCATTGAACGGCGTTGCGTGGTGGGCGGTGATGTTATTTGTTTTTATTGCAGGCATTGAACTGGACCTGCACAACACGTGGCAGAATCGGCGTGAGAGCACCATTAGTGCAGGTTTAGCTTTGGGCATGCCCCTAGCTTTTGGATCTGGGGCGGCATTGTTACTACTGCCTTACGCGGGTTGGGTTGGACCAAAGGCGCTGGAATGGCAGTTTGTATTGGGTATTGGCATGGCGTGCGCAGTGACTGCGTTACCCATTCTGATTCTGTTTATGGAAAAGCTGGAAATTCTTCGCCAACCGATTGGGCAACGCATTTTGCGTTATGCCAGTCTCGACGATATCTTGATTTGGGCGGTTTTGGCCTTGATTTTGATGGATTGGCAACGGGTAGGCAAACAAGCCACGTTTTTATTGGGTTTTGCCCTGGCAGGATATGCCCTGCGTAAGCTGATGGTGCGCGTCCCGGAGCGTGACCGCTGGCATATTAGTCTGATTTGGTTGGCCCTTTGCGGTTTAGGTGCAGATTGGTCCGGACTACACTATATGGTTGGCGCGTTCTTGGCAGGCGTCGTCATGGATGCCAAATGGTTTGATCAGGATAAACTAGATTTGTTACGTCACCATATTCTAATGGTGGTTATGCCAGTATTTTTCCTGAGCACCGGATTACGCACCAATTGGGCCATGGGTGGCTCGGCCGTTTTTCTGGTGGCGGGTATGTTATTGATTGCCTCGGTGAGTGGCAAGTTAATCGGCACGCATCTAGCGGGAAAAATACTGAACTGGAAACCCGGCGAGGCCGCGCTGATTGGTTGGTTGTTGCAGACCAAGGCGCTGATCATGATCATCTTTGCCAACGTGCTGTTGGATAAGCAAATTATCACCAGCGAAACCTTCACCGCGCTGCTGTTGATGGCGGTCGCCAGCACCATGCTGACCGTGCCAATGGTGTCCCCGAGCTTGCAGCGCATGAAGGCTACGGGACAACTCTAGGGAGGCTCTGAGCAAGTCCGAATTTCTTCATGGAGAGCGCTCTTTTTCAGCCTGTGGGAGCGAGATTACTCGCGATCCCTTGCTTTTTTTGTGTTTCATCAGCGTCGCGCGTAAGCGCGGTCATGAACCCACAAGACTGTCATTGCGAGGGAGCCTTAAGCGAGCGCGGCAATCCAGCGAGTTGGCCTTTGGCGTCCCGAGAACCCGCGTAAGCGGAATGGTAGGGTGGATCCCGCACATCCTTCACCCCGTGCGGAATCCACCGCTTGCCGCGAAGCTTGTTAGCCTATGCCCCAGAGGGGGGGAAGTGTGGGTAGAAAAAAGGCGCAGGAAATTTTGGGTCCCGTAGTGACCTAACCCGAAGACATTCCGCTACTTGGAGGGTGCTTCGTTTCCGCCTACCGTCGGGCCTCGATCTCCGCCAGTTGCGTGTATTAGGCGATCGCTTGGTCCAATGTCTGCCGCTTGGCGGCGTGTCGCTGCGCGAGATTCGGCGGCCAGTCCCACAGCAGGCCGATTGCGCCCCTTTGCCGTGGTTTTGACCTCGGTCTAGGCAGAGAGAAAGACAAAATAGGCGGCCGGCGTTTGGATTGGAACGGCCGGCTCGCTATGATGAAAGTCAGCGAGGTCGCGGTGACCCTTGCAACTGGGGACGGAGAAGGGCAGATGCGCGGTTGGACATGGATGGCGTTGGCGTTGGGCTTGGGTTGGTCGTTGCCGTCTTTGGCGCAATATTCGGAGGGCGTCATTTGCGAGAGCCGTGACGGTGGTTATCGCGAGTGTTACACCGGTTTTAGCAATCAGCCCACGCTTAGCAATCAACTGTCGAGTTCTAGCTGTATAGAAGGCCGCAGTTGGGGTCATCGTCCAGGCGCAGTGTGGGTCAGCAATGGCTGTCGCGGCGAATTTGAAGAAGGTGATGGCGGCTCCTTCAGCGACGAAGATCTGGTTGTCTGCGAGAGTCGCGATAACCGTTATGTCGAGTGTCAAACCGGATTTCGCGGCGCGGTTGAACTGGTCGAGCAGTTTTCATCCAAGGATTGCACGGAGGGCCGTACGTGGGGCCGCACGCGCGGCGGCATTTGGGTAGATCGTGGTTGCCGCGCTAGTTTTGCTGGCTATGGCGGCGGACAGCAGAGTGGCGGACATTGGCAGCAATCCGACGATTACACTCTCGAATGCGAAAGCAAAGATAACAGCCAACGCGTTTGCCCTTGGGATTGGAACGCCGGAACGCCGTATCTGCTTGAACAGCTATCGCGCAGCCCCTGCGTCAAGGGCCGCAGCTGGAGTTACGATCAACGCAGACAGTCTTTGTGGGTAGACCAAGGCTGCCGAGCGGTGTTTGGCGCACGCTAAGGCAAGTCCGGACAGGTCCATGCATGCTTGGGCACCGCGAAACGGTGCCCATCGGTCCCAATGCAATTGAGTTTCGATCCCCCGTAGCTCGATGCGGCAAGCTAAGCGCAGCTCCGTGCGCGCGCTTAGCTTGCACTGTGCAAAAAAGACCGTTCGCGCCGGCGGTCGCGGCTCCTTGCGCGGGCCCAGCAGAGCGCCCGGCGCCTCGCGTGTACACATTGATTGCAAGCCCGAGCTAGGTCGACGAGAGGGCCCGGCCTACCACGGCAGGGCGGTCCCCGTGAGGATTTGGGTCTAATTTAATGGCATTGAAGTAGGCGCAGCCCTTAGGCGGCGTCAAACGCCAGTACGGCCGTGCGTCTGCGTGCTTTTTGACGCTTGCGCGCCGCATCTATGCGTCGCACCAAGCGGCCTAGTGCGCTATCTAGTGCGGCGAGAATCTGTTCAGCGCGCGCTTCAGCGCGAAAATGGCTGCCATCACGCAGCGCTACTTCAACGGTACAGGCGTGATCAACGCCACCCTTGGGTCCGTTCAAGTCACGGAATCGTCCAACCAGCTTCAAAATGCCGGGTGCGAGCCGATCCAATGCTCGCAATGAACGTACTACAAACATGGCGCGTAGACGTTGCGGATCGGCTTGCTGCTGGTCGATGACCTGGATCTGCATAGTTGTGCTCCTTGGGTTGCTGTGAGGTCGTTCAGCTAACGCCTTTGCTCCCTCACCCTTGTTCGGCGAGGGCTTGAGCTTAGGCAGGAAACTTGGGCCACGGTCATGGGGGCAGGGACTTTCATCATTCCAGTTGCGTGCTAGCCATGAAGGTTGCCGGTACAGAGTGTGAACTTCTTTACCCGCCGATGGTTCCTGTTGTGATTTGCTCGTTCAGAACGGCTGAACTGAACATTAACTCTAGCTTTACGCGGAAAGTCCGGGTGAATTGCAGAAGCTCCGATTTACCGATAGCGACGCATCAAGCCCACCACCACGCCTTGCACTTGCACGCGCTGCGCGGCGTAACGCTGGGTTGGGTGCTCAGGATTTTCTGCTTCAAGTTCTATCCAAGCGTCGCGGAGTCGCAGACGTTTTAGGGTCGCTGCCTCGCCATCGATTAAGGCCACGACGATCTCGCCAGCGCGGGCAGTTCGCGCCTCGACGATCACAATGTCACCATCAAAGATGCCGGCGTCACGCATCGAGTCGCCGCGCACACTTAAGGCATATCCGCTGCCGCGTGGTCGCAAGTGCGCAGGCACCGCAATACGCTCATCGCCGGTCAGCGCGTCTATAGGCCTTCCGGCAGCAATGCGACCGAGCAGCGGCAGCGTGTCATCCGCGTCTACTGGCGAGGTCTGGCGCAGGCGCACACCGCGTTGTTTGCCGTCCATCGGCTCAACCAGTCCAGCCTCAATCAACGCGCTGATTTGTTTATGCAAGGATCCGCGCGAGGCTAAGCCCAATTCCGCGCACAGTTGATCCAAGGTGGCAGGCGCCAGTTGCTGTTGCCGGCGCTCACACAAATGCTGGTACAACTGACGTTGCCCGGTCGTTAAAGAAAGCGCTTGCGTGTTTTCCATTGGTTCTCTACGCTGAGTCATCTGGAGAACAGAAAGAGAACAAGCCGTGAGCTTAAACGCCGTGCTGTCGGATGTCGAGTCGGGATTTTCCGCGCCAGTTCCGGAAGCACCCGATAAGGTCGCCACGTTATTGGCAGGCTTGCGGCGGAAGTACCGCAGTTGCATCACCGCCGAAGCCATAAGCCCGGCGCAAGCTGGCAGCTACGCCGCAATCCCCGACTATTTGGACGGGCGATTGCACAACGCGCTGTTGGCACGCGGGGTGCGCGAGTTGTACAGCCATCAAGCGCAAGCTTGGCAAGTGCTGCAGGGAGGCGAGCATTGTGTCATCGCCACGCCGACCGCTTCGGGAAAAACCCTGTGTTTCAACGGTCCCGTGTTGCATGCGGCGTTGCAACAGCAAGCCAAAGCTCTCTATCTGTTTCCCACCAAGGCCTTGGCGCAAGATCAAGTTGCTGAGTTAATGGAACTCAATCGTGCCGCGGAATTGGGCGTACGTGCGTATACCTTTGACGGCGATACGCCCTCTGACGCGCGCCAAGCGGTGCGCACCAAGGGCGATATCGTGGTCACCAATCCGGATATGTTACATCAGGCAATCTTGCCGCATCACACCAAGTGGGCGCAGTTTTTTCAGTCTTTGCGCTTCATTGTGATCGATGAAGTGCACACCTATCGTGGTGTCTTTGGCGCGCACGTGGCCAATGTGCTGCGTCGATTACAGCGGGTTTGCGCGTTTTACGGGGTGCGCCCGCAATACATTTGTTGTTCGGCCACCATAGGCAATCCACAAGAACATGCGCAGGCCTTGTGTGGATTGCCGATGCACGCCATCACGAAGAGCGGTGCACCACGCGGTGCCAGCCATTTGTTGTTCTGGAATCCACCACCGATCAACCCAGACCTCGGTATTCGCGCATCAGCGCGCTCGCAAGTCAGCAAACTGGCGCGTTTGAGTTTGAAAGCCGGATTGAAAGCGATTTTATTCGCGCAGTCTCGATTGATGGTCGAGGTACTCACCAAGTATCTGAAAGACGTGTTTGATCACGATCCACGCAAACCAGCGCGGGTGCGTGCCTATCGCGGTGGATATTTGCCCGAAGAGCGTCGATTGACCGAAAGATTAATGCGCCAAGGCGCAATTGACGCCATCGTTAGTACCTCCGCGTTGGAACTGGGTGTCGATATCGGAGCACTTGATGTCGCCTTGTTGTGCGGTTATCCAGGCACCATTGCCGCTACCCGGCAACGCTTGGGTAGGGCGGGGCGCCGCCAACAAACGGCGCTGGGCGTCATGGTTGCTAGCAGTGAAGCACTCGACCAGTTTGTGGTGCGCAATCCAAACTACTTTTTGGAGCAATCACCGGAACACGCGCGCATTGATCCAGATCAGTTATTGATCTTGCTGGACCATATCCGCTGCGCGGCGTTTGAATTGCCATTCACCGACGCTGATCGATTTGGTGAACGCGATATTCGCGAGTTTTTGGAATATCTAGGCGAAGAGCAAGTTTTGCATCACGACGGTGCACATTGGCACTGGATAGATGACAGCTATCCGGCCAATGCCGTCAGCTTGCGCTCGGTCGCCGATGGCAATTTTGTCGTGGTCGATCGGACCAATGGCAAACAAACCATTATCGCTGAAGTGGATTTTTCGGCGGCGGCGCTCACCTTGTATGAGGGCGCGATTTATATGGTGCAATCGATTCCCTGGCAGGTTGAAAAACTCGATTGGGTCGGACGCAAAGCCTTCGTCACCCGCACGCACGTCGACTATTACACCGATGCCATCGACTACACGCGGCTCAAGCCCTTGGCGGAGTTCGGGCAAGCAGCGGCCGGCGCAGGCGCGGCGCAACACGGTGAGGTACATGTCGTCCGGCGCATAACTGGGTACAAAAAGATTCGCTACTACAGCCACGAGAATATTGGTTACGGGCCAATCAATCTGCCTGACCAAGAGTTGCAGACCACCTCTGTATGGTGGCGATTATCGCCGCAAGCGATTGATCGTGAATTTGCATCGCGCTTTGAGGCGCTGGACGGGTTTCTTGGCGCCGCTTATGCCTTGCACACGGTGGCGACCTTATTGTCCATGTGTGAACCGCGCGACTTGGGCAAAGCGGTAGGCAGCGGCAACAACGATTGGTCCGCACAAGTGTCCGGCAAAGGGCGTGGTGAACTGCGTGCCGCATCCGGTGAAGCCTTGGACGTCGAAGTTTTAGCGCATTTCGCGCCCGCGGTGTATTTGTATGACAACTATCCAGGTGGGATCGGTTTGTCGCGCCCCTTGTTTGAGCGTCGTAGTGAATTGATTGGTGCGGCGATCAGCCTGATTTCCGGTTGCCGCTGTGGTCCGGGATGTCCGGCCTGCGTGGGGCCAATCCTAAGCGGCGACGAGCAGCGCTCACCCAAAGGCAGCGCACTGCGCGTGTTGGCTTTGTTGGTTGTCAGTCCTACGGAAACAAGTCCTACGGAAACAGAGTAGGCGCGGGTTTCCAACCCGCCCTGGTTATTCCCTCGTGGTCTTAAGAAATGTGCGGGCTAAAACATGCTTAATCTGCGCGAACGCCTCGGGCAGCTACAACACGGGCGAAGGATGGCGCCATTGGTGGTTGATCCCGAATGGTCTGAACGTCTCGCCCGACTACGCTTGCTGGCGCGCGAGCGGCACGGTCAGACGCGGTGTTCCTTGCAGCCTGACTTGCCGGGACGCGAGCTGGCGAATGGGTTGCGATTGCACGAAGTGCGTGTCAGCGCATTGCGTTTGAAGCTGGCTGGTCTTGATCTACCGTTGACCTTGTCGCCGCCGTGGGACCCGGATGAAGCCATTCCAATCGAACGTTTACGCTTGTTTGACACGGAAACCAGCGGCTTGTGCGGCGGCACCGGATTGAAGGTTTTCCTGCTGGGTGTGCTGCGCTGGGACGGCGATTCCTGGTTATTGCGGCAATATTTGCTCAGCAGCATGGCCGGTGAAGCGGCGCTGGTGGATGCCTGGGTCGCCGAATGTGCCGACGCCGCCCATTTGGTAAGTTACAACGGCAAACGCTTCGATGTTCCGGCGATGCGCACATTGGAAACGCTGCATCGGCGTGAATCGAAGGTATTGAGTGCCGGCCATTGGGACTTGTTGTATCCGGTTCGACGCGCATTTCGCGGTGTTTGGCCCAACTGCCGGTTGGTGACTGCGGAACGCATGTTAGCCGGGCGCGAACGCGTGGATGATTTGCCCGGCAGCGAAGCCCCTCGGGCCTGGCGCGAGTATCTGGCGTGCGGCCAAACGAGTGATTTACTGCGCGTGATGCAACATAACCGCTATGACTTGGAAGCACTGTTGCGCGTATTTCGGGCCTTGTTGCAGGTGCAAGCCAGTGCCCAACGGCCACGGAAGGTCAAACGAGCCGCGTAGGCTGGGGCCTGACTTCAGCGATTGTCACCTTTCCACTTATCGGATTTGCGACGACCACGGTTGCGGCGGCGGTTGGCTTCTTTAACCTCGCCCAAGTTCATTTGAAGTCGGTCGATCGGGTCGGTGCGCCGTTGTCGTTTGCGGGTTTCGACGATCGGCTGATATTCGCATTTGCACTGTCGACCGCAACCCGAAATGGGGACCGGCACGGCGAGATCGGACTGGAAACGACTGCCACGCGCCTCGCGTGCCCAGGTGCAAGCCTGTACCGGATTTTTCACCTCTAGTTGCCAAGCACGGATGGTCTTGAACTTTGCATAGAGTCGCGGGTTCACAATGCGAGTGGGAAGTAGCGCCAACTCGCCCACCTGTCTGATGCGGTAGCGCCGTCGCTGCAAAAGCACCAGAGCGATGACAGTGAACAACGCAAAGGCCGTGCTGATCGACAAAACTGGGTCCATGGCGAATCTCCTAAAAATTGGGTTCAGCATGGCTCGGAGTTAAGCTGCCTACAAGCTCAGCTTGATTGTTTGATGGCGTACGGACAACAGTGTGGCAGAGCCTACACCATGCGGTCTCCAGCAATCAGCAGACCGCCGATGAATCCGTCCAGAATCCTCTGCATTGTTAGCTTAACCCTTTGTGGGATGTGCGCCGGGTTAGCCAGTAGTACCTATCATTACCAAGGCGCGGTGTTTACTGAAGCTAGCGTACCGTACCAACTGGGTGAGCGAATCACCGGCGCACTGGTACTTACAGCAGCTTTACCGGCCAACATGGCGCCGGCCGATATTCCGCGCGCAAACGTGCTTGGATTTGATTTTAATGATGGTCAGCAAAATCGCAATTTCACCAACAGCACGGTTTGCCGACTGATATTAGGTACAGACGCCAGTGGCAATATCAACGCTTGGAATATCTGGATGCGCCAGGAAATACCAAGCGCGAGTGATGTTCGTTTCAGCATGGAAACCTACAGCCTTCCAGACTTCAGCGGAGATCTGGTGGGTTCAGCGGTTTTCCCCAGCGCCTGCGGCGCTGGCGCTTTACAGCCCAGAGCTGCGAGTTTGGTTCCCGGCCTTTGGAGCCTGGAAGGTTTGTACGCGAATGGTTTTGAGCAATAGCGAGCTATCAGCAACAGCCCGCAGGCGGGTTCGGGCCTGTCCGAATGCTGTTTAGCTGCTGATGAAGGCGCGTCGGCAACCCGCTGGACTGGGTTACTCGGTTGAGATCAGCCTTGCCAATCTTGTGCAATTCGTCGGCAATCTGTATTTCGTAAATGCCGAAATTGGATGTCGCGGCATCGCTATTGAGATTTACCCTTTTCGCGGCACCGGTGATCGCGTCATCGGCGGACTGCTTGATCGCTTTCTTAAGAACCGCCTTGCCCAGACTCTTTATAGTTAGTGCGGGCACTCCTGTAGCCCGCTCAAATGCCTCGCCTGCAATTTCCTTCGCGCTGAATATCGCAACGGGAATCAGAATTGGCAGTCGCCCATCTGGATCCACAAACTTCATCGGGTTGTTATTCGCATACCAATACCGATTAAAGTTCTCACCAGTCTTGGGATCCACCCCCATCGGATCCGGGCTAATAAACCTCCCCACAACCCCGCCATAGTAGCGCGCCTTCATGTAGGTCTGGCTGGCGCTGTCTTCGAAGTGGCCGGTGTAGCCGG
>Ga0105048_10008782_pt1 | contig 16159 bp, 14 predicted proteins | sample MAT05_FD_78382 | JGI IMG/M metagenome (GOLD analysis project Ga0105048, IMG submission 78382) | Freshwater microbial communities from Lake Fryxell liftoff mats and glacier meltwater in Antarctica - MAT-05 | ecosystem: Environmental > Aquatic > Freshwater > Ice > Liftoff microbial mat | place...
CGTGTTGCCAGAAGCAACGCGACCGTGCTGATTCGCGGTGAGAGTGGAACGGGTAAGGAAGTCGCCAGCCGAATGGTGCACGGAATGTCCGAGCGGCGTGACAAGCCGTTTCTTGCAGTCAACTGTGCGGCACTCAGCGAATCGCTGCTCGAGAGCGAATTGTTTGGTCATGAGAAAGGTGCGTTCACAGGTGCCGACAAACTCAGGCGCGGTCGATTCGAACTCGCGGACGGCGGCACGTTGTTGCTCGACGAAATCAGCGAGATCGCGCCGTCCATGCAGGCGAAGCTCCTTCGCGTTCTGCAGGAGAATCAGTTCGAGCGCGTGGGCAGCTCTTCGACACAGCAAGTCGATGTTCGCATCGTCGCAACGAGCAATCGTGAGCTGGAGCAATCGGTGGCCGAAGGAAAATTTCGTCAGGATTTATTTTATCGACTCAATGTCGTGCCCGTGGAGATGCCCGCGTTACGCAGGCGTCCGGAGGATGTGCCCGAACTCATTCGGCACTTCCTGACCGTCATTTCGCGGCGCGACAAAAGCGTGTTCAGGCACATCGAAACCGAGGCGGTACGGCTCATGCAGCGGTATCCGTGGCCCGGAAATGTTCGTGAAATGCAGAACCTGATTGAGCGCGCGGTGATTCTGGAAACAGATCTGGCGACGATCCGCGCGGATACGATCGAACCTTGGCTCGCGCTTCCGGGTGGGATGATGTCGCGTTCGAAGGTTTCGGTTGCGGGCGCGTTGGATGAGTTTGGTCAGAGCAGTTCCGCAGAGTCCGGTGAGCGGGGTCAACCCGCCGAGGTGATCGAGCAACTCGCCGGAAAGCCGCTTGCCGATATTGAAAAGAAGGTGATTCTCTCGACGCTCAAACAGTTCAAAGGCCATCGCGTCAAGACGGCGACGGCGCTGGGCATCGGAGTCCGCACTTTGGGCTTGAAACTCAAGAAGTGGCGAACAGAAACGGTCAACATTCAGGCGTAAATCGGAGTGTCGGTCACGTGGAAGCATGCTGGTTTAGTCAAGTGTATACATACGCCAAAGCGGAATGGCGTCGCGCAAGAATGACGCGCAACACATGCCCGGCAGCGCAGTTTTGAGGAGACACTGGCCGCAGTTATCGGGCGTTACCGCCTGTTTGCGTTCGGCACGCGGTTTGAATCAAGCGGAGCAACAATGTTCATCGATCGCATGGTCAATCAGGGTAACATTCCACTCGTCGAGCGGATGATGAAGCTCACGGCAAAACGTCACGAGCTGCTGGCAGAAAACATCGCAAACCTATCCACACCGGGCTATCAGCAGAAGGACTTGGACGTCGGGGCATTTCAGCAAATGCTGCGCGACCGAGCAGCCAGGCGACGCGCGGGTAGCCCGGGAACCACATCGTTCGACGACCTCGACCCCGCTTCACTTTCCGTCGACGGAAGCGGTCGCGGGATGCTCTTCCACGATCGTGCGAATCGTTCGGTCGAAGCCCTCATGGGCGACATGTCAGGAAACGCGATGAAATATAACTTATTCGTCGAGCTGCTGCGAAAGCAGTACGGCTCGTTCGACAACGTGCTGCGTGAACGCGTTTCGTAACTGAAGGAGCGGAACAAACATGATGAACTCCCTGGACATCGGCGCATCAGGCCTGGCCGCACAGCGGATCAGGATGGACACGCTCTCAAACAACCTGCTCAACATGAGTACCACACGAAACGCTCGGGGCGAGCCCGAGCCTTACCGAAGACGCTTCGTCGTTTTTGCACCTGGACAGCAAGGGCATCCGGAAAAGCCCGGCGTGCACGTCGCAAAAATCGGTCTCGATCAGACGCCGTTCAGGCAACGCTTCGAGCCCGGCCACGAAGATGCCGACGCCCAGGGTTACGTTAGATACCCCAACGTGGACATGAGTGTGGAGTTCGTAAATATGCTCGAAGCCAGCCGCGCTTACGAGGCGAACATCACAATGATGGAGACAAGTAAACAGATGCTCAGCTCGACACTGCGTCTTCTCGCGTGACGGGTAAGCCGCTTCCGGACTAGGAAAAATTGATGGAATAATCGCTCCAAACTGCTCATTTTGATGGACAATTCGTAATGTAGCGGTATCCTGAGGCCGGCTGGCGTACTTCCACTGATGGCAGAGTCAGTCGTAAAATCGGACGTGCGGTCGGAAAAGCAAAGCGAATCACCGGTCTGATCGGCCCATTTCAGTCTCGTTTCAGTCTGATTCTAAAACCTGTGGCCTCTGCAATCAACAGCCTCTCTTCCTCGGTTGGCTCGATCTCGAGTCAGCTCGGTCAGAGCAATACTTCGCGTCAATCAGGTATCGGCAGTCAGGCGGCGAACTCTTTAGCGGGCATGTCGGGAGGGATCGCCGGTGGCATGAATGAGATGTCGGGCCCCGCGACGTCGGGCAGCACATTTGCCGACACCATGAAGCAGTATCTAAGCGAAGTCAGCCAGCTTCAAAGCGAGGCGAGTGGCCAGGTCGAAAAGCTCGTGACCGGCCAGAGCGACGACCTTGCCGGTGTTATGACTGCCATGGAAAAGAGCGACCTCGCATTCCGAACTCTTCTCACGATCCGAACAAAGCTCATGGACGCGTACAACGAACTTCGAAACATGCAGATGTAATTGAAAGCAAGTAGGTATGACGGGTTCTGATCGTCTGAACCAACTGCGGCTCGCACGGATGCGAAACGTAGCCAAGTAGTAACCTCTCGTCCGCGTCGCCAAGGAGGGCGAACATGGACCTCATCAAACAACAATATCTCAGAATAGCCCAGCAGCTCTCCGATCTGACGGCGACGCAGAAGATGCTCGTCTTCTCCCTCGTCGCACTTATGGGTTTGACGCTGACGCTCTGGCTGCGATTCGCATCAAGCAGCGAGATGGTCGCATTATTTGAAGCGCCCCTGGCACAGCAGGAGTTAAATGGAGTGACGCTGACCTTGGGAAGTCGCGGGATTCCGTTTGAAGTCTCGGGCGGTCGCGTGATGGTGCCGACAGAACGACAGCAACTCGCCACCGCCGTGCTCGCACAAGAACAGATGATTCCGGGCAACGCGATGGACGCGTTCGAGCAGATGTTTTCGCAAGTCTCTCCCTGGGAATCGCCCTCAAATTTTGCCGAAAAAACCAAACAGGCGCGCAACAAGTGGGTCGCACAGACGATCAGGTTGTGGGACGGCGTTTCGTTTGCCACCGCACAGATCAGTCCCGCAGAACGCCGCGGACTTCGCGAGCACATCAGACCCAGCGCGTCCATCGCAGTCAAAACCAAGGCTTCGCAAGACCCCGACCGCCGCCGGAAAATGGCGGTGGCGATTTCAACTTTGGTCAGCGGCCTGGTGCCGATGTCCAAGGGCGACATCGGAATTATCATCGACGGCGAGACCGTTGCCATGCGTGACGACTCCGACTCTGCCATGCCAGGCGGCACCGACATCGCCGAACACCAGCGTCGTGTCGAGCAGCAGGTTGCAACTGATGTGCGCGATCACTTTCAGGAAATCGCCGGGCTGATGGTCATCGTCCGTGCGGAATTGAACACCAAGCAGACGACTGAGACGCGGAAGGAAGTTGACCCGAAGAATAAGATCGAACTCGCCCGCCGCACGACAAGCGAAACGATTGCCAGCACGGAAGGGCAAAGCAGTCAGGAGCCGGGCGTCGCGACCAACACCGGGCTTACCGCGCCGGATTCCGCCCCGGGCTCGTCCTCCAATAATAACTCGACAAAAGAAGATACTGAAAACATGGTCGATTATGGTACGAGCCAGACGACCATCGTCACTCCGGCGGGCGATTTCAAGATCGTCGGGGTATCGGTCCGCGTCCCGCGATCACACTTCGTCGGTATCTGGCGCAAGAATCAGCCCCTGACGACGCCCCCAGATAAAGAACCCACTGACGTTGAACTCGCTCCGATCGAAACGACCGCGCTGAAAGACATTCGCAGTTCGATCGTCGCGGTCACCAATATCGTTGAAGAGGCCCGAACGACCGTCATCGCCTACACCGACGTGCCGGCAAACTTCGGCGCGGGCGGCGACGGCCTGCTGCTGGCGTCTGCGTCGAGCGGCATGTCGGTCTACGTCAGCGGCTATGCACGCGAAGTCGCCATCGCCGCACTCGCGGTTGTGAGCTTGTTCATGGTGACGCGAATGGTGAAGAAGAGCGTCCCGCCGCCTCCCGTGTTGCCCAAGAAGGAACAGACCGGCCCGATGACGCTCAACGGCGCCGCAGAACTGGCTGGTATAGCAGGCGAGGGTGACAACGTGCTGATGGGCCGCGAAATTGATGATCAGGTCGTCGCCGCCAAGCAGATGGTGGAGCAGGTTCAGAGCCTGGTGAAGGACAACCCCGACGCCGCCGCGACGCTGGTAAAGCGTTGGCTGGTTCGAACCTAAGCGATGCGGTTGTAGTTCGAGTGCAAGCAACGGGAACGTAAAGCTATGGCAGAAACCATCTCAGGGGCAAAAAAGACCGCCATTCTCATGCTCACGCTCGAAGCCGATCAGGCGACGGAGCTGATGAAGCGTTTGCCTCGCGAAAATATCGAAGAAGTCAGCCGCGAAATTGCTTCGATGCGCGAAGTCTCCAACGAAATGCGACAACAGATTTTTTCTGAGTTTTACAACATGGCCCTGGCGAGCAACTACCTCAACGAAGGTGGTCTTGAATACGCGAAAATGCTCATCAGCAGGTCGGTGGGCGAGGACGAAGCCAAACGCCTCATCAAGCAGGTGACTCAGCAGGTGCAGACCACGCCGTTCAGTTTTCTTCAACGTGCCGAAAGTGAAAACGTGCTGACATTCATTCAGGACGAACACCCGCAAACCATCGCGCTTATTCTCGCGCACCTTCCGCCCGCGAAGGCGAGCGAGGTTCTCGTCGGCCTGCCGAACGCGAAGCAGATCGAAGTCGTCAAGCGCATCGCCAACATGGAGCAGACCAACCCCGAGGTGATCAAGGAAGTCGAGCGCGGCCTCGAGCACAGACTCTCCGACATCGTCAGCCAGACCTTCGAAAAAGCGGGCGGCGTGCCCAACGTCGCGGAGATGCTTAACCTCGCCGACCGAAGCACGGAAAAGGCGATCATGGAAGGTCTCGAAGCGGATGACCCCGATCTGGTCGAGGGTATTCGCCGACTGATGTTCGTCTTCGAAGACATCATGCTCGTGAACGACAAGGGGATTCAGAGCGTGCTCAAGGAAATCGAAAACGACGTGCTCGCTCTTGCGCTCAAAACCGCCAGCGACGACCTCAAACAGAAGATCTTCAAGAACATGTCCGAGCGCGCAAGCCAGCTCATTCAGGAAGATATGCAGTTCATGGGCCCGGTGCGTGTGAGCGATGTCGAAGCGGCACAGCAGAAGATCGTCGATGTGGTTCGCAAGCTCGAAGACTCGGGCGAAATCGTCATCCAAGGCCGCGGCGGCGAGAAGGAAATGATCGTCTAGTCGAATCGAGTTCACATTGCACTGATCCGAAAAAACGTCTCCGCGGCAATCGTCTACTCGATGGCCGACATCGAGGACCAGGCCGCATCGCTGCTGGAAGAAGCCCGCGCACAGGCAGCAGAAATCGTGCGTCAAGCGAACAACAAAACCAAGGGCATTCTCGAAGCCGCTGTTCGACAAGGAAAAATGCAGGGCTTCACGCAAGGCTTTGATGCAGGAAAAAAAGAAGGTCGGGAAAGTGGTCGAAAAGAGGCGCTCGACGAAATGAGGCAAAACCTCCGCGACCTTTCGGAGTTGATGCAGTCGGCCACGTCGCAGATCGAAGGCTACCTTCAATTGATTCAAGCCCAGGTTCCGCGCGATGTTATGATCCTGGCGCTGGAGATCGCAAGGCGGACCGCGCGAATCGCAGGCAGACACGACCCCGAAACCCTTCGCTATACCGTTGAGTCCGCCGTCAAATTACTGCTTTCGAAATCGCGTGCGCGCATCTCCATCCATCCGCAGCAGCACCAGCTCATGGCCGAGATCATGCAGGACATGCACATGGATGTGCCGCAATTCGAGAATGCACAGATCGTCTCTGACGAGCGCATCGCCCCGGGCGGTTGTCGAATCACGTGCGGTGAGGGGGAGGTCGATGCCGACCTTGACAAGCAGATCGACCGCATCGCCGCCGAGATTTTGCCCGAACTGGCGCAACTTGATTCTGCTCCGACGATTCAGACGAACGATATCGAGTCGCCACTTACTCATCCGAATGAATCCGAGGCGGCATGAACCTTCTGCAAGATGCCTTTGACGCGGTGAAGTCGTCGATGCCGATCGGCGTGACGGGAACCGTCCGGGCGGTCATAGGGTTGTCGATTGAAGTCGCCGAGTTGCCGCTGTCGATCGGATCAACCTGCGCGATTGAGACGTCGGCGTCGGGCGTTCACACGGCGGAGGTGATCGGGTTTCGCGACGGTAGAACAATCGTGATGTCGCTGACGGGCTTGGAAGGAATCGCGACGGGCGATCGTGTTCGATCACTCTCCAGCAGGCCACGCGTGTTTTGCTCCGACGCACTACTGGGGCGAGTCGTGGATGGACTGGGCCGACCCATGGACGGCCTCTCCGACCTTCCGCCCGGAGCTGCAAGACGCTTGGACGCCAAACCGCTGGCGGCGATGTCGCGTATGAATATTCGCGATCCGATCGTAACAGGCATCCGCGCTGTGGATGCCTTACACACCTGCGGCCGCGGTCAGCGAATGGGAATTTTTGCCGGCCCGGGTGTGGGCAAAAGCACGCTTATTTCCACGATCGCCAAAGAGACTTCCGCCGACGTATCCGTCATCGCGCTGGTGGGCGAGCGAGGTCGTGAAGTTCAAGAGTTCATCGACAACGCGCTGGGTCGGCTCGGCATGGCCAGGACCGTCGTCGTTGTTGCGACAGGGGACGAGCCTCCGCTCATGAAAGTTCGCGCGACCAAAGTCGCGTGCACGATCGCGGAATATTTTCGCGATTCGGGTCGGCATGTCATGCTGGTGGTCGATTCAATCACACGCTTGGCGCAGGCGCAGCGCCAGATCGGCTTGGCCGCACGCGAGCCGCCCGCGACGAAGGGTTTTCCACCGTCAGTGTTTGCGATGCTGCCCGAGGTGCTGGAACGTGCGGGGCAGAGCACCACCGGGTCCATCACGGGGTTTTATACCGTGCTGGTTGAAGGCGAAGATTTCGACGAGCCGATTCCTGACGCGGTCAAGGGCATCACCGACGGCCACCTGCTTCTGAGCCGCACTCTCGCGGCCCGCGGCCATTACCCGGCGGTTGATGTTCTGAAATCCATCAGCCGAGTTCGAGACGACGTGATGCCGGCCGCGCACGTGGCGATGGCACGGCGCGTGCTTGAACTCTGGGCAGTATACGCGTCGATCGAAGAGCTGATTTCGATCGGTGCGTACGTAAAAGGGCAGGATGCCCGACGGGATCTGGCCGTTCTCGCGCAGCCGAAGATCGAAGCGTTCCTGAAGCAGTCGAAGGGCGAGCGCACGAACGGCCAGATCGCGCAACAACAGCTCGCCGAACTTTGCGCCACGATCGATGCGCTCGCCGCGTCGATGACGCCGCGCAAGGCCAGGTGAGTCACAAAGAAGTCCAAACGCATGGAGGCAAACGGACATGGCACGATTTAATTTCACACTTCAAACCGTTTTATCAGAGCGCGAGCGTCAGGAGCAGATTGCGCAGCGCGAACTCGCGGAAAAAATCCGCGTCTACGACTCGATCGAGCAGAAGCTTCGCACCTGTGAGACTGAGATCGTCGAAGCGCAGCAGCAGATGCGCGATCACCAATCCAATGGCAGAATCGATCCGCAATTTCTGATCGCCCACAGGCGATACATGGCCGCGGTGCGGGTACGCGTGCAGGGGATCGCACAGGACATGGCGACAGCCAGGCTTGCGATCGAAACCGCGCGGCGTGTCCTGACCTCGGCCGTCACTCAGCGCAAATCGATCGAGATTCTTCGAGACCGCCAACTCGCGGCGTTTCGCGCAGACCAAAACCGCAAGGACCGAATTCTGTCCGACGAAATCGGTGCACAGCTGGCAATCGCTAACCTCAGCGGCGTTTAGACATTGAGCCCGGAGAACCGCGACGATGAACAACATCAAGAAATTTGGACTGGTGATTTTGATCGTTCTTTCGCTCAACTTTCTCGCGCTGGCGGGTGGGGTGGGCTGGCTTTGGTCATCAAAACAGATCGACGCCGAGAAACTTTTGGCCCTGAAGGATTTGGTGTTCCCTAAACCTGTTCCCGTCGTCGAAGAAGCAAAGAAGTCGGAGATCGATCCGGCAACGACTCAACCGATCTTACGGCTCGAACGACTGCTCGAGCAGACCAATGGCAAAAGTGCAGCAGATCAGGTGGAGTTCATTCGCACAGCCTTCGAGACGCAGTCCGCGTTGCTCGAGCGTCAGCGTCGCGAACTCAGCGATGTCAAACGGCAGGTCGATCTGGCCCAGAGTCAGTTAACTAAGGACCGCGCCGCGCTCGCGTTGGAGAAAGAGGAAGTGAAGAAGCGGGAGGCCGAGCGTCAGACCTTGGCCGCGGATGTGGGCTTCCAGCAGACGCTCGAAGTGTTCAACGGATTGCCGACGAAGCAGGTAAAGGACTTATTTAAAACGATGGAAGAAGTGACAGTGGTACGCTACTTGCAAGCGATGGAACCGAAGCGGGCCTCTCGTGTGATGCGTGAGTTCAAAACGCCCGAGGAACTGCAAATGGCGCAGGCGCTGCTCGAACAGCTGCGCAAGAACGACCCGGTGGCCGCGGCACAAGTTGCGGGCGTGCCGGCAAACTAGCCCTTAACCGAAAGAGTCGAACCCACATGACACAAGCCGTCGCCGGCGGGAAAATTGCCCCGCCACGTTCGCTGGAAGCGAACGCACGTTTCGACGGCAGGACGCCGCGCTCTGTTTCTTCTTCTCTAACTCAATCCAGCCGATCAAATTTTCTAGATCAACTCGATACCGCGATCGACAAGAAAATCTCCGGTCGCACCTCGGCCGCCAGGCGTGATGTTGCCGAACTTCAGGACGATGCTTTCAAACGCAAGGCCTTCATTCGTAAGAAGAATGACTCGAGCCGGAATGAAGTCGATCAGCAACGTGAACGATCGAGTGCATCTTCAAATGAAGCCCATAACGATCGCCGCAACGCCTCCTCCAATGACTCCGATGAATCAGGTCAGTCGATCGCGCGCGGTCGCTCTGAATCGGCAGATCTAAAACAGTCGCAAAGAACAAACGAGAAAGAGGGTTCGCGTTCAAGTGACGAAGCCGACGGGCCGACTGATTCCGCGGCTGACCTCGCGAGCGATTCGCAGTCGACCAAAACCAGTTCGCTGTCCGGCGAGAATCTGGCAGCGAATGATGGCGAAGTTTTAGAAGATTCGGCTGATTTTTCTGCAACGACGGATGGTGCATCGCTTGATACGACCGATGACTCTGACACTATCGCACTGCTGGTCGAAACGACGCTCACCAAGCCACAGCAGATTAGCCCAGAGCAGGCGACCAATGGCCGTGGCGTCGAAGACGCTGCAGACGCATTTGTTGAAGGTCAAGTAGAGAACACGGGTGATGGCGTTGGTAGTGGAGCAGTCGGTACGGCGAGTGCAAAGGTACTCGCGAATCCGAGTGCCGGAGTTGTCGACAAATCTGCGAACGACGTAAGCACAACTGCGGAAAGTGCGTCGACCATCGACACCGCGGCTCTGGAAACGACGCTCGACACCGAGATTTCAAACAGTCAGCGTGATGCAAAGATTTCGAGCGCGGGCGATGAGAAAACGGCGCAAGACAAAGGCGATGATTCTGCGACTGCCGATGAAGCGGTGTTGCGAATTGATGCAGCGGTGCGCTCGCTATCTGAGTCGACGGCGGCTTCGTCTCAATCGCCTAAGAGTGATGGGCAGCCGACCTCTGCAGCAGCGGTTTCGACAGTTCAGACATCTTCGACCGTCGCGCAGACCGGTTCGACCGTTACGACGACGGCCTCGCACCTCTCGCACGCTTTGACCGGCGAGGCAAAGTTTGCGGAGCAAAACGTTGATCGGCTCGTGCAATCCGTGCGTACACAAGCGGTTGCAAAAGGCGGCGAGATGCAGCTGCGACTCGACCCGCCTGAACTGGGCATTCTACAGGTCAGTGTGAAGATGACCGACGGTGTGATGAGCGCAACATTCACGACCGAAAATGCGAATGCGACGCAGGCGCTGAGCCACAGCATGCAGCAGCTCAAGCAGTCGCTCGAAGCCGCAGGAATTGCGGTCGATCGAATTCAGGTGAGGCAAAGCGAACCGGCCGCCGGCACGTCGAATTCGCAGTCCGGCGGCGAGCAATCGCAGCACCGCGGCCATGACCAGCAATCGCACCAGAACCAGCAGGAGCGACGCGAAATGGTCAGACAAATGTGGCGGCGAGTGGCGATGGGACAGGACTCAGTCGATGTCGTTGCGTAAGCGATGTTGAAAAGACAAGAAAGCAATCACAACTTACAGGAAAATTTTTATGAACACCTCATCTGATAATCTCGCGGCGACTCTTACCAACGCGGCAAACACCGCGTCGAGAACAGCGTCGAATCCGAGGAGTGCGCTTAGGTCCGACGATTTCATCGCGCTAATGGTTCAGCAGTTGCAAAGTCAGGACCCGCTGGAACCCGCTAGTAACGAGCAGTTGCTTTCGCAGCTGTCACAAATCGGTCAGCTGCAGAGTTCGCAGGAATTGCAGACGTCGCTGAGGGATCTCGTTCTGCAGAACAATCTCGGCGCCGCGAGCAACATGATGGGAAGAGTGGTGCAGGGATTGGATGAGGCCGGCGCCGTCTCAACGGGAACGGTTACGAGTGTTCGCGTCCAGAGCGGCAACGTGCTGCTTGAACTGGACAGCGGAAAACAGCTTCAGTTGGCGCGGGTGACTGAGATTGCGAACGGTGCGACACGAAGTACGACTCTTAACGGCATACCCAACGGCCCGACTGGTGGCACGGGCGTTGCAGTGCAGTAGTCATGAACGCGTGCGGGCGCTGGATGTGCCCGATGCGTTTGAGTAGCACGAGTTTGTTGCGCGGCGGATGCCGCGATTCCAGCGCGGAGCGCAAATTGATCGTCGGCCGCTTCACCTCAGGAATCACAAAATGTCATTGACCAGCGCACTCTTCACCGGCCTGTCCGGTTTGACCGTGAACCAGACTCGGCTGCAGGTCATCGGTAACAACATTGCCAACGTCAACTCGGTGGCGTTCAAGAGCAGTCGGTCGCTGTTCAGGCCGCAGTTTTACTCCAATGATCGCAGCGGATCGGCGCCGACTGCGACGTTCGGCGGGTCGAATCCGTCGCAGCGCGGCTTCGGCGCAGAAGTCGCGGTGATCGAAAAGAATCTTTCGCCTGGAACGATCGAGGCGACCGGAAAATCAACCGACATTGCCATCGACGGCGAGGGATATTTCATCGTACAGGGCGATAGTCAGAATTTTACGCGGGACGGCTCTTTTGTTCTCAATACCTCGCAGACGCTCGTCACTCAGGACGGAAAGTTCCTGCAAGGTTATTCCGCCGATGAAGACTTCAATATTCAACCCGGCACGCTGACGAATCTGGAAGTGCCGCTTGGCAAATTGACGATCGCCAAGGCAACCAGTTCAGCGACCATCAACGGATCGTTGAACGCCAACGGCGATATCTCCGCAGGCGCATCCATTTTGCAGAGTGCGGAAATGCTGGAAGCGGGAGGCGTGTTACCGACCGACGCGTCGCTGCTTACGAGCCTGGAAAATGTCGCCGCGCCGGGCGTCGCACTCTTCGCAGACGGTCAAAGTATGACGGTCAGAGCCCGACGCGGCGACGGCCCGACCAGCACCGCGCTTCCGTCCATGACACTCAACGTGACCCCCACGACCACGCTCGGTGACTTGCGAAACTTCTTCCAGCAGGCGACAGCGATCGACACGTCGGTTGCGGGTCCGGCAGGGTTCACGCCCGGCGTTACGCTTGTTACGGGCCCGGGCGGCGGGGTGCAGCTCAACATGATCTCCAATGCCGGTGCGGTGAACGCTCTTCAACTTTCGGGCAGCGCGATCAGCTACACGACGGGAACGAATCCGATCAACTTCGCCGAAACACTGGCGAGCAACCCGACGGGCGAATCCATCTCCACCAACGCCATTGTTTATGATTCACTCGGCACACCCGTCGATCTGAGCCTCACTTATGCGCTGGACAGTAAGAGTGATGCGGGCACCGTCTGGCGCTGGTATGCCAGCAGTGCCGATGACAGCAATACGCTCACGTTCGACCCCACATCCGACGGTCCTGTGGTCGGCACAGGAACCGTCAGCTTCGATAATCAGGGTCGATACATCGCGACGACAGGTAACACACTCAACCTCCAGCGATCTCAGACCGGATCGAATACGCCCCTGACTTTCGCACTCGATATGACCGGCATGCGATCGCTCACCGACCCGCGCGGGAGAAACGAAGTCACCATCTCACGCCAGGACGGCATCCCCAAAGGCACGCTCACCGCCTTCGACATCAGCGATACCGGAACCATCATCGGCAGTTTCGACAACGGACTGACGCGTCCGCTCGGACAACTCGCCTTGGCGACTTTTGATAACGCTCGCGGACTCATCGACACCGGCGGAAATCAATTCCGCACCGGCCCGGGCAGTGGCTTGCCGAGCATCGCAGAGCCGACACAGCTCGGCACGGGTACGGTGCGTTCTGGCGCACTGGAAATGAGCAACGTCGATCTCAGTAAGGAGTTTATCGACATGATCACCACGAGCACGGGCTTCAATGCCGCATCAAGAGTCATCAGCACGAGTCAGCAGTTGATCACAGAGCTTCTTAACACGACAAGGTAGGTTGTCGGACAGTTTAGTGTGAGATAACGATTCTCGGTGCCCCCGCGACAGGGTGTTTACTCTGCTGTCGCGGGGGCCGTTTTTTAATCAATCGCGAGGACAAAAGATTTGTGACGGACGGCGCGAGCGATGTCGAATGCCGTCATGCCTGATTCGATCGGCAGAGATTGGTTGCCGCTAGTCGATTAGTCGTTTTGCGATCCTAAACTGCTCGATCAAATTGGACGGATTCGAAGTCTGGCGTGAAATGAGCTTGAGCAAGGTCTGCGTCACCTCGATTCTGCCCGCAAACGCCCGCAGCAGAATTGTGCAACGATTAGGATCGGTGTCCTCATATTCGACTGTCATCGACCCATCTTTAGCGGCTTCAAGGCGATCAATGAGATCCTGAACGCTGATCTTTTTCGAAAATCCAAGTTCGATCGTGTCGAACACGTCGTTAAAAATGAGGTCGAGTGATTTGCTTCCCCAGAGATCGAGCTTGACGTTGCGAACGTCGCGATTCCATACGACCTGCTTCGTATCGTCGTGGTTATGAACGACGCTGACGCAATACTCGAAGCCCGGACTGATGACCGAGCCTGAGCCGACATCAATTGAGGCGCTGATTTCCTTACGAGAGAATCCGAGAATTTCGCGCGACGCGCGTGCGATGCGGTTGATGTCTTCCTTCAACTCGTCGGCCGCGAGTTTGGCGACATACGTCGAGCTGGACGGACCGAAATAATCTGGAACCCGGTGCGTACCTTTCGTGAAACCGGAAAGGCCCTTGATGGGTGCGGTCGTCATGCTGGTCATGAGGACTCGATCGAGATTCGAGGCACGGAGCGGAGCTGTTGCAACAACTGATTCAGCTCGTGCTTTCACATTTGCAATGACAAAGTCTGCCGCGATGTAGCCGACTGATTGCGGCGTTTGCACGCGAGCGTCGGCGAACGTGTTACGAACCGAAAGTGACACTGCCTTGCCAAGATATTGATCGAGCGAAGCACGCGTGACCTGGCCGATCTCGGCTTGACCATTCAGTGCAAGCAGCAGGTGATGCGTCCACAATCCCTGCTTCAGCTTGTCACTTCGATACGACGGCCCGAACGCTTGGGATGCGGTGAAGCAAACGTAATTCTCCGCCGACGGAAGATGCGATTTGCTCCGAATTTCGGTGACTTTTTTGGACGGGTTCGGGCGAACCGGAGCAAGCCCGGCCGCGAATTCGCCGGGCAAATTGGACGCATCAATGAACAGAATGTTTTGACGCCCGGCACAGATTGCAACAGTGTCAAATACATCCTGCAGATCGACGGCCGTCCGTGGCACGTCTTTCGGATCGGTGTCGTAACAAAACAAGTAGGGGCGATTCTCCACCGACGCACCTCGACCGGCGAAGAAGAGGTAAAACACATCGCCGATCTTCAGGTGCTTGATCAGGTCGAACAACTTCGAGTCGATCGTGGTTTTGGTCGCCTGATGATCGATAAGCACCAACTGCTCCGCCTCGGCAAATCCCAAAGTCTCGAACACATCCACCATCGCCCGCGCGTCGTTTTGTGCGTACGCGAGCGGAGCTATCTCTGCACTTCGGTACTGCTCCACCGCAATCACTGCGGCGAATCTTCTGCCTGTTCGAATTGATTCTTCTTTCATACCTGTCGCTTCATATGAACACGATGCCGCTTCGGATGCCAGTCGCAAGGGATTACTCGCCGCTTCACGCGGGCTAAGATCGAGTGATCCGACCAGTAGTCAATTTACAATTTCAAAAATTTTTCGATGATTGCGTTCATGCTTCGTGTGTGCATCGTCGGTTTTGGCCGCATTGGAAGAGAGCACTCGCAATGGATTTCCAGGTCCGGCGAGGCGGTTGTTTCGTGCATCGTTGACAAGACCACGGCGTGCAGAAAAGTCGCGGAAAGTCGGGGCTTAATCACGTTTCTGACACTCGACGAAGCCGCCACCCGCGCCGAATTTGATGCCGTGCTGGTTTCCGTACCAACCGCGTTCCATCACGAGATCGCGCTGAGCGCTCTGCAGCTGGGAAAGCACGTCATGATCGAAAAGCCCATGGCGGTGGATTTCCAGCAGGCGCAGGAGATCAAGGCTCGCGCGGATGAACTCGGCAAAGTCGTGAGCGTTTTTCAAAATCGCCGATGGGATGAGGATTTTCTCGTGATCGAGAAGGCCGTGAAGTCGGGTGTGCTTGGCCGGATTTTCAATGTTGAAAGTCGTTTGTCGCAATGGGCGAGCTGCGTGGGCCCGGCGGCAGTGGAATTTCGACCGAACTGGCGTAACGAGAAATCCTTCGGCGGCGGCGGCCTGTTCGACTGGGGTTCGCACTTCATTGATCAAATGCATTTGCTGCTCGCGCCCGCTCGCCCGATACGCGTTTTCGCGCAGCTCCGCGGCAACGTCTGGACGAGCGACGCCGACGATTTCGCGCGCATCCTCATGGACTTCGACAACGGGGCGGCGGCGATGGTGGAGATCAACACGACCACGACCAGACCACTCCCACGCTGGCACGTTGATGCGCTAATGGGCTCGACAGATTCGCCTTACTCGCTCGAATTCGACACGGCCGTGTGGAGTCATTTGCTCTTCACCCCGGCCGACGGTTCGCCGCAGCGAATGCTCGAGCGCGCCGAACCTGGCTTATCTGAAATCGACATCTGGCGGGCCTTCGCCGGTGCGTGCGCAGGGGATGGCGTTTGCGCGGTCGAACTCGATTCGGTCATGCTCACGATGCGCCTGCTCGATGCGGCGATCCATAGCAATCAACTCGGCCAAGCCGTCACGATTTAAGTTTCTAAGCCGCTCACCACGCAGGCCAATCGCATGCACTGACGAATTCGCGAACGATCGCTTCCAGCCCGATCTGGTCGTCATCATCGAATCGTGCGAACAACGGCGAATCGACGTCGAGCACGCCTATGAGTCGACTATTGGTCAGACGATTTTCAATAACCATCGGCACGACGATCTCACTATTGGATGCGCTGTCGCACGCGATATGGCCGGGGAATTTGTGGACATCAGGAACGACAATCGTCTTGCGTGTCGAAGCCGCCGCCCCGCACACGCCGCGTGACAGGGCGATACGCACGCATGCGGGCTTGCCGAAGAACGGCCCCACTACAAGCTCGCCGCCCCGGTAAAAGTAAAATCCCGCCCAGTTGATGTCGGACAAAGCACCGCCCAGCATCGCCGCCGCGTTCGCAGAATTCGCGAGCCAGTCGCGTTCTCCGTCGAACATCGCTCTTAATTGATCCAGCAACGCGAGATAGA
>Ga0105048_10008784_pt1 | contig 16157 bp, 13 predicted proteins | sample MAT05_FD_78382 | JGI IMG/M metagenome (GOLD analysis project Ga0105048, IMG submission 78382) | Freshwater microbial communities from Lake Fryxell liftoff mats and glacier meltwater in Antarctica - MAT-05 | ecosystem: Environmental > Aquatic > Freshwater > Ice > Liftoff microbial mat | place...
GAGCGTTGTCCGCGAAAGATCAGCAACAGCCGCAGCAGTTCGAGGATCGAGGTGACCATGCCCGCCACATAGGTGAGTGCGGCGGCGGACAGCACGCTCGCAACCGCGGAACGTTCCTCAGACACGATAATGCCCAACCGTTCCAGTTCCTTCTTCGCGCGACTGCTCGCATCGTACTCGACCGGGAGCGTGATCACCTGAAACGCCACCGTGACCGCGAACAGCACGATGCCACCGAACAGCAGGGTGCGCCCCAGAGAACTCCGGGGGTTCATATTGGAGAGGATCATCCCCGCGAGGATGACGAACCAGGCGACTTTGCTCGAAAAGCCGGTGAGTCCGACCATCGCCATCCGCATTCCCAGCCAAGCGTAGCCGGTCTTGTGCTGGATGGCGTGCCCCACTTCGTGGGCCGCAATGCCCACGGCGGCCACCGAGGGCGTATCGAACACCTCTCCCGACAGAAAAACCGCGCGTCGACCCGGATCATAGTGGTCGGAGAGATGACCATTCACGCGATAGATTTCAACGTTGGCCATCCCGTTCCGATCGAGGATCAGGCGGGCCGTCTTGGCTCCGGTGAAACCCCGGGCAGTCCCCACTCGGGAGTACCGGGAATAGCTGCTGGAAAGGCGCCACTGCGCCCACATGGCAATCAGAATGCCGGGGATCGTCACCCAGAAATAAGGATCGAAATAAAGCAAGCCAGTCATGTGTCCCACTGCCCCTTGACCACGATGGCTGGTGGGGCTGGAGGCAGGCTACCGGGTTTGACAGATCAATCAACCCGCCATCGAACCCGGTTGCACGACGGAACCGGTTCAATGACGGTTCCCACCATGGGATGCACGGAAGAGATCTTCGATGTCGTCGACGAACACGATCAGGTCGTCGACCAGTGCCCCCGGGCTGAGGTCCATCGGCTCGGGCTGCGTCACCGGGCAACCCACATGCTCCTCTTCAATGCGCGAGGCGAATTGTTCCTTCAGCAACGGTCGCTGACCAAGGACATGTGGCCCGGCGTATGGGACTCTTCGGCGGCCGGACACGTGGACTCGGGGGAGGACTACGACGCCTGTGCCCTTCGGGAACTGGGCGAGGAACTCGGCTTCAGACCCGATATTCCCCCCGTCCGATGGTTCCGCCTCCAAGCCTCCCCAGAAACCGGGATGGAATTCTGCTGGGTCTACCGGGTGCACGGCGAAGGACCATTCCAACTCCAGGTCAGCGAGGTACGGGGAGGCGCGTGGTTCCAACTCGCCACCATCAACTCCTGGCTGGAGCACCACCCCGATGACTTCGCATCGGCCTTCCGGATTCTGTGGCCCATGGCCCGGGAACGCCTGACGGCCCAGGCGTGAGCCAGGATCAGGTCGAAGACATCCGCCGGATCGCCCCCTCTGGATCCAGACGGGCCACCAGGGTCAGGTCATCCTCGCGGGCGCACACCTCAACGTCGGGGGCAAGGTCTGGCAATGCCATCAATCGGCGGCCATTGCGGGCGTGTTGCCCCATGGCTGCAGCCAGATCCGGTTTCGCTGCCTGATAAACCAATCGAGCCACCCGGGCGCCGTCGAGCACCTCGACGACGCCGAGCGAGGTCCACAGCCGGTCCACCAGCGCGCCAGCCCCCAGGATGTCTTCGTAGGCGGCGTCCTCGTAAGTGCCGCTACACACCAGCAGACACTCCGGGCTCGGATGGGCGATCAACCAGGCGGCGAGCGCGCCACAGTTCCTCAACGAACCGGGAAGCACCACCCGCGCTCCGGCACAGGCACGCAAGGCGCGCGTTCCATTGGTGGTCGTCGCAACGATTCGCCGTCCCGCGACCCGTTCCGGCGTGAACTCGCGTGGCGAATTCCCCAGATCAAACTCCACGCCCCCGGTCTGGGCTGCCCCAATGCGTCGCCCCTCCCGTTCTCCCGCGAGCAGGACCTCGGGCATGCGACGTTTCCAAGCGAGGGCCTCCGCGATATCGGCTGCCGGGATCACCGCCTCCGCTCCGGCGGCCAAGGCCGTCAACAGGCTGGTCGTCGCCCGAAGAACGTCAAAGATCACACAGGTGGTGTCCGAGAGGTCCCGCCGCGTCAGTGCACCGAAGTCCGCCGGCGTAAAGATCACCTCCAGCCTCGGAGCCAAAGTCGAACTGTGGCTCACGAGAATCGGTCCTCCGTCCAGGGATCCGCCGTGTTCGAGTAGCCGCGAACCTCCCAGAATCCCCGGATGTCACGGTCCATGAAGGTGATTTCCCGGATCCACTTCGCCCCCTTCCAAGCGTACCGCTTGGGAACAATCACCCGCGCCGGCCCTCCATGTTCCGCCGGCAATGGCCCCCCGTTCCACGAGTGCGCCACCACCACGTCGTCGTCCATGCAGGCGTCCAATGGATTGTTGGTGGAATAGCCGTCGTAGCTCTTGAAGAAGACGTGGGTGGCAGATGCCTTGGGGCGCACCAACTCCGCCAGCGTAAAGAACGCGACCCCTTGCCAGGCCATGTCGAACTGGCTCCAGGTCGTCACACAGTGAAAGTCGCTCACATCGGAGAACTGGGGCAGGGCCATGAAATCGGACCATTTGAGGCTCACCGGATTCTCCACATGCCCCCCGATCTTCAATTCCCATTGTTCAGCCCCGATCTCGGGTTTCACCCCGAGATCCAGCACGGGAAAATTGGTGACCTGCCGCTGCCCAGGCGGCAGTCGATCCACCGAACGGACCGTCGGCTTTTCCTGACCTGCCATCTTGCGCGCCCACCGTTCCTTGGCCGCGATGTACGCTTCCTTCATGGCCGCCGAGGATAATCGGCCTCCAAAAAAACCCAAGGGGCGCTCCAACAAAAACGGGGCGGCCCGCAGATGCAGGCCGCCCCGGTGTTTCCGTGGATCAGAGAGTCCTCAGTCCGCGAAGCGATCTTCGTCAGGAGCCGGCGCCGGCGCCGCAGGCGCATCGCCCGTGTCCGCCTTCTCCCGCTCTTCCATCGCAGCACGACGACTGAGACGCACGCGCCCCTTGTCATCCACTCCCAGGAGCTTCACCCAGATCTCGTCACCGGCCTGCACGATGTCCTCGACCTGCTTGACTCGGAAGTTCGCCAACTCGCTGACGTGAACCAAACCCTCCCGACCCGGGATGAACTCAACGAAGGCACCGAAGTCTTTGATCGACGTCACCTTCGCCCGATAGAGCTTTCCGGTCTCCAAGCCGTCCGCGGAATCCTCGCTGGCCGTGCGGCGGGTCCGGTCTCCCCCCCGATCAGGGCCACGTTCCCGACGATCAGCCGACCGCTCCACGCGGGCAGGCCGCTCGGCGCGGTCATCGCGGGCAGGCCGCTCGGCGCGATCGTCACGGACGGGACGTTCCACCCGTTCATCACGAACCGGACGCTCGGCGCGGTCATCGCGCGCCGGGCTGGGTCCACGGTCATCGCGGACCGGGCGTTCACCCCGGTCATCGCGGGCAGGCCGCTCGGCACGATCGTCGCGGACCGGGCGTTCGCCACGGTCATCGCGGGCGGGCCGCTCGGCGCGATCGTCACGGACGGGACGTTCCACCCGTTCATCACGAACCGGCCGCTCAGCGCGGGCGTCGCGGACCGGGCGTTCGCCGCGGTCATCGCGGGCGGGCCGCTCAGCGCGTTCGTCGCGGACCGGACGTTCATCACGGACGGGTCGCTCGGCGCGTTCATCACGGACAGGCCGCTCAGCGCGTTCGTCGCGCACCGGGCGGTCGTCACGGACGGGTCGCTCGGCACGCTCATCACGGGCAGGCCGCTCGGCACGGTCGTCGCGCACCGGGCGTTCGCCACGGTCGTCGCGGACGGGGCGCTCGGCACGGTCATCCCGAACCGGGCGTTCGCTGCGCTCATCACGGACGGGGCGCTCAGCGCGCTCGTCACGGACCGGGCGCGGGCCACGCTCGTCACGGACCGGGCGCTCTGCGCGTTCGTCGCGGACGGGCCGTTCCGGACGGTCATCACGGACCGGACGGGGGCCACGGTCCTCGCGGATCGGACGGTCGACGCGCTCGTCGCGCACCGGACGTTCCACCCGTTCATCACGCACCGGGCGCGGGGCGCGATCATCCCGAGCGGGACGTTCAGCAACGTCGTCGCGGGCGGGGGCAGGGCGCTCGAATCGATCCTCACTGCGCTCGGGAGCGCGCTCAGTACGTTCGGGACGCTCGGGACGCTCCGCCCTTTCGGGGCGCTCCGCGCGCTCCGGCCGGGGGGCCCCGACCACCTCGGATTGGGCCGCGGCAGTTTCGCCGCGTTCTTCCATGGCCGCCTTGCGGCTGAGTTTGACGCGACCCTTGTCGTCCACTCCGATGCACTTGACCCAGACCTCGTCGCCGACCTTGACGACATCTTCCGGGCGATTGACCCGGCGATTGGAAAGTTCGGAAACGTGAACCAAGCCGTCCTGTCCCGGAAACACTTCTACGAAGGCACCGAATTCCTTGAGGGTGACGACCCGGCCCTTGTAACTCTTGCCAATCTCGATCTCGGCGCTGAGGCCTTCGATCTCCCGACGGGCGATCTCCATGCCCTCGGGGGTCACGGAGAACACCTTCACCGTGCCATCGTCCTCGATGTTAATCTCGCAACCGGACTCATCGACGATCCGTTTGATGTTCTTCCCGCCAGGCCCGATCAACAGGCCAATCTTCTCCGGGTTGATCCGGATGACGGTGATGCGAGGGGCGTACTTGGAGATGTCGGTACGGGGAGCGGCGAGAGTCTTCGCCATCTCGCCCAGGATGGTCAGACGGGCCTTGCGAGCCGCCTCAACCGCCTCGGCCATGATCGGCAGGGGAATGCCGCGCAGCTTCAGATCCAGTTGGAAGCCGGTGATGCCCTTTTCGGTGCCAGCCAGCTTGCAATCCATGTCGCAGAAGGCGTCTTCCCAACCAATGATATCGGTCAGGAGCGAGTAGCGACTGATCTGATGGTCCGCTCCGTACTCCGTGCAGATGCCGATCGAAATCCCAGCAACCGGACGGATCATCGGCACACCGGCGTCCATCAGTGCCAGGGTTGCGCCGCAGACCGAGGCCATCGAGGTGGAGCCATTCGACTCCATGATCTCGGCGGTGATGCGGATGGCGTAGGGATACTCCTTCAGCGGAATCATCGACACCACCGACCGCTCCGCGAGCGCGCCGTGACCAATTTCCCGGCGACCGGGACCCGAGATGCGTCCCGTCTCGCCAACCGAGAAATTCGGGAAGTTGTAGTGCAGGAGGAACTGCTTCTTGGTTTCGCCCCCGGTGTAGGAGTCGAACTGCTGGATGTCGTCGCTGGTCCCAAGGGTGGCCAGGCAGACCGCCTGGGTCTCGCCCCGGCAGAACACGGACGAACCGTGGGCCCGGGGAAGCAATCCAACCTCGCTGCTGATGGGCCGCACCTCGTCGAAGGTCCGACCATCGAGGCGTCGACCCGAATCAAGAATGAGCAACCGGACCGTCTCCTTCTGGATGTAGTACTGGGCATCCCTGAGGACGTAGTCCGTCACCTTGTCGGCACCGAACTTCGCCTTCAGCTTCTCACCCACATCGGCGAAGACCCCGTTGACGGCGGCTTCACGGGCGAGCTTCTGAGGGATGAGCAGGGCGGCGATGATGCGATCGCCGGCGAGGGACTTGGCCTCGCTGAGGATCTCTTCCGGAACCACGTTCACGGAGATCGTACGCTTGGTCTTGCCGGCTTTCTGCCGCAACTCCTCCTGGGCCTCGATCTGAGGCTGGCAGGCTTCCTGGGCGAACTTGAGCGCGGCAATGAATTCCTCCTCGGGAATCTCATTGGCCGCACCTTCGTACATCACCACTTCGGTCTTGTTGCCGACGTAGATCAGGTCGAGGTCGGATTCGGCCTGCTGTTCGTGCGTGGGATTCACCACCAGCGTGCCGTTGATCCGACCGATCCGGACGGCCCCGAGAGGTCCATCCCAGGGAATGTCGGAAATCGTCAGCGCCGCCGAGGCACCGAGGATGGAGAGGATGTCAGGATCGTTCTGACCGTCGGCCGAGAGCAGGACGCTCTGGACCTGGACTTCATTGTACCAGCCCTTCGGGAACAACGGCCGGATGGGGCGGTCGGTCAGGCGGCAGGTGAGGATTTCCTTTTCGGTGGGGCGGCCTTCACGCTTGAAGTAGCCACCCGGGAATTTGCCGGCGGCGGCCGCTTTTTCGCGGTAGTCCACCGTCAGGGGGAAGAAGTCCTGGCCAGACTTGGCCTTGGACGCGGCCACTGCGGCCACGAGGACGATGGTTTCGCCAAGCTGGACGGTGACAGATCCGTCCGCCTGCTTGGCATATTTTCCAGTCTCGATGGTGATCTGTTGATCACCGACCGGGATAATGACTTTCTCGGGCATATGTGCTTCAGCCCGCCCCACGAGAGAAATTTCAGTCAGCCTCCCCGACAACAGGTCGGGGGAGTTGAGTGAAAATTCCCAAGTGAGCGGGCACAGTTAACTGCTTTTCGGACGCGACTTTCTGACTGAATCAACGACTGGCTGGAAGCCGCGCACGCCTCGTTGCAGCAACCAGCCGCACCCGCAGGTGCGGCCTGCCAATCGATGACGGAAGCACGGGCAACCTCCCGCGTTCCGCCCTTCTCCGTTCGATTACCGACGGAGCTTCAACTTCTTCGTCACCGCCTGATAGCGAGGCTCATCCTTGCGCTTCAGATAGTCGAGAAGCCGACGGCGCCTGCTGACCATCGCCATCAGACCGCGGCGGGAAGCCACGTCCTTGCGATTGGTCTGCAAATGTTCCGTCAGGTTGTTGATCCGTTCCGACAACAGGGCAATCTGGACATCGGGTGAACCCGTGTCTTGCTCGTGGGTGCGGAACTCCGTAATGACTTTGTTCTTTTCTTGCATGTTGATCTCGGTGTTGGGCAGCAAACCACCGCCCGGTACATATCCGTTTATCGAACCGAAACCGTAGGGAGCCTGCCCGGGTTGTGTCGAGCAACGATTTCGACTCACCGATTCCCGCCTTTGCGTTTGCCTTCGGCTCGCCGCCATTGAGACTCCAGCCCTGATGCAATCGAAGTTCACCGGCCCGGTGTTTGTGGTCCGCGACAACATCGACACGGACCAGATCATTCCGGCCCAGTTCCTCAACCTCGTCCCCACCATTGCCGAGGAGTACGAAAAGTTGGGAGCCTACGCGCTGTGGGGTCTTCCGGATTCCCTCTACCCCACCCGCTTCGTCGCGGAGGGCGCGTTGGACACCGAGTATCCGATCGTCATTGGCGGTCGGAACTTCGGTTGCGGCAGTTCCCGGGAACACGCTCCCATCGCCCTCGGCTCCGCCAACTGCCAGTGCGTCGTCGCGGAGTCCTACGCACGCATCTTTTTCCGCAACTGTGTCGCCACCGGGGAACTCTATCCAATCGAATGCCTGGAGCGCCTCTATGACCTGTTCAAAACCGGCGATGTGGCGACCGTCGACATCGACACCAACACGATCATCCACCATGGCACCGGGATCAGCTACGCCTTGAAGTCCCTGGGGGAGGTACGCCCCGTGGTGGATGCGGGCGGCATTTTTGAATTTGCACGGGCGGCCGGCATGATTCCGCGCTGATTTGATCGATCCAGTCCGGGAGCAACGGTCCGGGCGAACTGCGGGCAAACTGAATTCCATGAACCCGGGTCGCTTGATCCCTTCACGACCGCTCGGACTTTTCCTGCTCCCCTACTGGTTGGCAGGCCTGTTGGTCCTCACCGGGTGCAGTCAGGCGCAGACGCAGTCGACCTCCGCGGAAGTCCGGAGCGCCCCGATCGCCCACGCGTCGGACGCCTTGTTCTCCGGTCCGATCCTGGCCTTCGAAGTCACCATCGCATCGGCCGAAATGGACTCTCTCCGGCGTGAACCCCGGAAGTCCATTCCCGCCACTATCCGGGTCGGTACGAATGTCTGGGAGCGCGTGGGGGTGCGGGTCAAGGGAGCGGCCGGTTCCACCCGCGGCATCGACGACAACCCGGCGTTGACGCTGAGCGTGGACAAGTTCAAGCCCGGGCAGAAGCTCCTGGGGCTCGACAAACTGCATCTCAACAACTCGGTGCAGGACCCGAGTCGGATGAGCGAACTCGTCTGCTCTGACCTCTACCGCCGGGCGGGAATTCCTGCCTGTCGGGCGACCCAGGCGCTCATGAAACTGAACGGTCGCGACCTCGGCCTCTACGTCTTGAAGGAGGGATTCGACAAATCCTTTCTCCGCCGACAATTCAGCGATTCCTCCGGCAATCTTTACGACGGGGGGTTTCTCCGGGACGTCGACCAGCAACTGGAACTGGATTCGGGAAAGGAACCGCCAGACTGGAAGGATCTTCAGGCGCTCTTCGCCGCCTGCCAGATCCCGGATGCCGGCCTTCGGAAGGCAGCATTGGGACGCATGGTCGACGTTGACCGCTTCATCACCTACACCGCACTGCAGGTGATGACCGAGGACTGGGATGGCTACCCCTGCAATCGGAACAATTATCGGCTCTATCACGAGCCTTCGAGCAGTCGCTTCGTTTTCCTGCCGCATGGCATGGACCAGATGTTCAGTCAGGGTGGCATGCGCCTGAACCGGGGTTTCGAGGGGATCGTGGCCGCACGGATCCTTCAGACACCGGATTGGCGGGACACCTATTTCGAGCGCATCGAGATGCTGCTGACCAATGTTTTTGCGACCAACGCCATCCTCAAGACCTTCGACGAGGCGGTGGCCAGGCGGGAACCGGCGCTGACGCGTCTATCCCGGGGTGATGCGGAGGGAATCCGCGGCAGCACCCGTGAGCTGAGGCGGAACATCCTCCAGCGCATCGCCAACGTGACGGATCAGATGGCCCGACGTCCGCGGCCCTCCCAGATGCCCGCCGACGGTCGGATTCCGCTCGGGAAATGGCAGCCCGGAACGCGGGACGGAGACAGCCGGGCGGAGCGGGTGCGGGACGACAAGAACACGGTTGATCTTCTCCGTGTGTCGCTCAAAGACGCGGGGCAGGTTTCCTGGAGAAGCCGGATGCAATTGCCGGGAGGACGGTACCGTTTCGAGGGCCGGGCACGGACCCAGGATTTGGTTCCCACCCCGAATGAGCGTGCCGTGGGACTCGGCCTGCGTATCAGCGGGATGAATCGGAAGAACCAACTGGTCGGGACCACCGAATGGCAAGTGCTCCAGTTCGAGTTCTCGCTGGAAGACGATTCAGAGGTCGAGTTGGTGGCCGAGATCCGCGGTCAGAAGGGCACTGGCTGGTTTGATCCCGCCAGTTTCCGTCTCATCAAGCTTCCCTGAGCAGCTCCTGCGGATCCTTCCACGGGAGGCCATGAGCCTCGGCGACCGGCCGGGAGGTCACGTGGCCGCGCATGATATTGACCCCTGCGAGAAGTCCAGGAGTCCGCCGGCAGGCCTCCGCCAGACCATGATCCGCCAGTTCCTGCAAGCTGCGGAAGGTTGCATTGGTCAGGGCCTGGGTGGCGGTCCGGGCATAGGCCCCCGGCATGTTGGCCACGCAATAATGGGTGATGCCTTCCTCGACGAAGACCGGGTCCTGATGGGTGGTAGGTCGGGACGTTTCACAGCAACCGCCCTGATCGATGGCGATATCCACCAGGACACTCCCGGGACGCATGCGGCGGAGCATCTCGCGGGTGACCAGGCGCGGTGCCTTGGCCCCGGGAACCAGCACCGCGCAGATCAACAGATCCACTGCCGGCAACAGTTCCACCAGATGCGCCTCACTGGAGTAGAGGGTGTGCGCCGTGTGCAACGTGATGTCGAGGTAGCGCATCCGTTCGATGTCGACCTCCAGAATGGTGACGTCCGCGCCCAATCCGCTGGCCATGCGCGCCGCGTTGACCCCGGAGACCCCACCCCCCAGCACCACCACCTTTCCCGGCAGCACGCCGGGGACTCCGCCCAGCAGGACGCCGGATCCACCCTGGTGCTTGGCAAGGAAGTACCCTCCCACCACCACGCTCATGCGCCCGGCGATCTCGCTCATGGGTTCCAGCAGCGGAAGACGACGGTTCACCTCGACCGTTTCATAGGCAATGCAGGTGGCACCGGACTGCTGCAAGGCGGTCGTCAGCGTCGCGTTGGCCGCCAGATGTAGGTAGGTGAAGAGCAATTGCCCCGGACGCAGGAGCGGATACTCCGACGGGAGCGGTTCCTTGACCTTCACGATGACGTCCGCCTGGGCGAAAACCGCAGCGTGGTCATTCACCAGGGTGGCTCCGGCCGTAAGATAGTCCGCGTCTGGAAACCCGGCCCCGGCACCCGCACCCTGCTCCACCACGACCCGATGCCCGCGGCGGGCCAATTGATAGGCAGCCGAGGGCAGCAGGGCCACCCGATGCTCCTGCGCCTTGATTTCCCGAGGAACGCCGATGGTCATGCCTCGCCCCTACTTTTTCCGGGTCGCCCGGTCCTGCATCCAGAAGATGTCGACGTTGTTGGCCTGCCTTGCACCCGGCGGGATCTGCCCGGGAGAAATCTTCGGCATCGTCCGCGGATCCACCCATTTCCGGATCTCGGAATGTCCGTCAGCAAAGGAGAAGCCTCCCGCCCGGTTGTGATAGCTCGCGGGCCAATCGACCATGGAGGTGAGGGCGGCATTGGGATACCCCTCCATCGTCACGACGAAGAAGCCGTCATTGATGGAGTCTTCCCGTTCGTCGAGCAGGACATAGGAGTTGGATGGGCCAGGATTCACGATGTCACCCATCTTGGTATTGACCTTCCAAGTGGGTCCCCATCCGCCGTCGGTGCCACTGTTGCCGCCCATCCAGATGCTCATGGCCATGCTGCGAGGCCGGGGAACACGGGCGCGGGCGGTGTTGATCCCGTAGCTGCGGTCAGCCGGGCATTTCCAGATCCCCATGGAGCCTCCGACGTACTTGTAAAGCGGACTCTGGATCAGATGTTTTGGATCCCAATTATCCCGTGCGGACAGGTTCCCCCAATCGAGGATACCCTGGACCCAGGCGCCGTCGGAGGTGTTCGGATTCGCATCCTGAGCATAGGCGTAGGGCAACCGGTCGCCGTTGTCTCCTGCGTACATGGTCCACGCCAACAGGAGTTGCTTGTGATTGTTCATGCAGGTGATGACCTGCGCCTTGGTCTTGGCCTTCCCCAGAGCGGGGAGGAGCATGCCCGCAAGGATGGCGATGATGGCAATCACGACCAGCAACTCGATCAGGGTGAAACCCGAGCGGCCCGACGGGCGACGAGGAAGTAAGAGTCCGTTCATGAGTGGCGTACGATGCATGGGCCGGTGGGCGACCCGATAAGCCCTCATTGTTCCCAATCCCGCCCTCAGTTCCAGCCTCTAATTGAGGTGGCAGTGCCCCGGATCCATGCCGATTTTTCATCGCAATCCACAGCCTGCGACTCGCTCGGCGGCCCGATCCTTGACGAAGGGAGCTTCCCCACCGACTTCTCCCACACCCCATGCCGACCAATGACCGCATTCTCGACCTTCATGAGGCCGATCGCCCCCGGGAACGACTGGCCGATCGCGGACCCGATGCCCTCCGAAACGCCGAACTGCTGGCCATTCTTCTCCGGACCGGGATCCGTGGGGCTTCCGCCGTGACCGTTGCCGAGGAATTGCTGCAGCGATTCGGGAGCCTGGAAGCGATTGCCCGCGCACCCTGGCAACAATTGTGTGGCCGCGGAATCGGTCGCGACAAATCCCTCGGGCTGAAAGCCGCCTTCACTCTCGCCCGCAGACTCTCCGAGGAAGCGCGCCAGGAATCGCCGGTCCTGGATCACCCGGAAGCGGTCGCCGCCCTCCTGCGGGATGACGCCATTGCCGCTCCCGTGGAACGTTTGCAGGTGCTCCTGCTCAACACCCGCCGGCGTCTTCTCCGGGTCGACACCGTGGCGGAGGGCCTCCTCGACCAACTTCTCGTTCATGCACGCGAGGTTTTCCGCCCCGCCATCGCTGCCGGTGCCCACGCCATCATTCTCGCCCACAATCACCCAAGCGGAGATCCCTCCCCCTCCGAGGCCGATATCCGAGTCACCCGGGATCTCATCCGGGCCGGCCATCTGCTGAAGATCGAGGTTCTGGATCACCTCATCCTCGGTCGGCGCAGCCAGGAACGGACCCGGGACTACGTCTCGCTTCGTGAACTCGGCTACTTCCAGGTGTAGCGGAAGCGAATTTCTGCTTGGGCGCACCGCGCACGGCACGGCACGTTCTCCGCGTGCAGCGATTGGGTGTGAACCAGGGAAGTTATCTCGGGGAACGGACGGATGCATCGGCCTTTCTGACGACGTTCCGCCAAGTCGCAGTGTCCCGGCATTGGAACCTCGAAAGCGTTCCCACGGAAGCCGGCCACTCGCTCTGCATGGCGCACCGCGCTGCCCGACGCCGGCAGGCAATCCCTTCCCGACGCATCTATCTTTCAGCCGGAATCCACGGGGACGAACCCGCCGGTCCGCTCGCCCTCCTTGACCTCGTCCGGAACGACCCCTTCCCCGATGATGCCGACCTCTGGATGTGTCCCTGTCTCAACCCGGCCGGACTGGAGGCGGGCACCCGCACCAACCCCGCCGGCATCGACCTCAATCGGGACTACAATCATCTCCGGTCCGCCGAGGTCCGATCCCATCTGGGATGGCTGGAACGCGCTCCCACCTTCGATCTGGCGGTGATGCTTCATGAGGACTGGGAGGCGGCTGGATTCTACCTGTACGAACTCAATCCGGACCAACTCCCATCGCGCGCGTCCGCCATCATCCAGGCCGTCTCCGGCGTTTGCCCGATCGAGACCGCCACCCTCATCGATGGCCGCCCTTCGGATGGATCCGGGGTGATCCGGCCCGCAACGGATCCGCTGGCCCGACCCGACTGGCCGGAGGCTTTCTGGCTCCTCCAGAACCGATGCCGCCAGAGCCTGACCCTCGAGGCACCCTCGGACTTCCCCTTGGCCATCCGGGTTGCGGCGCTCTGCACCGCGGTCCGCTGCGTTCTGCTTCCCGAAATCTCGTAGGTGATTTGCCTACGTTTTTGCAACTTCGTCCGCGCGGCGCACTGAGGATGAGGCAGCAGGTTGTGATGGATCACTCCCATCATCCGGCTGAAACACTCGCCCTCTCATGAACCCCATCGTCCGTCCGCGTCTCGCCACTCTGGGTGCCGGCCTTGCCGCCACCGTCATCGCCACGCAGGCCGCCTCCATCCAGTCGCTGGGAGACTTCCCGGACGGCTATTGGAGCCGGGCCTTTGCTGTTTCCGCTGACGGCACCGCCATTGCCGGTGCTTCCTACTGGTTCGACGGAACCCGTCACGCCTTCCGGTGGACCGCCCTGGAAGGATTGGTCGATCTGGGAACGATCAACGCCGCGACGGACAGCGCCGCCACGGTCGTCTCCGGCAACGGTGCCGTGGTGGCGGGCTTCTCTGGCACGGAAGGGTTCCGTCTGACTGGGGGAATCCTGCAGAACCTGGGGCACGTCGGTGCCAATCTCATGACGACGCCGCTGTCCGCAACCTCCGACGGCGGGACGATTGTGGGCTTTGATGGTTCCGCCCCCTTCCGTTGGCAGGCTTCGACCGGGATCACGGCGTTGCCGACACTGGCAGGTGCAACCACCGGGGAGGCAGGAGCCATTACGCCGACGGGGTCCTTCATCGCGGGCAGTCTGGGCCTCCAACTAGTCCGGTGGACGGGCACAACCCCCGCTGCGCTGACGGCCTTCCCCACCGATATCGACGTCTTCGCCTCCTCGATCTCTTCCGAAGGCAACGCCATCGGTGGGCGGGTACTGCACGCGGGAGGCAACTCGGCCGATGCGCTGCGCTGGATTGAGGGCGTCGGTGCCAGCTACCTGCCGGATCTGGCCGGCGGCGACGCCAACGCCGCGGCTCTTGGAACCACGGCCGACGGCCTGACGTGGGTGGGTTATGGCTCGGACAGTCCATTCTGGACCACCGCCACGGTCTGGCCGGCCGGCGGGAATCCAACCCGACTGCAGGACGTCCTCTCGGCCCAGGGCGTGGACCTCACCTACTGGGACAGTCTGGATGAAGCCTACGCGATCTCACCGGACGGACGATTCATCATCGGTTCCGGCACCGTTGCCGCAACCTTCTTTCAGGAGGCGTTCATCGCCCAGATCACCCCGGTCGCGACGCCTGATCAGGCTTCCTACAACGGGGTCACGCGATGGTTCCCCGGACGGGTGCAGGCGGAAGACTATGACATGGGAGGCCAGTTGGTGGCCTACTTCGACACCACCGCCGGCAACAGTGGTGGGCAGTACCGCGCCGAAGCCGTGGATCTGGTGGCCAACACGGAAACCCCCGGCGGAGTCTCTGCCACGCTGGCGAACCGGGAGTGGACCGAATACAGCGTGAACGTCCCCGCGGATGGATCATACGTCCTTCGGTTCCGGGTCGCCGCCGCAACAACGGGTGGAACGATCAAGGCGGCGTACGCCGCAAGCGGAGCGCCCCTGACGCCGCTCATCAGTTCACTAGCCGTGCCCAGCACGGGTTCGGCCAACACTTACACCGTGATCGAAGCCGACGTTTCCCTGCCCGCCGGCACTGGAGTCCTGCGGGTCTGCGGGCTCGGTTCGAGCTTCAACCTGGACTGGCTCGAGGTCGCCCCGCGCGGTGCCTGCCGGGAAATCTGGACCGGCGTGACGGGCACCAGTACCGCCCAGATCCCCACCGGACTTGCGCCGAACACGGTTAACACGCTGACCACGCTCGAAACACCCCAGAACACCGGCGACAACTACGGCATCCGCCTCCGCGCCTACCTCTGCGCCCCTTCCACCGGTTCCTACCGCTTCTGGATCGCCAGCGACAACAACTCCGACCTGTACCTGAGCACCAACGCCAACTCCTCCGCCCGCCGACGAATCGCCAGCGTCACTGGCGCAACCAAGTACCGCGAGTGGGGCAAATACAATTCACAAAAGTCTGTCGCCGTTTCGCTGGTGGCCGGACAACTCTACTACATCGAAGTCCTCCAGAAGGAGGGCACCGGCCCCGACCACGTCTCCGTCGGTTGGTCGCGTCCCGGCCAGGGAACCAGGAACCCTACCGAGATCATCCCCACTTCCGTGCTCTCGGCCTTCCTGCCCTGAGCCCATCCTGGCCGGCGCGTTCCCTGCGCAGAGGGAACGCGCCGGCCCTTTTCGTTCTTGGCCGCAATTCATCCGGGGACTGAATCCAGGTCCACCCCCACCTGCCCTTCGCTGACGGACCAACCGCCGTCGATGCACACCACCTGTCCGGTCACGAAACGGGATGCGTCGGACAAGAGCCACACCACGGCCGCGTCCAGGTCTTCGGGAACCCCGATCCGTCCCCCGTCGAGCGGTTGCTTGGTCTTCACGAATTCCAGGATCCGGGCATCGCCTTGGGCGCGTTGGGACATCGGCGTCGCCACCAGGGCCGGTGCCACCAGATTGAACCGGATCCCCTCCCCCGCATACTGCGCCGCTGCGGATCGAGTCATCCCGATCATCGCCGCCTTGGCGGCGGCGTAGGCGTGGGTGGCGAAGAAACAGGGCGACGGCGAGAGGCCGAGAACCGAACCGCAGTTGAGGATGGATCCCGTGGTGCTGGTTTCCCGGAACCGCCGCACGGCGGCCCGGTTGCTGAGGAAAACCGAGCGCAGGTTCAGGTTCATGGTGTAGTCCCATCCCTCCTCGCTCAATGCGTGCAGGGGACCGTCGCCCATCCGTCGCCCGCTGCCTCCGGCGACATGGTAGAGTCCGTGAAATCCGCCCCAGGCTTCGACACCGGCAACGATTGCAGACTCAGCGGTGCCCGGATGGGTGGCATCCGCCACCAGAACCCGCACGGCATCGCCCAACTCCAGGCGAACCGCCTCGGCCTTGAGCGGGTCACGTCCCACGGCGACCACCCGGGCACCCGCCTCGACACAGGCACGGCACGCGGACAAACCGAGTCCGCTCGTGCCGCCCACCACCACGATCACCCTGCCGGACAATTCCGCCTTCATCCAGCGAGGGTAACCCTCGGGGCACTCGCGGCACAACGGGCCTTCACTGCCGAACCGCGAGGCGACCCAGGGAGCGACAAAGCTCTGGCGGGACGAGCTCCGCGAGCCCGAAACTGCAGGAGTCGGTCATGGGGACTCGTAGAACTCGTCCCTCCAGAACTCGTCCC
>Ga0105048_10008787_pt1 | contig 16153 bp, 13 predicted proteins | sample MAT05_FD_78382 | JGI IMG/M metagenome (GOLD analysis project Ga0105048, IMG submission 78382) | Freshwater microbial communities from Lake Fryxell liftoff mats and glacier meltwater in Antarctica - MAT-05 | ecosystem: Environmental > Aquatic > Freshwater > Ice > Liftoff microbial mat | place...
ACGTAGCGGCGCTGCCACCACGGCTCGCCTTCGAACACGTAATCAAGATCGATACGTACGTTCTCGCCTTCATCGGCGACCGCGCGGATGTTCTGGCCCTCGTCGGCGAGGTTCTCGACCGGCAACGCGCGCTCGCGTGGCATCGGGCCGCTCACCCAGATCAGCGCACCGTTCGCGCCCGCGAGGATGAACGCGGAGAGCGCATCTGGGTCGTCTGCGAGCGTGAGGCCAATCGGCCACGCACACGCGAAGGTATCTGTTTCGATACGCCACGCGCGCATCAGCGGGCCGGGCGCGACCTCGGCGAGCGTGCTCTCGGCGGCCTCCGGCGCGCTGACGTCGAGCACTTGGGCGTCATCGCCGTAGGTCACGCGCAGCGTCGACTCGCTCGCACCCGCGACGCGCTCGAGCTGATATCCGGCGCGCGGCAGCACCACCGCGCCATGGCCAACGATCCGCGCTCGGGAGTGTGTGCGCGGTGCCTGTGCAGGTGACGACATCGCCGCAACATGGTGCACGGCGTCGCTCGCGGGAAGGCGCGGCGCGCGTTTCCGCCCAATTCACCGGCCCGCGCCGTGCCACTCCTCCGCCGCACGACTCACGGCTGCAGCAGCGCTTGCACCGCGGTCTCGGCGCGGATGAACGGCGCGTAAATGATCGCGAGGATGCGTCCGCCGGGTGAGCCCGCAGCCCCTGGCGCGACCTCGTCTGCGGGCACCACAGCGTGCCAATGCGCGCCGTTGTAGCCCTCTTCGCTGATCCACTGCGACTGATGGACGAGCGCATGCGCGACGCGCAGCGCGCCGTAGCTCGTCGCGTACGTCGCCAACACGACCAGAGCGAGCACGACGACGATGGCGCTCGGCTGCGTGCGGCTGCGTGACGTCGCGGTGACCATCGCGTCGATCTACGCGCGGCCATCGGCAGCCTCCCCATCGAGCGCTTCACAACGCGGTGCGTCGTTGCACGCTTCTGCGCCGCATGACAACAAGCGCGCGCCGGCGCCGCACGGCGAAGTTGCTACGCGCGCGCCTTCAAGGAGTCGGACCATCATGGCCGAGTTCGAGTTCTTCAAGGTCATTCAGGGCTATCTCGATCAAGCATCGAAGGCGTGCGACCTGCCAAAGCACGTCTCGCTCATCCTCTCGCAGCCGAAGAACGAGATCATCGTTCACTTCCCGGTGCGCATGGACACGGGCGAGGTGCGGCTCTTCAAGGGCTATCGCATCCAGCACAACAACATGCTCGGGCCATTCAAGGGCGGCATTCGCTATCACGAGAACGTCACGCTCGACGACACCAAGGCGCTCGCCGCCATGATGACGTGGAAATGCGCGCTGATGGACATCCCGTTCGGCGGTGGCAAGGGCGGCGTGAAGTTCAACCCGCGTGAGCTCTCGAACGGCGAGCTGATGCGCGTTACCCGTCGCTTCACGCACGCGCTCGGCGCGAACATCGGACCGGAATACGACATCCCGGCGCCGGACGTCGGCACCAACGGTCAGATCATGGCGTGGATGATGGACACGTACATGAACACCGTCGGCCACGTGGAGAAGAACGCGCAGAAGCGCGTCGTCACCGGCAAGTCGCTCGCGTGCGGCGGCTCGCACGGCCGCGAGAAGGCGACGGCACAGGGACTCGTTCACTGCGTCACCGAGTGGGCGCGTGAGAAGAGCTTCTCGCTCGAGGGCAAGACGGCGATCATTCAGGGCTTCGGCAACGTCGGTGGTCACACCGGCCTGCTGCTCGCGAAGCTCGGCGTGTCGACGATCGCGGTCGGGGATCACACCGGCTACCTCTACAACGCCGAGGGTATCAACGCGCATAAGCTCATGGATCACGTGAAGCGCACTGGCGCTATCGCGGGCTATGAGGGCGGTCAGGTCGTGACGCGCGAGGAGTTCTTCGCGACCAAGGCCGACATCTTCGCGCCGTGCGCGCTCGAGAATCAGGTCGGCGTCGACGAGGCGAAGATGCTGCAAGTGCGGCTCGTCGCCGAGGGCGCGAACGGCCCGACGACGCCCGAGGGCGAGAGCCTGCTGCTGCAGCGTGGCATCGACATCCTGCCGGACGTGCTCGCGAACGCGGGCGGCGTGACGGTCAGCTACTACGAGTGGATCCAGAACAAGCGTTCGGAGACGTGGGAGCTCGAAGAGGTCGACTCGCGGCTCGAGACGGCGATGAAGCGGGCCTATCACCGCACGCGAAATTTCGCGCGCGAGCATGGCACCTCGATGCGCGTCGCCGCCTACGGCCTCGCGCTGCAGAAGCTTTCGGCGGCCTACAAGGAGCGCGACATCTTCCCGTGATCGAGCGCGCGCTCTTTGGAGCGCGATGAACGCAAGACTCGAAGGGCCTGCGTCGAAAGACGTGGGCCTTTCGCGTTGTTGGTGCGCTGTAGTGGAGGTGAAGTCGTCGATGGCCGCTCGTCGACGAGGCGTTAGGTTGCCCTCCGCGCGATCCTCGCCGACACTCGCCCCCCTGATGGCCGGCGAGACCGTTCGAGAAGGCGTGATACCGGCCGACGGCGTGCTCGATGTACTGCGCGCCATCGAGGCGGACCACACCTCGGGCGCGCTGCGCTTCGAGATCGACGGCGCGTGGCAAGAGATCACGCTGGTCGCCGGGCAGATCGCGCTCGATCAGGCTGACGCTGGCGGCACCGATCTGGTCGAGACGCTGCTCGCCGCGCGCGCTGGGCGCTACGAGGTGATCCAGCGCTTGCCACCGCTGCCGGTCTCAAAGGGCGATACGCATGTGCGCACCGGCTCGCTGGCGGTGCACGTGCCGGCGGATCTGATGGCGTATTGCGAGCGCGCTGGGCTCACCGGTTTGCTCGAGCTGGTGCGCGACGACGAGCGCGCGGAGGCCGTTTACGACAAGGGCGAGCTCACCGCGATCCAGTTTGGCGGGCACCTCGGCGGCGAGGTGAACAGCGTGTTCGCGTGGGAGACCGGCACGTTCAAGATCGAGGCGCTGTCCACCGTGCCGGAGCTCGACATCGAGCTGCTGCCGGACTCGGTTCCGCCGCCGGTCATGACGGCGGACGTGGTCCCGAGCGCGCGGCCGCCACGCCGCGACGAGACGGTGCCGGTGTTGCGCAAGGGACGCCGCCGTCGCGACGACACCGGGCAGAACTTCTTGAAGGTGGTCGAGACGACGCTCGGCGCGATCGTCGCAGAGGCAGAGAAGGGCCGCTCACCGACGCGCACCTCGCCGCCGCTGCCGCCGATCGCTGCGCCGCGCCCCGAGTCGCTGCCGCCGTCGCGTCCGTCGCGCGAGTCGACCGTGCGCATCATCTATCTCACCGGCGACTCGATCCCGATGCTGCCGAAGGCGAGCGAGGTCGCGAGCGCGCGGCACGTGCGCACCGACGTGACCGGCGAGATGATGCTGCCCGACGCGACGCCCGAGCGCATGCGCGAGACGGTACCGGAGCGCGCTCGCAGCGCCGCGAGCCCGGCTGCCGAGCAAAGCACGCCGGTCGACTCGCGGACGATGGGTCTCGCGCTCGGTGCGCTGCTGGTCGCGATCGGCGCGATCGCTGGCATGGCACTGTTGCTGCTGCGCGCGCACTGAGCTGCGCCGTGAGTGCGCGCGCAACGGGCTGCTAGGATGCCGGCCGTGGCGCGCCACACCGTCGTCTCGCTGCTCGCCGCGCTCGCGTGTTTAACGCTTGCGACGTCGGCGCGCGCGCAAGACGCGGGCGCGAGCAGCGCGGCCGATGCAGGCGTGGCGATGGCGGCGCACAGCGACGGCGACGGCGGCAGCGGCGGCGACAGCGGCAGCGACAGCGGCAGCGGCAGCGACAGCGACGGCGACGGCGTCAGCGGCAGCGACGGAGATGGCCCGCCGACCGATGCGAACGCGCCGCCGCGCATTCGCTACTTTCTCGAGCGCATCGTCGTGCGCACCGATGGCACCACGCGGCCGGGGCTGGTGCGTCGCTTCGTGCCGCTCGCGCTCGGCGATGTGCTCGACGTCGACGATCCTCAGATCGAGGCGATTCGGTGGCGGCTGCTCGGGACCGGCTGGTTTCGCGAGGTGCGTCTCTCGCTCGAGCGCGGCTCGCGGCGCGGCTGGATCAAGCTCGTCGTCGAGCTCGAGGAGCGCAACACGCTGGTCATTCAGCAGCTGAACGCGGGCGTCTCGGAGGGCATCTTGCGCAGCGCCGACATGAGCGCCGATGCCGTCTGGTATGCCGGCGCGCAGCTCGCGGAGACCAACTTTCTCGGCACCGGGATCACGCTCGGCGGCGCGTTCCTGTTGTCCGAGCCGCAGCAAGCGGTGCGGTTGCGCTTCTCCGATCCGAACTTCCTCGCGAGCGGCTACACGTTCGCGGCGAGCGGCTTTTTCAACAACGCGCGGGACTTCTTCGGCAGCGAGAACGTCGTCATCGCGCGCGCCGGCTGCACGACGCCGGATCCGATGGACTGCCCCGACGACTTCGACGCGCGCAACGCCGTCGTGCTCTATCGGCGCTACGGCGGCAGCGTCGGCACCGGCCACGACATCGGCGCGTACGCGCGCTACACGCTCGATTGGCAAGGTGAGGTCGTCGATGCGTTCAGCGTGCCGATCGCCGCGTCCGAGTCGCGCAACGGCAGCACGCGCGCGATCGACTTCTCGATTCAGCGCGGCTTCTCGTTCGTCTCCGCGCTGCAGCTCGGACTCGTCTACGATCGACGCGATGATCCGGCGCTGCCGACGCGCGGCGTGATCGTCCAAGTGCGCGCCGACTTCGGCACGCAGCTGCTCGGCTCCGACTACGACTTTCTGCGCCTGCAGGCGTCGGTGCTCCACTACGTGCCGCTGCCGTGGGGACACGTGCTGCGCTTCGGTGCGTTCGCCGGTGTGGTGCTCGGGCGCGCGCCGTTCTTCTACAAATTCTACGTCTCCGACCTCTCGGATCTGATTCCGTCCCGCGCGCTCGAGCTCAACCTCGATCGCCGCCCGCCGCCTGATCTTTTCAGCACCGCGATCCGCTTCATGCGCGCCGAAGATCTCGCCGGGCGCATCGACATCGAATATTCGCTGCCCATCTACCGCGGCGAGAGCGGCCTCTACGCGATCAACGCGTACGTCTCCGCCGGCCTCTACGTGTTGTTCTCGCAGCGCGACATCAAGCTCGGCGTGCCGGGCTTTCAAGGCGTCTCGCGCATCCCAGTCGACGCGACCTTCGACATCGGCCTGCGCGCCGACACCGACGTCGGCGTGTTTCAGCTGGGCTTCTCCAACGTGATCGGCTTCGTGCAGCCGTGACCAGCTCCGCTCGGCCCCGCCGCTCGCGCTACTCGCTGCTGCTCGTGTCGACGCTGCTCGTCGCTGTTATGCTGCCGCTCGCGCTGCCGTTCGAGTCGCTGTTCCAGTCGCAAGCGCCGCGCTTGGCGTCAGCCGCACGCGCGCAAGTGGCCGGTCGCACGCTCGGAGTGCGCTGGCGCGACGGTGTGCCCTATCTGCACTTCTCAGCGCGCGATCTCGCCAACGCCGACGTACGCCGCAAGCTCGACAGCGGCTTGCCGCAGCGGATCGTGATGCGCGTTTACGCGTTTCGCGCGACCGATCCGAGCACGCCGATCGCGGTCGCGCCGCAGTCTTGTCGCGTGACGAACGAGATCATGGACGAACGCTACCGCGTGCAGATCCAGACCGCCGCTGGCGACATGACGGAGTGGATCGGCACGCTCGACGCGGTGGTGCGCCGCTGCCTCGAGGTGCGCGGGATCGAGGTCGGCCAGCGCAGCGGCTGGAGCACGCGCCGCGGCGAGCGCGTCTACTTCGCGGTGCTCATCGAGTTCAATCCGCTGTCGCCGGACACGGTGCGGCGCATCCGCCGCTGGCTGGCGAATTCCGGCGGTGGTCCGGTGCAAAACGACGCGTTCTTCGGCTCGTTCGTCAGCCTCTTCGTCAACCGTCGCATTGGTTCGGCCGAGCGCGCGCTGAGCTTCCAGTCGCAGCCCGTCCGGGTGCCGTGATGTGGAGGCCGTCGCGCGAGACGTTTCGTTTCACGCGCTTCGAGCAGCGGATCCTCTGGTCGATCGTCCTCGTCGCGCTGCTGCCGCTGGTCGGCACCGTGCTCTTTGGTCTCGTCGCGATCGGCGAAGCGTACGAGGTCGGCGTCAATCGGCGCGTCGGCGCGCAGCTGGAGGCCGAGCTCGCGCTCTACCGCACGCACTTCATCGCGCTGCGCGAAGATGCCGAGCGCACCGCCGATGCGGTGGCGCTGAGCGCGCGCATGCGCGACGTGATCGTCGCCGGAGACGACGCGGCGCTGCGCACCGAGCTCGAAGAGCTGCTCACGCGCTACGAGGTCGTCGCGCGCATCCGAGTGCGTCGGCTCGGGCGCGCGCCGCTCGAGGTGTCGCGCGCCGAGCGGCTCGACCCGGAGCGCTATCGCCAAGTCGAGCAAGAGCGCACGCTCGACGCTCCGGCGAGCAGCACCGTCGAGGTGACCATCGCCGTCCCAGCGGCGGCGTTCGACGATTTTCTGCGCGCTGGTGAGACGGTCGAGGTCTACGCGCAGCTCGAGGCGAGCAAGGGCTACGTTTCGCGCACCTATCTTCTCGTCTACGTCGTCTTCGTCGTCACGCTCACGCTGCTGACGCTGGTCGTCGCCAGCACGCTCGCGCGCCGCGTCACGCGCCGCGTCGGCACCATCGCCGATGCGACCAAGCGCGTCGGCGCTGGCGACCTCAGCGTCGAGCTGCCGGTGTACGGCGACGACGAGGTTGGCGAGCTCACCCGCGCGTTCAACCAGATGGTCCGCGACATGCGCGGCTCGCGCGATCGCATCGAATATCTGCAGCGCATCAGCGCGTGGCAGGAGTTTGCGCGCCGGCTCGCGCACGAGATCAAGAACCCGCTCACGCCGATCCAGCTCGCCGTGCAAGAGGTTCACGAACGATACCAAGGCGATGATGCGAAATACCGCCGAATGCTCGAAGATGCGCGCTCGATCGTCGAGGAAGAGGTCGCGACGCTGCGTCGCTTGGTGTCGGAGTTCTCGTCGTTTGCGAAGCTGCCGGAGGCGCAGCTCGAGGACGCGGATCTGTCCGATTTCGTGCTCGACGCGGGGCGCTCGCTCGCGGCCGTCGCCGAAGAATCGCAGGCCGAGGACGACGTGCGCGTCGCCATCACGACCGAGACGCTCGGCACGCCGCTGCCGGTGCGCATCGACGCGATGATGCTCAAGCGCTGTGTCGACAACCTCGTCCGCAACGCGGTGCAGGCGCTGCGCGCGGCGCCACCTGAGGCCGGCGGTCGCGTCGTCATTGCCGCGCGTCGCGAAGGAGCGCAGGCCGTGATCGAGGTGCGCGACGATGGACCCGGCGTGCCAGCGGCCGACCGCGCGCGCATCTTTGATCCGTACTTCACGACCAAGACTGACGGCACTGGGCTCGGTCTCGCCATCGTGAAGAAGGTCGTGCTGGAGCACGACGGCGAGATCGTCTGCGAGAGCGCGCCTGGTGGCGGCGCCGCCTTCCGCATTCGCCTGCCGCTGCGGAGTCCGTCGTGACGCTCCCGCCGCGCGTCAGCCAGGCGCTCACGTGGCTCGGCGTCGCTGTGCTCGCGCTCGCGACCGGCTGGCTGTGGACGGCGATGGTCGACCAGCGACATCCGCTCGAGGGCCGCGTCGCGCCTGATTTTTCGCTGCGTATCATCGCGGGTGAGGGCGCTGACGAGCGTGATCTGGCGCACCTCGCGGCGCTCCGCGGGCAGGTCGTGCTGCTCGACTTCTGGGCGACGTGGTGTGGGCCGTGCCGCGCGTCGATTCCGATTCTCTCGCGCCTCGCGACGCGCTTTCGCGATCGCGGCGTCGTCGTGCTTGGCGTCGACGTCGGCGAGGCGCGGCTCCCGGACACGGCGCTGCGGGTCGCGCACCAGCGCTTTGGCAGCTTGTTCCCGACGGTCGCGGATCGCAGCGGCGAGGTTCAGGAGGCGTATCGCGTCGACACGCTGCCGACGCTGGTGCTGATCGACCGCGGCGGGACGGTGCGTGGCGTCGAGGTCGGCGTTCCGGATGAGGAGACTTTGGCCAATGAGATCAATGACCTGCTCGATTGACGCGGCGCTGCGGTCCGAAACCGGCCGAATTTGACATTTCCGCAGTAGTAGCGCACCGTTCCGCCTCGTTTACGGGTGGAGGTCGGTACGTGCAGTCACCGCGGTCGGGCAGCATCGAAGAGAAGGTCGCTCACCTGAATGAGCTCCTCGCCGATGTCGACGAGGTGGACATCCACGACTTCGAACAGCGCTTCGACATGTCGTGGATTTATCACGACAGTGCGCTCGAGGGCGTCGTACACAGCTTTCCGGAGCTGAACGCCGCGCTCGACAGCAAGATCGTATCGGACAGCTCGCTTCTCCCCGCGTACGACGAGATCCGCCAGCACAAAGCGGCGATCGATCTCGTGCGCGAGCTCGGCGAGAAGAAGCGCGCGCCGATCGATCTCGAGACGGTGCGCAAGATCTACGGCACGCTCGCGCCCGACGAGGTCGAGCAGAGCAAGGGCAAGGTCCAGTATCGCAAGGACATGCCCGTCCACCGCGTCTACTTCCACGACATCTCGCCGCCCGACAAGATCGCGCCGTCGATGATCGCGCTGTTCAAGTGGATCGAAGACGAGAAGAAGGCGAAGACGCACCCGGTGCGGCTCGCCGCGAAGGCGCACCACAAGCTGCTCGCGATCTCGCCGTTCCCGAAGCACAGCGGCAAGGTCGCGCGGCTGTTCATGAACTTGGTGCTGCTGCGTCACGGCTATCCGCCTGCGGTGATCCACGCGACCGAGCGGCAGCGTTACTACGACGCGCTCAAGACGAATCCGAACGCGGTCGCGACGCTGGTCCACGAGGCGCTGGTGAGCTCGGTCGAGAGCTCGGTGCGGCACTTCGAGGACCTGCACTCTGCGCGCGAGAGCGCTTGACGCTGCGCTGAGCTTTTGCGCTGCGCGCGGGCTTTGCGCTGCGTGGGGCTTTGCGATGCGCTGGGCGCGAGGAGCCGCTGCCGCTGTGCGAACTTGCCCCTTGGCAGGGGCGGGCTTTCTCCCCCTCCCTGCCTCCCCCGCTGGGGGAGGAGTTTTTTGTAAGTAAGTCCTCTTGGGGGAGGATGGTCGAGCGGCCTTGTGTAGTTGGCTGCACATCGCAAGGGCGGTGAGCGAAGGGCTGCGGGCTGTCTGGGTCGGGTAGGAGCTGGGGTTTTTCGGACGCTGCCGGTGGCGTGAATGAGCACGATCCCGGGCCACTCGCTCCGCGCATCAACCTTCCGAAAGCCCCCTTGGAAGGGGGGGCTTTGAGAGGGATTTGGGCGCGCGGGAAGCGCACTCATTCTTGAGGGCTGGTCAGATCTCCGCCGGGGAGGAGGTCGAGGAGCTCGGGGCCGATGCGGTCGCCGAGGAGGGCGAGGCGGTCGCCGGTATCAAAGTCGAGTACGACTAGGGTTCGTCCGCCCGCGCCCGTGAGCTCGATGTATCGCGCGCGAGACGGGTTGCGGGGGACGTCGCTTCCTTCGACGCGGAGGCGGGCGTGGCCGCGGCGGCGGAGGGTGAGCCGGAGGCCGGCGATGGGGAGCGACTCGGGGACGGTGCCGGCGGGGACGTCGGTGGTGACGTCGCAGAGCGCGAGGTCGTTGGCGTTCTCGTCGAGCTGGACCAGCCAGGTCGCGCGGGTGCTGCCTGGCGTGCGGAAGACGCGCATCACGAAGCCGTCTTCGTCGAGGTGGAGTGCGCCGGCGAGCCAGAGCTCGGTGTCGGCGTAGAGGACGACGTCGTCGATCCGCAGTCCGCGCGGGGCGTCGTTCTCGGAGGCAGGTTTCTTGGCGGCTGCGCTCGCGGTGGCGGCGCGCTTGCTCGGTGTCTTCGCGGTGGCGGCCCTGCGCTCGTTCCTGCTGGGCTTCGCGTCGGTGCTGCCCGAATCGTTCGCCGCACGGCGCTTGCGGCGCGCGAGGAAGACGGCGACTGCGCTGACGCCGGCGGAGAGCGCGAGAAGTTCGAAGATCACCGAGGCTTTCCGCCGAGCGCGGCGTGGAGCGCGCGGGCCGCTCGTTCTGGGTCCTCCGCTTCGCCGACGGCGCCGATCACCGCGCCAAGGCGGGCGCCGGCGCGCAGGACGTCAGCCGCGGTGTCGATCGTGATACCACCGATCGCGATGACCGGAACGTTGACGCTGCGCACGACCTCGGAGAGCGCAGCGAGGCCGACGACGGGATCGGGATTCGCTTTCGAGCGGGTGTCGAACACTGGGCCGAAGCCGAGCAGATCGGCGCCGGCACGTGCGCCTGCGCGCGCCTGTGCGGGCGAGTGCGTGGACAGGCCGAGCACGAGCGCTGGGGCGAGCTGGCGGGCGGACGCGAGCGGCAGATCGTCTTGGCCGAGGTGCACGCCGTCGGCGCCGGCGAGCAGCGCGAGATCGACGCGGTCGTTCATCACGAACGGCACATCCGCGGCGAACGCGAGCGCGCGGAGCTTCTGCGCGAGCGCGAGGCGCGCGCCATCGCCGAGCTGTTTGGCGCGCAGCTGAAGCGCCGCGCAGCCGCCCCTGAGCGCGGCGCGCGCGATGAGCTCCGGGTCACGGCCGCCGGTGTGCTCGGGGTCGATGAGGACGTAGAGGCCGCGCGCCTCGCGAAGGGACACGTCGATCGACGTACGCCGAGCGTCGTTCGGCGTCAATCGCCGTGCGCGTCGTCAATCGCCGCGCGCGCTCGAAGGCGCGTGCCGTGCGCGTCGTCGCGGCTATGCTCGCGCCGCGATGGCTGCCGAACGCGAGCTCGATCGACGCGCACGGCGTGTACTCGGGGCGCTCGCGCTGGTGGCGGGCGTCGGCTTGTTCGTGCTGTCGTGGCAGCGCTACGCGACGTTCCACAACCGCACTTTCGATCTGGCGTTCTACACGCGCATCGCTTGGGGGCTGGCGCGCTTTGATCCGAACGAGTCGATCGTCGGCGCGCACGTCGCCGGGCTTCATCTCTCGCTGGTGCTGCTGCCGCTCGGCTGGCTCGGCGCCATCTTCGGGACGGTGCCGGTGCTGCTCGCGGCGCAGGCTGCGGCGTATGCGGCGACGGCTTTTCCGCTGGCGCGTTTGGCTGGCCGGCGCCTCGGGCCGCTCGCCTACGTGTGCGCCGGGCTCGCCTGGCTGCTGCACCCAAATCTTGGTCACGTCGTGGCGTACGAGTTTCACCCAGGGACGCTCGCGGTGCTGCCGCTCGCGTGGCTCATCGATGCCGTTGATCGGCGTGATGCGCGTGCGCTGCTCGGCTGCGTCGCCGCGACGCTCGCGTGTCGCGAAGATCTCGCGACGGTCACCGCGGTCGCGTCGCTTCTCGCGGCGGTGAGCTTCTGGCGCGCGGATCGCGCGTCGCACGAGCGCGGCGTGCGCGTGCGCGTCGCCGTCGGTGCGGCGGCGGCGAGCATCGCGTATCTGCTGCTGTTCTTGCTGGTGCTGCATCCGATGCACGCGCCACGCGTGGGCTCGCTGCAGCTGCACTTTGGCCAGTGGGGACAGAGCTTTCCGGCGGTCGCGCGCTATCTGCTCGCACATCCGGCGGCGCTGTTCGCGCATCTCACGGCGCCGTCGCGGCTGCTCTATGCCCTCACCGTGCTCGCGCCTGTCGGCCTGGTGCTGCCGCTGCTCGCGCCGCGCTGGCTGCTCCCGGCGCTGCCGGTGCTCGCGGTGAATCTCGTCTCGCACTTTCCGACGACGCTCGATCTGCCGTCGCACTATCTGACGCCGGCGCTGCCGTTCGTGCTCGCGGCGGCGATCGAAGGCGCGTCACGTCTCGTGCTGCGCCTACGCGAGACTCGGCGCGCGCCGCTGATGAGCGCGGCGGTGCTCGTGCCAGCGCTGATCGCGCACGTCATCGCGGGCGGCACGCCGCTGTCGCGCGACTTCCCAGTGTCGGCGTTCGTGCGCGATACGTTCACGCGCGACGCCGCGCAGATCGTCGCGCAGATCGAGGCGCTCGACCGTGTCGCCATCGACGGGGCGCCGGGCGCAGCGCCGAGCAGCGTGCAGGGTCCGGATGCGCTGCTGCCGCACCTCGCCGAGCGAAAGAAGGTGCACCGCGGACCGCCGCCTGATCGCGGCGATGACTTCGTCGTGCTCGACGTCCGTTATCGCGCGCGCTTCCGCCACCAAGAGGCGCTGGTGCGCACGGATGAAGAGCCGATCATACGCGACTGGCTGGTCCGTCCTGGCTACGGCGTGATCGCGGCGACGCCATCGCTGCTGCTGCTGAAGCTCGGCGCAGATCCGCGGCAAGGGGCGGTCGCGCGGCGCTACCTCATCGGCACGGCCGATCCCAACGTCGGCACACAGCTCACTGCGTGCCTCGCGGTCCGCAGCGCGCGCCTGCGCGGCGACACGCTGGTGCTCGATCTCGTCGCTGGTGGCGGGTGCCCGCGCGATCTGGTGCTGCGCCTCGGCGTTGGTTGGCGCGCGCGTCGCGTCGATCCGCTGATGGATGGTGTGCTCTCACCAGCGCATCTACGTCGCGGCGATCGGGTGCGCAGCGAGCACGAGCTCGAGCCGGGGCTGCGGCAGCTGATCGTGGAGCGCGGGCTGCGGCTCGGTGTGTTGCGGCAGAGTGGTGCGCGGCCGGAGCCTACGGATCCGATGTCGGTGGGGGTTCCGCTGGAGCGCTGAACGGCAGGCGGAGCCGCGCGCGCAGCGCCACCAACATCCCGTGACGCGCACGGCCCGCCTCTGGTATCCCTACGGCGGTGAGCGGCTGGTTCGAACTTACGCTGGCGGAACTCTGGTCGATGGGCGGCGTGCTCATCGGCATCGCCGTCGGGCTGCTTTTGCTGCTGCTGGTCACGCTGCCGCCGCGCTCGCGCCGCAAGCTGCGCATGCCCGTGATCTTGTTTGGGCTCTACCTCGTCGCGGTGCTGATCCGCTTCGTCTTTCCGCACCAGGCGCGTAGCACGGTCACGTGGATCGAGGTGCTCGGCATCTTTCTGCTGTTGTTGGTGCTGGCGCGCAGCGTGGTGCTGTTCATCGCCGAGTCGCGCATCGCGACCAAGCTGTTCCCGCCGCTGCCGAAGATCTTCGAGGACATCCTTCACACGGTGCTGTTCGTCGCCGTCGTGCTGATCACGCTGCGCTCGGCCGGCGTCGACACCAGCTCGCTGCTCACCACGAGCGCGATTTTGTCTGCGGTGCTCGGCTTCGCGCTGCAGGACACGCTCGGCAACGTGTTCGCGGGCCTGTCGATCCAGGCGCAGCGACCGTTCGAGATCGGCGACTGGGTGCGGGTCGACGGAACGGTTGGGCAGGTGCTCGAGATCAACTGGCGCGCGATGAAGGTGCTCACGCTCGATCACGTCGAGGTGATCGTACCGAACGGCGCGCTCGCCAAAGGCACGATCGAGAACTTCACGAAGCCTACGGTCGTCTCGCGGCGCAACATCGAGCTCTCGGCGCCGTACGACGTGCCGCCTGAGCGTGTGCAACAGGTGGCGCTGACGGCGCTCGACGACGTCCCGCGGGCGCTGCGCGCGCCGGCGCCGACCGTCATCCTGAGCAGCTTCGGCGACAACGCCGTGCTCTACACGCTGCGCTATTTCACTGATGACTTCGGTGCGGCGGTCTTGACCGACAGCCTGGTGCGCTACCGCGTCTGGTACGCGTTCAAGCGTGCGTCGATCGGGATCCCGTTCCCGCAGCGCGACGTGCATCTGTTCGAGGTGTCGCCCGAGTCGCGCGCCGCGGAAGATTCTGTGCGCATGGCCGAGCGGCAAGCTGCGCTCGGCTACGTGAGCTTCTTCGATGCGCTCCCGCCGGATGCCGTGGTCGAGCTGGCCAAGCGCAGCACGCGTCGCCTCTATGCTTCCGGTGAGACGATCCTTCGCCAGGGCGACGATGGCGACGCGCTGTTCGTCGTGCTCCGCGGCACCGTCGCGGTCGTGCTCGAGTCGGGGAAAAAAGACGCCAGCCTGGTCGAGGTGGCGCGGCTCGGGCACGGCAAGTTCTTTGGCGAGATGTCGCTGATGACCGGCGAGAAGCGCGCCGCCACCGTGCGCGCAGTGCACGAGTGTCAGCTGCTCGTCGTCGGCCACGAGGCGTTTCAGAGCGTGCTCGACGCGCATCCCGAGCTCGCCGAGCGCATGAGCGTGATGCTCGCCGAGCGCCAGCTCGAGCTCGACGAGCGGCAGGCCGTCGCGACCGCGAAGAGCAAAGACGCCCTCGCCGAGCGCTCGAGCCAAATCCTCTCGAAGATCCGCGCGTTCTTCGACATCGAGAAGTAGCCGGGCTCGATCGCACATCGCACCCACGAGCTCTCGCTGGCGCTCGGCGTAAACGTCATTCTCTGACGCGAATACCCGCAACTGTCGCCGGCCTGCTGCGCGGCAGATGCTAACGTCACGCCCGATGCCGAAGACCTTGCCGAAGAAGACGCCCGCCGCCGTGTCGAAAACGACGCCCGCAGCGCCGCCCAAGCCCTCTGCGAAGAAGCCCGCGCCGAAGTCCGCGCCCAGCGCGGCCAAGAGCCCCGCGACGAAGGCGGCGTCGAAGTCTGCGCCGGCAGCGGCGAAGAAGACCGCGACCGCTGCGCCCAAGTCCGCGGCGAAGTCCGCGCCGCCGAAGCCCGCGAAGGTCACGACGGCTACGTCTGCTGTCGCGAAGCCTGCGAAATCGGCAGCGAAGCCTGCCGCCGCGAAGCCCGCTGCGGCGAAGCCCGCTGCCGTGAAGCCCGCTGCGGCGAAGCCCGCTGCCGTGAAGCCCGCTGCGGCGAAGCCCGCTGCCGTGAAGCCCGCTGCGGCGAAGCCCGCCGCTGCGAAGCCGCCCGCCGCGGCGAAGCCCGCTGCTGCGAAGCCGCCCGCCGCGAAGCCCGCTGCGGCGAAGCCCGCCGCCGTGAAGCCCGCCGCTACGAAGCCCGCCGCCGCAGCTATTCCCGCGCCCACCAAGCAGTCGGCTGAGCCGCCGGTCGCCGCCAAGGCGCAGCCGCCGGTCGCTGCGAGCGCACCGTCGCGCGTCGCGCCGCCGGTGCCAGCATCGCGCGCTGTCGTGCCAATGCCGGCGCCCGTCAAACGCCCGCGCAACCTCGCCAAGCCCGATCCGCACAGCGCGGATGTGCTCTTTCTCGCGCATGCGACGGCAGTCGGCCTCGTGGGCGTCACCGTCGAGCAGGCGTGGGCGCGGATGCCCTTGTTCGCGCCGCTGCTCGGCCTCGCGCTGGTGCGTCAGGGCGTCGATGGGATCGTGCTGTCGACGATCCGCGCCGCTGCGGTCGACGTGCCTGACGCCGACATCGCCGATGCGCTCGCGGCGCTGAGCGCGCCGAGCAACCGCGCCGCACACACCGTCGCCGAAGCGCGGGACGAGGCGATCATCGCGCGCACGCCGTCGCGCGCTGCGCTGCTCGACGCGATTCAGCACGCCCTCGAGGGCGCGCTCGCCCGCGAAGAGGGCGACGGCGCGGAGGCTTACGCGCGCGGCATCGAGACTGGTCGCGCGCTCACCGCCGCCGTCGCATCGGCGCGTCGCCGCGATGCGAGCGACCCCATCGAGCGCGGCGAGATCGTGCGCACGCTGTTCGAGCGACTGCGCGCCGCTTCTCCGACGCTGCCGTCGCCGGCGTGAGCCGCGAACAGGCCGCTGCTACTCCGCAGCGGGCGGCGTCTCGGCGGACTTCTCGGCGGGCTTGTCGGCGGGCTTGTCGGCGTCGGTCGCGAGTGAGCGGATCTTCAGCTCGACCAGCTGCTCGGCGCTGACGCGATCGGGCGCCCCGGTCATCGCGTCGGTCGCGCGCGCGGTCTTCGGGAAGGCGATGACGTCGCGCAGCGACTCGGCGTCGGTGAGCAACATCGACAGGCGATCCCAGCCGAGCGCGATGCCGCCGTGCGGCGGTGCGCCCATCTTCAGCGCGTCCAGCAGGAAGCCGAACTTCTGCCGCGCTTCCTCGTCTCCGATGCCGAGCACCGCGAAGACGCGGCTCTGCAGCTCGGGGTCGTGGAGGCGAATCGAGCCGCCGCCGATCTCGAAGCCGTTGAGCACGAGGTCGTAGCGGTAGCAGAGCACCTTGCCGGGATCGCTCTCGAGGATCGCGACGCTCGCGTCGTGCGGCCGCGTGAACGGGTGATGCGCGGCGGCCCAGGTCTTGTTGTCTTCGTCGTATTCGAACAGCGGCGGCTCGACGACCCAGAGGAAATTCCAC
>Ga0105048_10008789_pt1 | contig 16150 bp, 15 predicted proteins | sample MAT05_FD_78382 | JGI IMG/M metagenome (GOLD analysis project Ga0105048, IMG submission 78382) | Freshwater microbial communities from Lake Fryxell liftoff mats and glacier meltwater in Antarctica - MAT-05 | ecosystem: Environmental > Aquatic > Freshwater > Ice > Liftoff microbial mat | place...
GGGAACGACAGCAGCTCTCATGCGGCCGTGGTGACACAGCGTGGCTGTCGTAACAAGCAACAGGACTCTGCCGCTTTCCCAAGCGAGCCAGCTCGCACGAGGCCCGGCGTGCCAGCTTTCAGAGGTGAGTCACCTCATGCGACCGCCACGATCTCTTGGGTCACCCTCTGAAACCCCGGGCGGGGGTGCTGCTCGGTACCACCGGGCGAGGGTGCGGGTCGGAACCAGGCAGATCACCGGGAAAATTTGAGATGTGACCAAGGATGAGGTTTCAACCCCGGGCTTGGCCGGCTTGTGTCTTCATGACGTAACCCCCCTCGTGGGATCACCGTCGCGCGCCCCGTACGGGGCGGCCGGTCCCGCGCTCGCTCAGAGCATCGCGTGTGCCGCGGAGACGACGGGAACATTCTGCTCGGTCGCCGGTGGAGGCCGCTCTCCCGATCGATCGTAAGCTCCTCGCAATGACCACGCCCGACAACGCCACCGCCCACGCCGCCGCCGACTACGCGCACGAAGTCAGGAAGACGATCCCCTTCCACGCGCAGATGATCGATCTCGCGATCGAGGTCGGCTTCGCCGCCGTCCCCTCCGCGACCCGCTGGCTCGACACCGGCTGCGGCCCCGGATCGCTCGTCGCCGAAGCGCGCCGCTTCGCGCCCGACGTCGCCTTCTTCCTCGCCGATCCTTCCCCCGCGATGCTCGATCTCGCGCGCGAAAAGAACCCCGAAATCCCCTCGGAGAACTTCCTCGCGTTCCCCTCCGACGCGCTCCCCGACGCCGCGCCGTTCGACGTGATCACCGCCGTGCAGTCGCACCACTACTACGCCGACGCCGGCGGTCGCGAGCGCGCGCTGCGCCGCTGCCGCGAGCTCCTGAAGCCCGGCGGCGCGCTGATCATCTTCGAGAACGTGCGCGCCGAGACGCCGCTCGGGCACGCGCTGCAACGTCGTCGCTGGGCTGCGTTCCAGCACTCGCAGGGACGCGATGTGGAGACCGTCGAGGCGCACCTCGCGCGCGAGGATGTAAAATTTTTTCCGATCCGTGCGAGTGAGCACCACGCGCTGTTAAAGAAAATTGGATTCGCGATCGTGGAGACGATCTGGCGCGCGCATTCGCAGGTTGGTTTCCTCGCGATCGCCTCGAATTAAAGCCGATTCGATTACCGTGAGCCCATGCCCCAGCCTGCCCAACAACCTCGAGGTCTTCGTCAAGCTCAAGCCCCTCGAGGGCTGGCGCCCGCAGATGAAGACCCTCAACGATCTCGTCACCGAGATGGCGAGGAACCTCCAGGAGCTCCCCGGGCTCGAGCACAACTTCTCCCAGCCGATCAAGGACAACGTCGCCGAGAACATCTCCGGTCAGTTCGGCCAGATCGCCGTGAAGATCTACGGTGAAGATCTCGATAAGCTCTCGGTGGCTGCGGACAAAGCCAAGGACGTCATCTCCGCTGTCCCCGGCGCCGCCGACGTCGGGATCGTCAAGAGCGGAGAGTCCCCGCAGCTCTCGGTGACGATCGATCGCGACGCGCTCGCGCACTACAACCTCGATCTCGCCGACGTGCAGGACTACGCCGAGACGGCGATGGGCGGCCACGTCGCCAGCGAGCTCTGGGAGGGCGAGCGCCGCTTCGACGTGACCGTGCGTTACCCACCGTCAACACGGGAGGACGTCGGGGCGATCCGGCAGATGCTCCTCCCGCTCGACGACGGCTCGCTCCTCCCGCTCTCCGCCGTGGCCGAGGTGAAGATGGGGACGGGGAGGGCGGCGATCACCCGCGAGAACGGGCGCCGCTACGTGGGGATTCGCATGAACGTGCGCAACCGCGATCTCGGCTCCTTCGTGAAGGAAGCGCAGGAGAAGGTCGGCCCCGCCCTCTCGCTCCCGCAGGGCTACGAGATGGTCTGGGGAGGCGAGTTCGAGAACCAGGAGCGGGCGATGAAGCGCTTGACCCTGGTCATCCCGCTGGCCCTGCTCATCACCTTCTTCCTGCTCTTCTCGGCCTTCGGGAAGGTGTTCGACGCGGTGGTGATCCTCGTCAACGTGCCCTTCGCGCTGATCGGCGGCGTCCTCGGCCTCGCCGCGGTGAAGATGACGCTCTCGGTCTCCGCGGCGGTCGGCTTCATCGCCTTGCTCGGGCAGGCGGTGCTCAACGGCGTCCTCGTCGTCGCCGCGATCCGCGGGCGCATCGACGCGGGCGAGCCGCTCTACGACGCGGTGGTGGGCGGGACATGGGACCGCCTGCGCGCGGTGCTGATGACAGCCCTCCTCGCCTCGCTCGGCCTGCTCCCCGCGGCGATGTCCCCCGCTATCGGGAGCGAGACCCAGCGGCCGATTGCCGTGGTCGTGGTCGGTGGCACCATCAGCGCGGCGGTGCTGGCCTTGATCGTTTTACCCGTGACGTATTACTGGGCTTGTGTGCTGCGTGAGTGGCTCGCACGTCGTCGGGAGCTGATCGAAGCTCCGCAGTAGCCAACCTCTTCCCCGTCTCCCGTCTCCCGTCTTCCGTTCTTCCGTCTTCCGTCCTTCCGTCCTTCCGTCTTCCGTCCTTCCGTCTTCCGTCTTCCGTCTGTCGTCCTCCGTGCGCGTCCTCGTGCGCGTGCGCGCTCCGGATCCGGATTCAGAGCGCGCACGCGCACGCGCACGACAGACGCGCACGAAGACGGGAGACGGGGGACGGGGGACGGGAGACGAAGGACGGAGGACGGAGGACGTTTATCACGCTGCCTGGTCGGCGCTCCAGGCGGGACGGTTTCCGTTTGTGGCGATCGTGGGCGCTGTGCGGGAGACCTGAGGCAGATTGCCCCGGCCTGTAGGGGACCGCGGAGGGCGAGACGGGCTGCGGCGTGGGTTTCACGGGTTGGCCCGAAGTCTGCAATCTCCTTCAGCAACCGCAACGGACCGACCGTCCACCTGAAGGAGATAGAGGATCATGGCGAGCATGCTCAACGAAACGATGGCGACCGCGAAGCACATCATGGGCTCGGCCCGCGAGGGCTCGCTGCACGCAGTGGACGCCGCGAAGAGCGCGGTGGAGTCGGCCAAGGACGGTACCGGCCACGCGGTCACCAGCGCTCGTTCCTCGCTGCTGGACGGGGTTCACGCCGTCTCGGGCATCGTGTCGATGCTGCGCGGCCTCGACACCAACGACGCGCTCGGCTGGGTAGGTCTCGCGCGCCGCCGCACCCCGCTCGTCACCATGGCCATCTTCAGCGCGGGCTTTGCCGTCGGCGCGGGGGCGGGCGTGCTCTTCGCGCCGGCGTCGGGCAAGGATCTCCGCAGCGCTATCCTCAAGGGCTGGAAGAGCCTCATGAAGGACGCCAAGGGCGCAGCCGAGCGCGTGGAGACCGAGGCGGTGAAGATCGAGCACAAGGCCGAAGACCTCGCCGGGAAGGCCAAGGACGCGGTCGTGAAGGCCGAGCACGAGGTCGAGAACAAAGTGATTGCCGGCGCCGAAGCCCTCAAGGACGGCGTGAAGACCAAGGCGGCGGCCGCGGCCTCCGCGATCAAGGAGACAGCGCACGACGCCAAGTCGATGGTGGCCGCCGCGACCGATCCCGATCCGGCGCACGAGACCGCCTCCACCAACGATGCCAACAAGCCTGCTCGCACGTCGACCGGCACCGGCACTGGATACCGCGCGAGCTGAAGCGATCGGGCAGGGTCGGCACCCCGCAGTAATCAGGCTCCAGGGGACACGGAGAGAAAGGTCGCAGCGACGCGGCCCTTCTCTCCATTGTGCCCGCGTGGAGCCCCAATCGAAGAAGAGGACGAGATGGCGATGACCTGGCAACCGAGCTGGTGGAACGATACCCATGGCAATGCGTGGGAGCGCGTCAAGGAGGCGCTGAAGCGCGACTGGGAGCAGACCAAGCTCGATCTCCAGCTACCCCACGGGCACGAGCTCAATCAAGGGGCGATGGATACGATCAAGCAAGCCCTCGGGAGCGAGCCGCTCCCTGCCCACGACCGGCCCAACCCGCCGAAGGTGATCGGGAGCTGGGATGAGGCCGAGGTGCCGGTCGGCTACGGCTACGGCGCCCGCTACAAGTACGGCACCGAGCACCCGATCTGGAACGAGGGGATCGAGATCCGGCTCCGCTCCGAGTGGGAGTCAGGCCAGCCCGGCGCGCATCGCAAGCCGTGGGACGAAGTGAAGCCCTGGGTCCGCAAAGGCTACGAGTACGACCACAAGGCCTGATCTCAGCGCTCGCCGCTCTCCGCGGGGTCGTGGAGAGGGAGCGTGAAGACGAAGATCGCGCCCACTCCATCGCGGTCTTCGACCCAGATCCGGCCTCCGTGCTGCTCGATGATGCCTTTGCAGCGAGCACGTCAATCGCCGCCCAGTCGGCGAGCCGGGGCACGGCCAGCTCGGCGACCCGGCAGAGCCTCGCTTCGTAGTCCAGCGTCGCCCCGAGGAGCTGCGTGCTGACGTCGCTCAGGAACGCGCGGCGCTCCTCTTCGCGGCCCTTCAGGAGCGCGATGGGGAGGGGAGAGCGGGAGACGCGAGGCGCGTCGTGGGCCGCGGGAGACTGCTCCTCTGAGCCGCGCGAGGGCGAGCTCGATCTGCGCGAGCACCGGCGCGACGAGGGGCCCGTCCGTCGGCGCGATGTCGGTGGGCGCGGCTCGGGCGGCGCGGAGGCGCTCGCGGAGAGATCGCGGCGCGCTCATCGCCGCGAGCTCCCGGAGACGACGACGTAAGGAATCATGGGGCGGTTCCGCTTTGTCGCTGATGGTGGTCTGTCTTCAAGGCAACCAACCGTCAATCGTCGAGAAACGTATCCTTCGGGGGCTTGATCTGCAACGTTTCCAGTTTGCCGCCGAAGTGCCACGAAGAGGCCGGCCGCGCGGCCGGTGGATGCGGTTAACGCGTCTGCCGAGCGGAAGCCGGCCCTACGAGCGCCGAGGAGCCTCCTCGCGTGACGAAGATCCCCCGCGCACTTGAAGAACAGGGCGGCGAGCGCCCCGCGGTCCGCAGTCGGGGGCGGAGGATCCTGCGTGGGCTCGCGCGGGCGCTGGCCGCGCTCGCGCTGCTGATCCTCGCGGCGCTCGCGGTGGTCCTGCACGATCTCGACGCCCGAGTGCACGAGGCGCTGGTCGCGCAGGCGGGCGAGCTTTCGCGCGTGATCGGGCGGACCATCGCCCTCGGCGCGGTCCACATCAATGTGGGCTTCACCGCGGAGATCGTGGTGCGCGATGTCGTCATCGCGGGCGCCGAGGGCGCGACGGGGGCGCTGGCGGAGCCCCTCGTCCGGCTGCCCGCGATCCGCCTCGGCGTCCGTCTCGCGCCCCTCGTTCGCTCGTGGGGGAAATCGATCGTCGTCACGCGCGTCGAGCTCGAAGGGCCGGAGATTACCCTGGTTCGAACGGCAGAAGGGCTCTCGATCGACGACGTACGCGCGCGCCTCGCGGCCTCGCCGCCGCGACCGCGGCCGTCGTCACGGATCGCGCTCGAGAGCCTGGCGATCCGCCGCGCGACGCTCCACCTGCGCGCTCTCGACGGCGCGCCCGGCGACGAGCTCGACATCGACTCGATCAGGATCGACGGCGCGGACGTTCGCGCGGATGCCCCGTCGCGCCTCCACGTTACGGCGGCGAGCGCGCCCGGCGGCAGGCTCGAGGCCACGATCGATCTCGCGCCGCTCGCGGGCGCCGCGGCGGGCTCGCGGGACGCGCTCAAGAGCGTCGCGCTCCGCACGGCGGGGGTGCGCCTCGGCCTCGATCTGGAGGGACACGTCGCCAAGAATTTCGACCTCACCCGCGGAGCGCTTCGCCTCGGGGCGCTCAGCCTGGCCGCGCGCGGGAAGGTGTGGAGCGCGGATCACCTCGATCTCGCCTTCGACTGGCGCGAGGCCCCGCTCGGATCGCTCCTCGCGCTCTTCCCCGACACCAAAGCGCGGCTCGCGGGCACGACGATCGAAGGCCAGCTCGCCGGCTCGGGCACGCTCCGTCGCGACGACGGTACGACCGAGCTCGCGACGGATCTGCGCCTCCGCAGCGCGCTGCTCCGCCGCGGCGCCCTCGCGCTCCTCGGCGCGCCGCACGTCGCCGTCGCGTTGTTGACGGCTGGAGACAAAGTCTCCGCTCGCGTCGACGCCGATCTCGGCGCCGCGACGCTGGCGGTGGCGCCGGTCTTCAACAAGGCGGCGGGGCGGCCGGCGCGCCTCGCGTTCGTGCTCACCCGCGAAGGCTCCCGCGTGCAGCTCGGCGAAGCGCGCCTCGCCCTGCCCGGCGCGACGATCGAGGGGCTCTCGCTCGCGCTCGAGCCTCGGGCCGCTCACCTCGAGATCACCACGGCGACCGTCGCGCTCGGGCCGCTCGCGCTGCTGGAGCTGGGAGAGAGCGTGCTCGCGCTGCGCGGGGCGGTGCGAAATGGCCTCGTCGGCGGCGCCGCCGGGACGCTCCCCTGAGCGCCTGGGCTCAGCTGGCCTTGATCTGGCTCTTTCGCTTGTGATGATGGCGCGCCTCCGCCTCGTCCACGGAGTGCGATTGCCCGAGGTGCCCGTCCGACTTCGCCATGCGCGCCAGGGTCCGGTAAAAGAGGTGGAGCTGCTGCAGCTCGGCTTCGTCGAGGCTCTCGACGTCGATCAGCCGGTTACTCGCCCCCGTGAGCGCGGCGACGATCTCGTTGAGCTTGAGCTGGACGGCCAGCGACTCTTTGTTCTGCGAGCGCTGGATCAGGAACACCATCAAGAAGGTGACGATGGTCGTCCCGGTGTTGATGACGAGCTGCCAGGTGTCCGAGTAATGAAAGATCGGCCCGGTCAGCAGCCAGACGAGGATGACCGTCGCCGCCAGCGCGAACGCCCCCGAGCTCCCCGACCACTCCGTCACCAGGCGGGAGATCCGCTCCATCGCGGCTCCGAGCTTCGAGCGCGGCTTCGGCTTTCGGTGCCCCGCGTGCATCGGTTCGGCGCTCATGAGGCCACCCGCTCGGCGAGGGCCATTGATCGGGCGATGGGATCTCGGTGAACGATGATCATGGCGCCAGGGATAGCGCGATCCGGGGGCGGCGTGGGGGCTTCCGGATGAAAGGCTCCAGATCGAGCTGCACGGGGAGCACGATCATCGGCACGCCGACGTGCTGGAGCCGACGCTGGATCAGGAACGCGGTCTCGTTGTGGAGGATGCGGTTCCAGCCCGTGTCTTCCTCGAAGATCAGCTGTCCTGCGACGACGAGCGCCTTGGGGTAGCGCTTCAAGATGTCTTTCCCGAGCTTCTCGGCCTCGACGGCGACCTCGATTCCAACGCTGTAGGCGCTCGACGAGGGGAGCCCGAGGGCGCGGCCAAAGTCGCGATACTGGCCGAGGTTCTCCTGCGTTCGCTGCTCGAGCGCCTCGACCTCGCGGGCGCCCTTGAATGTGTCGGAGTCGACGACGGCGATGCTGACGAAGACGACGCCCTTGAAATGGCCGGGGAACATCCGGAGCATCGTCAAGAGGGCATGACGGCCGAGGCCCCCATAGCCGCCGACGAAGAGGACGGCGACCGGCTGCAAGGGATCGGGCTCGCCCACGGCGATCGGGGCGCCTGCGTCGCTGTAGAGCGCCATCGCTTCGGGGCCGGCCTCGGGGCCGGGGAGCTCACGATCGAGGCGACGAATGGCGCGAATTACCAGGCCATAGTGGCGCTTGACCAGGAAGCAGAACACCGCGAGCCCGGCGGTGATCAAGAGCGTGAGCCAACCCCCCTCGGCGAACTTCTCCAGCACGGTGATGGTGAGGATCGTGACGCAGAGGATCGTCGCGGTGACGCGCGCGGGGAGGTGGCGCCACCAGGTCGGATCGTCCTTGCGGTGGCGGATCCAGAACACCGTCATCGCGATGTTGGAGAGCGAGAACGTCACGAAGACGTTGATCGAGTACATGACGACGAGGCGAGTCACATCCCCTTTGGTGTAGGCGAGCGCGAGGCCGGCGGCGACGGCCATCAGCACCACACCGTTGCGCATCGTCAGGCGCTCGGAGAGGGCGGAGAAGCGGTGTGGGAGCCAGGAGTCGGTCGCCATGGTGGCCATGACGCGGGGCCCGTCGAGGAAGCCGGCCTGGGCGGCGACGAAGAGGAGGGCGCCTTCGCTGAGCAGCGCGGCGACGACGAAACCAGGGCCGAAGCGGAAGCCGCCAATCGACCAGTTGCCAGCCACGCGCTCGAGCAGGTCCGCACCTGATGCGAGACGGCGCCGATCTCGGTCGCGTGGCTGCCGAGGGTGAAGATCAGCGCGATGGCGTGGGTGACGACGAAGAGGCCGAAGATCGGCGCGATCGCCGTCACGCTCTCCTTGACGCCGCGGAGGTTCATCACCGTCAGGAGCACGAGGCCGCAGAAGGCGAAGGGGAGTTTGTAGTGGGCGAGCGAGGGGAGAAAGCTGAAGATCGCGTCGGCGCCCGAGGAGATCGAGATGGTGATCGTCAGGACGTAGTCGACGAGGAGCGCGGCGCCGGAGATGACGCCGACGCGCGGGCCGAGGATCTTGCTGGCGACGACGTAGCCGCCGCCGCCCGAGGGGAACTGCTCGATGATCCGGCTGTAGCCGTAGCTGATGATGAAGACGGTGAGCGCGGTGGCGGCCGCGAGGAAGACGGCGAGCCCGGTGTGAAACCGGCCTTGCTCGTCGACCAGGGCGCGAAACGCCTCGTCGGGGCCGTAGGAGCTCGACGAGAGGCCGTCGGCGCCGAGGCCGACCCAGGCGAGGAGCGCGACGAGCGAGAGCTTGTGGAAGGCGTGAGGATCTTTGACGTCCTTCGGCGCGCCGAAGACAGCGCGACGAAAGCGTTCCGTGAGCGTGGCCATGCACTCTCCAATCGCATGCGCGACGAAGGATGCAATGGCGCATGGGTCGTGCCACATCGCACGACTGGCACCATGCAACAACGCACGATCGAAGTCGTGCAAGACCGCACGACTCCAGGCAACGCGCGGAGACCCTTGACTTTCGCTGGATTTGCGGCGGCGGAGCGCCTTCGAGCGCAGGCGAGCGCCGACGGATCAGAGCAGGTAGGGGATCAAGGCCCGGCGCCGAGCGGGGTAGTCGGGGAACTTCTCCCGGTACCAGCGATGGTGAGTGATCGCGCGCGGAACCAGGTTTGCAGCCGTCCAGAGCGTGAATGCCAGAGCAGGCAGGGACCAGGCGGCGAGGGCAAAGCCCGTCCACTCGATCATCTCTCCCAGGTAGTTGGGGCTCGACACCCACCGATACAGGCCGCCTGTCGGGATCTTGTAGCCCGTCTCGCCCGGCGCACGAAGGCGCCTCAGGATCTCGTCCGACTGGAGGTTGATGAGGTAGCCGGTCACGAACAGCGCGGCTCCGATCAGGAAGCGAGGATCGGTGAGCCACCCGTCGGGGTACGGGGGTGAGAGGGTGTTGAGCCAGCGGCCGTTGAGGTACCCGTTCATCAGGTTGAAGATCACGGCCATGCCGCAGACGAGGAGGGGCATGCGCCGCGGCGCGCCCGAGCGGCGGAAGGGGAAGATGAAGGCGCGGTGAACATAGTGCGCCTCCCAGAGCAGGAGAAAGGCGATGGCGACGGGGCTCGTTCGCCGTTCGCCCAGGGCGAAGCAGGCGGCGAACGTGAGGGCCGAGGGGGCCTCCATCAGGACCCAGCCGAGGGTGTCGTCGATGGTCGGGCCCCAGCCGCGCCTACGATGGCGGCCGTAGGGCGCGGCGATGAAGAACAGCGCCGGGAAGACGATGGCGCCGAGCCCGAAAAAGACGCCGAGGAGGCCGTGAAAGAAGGTGATTTCGCTCATGCTTTCGTTCCCCGGCGGCGGCGACTAGGAGTAGAAGAGAGACACCGTGGAGCGCTCCGCTACCGCGCAGACCCGGATACCGCAAGTTCATCATGGCAGAGCAAAACCCACCCGAGCCCGGCGCGCCTCCGGCAGCGCGAAGGCCGTTCTACGCGCTGCTCGCCGAGACCTCGCCGCTCGATCTCCAGCTCATCGGCCGCACGCTGCTCCACGCGGCGATCATCGGCGCAGTCGCCGGGACGATGGCCGTGCTCTTCGTCGGGGCGCTCGAGCTGCTGGAAGAGCTCGTGCTCGGCGGGCTCGCGGGCTACACGCCGCTCCGCGCCGACGGCGATAAGGCCTTCAGCCACCTCTTTGAAAGCCCCGTCGTGCGGATGTGGCTTCTCCCGATCCTCCCGGCAATAGGGGCGCTCCTGGGCGGCATCCTCACCGCCAAGATCGCGCCCGAGGCGGCCGGCGGCGGCGGGAACGCCATGATCTCCGCCTTCCACAACCAGGGCGGGATGATGCGCAAGCGCGTCGCCTGGGTGAAGGCGCTGGCGTCGATCCTCACGCTCGGGACCGGCGGCTCGGGCGGGCGCGAAGGTCCGACGATGCAGATCGGCGGGGCGCTCGGCGCCCTCGTGGCCCGCGGCCTCAAGGTCAGCCGCCGCGAGGCGCGGATCCTGATGCTCACCGGCGTCGCTGCGGGCATGTCGGCGGTGTTCCGCACCCCGCTCGGCGCGGCGCTCCTCGCGACGGAGGTGCTCTATCGCGACGACTTCGAGTCGGACGCGCTCATCCCCGCGCTCCTCGCCAGCGTCGTGTCGTATTCGATCTTCATCTCGGTCTATGGCGAGTCGACCCTCTTTGGCCACTCCGCGCATTTCCCCTTCGTCCCGGCGCACCTCCCGCTCTACGCGCTGTTCTCCATCCTGCTCTCGCTCCTCGCGGTGGTCTTCCTCAACACGCTCGCCGGCGTGAAGAAGCTCTCGCTGCGCCTCCCCGGCCCGGCGTGGCTGCGGCCCGGCGTGGGCGGCCTCGCGCTCGGCGTCTTCTGCACTGCCGTGCTCTGGTATGTCGATCACAAGCTCAACACCCCTGGCCAGGGCATTGGCCTGCTCGGAAGCGGCTATGGCGCCGTGCAGGTCGCCATCACCGGCGCTCCGTGGCTCCCCTCGGGGTGGACGGGCGTAGAGCTCTTGCTCCTCCTCTGCGGGGCCAAGCTCGTCGCCGCCTCGCTCACCCTCGGCAGCGGCGGCAGCGCTGGAGACTTCGCCCCTTCGCTGGTGCTCGGCGGCCTCTTCGGCGGCGCCTTCGGCCGCGCCGCCCAGCTCCTGCTCCACGATCCTCGCATCGATCCCGGCGCCTTCGCGCTGGTGGGAATGGGCACCTTCTACGGCGGTATCGCCCACGCGCCGATAAGCTCGCTGGTGATGGTGTGTGAGCTGTGCGGCAGCTACGATCTCCTCGTCCCGATGATGCTCGCCGAGGGGATCGCCTTCGTGGCGCTCCGCAATCGATCCCTCTACAACGCGCAGGTCCCCACCAAGCGTGAGTCGCCTGCGCACCGCGTGCCCATGGCCGACATCCTCAAAACCATGCTGGTGAGCGAAGCGCTGGTGGAGGGCCGCAACTTCGCGAGCTTCGCCCCCGCCACCAGCGCCTCGGAGATGCTGCACCAGGTGGCCGACACGAGCTGGCAAGACGTCTTTCCAGTGCTCGATCCCGCAGGAAAAATGCTCGGGATCATCACCTCCGAGTCATTGCGAGTCATCGCCTCCGAGCGCGAGCTGGAAGGTATGACCGTCGCCGCCGACATCCTCCAGCCGCCGCTCTCCCTCTCTCCCGACGACCACCTGCGCACCGCGGTCGAGGCGATGCAAGCCAACACGCTCCGCGAAGTCCCCGTCATCGACGCGACGGGCCGGATCATCGGCCTCCTCGACGAGGCCGACATCAGCCGAGCTTACCTGCTCGCCACAGCCAAGCTCCAGGGCCCCGCGGACGCCACGCCTTATTCAACGCGATAAAGCGGCTTGCCGCCGGCCGCGCCGTCGCCCGAAGGCGAGCAGGAGCAGGCCCGAGGCGGCCGCGGCGAGATCGTTGGGCGCCTCGTCACCGAGGCTGCAATTGCAGCCCGGCTCGGCGGGCAAGGGCTTCTTGCCTTGGTCGCTCCCGCCGGTGCCGCTCGCGCTGGTGGTCATGCCGCCTGCGCCCGTCGCGGTGTTGCCTCCGGAGCCCACGAATGAGGTGCCGCCGGTGCCGCCCGCGCCCACTCCGGTGCTGGCGCTGGTGCCCATCGAAGGATCCCCGCACTGGCCGTCTTTGCAGGCCGCGCCGTTGGGGCACACCACGCCCTGGCAGGCGTCGACGCAGGCTCCGGCGGCGCAGACCGTGCCCGTGGGACAGGTCTTGTTCTCGCAGCCGGCGTCGACGCAGTGGCCGTTGCCGGTATTGCAGACGTGACCGGCGTCGCAGCCTTTGCAGGAGCAAGCGAGCACGCAGACGCCGGCGTCGCACACCCGGTCTCCAGTGCAGGTGACGCCGACGCAGGGGTCCCCGCACTTGCCGACTCCGACGTTGCACACCTGCGCTTGCGGGCACGTCACCTTGTCACAGGGGCCGGCGCAGACGCCCTCGTGACACACCTTGTCCGCGGGGCAGCTCACCGTCTCGCACGATGTCTCGACGCAATAGCCGGCCTTGCAGACGAACCCGGCGTTGCAGGGGAACTCGCCGGAGCCGCAGGATTTGACGCAGCTCCCGCGATCACAGACCTCGTTCGACGCGCAGAGGTTGCCTTCGTCGGTCGCCCCGTTGCAGTCGTTGTCGATGCCGTCGCACTTCTCCGGGCTCGGCTTGGTCTGCGATTGACACGTCACCTGCATCCCCGCGGAGCAGTCGGTCAGGCCCGCCTTGCAAGCGCCCATCTGGGTAGTCTCGCAGGGCTTCCCCGCGCCCTGGCAGTCGATCCCGGTGATGAAGTAGACGAAGTCGTTGAAGTCCCCGTCGTTGGTGTACATCTGCCCGGGGAAGCCCTGGAAGTTGGTCGGGCTCATCGGCAGGTCTTCGAAGCTGAGGTAGTACGCGTTGGGCGTCGCCGTCGACTTGTAGATCAGCGTCGTGATCCAGGCGGCGTTGGGCGTGCAGTTCGTGCAGGTGACGTTGAGCTGCTGCTGCGAGTAGTGCGTCTGGCTGCAGACCTCGCTCGGGTTGCCCTTGGAGGCGAAGCCGATCAGGCCGCCCTTGTAGTTGGGATCGGACTGGATCGCCGCGGCGGTGAAGGTCTGCCCCGTCTCCCCGGCCTGCGGGTGGAAGGTCTGGTTGAAGATCGGATCGGTCTTCGGGACCAGGGTGTAGATCTCGGAGTCGAGCGGGGGAAAGTTGCCCGGAGTGACGTTGTACCAGCCGAAATCGACCTTGCACCCGCCGCCCCGGAGCACGAGCGTGCCGGTGAAGCCGCAGAGCGGCGAGAACACGGCCGGCGAGGTCGAGGCGTCGAGCTGCCAGTCGATCTGCTCGTTGCGGCTCGCGAACAGGCTCTGGAGGGTGAGCGACCCGGCCGAGGTCTGGTAGGGAGCGTCGGCCGAGATCGGCTGAGGGATCGACAGCCCGTTGGGCTCGGCCACCCCGGCGTTCGCCGTCGCCGACCAGGTCGTGAGCCCCGAGACCAGCATCGCCGCAGCGACGCGAGAGCAAACATTCGCTGTCGTCATCCCGCGAGCCTACGGGGGATCCGGCGCCGCTGTCGAGGGCTGATTCCTGTCGCGTAGCGTCATCAGAAGATGACGCGAAATGGATCGGGGCCCGGGGAGGGGCCCGGGGAGGGGACCCATGCGCTCATCGGGGAGTACGCGGATCGTAGGGTACGCGCATCGGTCCTAAAGGTGGGCCATTCTTCAGCCTTCGAGCCGCCATTCTCATCCCTCGGACATCGTCAGCTCGTCCACCCAGCCTTCGCGCTCGCTCTCCGAGATCCACCCCCGATTGCGAAGCTGCCTCGTGAGCGTTGTCACGCCGACGCCAAGCTCGTGCATGGCGCGATGGAGACCGTGGCGAGTCCATCGTTCGGTCCTCCGATCGAGGACTGCTTCGAGCGCGGCGTCAGGCATGAGCAGCATCGCGGCGAAGGCGTTTGCCCTTCGTTCCATCAAATAAGGCGCCCATCGGTTCGAGACGACGCCCACGACTCCGTCGGTCTCTCCGTCGTGCAGCAGGTGACAGAGCTCGTGCGCGAGAGTCATCCGCCGCCCCCACCGCGAACTCGCAATTTTGCCGCTCAGGTTCACGGCGAGGGTAGGCGCTGTCCCTGGGCGCATGACCGCGACGCCGTCTACCCCCCTGTCGCTCAGGTTGAGATCGACGATTCGTACCCCCAGCCTGGGCAGGATCACGCTCTCCAGATCATTTTCCCCGACCAGCGCGACATCCTCTGGAAATCCATAGGATTCTCGAAAATCTATCGCGAGATCATACCCTTCTTGCGTTGTCTCCTGTGGAGATGGTGAGATGGCGATCGAACTCCGAAGTACCTCCAGATCGGTGATGGCTGGCTCGTCGTTGCGGCACAGATCGAGCAGCAGCTCCAGATCGCTGTCAGAGAGCTTGGGCGACGCGGAGCGGTACAGGAGCACAGGCAGGGATAGCGTCGCGTAGTATCCGCCGGCCGGCTCCTTCGACATCCCGAGCAAGCTGCGGATGGTCGCCCCGAGATCCACGTCGTCGAGCCCAGCCATCGACCTGATGCGACGGGCCGCGCGCTCGATGCTCACGCCGGCAGCAATCCGCATCCTCGCCTCTTGCCGCGAAGGGGCCTTGAGCGCATCGAGCCGCCCGAGCAGCGCTTCCACGGCGGCTCGCGCCGGATCAGCTCCCAGCTTCTCGGCGACGGCGGTGAGGACCCCACGACACCACGAGGTGAGCACGGGAACGACCTCGGAGATGGGCGCGAACAAGGCGCCCCGCGGCTCTATCAGCGAGATCCCCGAAGGCACGCTGCGCCACTCTCGATCGTCCCAGGAGATCTCGATACGCTCTCCCGAGCGGCGGAAGTGGACGTCAGGGATACGGTAATCTGGCAACGCAGCGCCCAGACCGTGGTGCCCCCACCAGGCGCGGCGCGCTTCCAGCAGAGCGTCGAGCTCTTCGTCGCTCGACGGGAGCTCCTTCAAGCTCGCGAGGTACCACTCTGCCGAGGACGCCGCCGGTAGAGCATACGGAAAGCGCTCTTCATGCAGCAGATAATCCCAGCTCCCGAGCAGCCACTCGACGATCGGCAGCAAGGGACATTCTGCCTCCGTCAAGTAAGCGCCGGTTCTGGATAGACCGGCTGTGAGGTTGCGGCCGTCAGCCCAGATCCGGAGCTTGGCCCAGGAGGCTCGCTTTGCGGGTTCGCCGTCCTGGTCAGGGTCTTCCGTCAGGGAAAAGCTCAGCGCGAAACGGTGCTCTGATCCATAGGTCTGGAGTATCATCGGTCGAACTCCCGTCCCCAGCTTTTGCGGAGCGCTTTTCTGAAGGTCACGTTGTCCAGGCGCCCTGCTTCGATGAGCTTGTTCTTCGCTTCCGCCGGCAGCCTCGACCATGGGATCGGGAAACCGTGCCATTTGTCCGGAGCGTGGGTATGTGCAAGCAGCGCGTACTCGCCCGACACGTTGTAAACGTCGTCGTCGATCGCCACGCCGGTGCGCAGGAGCGTCTGCGGATCCTCCTCGAGATCCTCCGGGCAAAGCGAGCCCCACCCTTCAGGACGCTTGTGCTTCCTGTAGCCGTCGGTGTCGTACGTCACGGGATCTTTTGCCATGGTGTCGCGCTGGAGGAGGTAGGGACCTACCACGAATTGCTCGCCCGTGGGCGGCGACCTCCGCCGCGTCGCGAACGGGCGGCGCCTCTGGCATCCCAACCCCGAGCGAGGGCGCTCCCTCCTGAGTCGCTCCGCTCGGCGCATCCCGGAACGCCGACGCCCGCTGTGGACGCGCGGGCCCCCGCCCCCGCCCCGATCCATTTCCCTGGACAGCAATCCAGACCCCAAGATAGCCTCCCTCTCCCGAACTGGGACCCAGGAGGGACCACGCATGCCTGAAACGATTCGCAAGACAGCGGCCCGCGAAGACATTCTTGAAGACGTCAAGACAACATGCCTCAACGCCGCTGCCAGGGGAGGTATCCCGGCCTCGCTGGCGGAACAGCGCCTCTCGCCCGTCCTCACGATCATCGCCAGCATCAGCGCCCAGCTCGACGCGGCCAGGGCCTTTGCGGCGCCGCTCCTCGCCGCCCTCGCCGTGGCGGACACCCGCGCTGACACGTGTTGCCGATCAGCCCGGAGCGCGGCGAATTGACGAGCCACTGCGATCACGAGAGACCGCGCCGGCTGGCGACGAGCCGTTGTGATCACGAGAGACCGCATCGGCTGGCGACGAGCCGCAGA
>Ga0105048_10008790_pt1 | contig 16148 bp, 17 predicted proteins | sample MAT05_FD_78382 | JGI IMG/M metagenome (GOLD analysis project Ga0105048, IMG submission 78382) | Freshwater microbial communities from Lake Fryxell liftoff mats and glacier meltwater in Antarctica - MAT-05 | ecosystem: Environmental > Aquatic > Freshwater > Ice > Liftoff microbial mat | place...
ATGAAATTCGTGGAAGCCACCTGCCGTCGCGGGGCCTGCGGTGTCCGACCTGTCTCCTACCACGACTCTCTGGCGATGTCCTGGCAGCTGTGGGGGCGAAGGGGAGTCCGTCACGGCCTGGACGCGGTACTTGGGCGGTTGCGACTGGGTGCGTCCGGCTTGCGAAGGCACGATGCCCGGGGAGACGTGGCGCTCTTGGGGCGTGCCATTCAGGCGATGCGCCACGAGCTGATGAGGCGAGGTGAGGAACCGATCCTGCCGCAGCATGGCGGGATGCTTCCCGCCATGGAGTAGACGGAATCTTGATCGGTGGTTCTCTTTCTCAAGCGGCCTTCCTTGGGCAGATGGAGGAACTCGCGGAGCTGGGCTAAATCCGGGCTTTCCAACGACGCTGGGCCATGGTTCCTTCGGCGAACCTCCCTGAGATCTGGTGTCAGCAGCGGGTGCATGCCTGTCGCGAACCTTGCCGTGCTGGTACCCTTACCTGGGAGGCTGATTATGTCTGTGCTCAAGACCCAACCGGAGTCGGTGCAAGTGGATGGACACAGCCTGCGTTGCCTGATGTGCGCGCATGAATCCTTCCATCGGCGCAAGACCCACTTTGGTACCGCTCTCCTCAGCGGGTTGAACCCCATCTGGTCAGAGTCCCAAGGGACCTGCCTGATCTGTGATCACTGTGGTTTCATCCACTGGTTCCTCCAACCGAAGGCGGGATGACATCCCTACCAGAACCAGTCACTTTGGATTCATGCGACGCGCACCAGAACCGAAGAGGAGGGGATCTGCCGGGACTTGCTGGATTTGGTTGCGGTTGATGGGGGGGTTGGTGGGCGGGTGGGCGATCACGGCGTTGGGTGCAGAGTCGGCCCCACCGCCGCGGGTGCTCAATGATGCCGAAGGCTGGCAGCGCTTCGCTGATCAGTTGGGAGATCAGTATTCGCAGGGAAGGACTCCTCCCCTCCTGGAGGTGCGGGCGCAGCTCAATCTCCGAAAAAGGGCAGTGGTCGATCTGGCGCGGGCGTCGCGACGATTGGTTTCCCCGTCCGACGTCTACGAGAATTGCTCGGCATCGGTGGTGGCTCTGGGGGCAATCTACAAGTGCACTCGATGTCCGCACTGGCATGCTGGGGGGACGGGGACCGGTTGGGTTATCGGGCGGGAGGGCGAGATTGTCTCAAACTTCCACGTTTTTGCCGAAGGGCGAAACACCAATGTCGTTGCGATGGGTGCATTGACCCGCGATGGGCGGTGTTTCCCCATCCGCGAGATCCTGGCGGCCGACCGGGAGCGGGACATCGCGATTGTGCGGATCGATGCCCGGGATCTTCCCCGTTTACCGGTGGAGATCCGCGAGAGGGTGGGGAAGCCGGTTTCCATCATCGCTCACCCAAGCGGCGACCTGTTCACTTTCACTCAGGGCCATGTCTCGAGGTACATGAAGCGGGCGACGGAGTCGGGGGGAAGCCCCCTAGATTGGATGTGCGTGACAGCGGACTTTGCCATTGGTTCGAGTGGTGGCCCGGTCCTTAATGAGCGCGGGTCTGTGGTGGCCATGGTGGCCCGCACGCAAACCATCAATGCCGATCCCCATAGTGAATCGCCAACGACACAGATGGTCGTCAAACTGACCGTCCCCTCCGAGTCAATCCTGACTCTCGTCGTTCCGACCACCCGTGGAGGCCGGTCTGGGCGTTGATCTGCGCGAAATGCTGACTGTCTCATTATGCTGACTTGGTGGATTCAAAGTCGATCGGAGGCGCGGATTCTCGGGCTGGGTGGGGCAATCCTCCTGCTCGATCAGTTGACCAAACTCTTGGTCGTGTCGTCACTCCGACTTGGCGATCACTGGTCGGTACTGCCAGGATTCTTCCACTTGGTTCATTGGGGCAATACGGGTTCGGCCTGGAGCCTATTTCATGGGAACAACAGGGCGTTGGCCGCCTTGGCGCTCCTCGCAGTGTGCGCCCTCTGGTACTGGCGATCGCACTTCGAGGCCCATCGACCGCTGGGACAGATAGCCCTGGGGTTGCTCTTCGGGGGGACGATTGGAAACCTGATCGATCGTTTGGTGCCTTCCCGGCAGCACGTGGTTGACTTCCTCTATTTCCATCTCCGGCAACGGGGTGGAGGGGAGGTTGGGTTTCCCGCATTCAACGTTGCTGATGTGGCCATTTGTGTGGGGGTTGGCCTCATGCTGCTCCTTGGATTGATCGCCAAGTCCGAGCTCCCTGCCGACCCCAATGGACGGCCAGATGGGGCTGAATGAACCCTCTTCCAGTGGTCATCGCCGGGGCAACCGCCTCAGGCAAATCGGACGTGGCGATGGCCCTGGCTGAATTGCTCGGAGGAGAAGTGATCTCGGTCGACTCGATGCAAGTCTATCGTGGACTGGATATCGGGACTGCCAAGCCCACTCGGGAAATGCGGGGTCGCATTCCCCATCACCTCTTGGATGTGGTCGAGCTCACGGATGGATTCGATGTCGCTCACTTCGTTCGTCTTGCCCAGCAGGCGGTGGCTGAAATTCAGGGGCGGGGTCGAGTTCCGATCCTGTGTGGCGGAACCGGGATGTATTTCAATGCCTGGCTGAATGGGCTTGGAACGGCACCGGCACCGGATCCGAGGCTTCGAATCGAACTGGAGGCCCTGCCAACGGCGGCCTTGCTCGAGGAGTTGGCCCGGAAAGACTGGCAGACGTTCGATGAGATTGATGTGGCGAATCGCCGCCGGGTGGTGCGAGCGGTGGAGGTGATCCGCCTTACAGGCCGGCCTTTTTCCTCTCAGCGGGCTTTGTGGCCCGATCGTGCGCCCGGGTTGGCGGGGCGCAGCTTCGGTCTGGAGCGCGTTCGCGAAGATTTGGTGTTTCGAATCGAGCACCGCGTGGACCGTATGTTTGCGGAGGGATTGGTCGGCGAGACACAACGTCTGTCGGGACTCGGTCTGTCGGCGAACCGGACGGCTCTTCAGGCAATCGGTTACCGGCAGGTTGTCGAGCACCTCCGGGGCGAGTGTGGATTGCGCGATACCATCGAAAAGGTAAAGGCCAAGACGCGACAATTTGCCAAGCGTCAAGGAACTTGGTTCCGAGGTCAGATGGATCTCGAGTGGATCCGAATGGAGGCGGGGGAGACGCCACTAGCGGTAGCTCGGAAGCTGATTGAGGGCGGCTTAGGATAAAAAAGACCGGTGGCGTTGTCGAACGGCCACCGGTACCAGGAGGAAACTGAGGCGAAAACCTCAATGAGTATAGATTTTAGGCCGAAGCGGGGATAAGTCAAAGCGGAAGCTGGGGAAAGCAGCTTCGATAATGTTAACGTAACTCCCCTATCCGCGTGGCAGGTAGACCCGGGCCAATCCGAAGAGAATCAATACCAGCAGGATGAACAATCCGATGAAGCGGTTTCGGGCAACCCGCTTCTCGTATCGCAAGGGGCGCAGGCCGTGTACTGAACCCGCCGCGAGGTACTGGACCATGCGGGGGTTGTGGGTGCTCGGACCACGGAAGTGGTGTCGCAGTCGATGCCAGATGGAGGATGGGTCGAATTTTCGGATGCCCTGCGGATTGATTCGGGCATCGGCTTGCTGGTCGGGGGTGATTCCCGATGGGGGAGGAGGGGCGACGGAGGGGGGGCGAGTGGAAGGGGGTGATGGGCGAGACGACCCCGGATTTGGAACCGGAATGCGAGGATGCTTTGTCGTGAAGAGGGGCGGCTTTTCGGCAAGCTTCCGGATCTCCCGTTCCAGCCTGCGGATTTGATCCGCAAGTGCGCGGGAACGGGCTTCAAGTGGGTCGCCGGCAACTTTTTTGTTTGGCCATCCCATGTGAGAGACGTACTCAGCGTCGAAGGAGGGCAAAGGCGAGCACGATGACCGCCGTGCCGCCGAGGACCAGCAGCGGCCACGTGAGCGCCAACCCAAGGCGAAGCAGCACCTTCAAGGGGAGATCGGCGAGAGGTTGGGTGGAGGATCCGCTGGTCGGGTCTTGATGACCCGGATGGGCGCCGTCCACGACCGGCCATTTGAGCCGTGCCGAATTGAGTTCCATGCGGGCATTGTCGATTACGGCTAGGCCCCGAGTGAGTTCCTGCCCCCAAGAGTTGTCGGTCCATTTTTCCTCCTGGAGAGATTCAATTTGTCCGAAGGCGGTCCGGAGTCCATCCAGGGATCGAGTCATCTGCTCGGCGTCCCGACGGGCCTCAAACTCGGCCTTCTCGAGGAATCCGATGCCCCGGGTCAGTTGGTCGCGAAGATCGGTGCGGCCGTTCTGGAAATCTGCGCGGCGACGGCGCATCTCCTCAAGTTCGGAGCGTGCCCGCTCCAACTGTTCCTGTGCCTCGCGCAGTTTCGCCAGTTGGTGTTGGGTGGCGGTAACCTCCGCGTCGAGATCCTCGCGGGTGGGAGCGCGTCCTGTGCCCGTCCCGGATGGTCGATTGGCCATGGACGCCGACGTGGGGTAGGGCGACGGAAAGTCGCGGTCAACAAACTCGGTGTCGTCGTACGGCATAGATGCGCCCCTCGGGAGGTTCAAAAGGTTAGGGTGCGGGCGGGCGCTTGGCGAGAGGGCAGTTGTTCACAGATGCGTCCGTCTCCGGGTCAAAGCTCGGTCTCTGCAGCCCTTCGAAGCCCCAGTCGGAAAGGAATCGCCCCAGCGAGGACGCTGAAGAGGATGAAAACGGTCCAGGCAAAGGCGGCTCGACCGGGTTGTGGATCCACTTCGCGCCATCCCCAGGGCGAGCCCAGAGCGAGCGTCACAACCGAAGCCAGAATGTAGAGCAGGCTGAGCACCAGGCAGAACGTTCCGCCGAATCCCGAGACAATCTTCGACGGATTGGTCTCACGGAAGTTTGGGTAGAGGACGCCGAGACCCACAGCGATGGCGTTCAGCGTGAAAGTCATGATGGTAGTGGCGGCCGCGAAAAAGAGGATTCGAGGCCATTCGAGGTGGAGCAGGTGGCCGGAGAGGGCAGTGAGGGAAAGCGTCAGCAGGAGCGCCGCAATACTGGCGAGCCAGAACTTAATCCAAACGGTTCGCGCGAGACCAAGCGGGGCCAGCCCGACCACCCAGACCCGGCGGCCCTCCAAGGAGAACTGCGGAAACACAAATCGGGTGGTGATGGTGGCGACGTTCAGCGCGCAGGCGCCCAGATTGAGAAATGAAACAAGGCTGACCCAGAATTGCGAGTCGAGCTGCCGGGTGAAGTGACGCAGGTTGATGACGTAGACGGTCAGCAAGCCGAACAGCAGGACTGTCTGTCCCCATTGGGTCGTATCGCGCCAGAACAGGCGGATATCCTTGGCCACGACTGCCCGTGCATCCGGTGCCAAACGCAGTCTGCGGAGGAGGCGGTCGAGCGGATCGCTTGGATGCCACGCAGGGTGATATTTGCCGCGGTCCACCGGTTGAGGGCGTCCGTCGGCGCGAAATGTGGAGCGAAGTTCTGCTGCCAATGCCGAGCGACGCGATTCGAGCCTGCGAAACCAAGCCCACTCGGCGAAGAGACTGTTTCGGCTCTGAACGTTCGAGGCGGCCTCACCGAAGGGGTTGCCCAGGAAGAGGGTCGCCATGCGCGTGAGAAAAAGGCTGTAGCTGGCGAGCACCAAAGCGAAGAAGCCGGCCGCATGCAGCGCGCCCTCGGCCCAATTCTGGACGCCGGCACTGAGCCAGTAGCTCGGCAGAGCGGGAGATTGGGCGAAGCTGGTATTGACAAGAAGACGGTCAATGACGGCCTGAACGCGGGCCTCCAGTTGTTCATTGGCGATGGGCTCCGGTTGGAAGCGCCAGGCAATGAGGGCAATGAAGCTGAGGAGCACGGTCACGACTGCGATCTGGAATGCCTTTCGGTCCAGGTGTCGGGCAAGGACGATCGCCGCAGCGGCTCCGACAACCCCGGGAATTACCAAAAAAACGCCCACCAAAGCCAGGGTGGCCGGGTAGAAATGCCATTCGACGTGGTTCACGTAGCCGTACGCGGCCAGAAGTGGCGCGATCAGGAACAGGAATGCCCAGGACGCCAGCAGGGTGCTCTCGATCAATTTCCAAATGAACACCGTTTCGATCGGCACCGGGAGCGTCAGGAGAAATGCCGTTTCTCGGTTTCGGAATAGGTTGGTGTAGGCAATGACGAGGTTGGACAACAGGAGCAGCAGGAAAAGGAACGCGAACAGCAAGTAGATCAGACGTTCGACGAGAAGGGATCCCAGCCCAGGAAATCGGCCGATGAATCGCAGCCCCAGGTGAAACATGAAGTAGGAAAGCAGGAGATAGCCGGTCAGGAAGATGCCAATGACCCCGACCAAAAGCCGCGACTGGTGTCTTAATGCCAGAAATCGACGCCAGGTAGAGAGTGAGTTTACCCAGAGCAGCAGGCTCAATGGTGTCCTCGACGGCTTCATTGGGCCGATCGCGAGCCTTCCGAGAAGGCGTCCTCGGTAATGGCAAGAAAGGCACACTCCAAAGCTCCGTCCGTTCCTGCGCTCCGGTGGAGGTCGGCCGGGGTTCCCACGGCGACCAAACGCCCGCGATGGATAATTCCGACACGGTCGGCCATCTCGTCGGCGACGCTGGTTTGGTGGGTGCTCAGAAAGACGGTCATCCCCCGTTGAGCGCGCTCTCGCAGGGTGTCTTTGACCACCCGTGCATGGTGGGGGTCAAGGCCGACCATCGGTTCATCAATCACGAAGACCTCGGGGTCGTGCAGTAGGGCTGAGGCAATCGCGACGCGTTGCCGCGTGCCGTGGGAGAGGGCTTCGATCGGCTTGTGGAGCCATTCCTCCAATTGAAATCTCGGCACGAGGTCCGACGCCGCCCTTCCGATGGCCTCGTCCTCCATGAGGAACAGTTGGCCTGTGAAGCGCAGGAACTCCCACGGAGTCAACTTTTCGTAGAGGAACGGGAAATCCGGGACGTACGCCAGCCTTCGTCTGGCTTCCAGGGGCTCGGACTGCACATCGAATCCTGCGATCCGCGCGGATCCACTTGTGGGTCGGATCAATCCCACAAGCATCTTGATGGTGGTCGTTTTGCCGGCGGCGTTCGGCCCCAGAACGCAGAAGAACTCGCCGCGTGGAACCGTTAACCGGATCCCGTCCACCGCGCGCACATCGCCGAAGTGTTTGACCACATCAATGAGTTCGATCATCCGCGGTTGGACAGTGTCTGGCTATGAGCGGTTGCGCCAGTCTCGGCTCATCTGGCAAACGGGTCTTGAGACCCGAAGCGGGGAAACGTTTACTTCCTGGCAGGCCATGATTCTCCCTCAATTGCTTTGGCGATTCGCGAAACACCAGGACGACCCGGTGTTCTATGCCATGCAGGCGACCGACGCCCTTCGATGGCTCCGGTGCAAGGGGGTTCGTTTCGGAGCGGGGGTACGGGTCCTTGATCTCGGATGCGGTCACGGGGTGTTCGGTGGGGAGTTGAGAAAGTTGGGCTGCGAAGTGGTCTTTGCCGATGAATCGAACTATCTGCTTGCAGAACACCGGGATGCCCCGTTTCTCACCGTCAACTTGGACCGCGACTGTTTTGAATCTTTGGGCGAGTACGATTTGGTCATCTGTTCGAATGTGCTGGAGCACCTTGCCCAACCGCGGCGTTTTCTGGCATCGGCGGACCGTTTGCTGAAGCCGGGCGGCAGGTTCTACCTCAGTTGGACCAACTGGTTGTCCCCATGGGGGGGGCATGAGTTCTCTCCGCTCCATTTCCTCGGCCCCCAACTGGGGCCATGCCTCTTCGATGCACTGGGCAAAAAGCGCTTTCATCGGCCCGGTGAAAACCTATTCGTCACCCACATCGGTCGGACGCTCGGTTGGCTGAAATCCGACGGTGTCCTGGAGGTCGAGGCGATGGCACCGCGCTATTACACGGAGTTTTCCTGGTTGTTGAAACTTCCCGGCATCCGGGAGTTCGTGGTTTGGAACTGCGGCCTGCTCCTGCGTTCCCGGCGGCCGGCAGGTTGAACGGTCGGTCGCAGTTCCCGGCTTGGTTTGGCACCCATCCTCCAGCATCCTTCTTGAATGACCGACGCCGTCAACGCCGGTGCCGGGCTCCGCCTGAACATCGGGTGTGGTCTGGACATCCGCCCGGGCTGGATAAACCTCGATATGGTCGATTACGGCGGAAATACCGTCGTCGACCTCATGCGGTATCCTTGGCCCTTCCCCGACTCACAGTTCGACGAGGTTCTGGCGAGCCACATTCTCGAACACCTGCCCAACTTCAATGCCGTGATCACCGAGATCTGGCGTGTCTCAAAGCCGGGGGCATCGGTTGTCGTGCGCGTCCCCTTCTTTCTGAGTACCAAATACTATTCGGAGCCGGATCACCGGACCCCATTTGGGATCCGTTCGTTTGACAACTACGAGGATGTCCGCGGGAAATCACTCCGGTTCTATGAGCGGTGGAAACTCGGACATCGGACGAACTACAACTCCCCGGCTCGATTCCGGGTCGAGGAGCAGCGTTTCCATGTCTCCAACTTTTCCCTGCTCCGCTGGTTGGGTGGGCTGATCAATCTGGAACCGGTCCTCTACGAGCGGTTCTTTGCAACCTGGTTCACCCCGGAGGAGGTCTGGTTTCGTCTCCGGGTCGTCAAGGAGCCTCCGGTCAAGGCATGAAGTAGCGAGTCCAGGGAATCAGGATCAGCGCGGAGGCCGCCACCCATCCCCCGCGGTCGAGCCATCCGAGATGACGTTCCGGCCAGAGGGCGGCCAGCATTCCGACCGGGATTCCGAAGGCAAACCCGAGGGAATGCACCAGAATATCGCTCTGCGGGCTGGTGCCGACGTGGAGGAAAAGAACGGCTGCCGCCATCAAACCCGGGGCGATCCAGCGGGTGGCTCGCCACCCGTGGCGCCATAGACCCACCAGATTTGCCGCCAGCATTCCAATGGCCGCCATCACCACACCAGATGCGCCGAGACCGGTGTAGTCCGTTTGTCGGATCGAAGCCGCGACGGTGTTGGCCAGTGCGCCGGCCGCCAGGGTGCCTGCGGTGGCAATTCCCGCCCCATAGCGGCCCATCGCCAGACCAAGGACCGGCCCGCCCAGAACTGCGTTCATCGCCAGGTGTCCTGCGTCGGCGTGGATCCACGTCGCCGTGAAAGCCCGCCACCACTCTCCGTGCCGGGCGGCATCGCTCTCGTAGACCGCACGACGCAAGTCCGGTCCTCCGGCCGCCTGAAGGAGGGCAATCAGGAAGACCCACAGAATCGCAACCCAATGCAGATTGACGGTCGAACCGGGAACCTGAACCCGCCATTCCCAACCCTGGTTTTCCCTCAAGAACTGCCGCAGGACTTCCCTCGCCCTGGATCGGTCTTTTGCAGCCACTACCAACTGCCACCTTCCATTGTCCACTCGTTGGTCCAAGCTGACTTCAATTTGTTGACTGGCCAGGACGAGGCTCCAGTCCATCGCCTGTCGTTCGGACCGTGCGGGGATGGTGGCCGTGGCCTCGGTGGCTGTCTCCGTCATGGACGGGGATCTTCGGCGATCAGTGCAGGGAGGCAAGTTTCTCTCCCGTCGCGGAGAGCCCGCACAAGATCGGGATCTAGGCCGAGGGACGTTGGAACAGTTGCCGTATGATGTCTTCGATCGGGACTTCCTGAATGTCGATATCCAGCACCGTCAGTTCATCGAGCAACGCCTTGCAGGCGGAGATCACCCGGTCACGCTTCACCTTGAGCTTGAGGGTGCCCAGACTGGACTCCACGACTTCGCCATAGTGCGAGGGATTGAAGGCTTTCGGAACTGCCGCCGCCTGGAATTGGACGGTCACCACCTTGAAGTCGGCGAATCGGTCGAGGATGTCGGTCAATCGTCCGTCAAAGAAAAGACGGCCGTGGTCGATGATGATGACGCGGTCGCACAGTTCCTGGATGTCCGCCATGTAATGGCTGGTCAGGATAATGGTGGTCCGGCGCTTCTGATTGTGCTCGCGGAGGAAATCCCGGACGACCCGCTGGGAGACCACATCGAGACCGATGGTGGGTTCGTCGAGGAAAAGGACCCTTGGCTGGTGAAGCAATGCAGCGATCAGCTCGCATTTCATTCGCTCCCCCAATGACAGTTCGCGGACGGCGGTGGAGAGTTTGTCGCCCACGGAAAGCATCCCGGCCAGTTCGTCGACCGTCTTTCGGAATTGTTCGGGAGCCAATCCGTAGATGCGGGCGTTCAATTCCAAAGAATCCCGGGCGGGCAAGTCCCACCACAATTGGTTCTTCTGGCCGAGTAGCAGGGCAAACTGCCGCCGGTATTCATCCTTCCGCTCCCAGGGGACACAGCCAAGGACCCGGGCTGTCCCGGACGTCGGATGGAGGAGTCCCGATAGCATCTTGAGTGTGGTGGTCTTGCCGGCACCGTTGGGACCGAGAAAACCTACCAACTCTCCTTCCTCGATCTGAAAGCTGACGTCCTTGACTGCGTCAGTGGTGTCGTACTGGCGGCGGAACAATCCGCGGATTGCACCCTTCAGCCCCGGGGCCTTCTTGTAGGTCCGAAATGACTTGGTCAGCCCTTGAACTTGGATGGCAGACATGAATTCAGCGTTTCAGCCCGATGCGGACTACCGCCAGTTTGACGATCCAAGACTCTGCCTCAAGGGCCACCCGTGACTGATCAGCATCCACACCGGTCAGTTCGGAGACGATCCGAACGGCCCGGTCCCGGAGTTTCACATTGGAGGGATTCAGATCAACCATGAGGTTTCCCATCACTTTCCCCAGACGCACCATCGAAAGAGTGGTGAGGATGTTGAGCACCAGTTTCGTTGCGGTCCCCGCCTTGAGCCGGGTCGATCCGGTCAGCAATTCCGGACCGGTGTTCATGGCGATAAGAAGATCCGGTGGACCAGTCCTCGATCGGGTCAGGTAGGGATTGAAGCACAGCAGCGCGGTGAAGGCCTTGTGCCGTCGGGCTTCGTGCAAGGCTCCCCAGACAAACGGCGTCCGTCCGCTGGCTGCAATCCCCAGGACCACATCCTTGGGGCCAATTCCTCTTCCAATCATCGCGGCCCCCCCTGCGGCCCCGTCGTCCTCGGCACCCTCGACTGCTGAGTACAACGCCTTTGAGCCGCCAGCCATGATGCCTTGGATCCATTCGGGGGGGGTCCGAAACGTGGGCGGACACTCACTGGCATCCAGTACCCCGAGGCGTCCACTCGTCCCGGCCCCGACATAGAAGAGCCGTCCGCCTTCCTCCAAGGCGCGGCTCACCTCGCGGATCAGCCTCTCAAGTTGGGCCCGATGCGCCCGGATTCGGGCGGACAGGTTCGATTCCTCGTCGATCATCAGGTCGATCGCCTTTCGCAGGGACAACCGATCCAGTCGCAGGCTGCGCGGGTTCCGCTCTTCGGTGGGCGAGAGTTGCGTGGACGATGGGATGACGAGTCCGGCTTCGCGGGTGGCAGGAGAAACTGAGCCCGGCGATGTCACCCCGGGTCCCTGCTTGCTTGTCCTCCCTTCCGCGCGTTTGGCCATCATTACCGCGCCCCAGGCCGATTCCCTCTGAAGGGAGTGAACGCGGGCATCAGGGAGCGCTTTCCGGATCCGCCGTCCGATCCGCCGTGCGAAGGTTTGTTGGCGGAGGACGACACTCCCAGCGAAGACGATGTCGGCCGGGGTAGTCCCCAGTTTCCGGGCGCAGGCAACGGCGTCGGCCGCTAACGCTTCTTCGGTTTCCTCGAGGACGCGCCGGGCGACTGGGTCGCCACCCGAGGCTGCTGCAAAGACTTCCGGAGCCAATGCCGCGATCTCGGACTTCGATGCACCCTGAATCCAGCCGATCAGGTCGTTAGGGGTATTCAGCAGCGTCACTCTCAATGCACGTCGTCCGAACCCACACCATTTACCGGTGTGATCCAGATGGAGCGCGGCAGCGCGGAGGGCCTTGTGGGCGATGTCGTAGGCGCTGCCGCGGTCTCCTAGGTGATGTCCCCAGCCGCCAACCTTGGCCGTTTTTCCCGTGGGGGAGCGTCCGTAGCAGCAGGAACCCGTACCACTGAGTACGATGACTTTCGTTCGTGTGGAGTCGGCACCGTCGAGATCGGCGGCTGAGAGCGCCGACTCCAGATCATGATCCACCGAGGAGGGGGCGTCAGGCCAGACACGGCGGATCACGGCTTGAACCCGATCGACATCGCTCGCGTCCCGGATTCCGGCCATTCCGACGCCAATGGATAGGGCCGGCGGAAGTTGGGCGGCGAGGTCGCGGAAATGCCGCTCGAGTTCAGCATCCGACACCAATCGTAGGTTGCAGGCCCCTGATTGGATCCGTGCGACACGCTTCAGAGTCTGGGTCGCTGCAATCGCGATGGTCTTCGTTCCGCCACATTCCAGACCGATCAGGACGGAGGACGGTGTCGAAAGGGCCTTCACTCGGTGACGGGACTGCTTCGAATGCCGGGTTTCAAAGTGTGACCACCTTGACGTTGGAAATGGCCGAGTCCGAGCTCAGTTCATCCAGACAGGCTTGGGGTGGTACGCTGTCAAGAACGAGGACGGTAAGAGCTTCGCCACCCTGATCTTCCCGCCCCAGGCTCATGCTGGCGATATTGACCTGATGGCGGGCGAGGACGGTCCCGAGCTTGCCCACGATCCCGGGGCGGTCCTGATTGTGCAGGAGGAGGAGAGTGCCGCTGATGGGAATCTCCACCGGCGTCGAATAGAGCCGGACGATCCGTGGATTGTTTGGGGAACCGAAGAAGGTTCCACCGGCCGAGAGCACCTTTTCGGCACCATTGAACAACTGGACATGCAACCATTCGTTGAAGGTGACGGGTTCGTCCGAGCGTTTCTCCTCCACCCCCAACCCGAGAGATGCCGCTGCACTGCGGACGTTGATGTTGTTGATGTCGGGCACCGACCCATGTTTCAGATACCCACGGAGCACCGCGCGGGTAATGGGGTCGGTCTGTGGCAATTCACGAGCCCGTCCACCGAAAGTGATGTGTACCCGGTCCACCGGCGTCTGGACCAATTGGCCAAGCAGCGAACCAAGCTTCTCGCCAAGGGTCAGGTAGGGCTTGACGAGTTCATAGGTCTTGGCATCCACCCCGGGGAGATTGACGGCATTTCGGACCTCCCCGGTGAGCAAAAACGCACTGATGATCTCGGCAACTTCGAGTCCGCATTTTTCCTGCGCTTCTTCCGTGGATGCACCCAGATGGGGGGTCAGGATGACATTTGGAAGAGCCCGCAGCGGGTGGTCTGCGGCGAGCGGTTCGACCACGAAAACATCCAAGGCCGCGCCGGCCACCCGCCCGCTTCGGAGTGCAGCCACCAAGTCGTCCTCCTGGATGATTTCGCCGCGAGCACAGTTGATCAGGCGGACACCCGGCTTCATGCGGGCGAACGCGTCGGCGTTTAGCATCCCCCGCGTTTCCGCCGTGACTGGCATGTGCACGGTAATGAAGTCCGAGTCACGGTAGACCCCGTCCGGATCGGACACCGCTTCAATGCCCAGTTGCTTCGCCCGGGAGTCGTTGAGGAACGGGTCGTAGGCAATGACCCGCATCCCAAAGGCAATCGCCCGCTTGGCCACCTCGGTGCCGATGCGGCCAGCGCCCAGCACCCCCAATGTCTTCCCGGCCAGTTCCGTTCCCTGAAACAGCTTTCGATCCCATTTTCCAGCGACCATGGAGGCATGGGCGGCGGGGATCCTGCGCGCGAGGGAACCGAGCATGAAGAAGGTCAATTCCGCAGTCGTAATCGTGTTTCCGCCGGGCGTGTTCATCACCACTACCCCGCGTTGGGTGGCTGCCTCGACATCGACATTATCGACCCCGACCCCGGCCCGGCCCACGACCTTCAGATTCGGAGCGGCCTCGATCAACTTCCGGGTCACCTTGGTCTCCGAGCGCACGACCATGGCCTCCACATCTCCGAGCAGGGGGATCAATTCGGCTTCGGAAAGCCGTTTGGGCAGGACGGTGACCTTGAATTCCGGGCGGGCATGGAAGAACTCGATGCCTCGCGGCGAGATGGGATCGCAGACTAGGACGTGCATAAATACGGGGCCGCACGTTAGGAACGCGCCGGGGCAGGGTCAACAACCTCCCGGCACCTTTGACGGGGTCGGGGGTAGCCTATTCCCCTTGAGAGAAGTCCAGCAGGACCGGAACCGGCGGTGGGGCGGGGATGACCCGACCGCTAATCACCCGCTCCTGTCCCGGCGCGATCACCGGTGCAGACCCTGCCCCCGAGGAGCCAGGGCCATCGGTTCGTTGCCGTCGGGAGGGGAGGACTGGGTAGGAACCCGAAGAGGAGGTTGCCATGCTTGGATCAGCGAATGCCTGCATAGGAACTGCTCCGGAAGTCATTGCCCCTGGGGACTCCGAAACTCCGCCTCGGCCGATCACCGTCGGTCCACTCGCTCCTCGGTTCAGGATGGGGTTCGCCAGACCGGCGGTCACAGGGGCGGGAATTGATCCAGGTGGCTGTCCCGGGACGGGAGTTGCAGAACCCTTTGCGCCGTTCTCCTTGAAATTCAGGGTGAACTCCTGCCCGGCATTCCGGATCCTTGCGGTTTCGTGCTTCTCGTCGATGGCCAGAATTTCAATGTCATCCTGGACATCGCCCTCTTCCATGTCCCGGTAGGCAGGAGCCTTGGACCCGGGAGCCGCAATCTGGAGGTAGACCTTCTTGCGTCCCTGCCACAGCGAAAAACCCGTCAGCGTGACGCTGGAAGGCACTGGGGGAGGCAGCGGCGGGGTTTCTGGGACCGGGGGAGGAGGAAGGACTGGTTCTCTAATCCCGAAGGCATTCCGGACGGAGATCGGCCGAAAGGGATTCGCCGGCGGGGAGTTCGACGGGCCTGCCGTTACCACCAAAGGTACTTCGGGAGCAGCGGGAGCTGCCACTGGGGCCTCACCTGAGACCGCGGCCAAAGCCCTGACTCCCACCGCGAGCAATGCGGTGAACGTCAGCGGATTTAGGACTCGACGCATGATGACCGCAGGATGAAGCACACCAGATGAAACGCCATTCGGAATTCGCGGTTGCGTCAAAACTGAACATCCATGCGTCCGGTGTCCTTAGGGGACGGATCTCAAAATAGTTTTCACAATCCCTGAAATACCAATTGACGTTCGCGTGGGTCCTTCGGCACCGTGGTTGCACACACGGAAGTTATTAGCCAATCCATGAGAACTAACGCTCTTCTCCTCGCGGTCGCTGTTGCGGCCAGTGGTTCTCTGCTCGCGCAGACGACCTCGAAGAATATCGTGGGTTACGTCAACAAGACGGTGCCCAAAAATCAGTTCCTGATGATCGCCAATCCCCTCAACAACGGTGGCAACACTGTTGAAGAGGTGATCAAGATCAGCAGCGATCTCGCTCTCTACCACTTTATCGGTGGTAGTTTCGTCGGTTCCACGGCCCTCGGTGGTGCCTGGATCGAAGGTAATGATGTGGTGGTTGCTCCCGGCGGCGGATTCTTCGCCTTCGGTCTCGACGCTGCTGATGTCAAGATCACCTTTGTTGGTGAGGTTGCTGTCGGCAAGGTCGTTTCCATCCCGGCCGGCCTTTCCATCCGCTCCTCGGCTCTCCCGCAGGCTGGCAAGCTCGACGCTCTCGAGTATCCGGTTGGCGATGAGACCGTCTACCAGTTCGCCGCTGGAAACTACGTTGGCTCCGACGCTCTCGGTGGCACGTGGCTCGGCGACGCTCCAACGGTGGGCGTTGCTGAATCCTTCTTCGTGCTCAACAACGAGCCCTCGAAGAACTGGACCCGCAGCTTCACGATTAACTGATCCTACGATCCTATAACTATTCACTGCACATGAACAAAGCTCATCTGTTCGCGGGTGTCGTTGGTGTCTTCGCTGCCGCTTCGGTGCTGGCGCAGGGCCAAATCGACTTCTCCAACATCAAGACCGCCGGTCGTCCGAAGATTTTCGACAAGGACGGCACGACGGCGATCGCGGGTGCCAACTTCCTGGTCGACATTCTCGTCAAGAACCCGGCAACGGGTAATTACGAGGGCGTCACCAAGGCTGGTGCTGCTTACAACGGTTCCGCTCCCCTGTCTGGCGTCAACGCCGGTCTGTTCTCGGGCGGTGTCTTGACCGTCCCCTTCCTTGCCGGTGATGCGAAGGCTGACGTCATGGTCCGCGCTTGGGACGTGACCTCGGGTGCGACCTACGCCTCGGCTC
>Ga0105048_10008791_pt1 | contig 16148 bp, 6 predicted proteins | sample MAT05_FD_78382 | JGI IMG/M metagenome (GOLD analysis project Ga0105048, IMG submission 78382) | Freshwater microbial communities from Lake Fryxell liftoff mats and glacier meltwater in Antarctica - MAT-05 | ecosystem: Environmental > Aquatic > Freshwater > Ice > Liftoff microbial mat | place...
AGACAAGCTGGGATGGGGCTGCTAACACCGGCCCGAATTCAGCACTCTGAAGGACTGGAAGCTGCTTAACTCTCAACCTCCTGCGGACCATGTCATTTCTCGACCGTTTCAAACGCAAAGAACCGAATGGCCCGGCCGGTGGCAAGCCGGCGGGATCCCCGCCCCGCCCCGCGCGAAACGTCGAGCCTGGAGCGGCCGATTCGCTGGCGGCAGCGACCGTTTCCCCCCGACAGAATCCCCTCCTGCGAAACCCCGCCAAGTGGGCCAATGAAACGCCACCGCCCCCCTCCCCGAGCCCCGCAGTGCCGCCTCAGAGCACGCACGAAATCTTCCTCGAACTCGGCGATTTCCTGCCGCGCATCCCGAAGCAGTGGCTCCACGAAGGACCGCATGACGTCGCGACCAGGCTGAAGTTTGAAATCGCCGGCCTCGCGGAACGGATCGCCCGCGGGCACACCACCATTCCACTCACCGAGATTCACCGCCGCGTTCCGGAAATTTTTCGCGAGGAGATCCTGCCCGCAAATGAAACCGAGGTCCGCTTTCCGTGGCAAAAGGTGATGAAAATGCTGGCCGATGCGCGCTCCACCACGGCCGGCGCCCCGCCACTCGAAGGCATGACCAGCGACGCCGCAGACTCGCTGGCGGAAAAAGTGCGCGCCCGCCGGACGCCGCTCACTCCCCCCGCTCCGGACGCGGCGGAGAGGAGCGGCACACCTCCGCCCGTCGCCGCGACACCGGCGTCCGAGCCGGTCAAAATCAAACCTCCGGCGGTGGCTCCCGCCATTCCCGATACCAAGATTGTCGCGTCGGAAGGCGCGCTCGCTTTGTCCCTCGAAACGACCGGCACAACCCTAAACTCATCGCTGCAGGACGACGAAAAACTTTCCCGCGAGGAACTGCTGCGCTCCCGCGACGCCATGCGCGCGCAACTCGCGCGGACGAAGGGTGAATTTGAGCGCCAGATCGCCGCCGTCGCCCATGAACGGAAAAACATCGCCGAAGAGCGCGAGCGCCTGGTCGCGGAAATGGTGCGCGCCAAGGCCGATGCGGACGACAGGATCGAACAGATCGAGTTTGAAAAAAGCGTGGCGACGAGAACCGCGGAAAACCTGGCGAAGGCGACGCAGGAGCGCACCCTCCTCCAGCGCGAAGTTTCCAACCTCAAACTGGAGATGAAAAAAACCCAGGACTCCGGCTTGCGCGTCGCGGAACTGACCACGGAACGCGACGCGCTCGCGCAGCAGCAGGCGGCGCTTTCAAAGCAGATCGCCGAATTTCAAAAGCGCGGGAAAGTCAGTCTCAGCATGACGGGGGACGCGGCGGTAGTCGGAGCCGGTGGGAAGGAGCGCCTGCCGAAAGAAAGCCAGCGGGCAGTGGATGAATTGCAACGCCGGATCACCGCGCTGGAAACCAGCCAGCGCGAGGCCGCGATCGAGCTGGGCCGGGAAAAGGAGTCCAAAATCAAACTCGAACGGCAGATCGCCACGACGGACCGCCTGAACCGCGAAAGCTCCGCGCACGCCGAGGAAACGTACGCCGCGATGAGGCGTGAGTTTGAGACGACGGTGCGAAAGCGCGAGGCGGAGGTGGCCCGCGCGCTGAAGGAAACGCAGGAACAGTTCGAGGTCGTCAACTCCGCGAGGGCCAGACTCGCGGTGGAACTCGAGGAAACCCGCGCGCGTCTTTCTTCCGGAGTCGCCGCTTCAGCGGCGAAGCCCGTGCCCGAGGCATGGGAGGCTCGCGCCGTGGCGCAGCTCGAAGCCGACATCGAAAATTATCGGGTCCGAATCAAGACCCTGCTCGAGGAGCGCAACAGCATCGCCGCGGAAAAGGAAACTCTCGCCGCGCGGCTTGCCGCCGGCGCGACAGACACGCCCACCGGCGAGGAAAAGACCGCCGGCGAAGCCGCCCAACTCCGCGCCGACACGCAGCAGCTCCAGCAAGAACTCGCCGCCGCCCAGGAGGCGCGCGACCGCCTTTCCGCGCAACTGCGCGACACCGAAGCGAAAGCGGCGGAAGCCGGAAATGCGCAGAGTGAAATCTCCGCGGCACAACTGCGAATCACCAAGACCACCGACCAACTCACCGAAGCCGAAGCCGCACGCCGCGAAGCCGAGCAGGCGCTCATCCAACTCCGCGCAACCCACGAGCAACTCGGCAGCGAAAAAGTCGCCCTGGCCGCCGAACTCGCCGTGGCGCTCGCCGCCGCCCCGGTCGCTGCCGCCGCGAACAAGGACTTCGGCGCCGAGCGGGCCAAACTAGCCCGCGAACTCGAAGCCGCCCGCGCAAGCAGCAACACGACGATCACCAAACTCCGGTCGGAACAAAAGCAACTCACCTACGAACGCGACGCCGCGCAGAAGGAAGGCGAGAAACTGCTCGCCGATCTCGACGCCGTGAACGCCGCGCGGCAGCAGGAGCGTGAGGCGCTGGAACGCGATCTTGCCGCCACCCGCCAGGCCCGCGACGCCGAGGCCAAGGCCCACGCCGAACTCCAGTCCGTGCATGCGCAACTCGGCGTGGATAAAACCGCCCTCACTGCGCAACTCGCCGCCGCCCACGCCGCGCACGCAGCCCTCACCGCGGACGCCGCCGCGGCGAAAATCGCCTCCGGGAATGTGCTCGCGGAGCTCACCGCCGATCGCGACGACCTCAGCGAACAGGCGCACGACCTCGCCAGGGCATCCGCGGCACTCCAGCAGAACCACGCCGCCGTAGTGGCAGGCCTGCGCGAGGAACGCGAGAGCCTGGAGACCGCGAAGAGGGCACTCGAAAATTCGCTCGCCGATCTCGCCGTCGAGCGCGACCGGCTCCAGATCGGGAACGACACCCTCGCCTCCGAACTCGCCGGCGCCCGACAGCAGCACAGTCAGGCGCTCGCCGCCCTCGACCATGAGCGCGAAACCCTGCGCGCCGCGAAGGACGCGCTCACCGACGAACTGGTCCAGTCTAAAACCGCGTACGACGCCCTCGACGGCCAGCTCATCGCCTCGCGCCATGCCCATGAGAAGACCCAGGCCGAACTCGCCGGCGAACGGAACGAATGGATGGAAAAAGCGCAGGCCCTCACCGCGGAAACCGAGGACCTGCGCGCCGAGCGCGCCGAACTGCAGTCCGGCAGGAGCGCGCTGGAAAACTCCCTGACCTCACTGACCGCCGAGCGCGACCAGCTTCGCGCGAAAGCCGACACGCTTTCCTCCGAACTCAGCGGAGCCAAACAGCAGCACGGCGAAGCCTTTGCCGCCCTCGACCGGGATCGCGAAATCCTGCGTGCGACCAACGAAACGCACGAAAAGGCAATCGCGACATTGGCCAGCGAGCGCGACGCCCTCGACGCCAGCCTCAAGGCTCTTCACGCGGAATCCGACCGCGCGCGCGAGCAGCACGAGAGCTCGCTCGCCGAACTCACACAAAAACTCACCTACCTCGAATCCGGCTCGGACGCGCAGTCCGCTGCGAGCGCAGCTGCGAGAAGCGTTGCCGAAAAATCCATCACCGACCTCACCGCCAAGTGCGCGGAGCTTTCCACCCAACTCGACGCCCGCGGCGCCGAACTCACCGCGCAGGAGCGGGACCGCCTCGCGCTGCACGGTGGAAAAGAAACGCTCGCCATGCAATTGGCCAGCGAGTGCGAGGCGCATGAAAACACCCGCGCCGAGATGACCGGACGCTTCGATTCGCTGGAAGAAACGCGCGCGGACCTCGACCGACGCCTTGCCGACATGGTCGGTGCACACGAAGACCTTCGGGCGCGGCTCCAGGATTCCGAAGCATCTCTCGCCGACGCCCAAGCGGCGTTCCAAGGCCACGAGTCTGCTGCCGGGCAACTGGCCGCCGACCACCGCGACACCGTCGCCGACCTCACGGCCAGACACGAGCATGCGCTCGCTTCGCTGCTCGCGGAAAAGAATGCCGCCCTCGCCCACGCGCTCGCGGACAGAGCGGCCATCTCCGCTGGCAGCGACCACCAAATCGTGACTTTGGCGGCCGAACACCAGCGCGAGATCGCCACTCTTCACGAGGAGCGCGGGCGGGCACTCACCGCGCTCACCGCGGAAAGGGACGGCGCTGTTTCCTCACTCACCGCGGAGCGCGATGAAGCCCGCACCACCGCCGCAGATCTTGAGCGCCGACTTTCCGCGGAAATCGCCCTGCTCACCGAGGCCCGCGACGAAGCTCAGCGCGAACGCGCCGCGGTCGCGCAACGCCTCGCCGCCGCGACCACCGAAGCCGATCAGAAAATCGCTGCGACTCTCCGCGAAAGCGAGACGCTGCTTGCCGAGAAGCGCAGGCTCGAAGCCAAATTCGATGCCGACTCCGACGCCCACAAAACCCAGAGCACGGTCTTCGCGCGCGAGCTGAAGGCGGTCATCAGCCAGCGCGACGAGGCACTCGCCGAGGCGGAGGCTGAACGCGAAAACACCGCGCAGAAAGTGGCGGCGCTCGAGGCCGACCGCGCCGCGCTGGCCAAAGCGGAGTCCGAGCTGGAAGCGCGGTTCGAACGTGACGTGGCCCGCGTCCGCCGCGAGCGTGACAGTATCATCCAGCAGCGCGACTCCCTGCGCGACCGCATGGAAAGTCTCATCGCAGACCAGCGCAGCCTGCTCGAGGAAATCTCCGCGCAGGCCAGCCAGACCGCGCTCCGGCACGGCACCGTCCCACCCGCCTCGCGTCCCGTGGAGGCGGCCGTGCAGATGCCCGCCGCAGCCTCTGCCAAACCGCGCAAACAGCGCAAAGAGAGCAACGTCATCGACATCACGGAGGCGGAGATCATCACGCCTCACGCGGATGAAGAGGGGCGCCTGAAAATCCCGCGTATCCAGCCCGTGCGGATTCTGCCGCCCCAAGTGCGGATCCTTTGAAGCGCCGCAAATCCGCCCCGCCTGCCCGCGCCCCGCGGCGCTGGCCGCTGTGGCTGGGCGTGGCCGTCATCGCGCTGCTGCTTCTCCCGCCCATCGAAGTCGCGCTGGTCCGTTTCATCGACCCGCCGTTCACCCCGCTCATGCTCCTCCGCCCGATCGAGGCGCGGCTCACGAAGCGGCCCGTCGCCGAGCGGCACTACGCGTGGCGCGACCTCAGCCAGATGCCGCGCGAGTTCGTGCGCTTCGTCCTCGTCGGCGAAGACCAGCGCTTTTTCCGTCATCGCGGCTTTGACTGGAGGGAAATCCGCATCGCCCGCGCGCAGGCCGACCGAACCGGCGGCGAGGTGCGCGGCGCCTCCACGATCTCGATGCAATGCGCCCGTTCCCTCTTCCTCTGGCAGGGCCGCTCGTGGGTGCGGAAAGGCCTCGAAACCTACTACACCTTTTGGATGGAACTTCTCCTCCCCAAACGCCGCATCCTCGAGCTTTACGTGAACGTCATCGAAATGGGCGACGGCATCTACGGCCTCGAAGCCGCCGCCCGCGCGCACTACGGCACCGGCAGCCGCGCCCTCTCCCGCGAGCAATGCGCCATGCTGGCCGCGCTGCTTCCCGCGCCACTCGTCTGGAACCCGCGCGATCCCTCGCCCCGGCTCGCCGCGCGTTGCGCGAAACTCTTGCGCCAGGAAAAGCAGGTCGCGTTTCCAGAGCTCGGCCAGCCAAAGTAGCTCGCCTCGGCCAAGCCCCATTCACCGCCGCGGATCGGGCTCCGTGAACTCGCGCTTCTGCGGATCAAAGGAGCGGCCGTCATCCGCTGGTGCTGGAGCATCTGTCCCGGTCGTGCGCGGTGCCCGGCTTCGCGGCCGCGGCGTCGCGTCCTTGGGCCATTCATATTCGCCGGTTTGAGGATTGAAAGTGCGCGTGTCGTGGCCGGTGCGGAAAGGGCTGAAACCGGCGAACGGACTTTCGAGGGAGTTGCAGCCCGCGAAGAGCGCGAGAGCGGCGATGGCAGTAAGACGTGGGAGAGTCATGCAGTGAAGAGGATCGCGGGCGACGGATTTGTGGATTCGTGGATTGATGGAGACGCGTCCCTTCGCATAACACACCGACCCGCGGACAATCCACCAATCCATTCATCCATCATCCCACCCACGCCCATGCTTTCACACATCGTCATCTTCTGGACCAAACCCGAAATCCCCGGCGCCGCCGACGCCCTCATCGCCGGCGCGGAAAAATACCTGCGTCCCATCCCGCTCGCCAAAAGCTTCCACGTCGGTCGCATGGTGCCCAGCCATCGCGACGTCGTCGATCAGAGCTATCAGGTCGCGCTGAACCTGCAGTTTGAGGACAAGGCCGCGGAGGAAGCCTACCAAGTGCACCCCCTCCACCTCGACTTCGTGGAAAAGGCGTTCAAGCCGAACTGCCTTCGCGCCACCATCTACGACTTCGCCTAAAACTGCATCGTCGGGCGAGAGGGATACCGAACGTGTTTTAAAACCGGACCATGCGGCCCGGCAGAGCCGAGAGATAAACAGCCGGTGGCGTCAGCCGGGTCACGGAGAAGACGCGTTCCGCCCCGGCGGGGCCGGGGGATTCTCGGTCGCCGCGCCCGGGGCTCAGCCATCTCTCGGAACTAACTCGATTGCGGCTGCATCGGACATCGAAGCTGTCGGTTGTGGCTCTGTTCGAGATGCGAGGATGTAGAGGCGGCTCTGTCCCCAGGACGTGCCGCCTGTGGCCGAGGAAGGCGGCACGTCGCCAAAGCGCGACAGAGCCGCCTCTACACCTCCAATTGATCCACTGTCGAACTGTCACATTCTTTTCGAGAGAGGGCATCCGCCGCAATCGTCGCCCCTGCCCGCCTGAAATTCGGAGCCCGGCACGAAAAAGCCCGCCGGCTTTTTGAGCCGGCGGGCCTTCTTGAATGCTTCCGCTTAGAACGCCACGCGGACGCCGCCGGAGACGTTGTGGGAGTCGTAGTTCGAGCGTGCGAGTTCGCCGTCGTAATAGACGTAGGTCGAGGTCCGCTCGTTCCAGAGCACGGCGACGCCGGCGCCCAGCAGCAGGCTGTCTTCGCCGATCTCGGGGCCATGCACGGTGAAGGTGTTGCCCGCGCCATTGGCAAAGCGCGAGTCGATCGCGAACTCGCTGTCGCCAAACTCGTGCTGCCACGCCACGCGCACTTCCGGCCGGATGACCACCCCGCCCGCCTGGATGTCGTAGCTCGCCTTCATCCCGACCGCCGTGCGCAGCGATTCGCCGTTCTGGTTTTCATACCTGAGCGGCGCCAGCGACCCGCGCTCGCGGAAGTCGCCCAGCCCGACGTAGGTGTAGTGCACGCTCGCCACCGGGCCGACGGTCAGCCCGCCCGTTTTCCAGTCGTAGCCGGCCGCAAAGAGAGCGTCGAACTCCGCGCCCTCCGTGCTCCCGCGCGCACGCCCCCGGAGCGCGCTGCGCTCCGTGTCGTAACTGTTGTAGCCGGCGCTCGCCGCCGCGTCCGCGTAGAAGCCCGTGCCCGTGAAATACGTCGCATACACCCCTGTCTTCGCCCCGTCCACGGTGATCCGCCCGTTGCCGTTCAGATCCACCCCGGTGCGCGCATACCCGGCGCTGATACCCACGGCAAAGTTTGGCGTTATCTTGTAGTCCACCCCGAGGGTGAAACCGCCCGTCGTCAGGTCGTAACCGCGCGCATTGTAGGTGTTCCCGATTTTCGTGAACTCGCCGACGCCGGTGACAAACACGCCCCAACGATTTTCCGCGGGCGGCGCCAGTTCCTTGCCCCCTTTGCCCGCCGGCCCGTACGAGCCGTAGTTCGCCCCGCCGCTGTAGTTCGCCGGCCCGCTGCCCTGCATCGAGTAGCCGCTCGCGCTAAAGCCCGCGCTGCCCGCCCGGATGTCCCCGGTGCGCCGCTGGATGTTTTGCCCCTGCACATTGGCCAGCGACACGCCGAGGTTGTAAATCGACGCCAGCTCCTCCGGCGCGATCAGGTCGAAATCATGCGGCAGATTGCCCAGCAGTTCCGTATCGAGGAAGTCGATCAGCCTGTCCGCCCGGCGATCAAAGACCACCCGATCCAGCGCCCGCGCCACCGACTTCTGGTTCGGCGTCAGGCCGTCGAGATCATTGGCAAACGATCCCTGGATCGCGGCGAGCAACACCGCGTTGGATTCATAGACCACCCCCGCTCGCATAATCGTTCCCGTGGTGAAGGTATCGAGCGCCTCATTGGAAAACTGCCCATTGACCCCGGCCCCCGCGGTCAGAAAGGCCAGCCGATCCCCGCGTTTCAGCCGCACGCTGCCGACGTTCAGGATGCGCACGGTTCCGTCGAGGTTCGCCGCCCCGCCCACCGCCAGCACATCAAACTGCCCCGCCTGCTTCCCCGCCACCTCAATGACGAGCGTTCCCCCCGAGGTCTGCGTGAAATTGCCCCCCACCGTCAGCACGCCCGGCGAAGTGCCGGGGCTGACCGTACCGTGGTTGATCACATTGCCTTTGATGAAGCCATGGCCGCCCAACAGGCCGAGCGCATTGATGGTGGTGTTGGCGCTGCCGATCGAGCCGTTCACGATGAGGCTGCCGCCGTTGACCGTGGTGTTGCCCACATACGGGTTGGCGTTGGTCAGGATGAGGGTGCCCGGTGAGTTCTTCACCAGTTGTCCGCCCTTGCCGGCATCGACGATCGACCCGTTAAAAATACCGTTGTTCACGCTCAGGATACCGGCCGCACCGACGTTGTTCGCTTGCGAATCATCGAGCCGCACGGTGCCGCCACCTGTGAGTCCGTTGATGGCCTGGTTGATCCCCGAGATGTCCAGAGTGCCGTTCACGAGAACGTTGGATGTTGGCGCGATCTGGTTGGTCGTCGTTCCCGTCGCTCCACCCAGCGCAAAGCTGTCAAACTGCACCGTGGAAAACGGGTTGATCGTCAAGTTCCCCGGAATGGCCACCGCGCCGTTGTTCTTGCCGAGCAGAACGAATCCGGCGTTGAACCCATCACCAACGGTCGTCAAGCCCGTGTAGGTATTGCTGTTATCCAGCTGCCCGAAGATGCCGGGAATGCCACCGATGCCGGCGCTGCCGATGTAAGTGAAGGTGGCGCCAGCGAAGGTCAGGTTGTTGCCCCCGAAGTTCTCCGAGATGGTGCCGGAGAAGTCGAGGAAACCGCTGTTGGTTGTAACAACCGCAGTCCCGGCGTTGAGCACCGTATTGCCGGCGAAAGTCACCCCGTCGTTCGTGCCATTGGCGCCCGCCACCGCGAAGTTGTTGTTCACAAACACCGTGTTGCCGACCGCGTTATTGAGGCCCGCCGCGGTGGTGGTGCCAATGGTGCCGCCATTGATGCTCAAGCCCCCAAGGCCAAGCGGGCCGGAAGCCGACGAAGGCGGGCCGACCGGCGGCACCGGGTTAAAGGTGTCGCTCGCATTGATGTTGAGCGTCCCCGGGGCATTGAGGACCGTGCCCACATTCAAGAATGGATTGGCCACATCCGCCCCCACGAAACCGCGGTAAGTGCTCTGGCCGGAGAGCGCCTGTGAGGCGCCGAACCCATTCACGTCATTGATCACCAAAGCCAGTGGGGTCGCGAAGGTATCCTGGATGACTCCGGTGAACGAAGACGCATTCCCGGCCGCACCCGACAAGGTCAGCCGCGACAGGCCGGGACCGTTGGCGATGGTGTTCCGCACCGTGCCGTTGCCCAGCAGCGAATCGACCGTCTCATTGAAGTTCGCCATTTCAACGATGCCCGGCGCAGTGACCGTCAGCACTGAATTCACACCGAACGCACCGGCGGTGTTGCCAGCGTTGGTGCTCACACCCGCTTGCAAGATTCCACCATTGACGGTGGTGGTGCCGGTGTAGGTATTGCCGGTCGAGCCCGCGATGCCGAAGATTTGGGTGCCGGCGCCGGTCTTGACGATGGTCAAAGTGCCCGCACCGACCGCGCCGACCGTCGGGGCATCCCGCAGGACGCCGCCAAAAGTGCCCGAAGCACCGCCCGAACCAAGGGTGAGGGTAGCCGTCGAGCCCACTGCACCGAAGTTGTTTTGCACAAACCCCGTGGTGTTGCCGCTGAGGGAGCCGATGATCTGATTGAACCCGGCGAGTTCGAGCGTCGGGGCGACGTTTCCCGCCACCGTCGCGGCATTGCCCACGATGACATTTGCCGAGTTGCCGAAGGCACCCGTCGCACCGACCTGGCCCACGCCCGCCTGCAGCTTGCCGTTCACCACGGTCGTGGTGCCGGTATAGGAGTTCAGCCCCGAGAGGATCTGGGTGCTGTTCTGGTCCTTGCCAAGGCCGCCCGCGCCGCTGATGACTCCGGCGAAGTTGGCGTTGGCGGTGCCATTGACATCCACCCCCGTGCCGAACCCGATGGTCAGCGTGTTCGCGCCCAGCGTCACCTTGGAGCCGGCGATGCCTTCGAGCGAGGCGATGGACTGGTTCGCACCCGCCGGATTGAGCACAGTCCCGGCGATGTTCAGCGTGGAAGCGCCGCCGCCGACGCTGTCAATCTTCACCGTGGAGCGTCCGTTGAGCGTGGGCAAAGCATTGGCCACGCCGGTATTGAGCACGCCATTGATCCCGCCTCGGTTGTCGATGAACGTGGTCCCATTGTAGGTGTTGGCCACGTTCAGGTCGGTGGCCCCGTTGGTGAAGATCATATCCGAATTGGGCGCCGCGCCGACGATGGCTTCATTGACGATGATCTTACCGGCCCCGCCGCCGGCATTCATGGTGAGGTTCACCCCGTTCTTGTTAATGAATTCCGTCGGCTGGGCGATGGTGCCCAAGGTCAGCGTGAACCCATTGGCGCTGATGGTCGAATTAGACGCCACGAAGATCGAACCATCAAAGGTCGAGTTGGCCCCGGCCACGAGTGCGCCGGTATTGGCCGCGGCGACGCCATTCAAGGCCGTGCCCGTGCCGTTGATCGTCAGGGTCAGCGGCCCGGTCGAACCGGTGACGACGCCGGCGAAGGTCAGCTCCAGCGAAGCGCCGGTCGCGACCGTGATGCCGGGGGCGACACCCGTGGCGGAAGGTGCGGCGGCTCCGGAACCCAGTGCGTTGGCGCTGGCGGCTACGAGCATGCCTTGGTTGACCGAGGTTAAGCCTGTGTAGGTGTTTGCCCCGGCTAGGGTAAAGACGGTAGCCGTGCCAACTTTGGTCAGCGAAAGCGCGCCGCCGGTGTTTTGGACAGCTCCCGCGAAGGTGGTGCTGCCCGCAGCGCCAGTCGTCAATGCCACAGGACCCGCGGCGGTATTATCGACAAAGCTGCCGACGGGGCCGGCCAGCGAACCGAGCACGACGCTGTTTCCGAAGAGATCCAGCGTGCCACCCGCCAGCAGAGTGACGACCGAGCCGGTCGCCGTGCCGGCACCGAAGGCCGTCGCCGACCCGGCCTGCAAGACGCCCGCGTTGACGTTGATCGCATTGGAATATCCCGCGTTCGCGCCGGACAACCGCCAGGTTCCCACACCCGTTTTGGTGAGCGAAGCCACGCTGTTGTTCAGAGCGGTGGCCAGGATGCTCACGTTTCCGGGGCCCGCCTGGTTGTTGAGCAGGGTCAGGGCATTGGCACCGCCCGCGATCGGTCCGGCATTGCTCAGGTTGAGGGTTCCCGCGGTGACTCCGATGGTGGTCGCCCCAGTCAGAGTGATCAGCCCGCCGTAGGTGTTGGTCCCGGCGAGGTTTTCCAAAGCTCCAGCCCCGGCGACACCCGTTCCAGCGAGCGTCAGAGCTTCGTTGCCCACGGTGATGCCTCCCGAGAGCTGAAGGCTTGCGCCAGTCACGACCGTGGTGCCGGCCGCCGCCGTGCCGTTGGCCAGGCCGAGCGCGTTCGCACCCGTGTTATTCACCAGCAAAATGCCGGCGTTCACCGTGGTGGAGCCGCTGTAGGTATTGGTCCCGGTCCCGCCCAAGGTGAAGGTCCCCGCGCCATTCTTGACCAGCGACAGCGCACCGGCCACGCCGGTGTCGGTGAAGATGCCGTTGAACACGGTGGAGGCGGCGGTGCCGAAAGTCAGCGTGGCCGGAGTTGCCGCGTTGCTATTGGTCACAACCGTGCCGCCCGCGCCCGTCAGCGTGGCAATCGTGTTGCTGAACCCGACCAAATCGAGGGTCGCACCCGCGTTGACGAGGTTCACCTGCGAAGTGGTTCCAAAAGCCGTCAGAGAGCCCGCGGCCAGCGTACCGGCGTTAATTGTGATGGGTCCGGCGAAGGCGGCATTCGCGCCGCTCAAAGTCCACGTCGTCCCGGCGGCGTTCTTGACGATCCCGGTTAGGTTAGTCGTGGCGCCGGTCAGATTGCCGTTGCCGGTTGCGACGGCCGAGTTCAAGGTCAACGGGCTGCCACCGGTAATCGCCGTGGCATTGGTCAGGTTGAGCAATCCGGACGTGGAGGAAATGGTGGTGGCCCCGATCAGGGTCAGCGCGCCTCCGTAATTGTTGGTTCCCGACACGTTGACCAAGGCGCCATCCTGGTTCGCCGCCCCGGTTCCAGCGCCACCGAGAATCAGTCCTTCGTTGCCCACGGAAATCCCCCCCTGAATTTGCAACGTCGCACCCGCTGCCACGAACGTGCCATTCCCGGCACCCGCGGCCCCCAGTGCCGTCGAATTCTGGATATTCAATGCACCGGCGTCGACTGCGGTCGCTCCAGTGTAGCCGTTGGCATTCGTCAGCGTCCAAATTCCGGTGCCGTTTTTAAGCACTGCGCCGGCACCGGTGCCGTTGATGGTGCCGCCATACGTGGTGCTTGTGTTGTTGGTCCCGGTGTGAAGCGCGCCTGTGAGGTTGATCGTGCCGGTAACGATACCACCACCGACACTGGCGACCGAACCAACCGTATCCGTTCCGGTAAGATTCAAGACACCCGCATTGCCGATCACCACCGCGGTGGTGTTGGCAATGTTGGAGCCCAGATTGTTCTGGACGACGGCCGTACCGATAGCGCCGCCGCCGGTCCCGATATTCAACGTAGTGCCGGAAATGGAGCCGTTGTTGCCGACTCCGTTGAGCGTGACTGTCCCGGAATTGACCGTGAATGCCCCGGTAAAGGTGTTGGTGCCGGCGAGAATCAGATTGCTGGTGGCGGTGCCATTCAGCGACGTCACCGTGATGCCGCTCCCACCCACATCGGTCAAAACCGCGTTGAACGTGGTGGTGGAGTCCGTCGCCGGAGGCAAGCCAAGCTGGATGACGCCAATACCGGTCATGGCGAGCGTCCCCGGCCCATTGACGATGTAGCCGAGGGGAGCGGGACCCCCAAAGGTGGTCGGCCCGAAGATGACCGACTGTGCGGTGACGATCCCATCCACGTTGTTCAAGGTGACAACGCCCGACGTGCCGGTGAAGACGGCGTTGTTATTGACGACGGGATTGATCCAATTTTGGGCCGCATTGATGCCAGTGACATCGTTCCAGTTGGCCGTGGTGTTGTTATTCCAGTTCCCCGTCCCACCGAGACCCACCGCGTTTCCATTCGTATCCCAGAAATTCGGATTGTAGGCGTGGGCGGTGCCCAGCATCAGACTCACGCCGAGCAAGGCCGCGGCGGAGGTGGCGAGGATGGAGGGACGGCGGTTTTTGCGGGTGTTTTTCATGGGTATGATTGGGAAGGGCTAAAGGAGGCGGTTGGTTGGGACTGCGAGTTTTTGGGTGGAGGGGGCTTGGCCGCGGGGTGCAAGCGGCTTCAAACCAACGACTGAAGGTGCGAATCGAGCCGACATTCGCGGCGGACAGTTTCAGTTTCACCGAGGAGCGTCAACGGCTTTTTTGAGTTTTCGCTTTTGCCCGCAAATCCTGTGGGAAAGCGGGCTCGCGGGTCATTTCACCGCCACATGCCGGGGCCGGTGAAGGTTTTTTTGAACAATCCGGCGCGGGCACTTTTCCTTTCGGAGCCCACCGGCCCCGACCTCTGGTTTTCGAGTCGGCGGTTCATCGCGCAGCGCCTTTCGACGCTTCGGCAGGGCGCGTCCGGAGAGTGTTCCAGTAACCGCTCGACTTCCCTGCGTTTCCCGCCTACCGACAGCTTCTCCCAAACCCAACTATGAACTTATTCGCCCGCCTCCTTGTTCCCATCACGGCCTTTCTCGCCTGCGCCGCCACGCCGCTCTCCGCCGCTGATGCCGTGGAGCTCAAGCAACGCTGGATCGTCGGAAAGCAGTATTTCCAGACGATGCAATCCACGCAATCCACGGTCATGAACATCGGACCGCAGAAGATCGAGCAGAAGACCGTTTCGACGATGGACATGAGCATGGCCGTGCGCGCCCACGAGGACGGCCAGCGCAAGCGCGTGACGATCAAATACGAGCGCGTGGCGATGCAGATGGAAATGAACGGGCAGAAGATGGGCTTCGATTCCGCCAAGCCGGGTGAGGGCACCGATCCGCTCGGCCTGGCGAAAACCCTCGGCGGCATGGTGGGCAAGGAACTCAAACTTCTGCTGACCGCCACGGACGAGATCGGCGAGGTCGAGAACTACGACGAGTTTGTGAAAAACCTCGCGCCTTCGCCCATGCCCGGCATGGACATGTCGAAGATGTTCACCAAGGAATCCATGGCCCAAATGATGAAACAAGGCGCGCTCCAGGCCATGCCCGGCAAGCCCGTGAAGCCCGGCGATTCCTGGCCCTTTACCACCGCGGTCGATCTCCCGCAGATGGGCAAAGTCGCGGTCAAGGGCACCTACACTTTCAAAGGCATGGTCGAGCGCGCCGGCCTGCCCTGCGCGGAGATCACCACCGACGGGGCGATCTCGCTCGACATGGCCAAGGCCGATCCCAGCTCGCCCACCGGCGAGGCGCTCTCCCAGCTCGGCATGAAAGTGGAGGGTGGCACCCTCAAGGGCACCGTCTGGTTCGACCCGAAGCTCGGCTTTGCCCGCGACGCCCTGCTCACCCAGGAGATGAGCATGACGATGAAAAACCCAAAGAATCCCACCGCCACACTCACCGTCCCGCTCAAGCAGGAAATCAGCACCACGCTGAAGCAGGTCGAGGACGTGAAGTAACCGCCGATGGCTCTATCCAAGCGGCTGGCGCAAGCGGCGAGCCTCGCCCTTTTCCTCATCGGCGGGCGCGTGCTGGCGGCGGATTTTCCCGCGCCGGTGAATACGCAGGAAGGCGAACCCATCCCGGCGGCGGAGGCACTCGCCTCGATCAAAACGCCGCCCGGTTTCCGCGTCTCTCTTTTCGCCTCGGAGCCTGAGGTGCAGCAGCCCATCGCCATGGCCACCGATGCGCGCGGGCGGCTGTGGGTCGCGGAAAACTACACCTACGGCGAGGCCAAGGTCGGCTTCGACCTCACGCAGCGCGACCGCATCCTCATCCTCGAAGACACCGACCACGACGGCCGCGCCGACCAGCGCACCGTCTTTCACGATCAGGCCCAGCGGCTCACCAGCCTCGAGGTCGGTTTCGGCGGCGTCTATGCGCTCTGCGCGCCGCAGCTCCTTTTTTTCCCGGATAAAAACGGCGACGACATCCCCGACGGCAAACCCACCATTCTGCTCGACGGCTTCGACTCCGGCCCCGTGCGCCATAATATCGTCAACGGACTCCGCTGGGGACCGGACGGCTGGCTCTACGGACGCCACGGCATCCAGGCCACCTCCCGGGTCGGCGCGCCCGGCACGCCCGACGCCAGGCGCATCGCGCTCAACTGCGCCATCTGGCGCTTTCACCCGGTGAAAAAAATCTTCGAGGTCGTGGCCAGCGGCACCACCAATCCGTGGGGCATGGACTGGGACGAGCACGGCGAAGCCTTTTTCACCAACACCGTCACCGGCCACCTCTGGCACCTCATCCCCGGCGCGCATTACCAGCGCATGTATGGCGAGGATCTCACCCCGCGCACCTACCGCCTCATCGAGCAGCACGCCGACCACCTCCACTGGGACGCCTCCGGCAAATGGCAGCAGTCCCGCGGCGCGAAAAACGGCGCCGACGCCCTCGGCGGCGGGCATTCCCACGAAGGCTGCCTCATCTACCAGGGCGGCGCGTGGCCGGAGGAGTACCACGGCAAACTTTTCACCATCAATTTCTACGGGCGCCGCATCAACATGGAGACCCTCGTGCGCCACGGCAGCGGCTACGTGGCAAAACACGGCGCGGATTTGCTCACCGTCGGAGACCCGTGGTTTCGCGGCGTCGATCTCCTCGCCGCGCCGGATGGCGGCGTCTTCATGTCCGACTGGAGCGACACCGGCGAGTGCCACGAAAACGAAGGCGTCCACCGGACCAGCGGGCGCATCTACAAAATCTCCGCCGG
>Ga0105048_10008793_pt1 | contig 16146 bp, 13 predicted proteins | sample MAT05_FD_78382 | JGI IMG/M metagenome (GOLD analysis project Ga0105048, IMG submission 78382) | Freshwater microbial communities from Lake Fryxell liftoff mats and glacier meltwater in Antarctica - MAT-05 | ecosystem: Environmental > Aquatic > Freshwater > Ice > Liftoff microbial mat | place...
CCGAGCTCGGTCGTGCAGACCGGCGTGAAGTCCTTCGGGTGCGAGTAGAGCACGGCCCAGCTGTCGCCCTTCCAGTCGTAGAAGTCGATCGGGCCCTCGGTCGTGTCGGCCTGGAAGTTCGGGGCATCGTCGCCCAGTCGCAGGGTCATCGCAGTCGTTCCTCTTCTCGCAGCGGCGGCGGTTCCCGCCGGTCGCCGGTCATCCTAGGCACCGTCGGTCAATTCTTGACAAGATCCGTCGGGATTTCCCGGGCCAGGTCGAAAACGACCACGAGGGCCCGTGAGGGCCCTCGTGGGAGACCGCCGACACCGGGGGGGGTGTCGTGGTCGTCGGGGTGGGATCGACGGCGCCGGGGGAGGCACCGGATCCCGGCTATCAGGGTCGGGAGGATCCCGGGGGAAGGATCAACCCGTCCGCTGAGAGAACAGGACCGCTCGGGAGCGGTGGGTCAGGCCGCGGCCTTGGAGGAACGGGACTTCGGCTTGGCCTCGACCGAGGTGAGCTTGGCGCTGACGGGCTTGACGGCCTTGATGAGGTCGGCGGTGAAGTCCTTCTGCTGGGTCAGGACCTTCTCGGCGAAGGCGAACTGGTTGACGATGAGCTCGTCGACGGTGGGGAGGCGATCGGCGCCGGGAACGGCGGGGACCTCGGGGACGACGCTCTCGGCCTTGTCGGCGAGCTTGGTGACGACGTCGAGGACGGGCTTCTGGATCGAAGCGAGGGTCTCGAGGATCTGGTCCTGAACCTTGACGAGGGTCTCGGTGGCGGTGGCCACGGGGTGATCCTAGGGGTAGTTCGTGCGGACGATCGGTTGCGGTGGCAACCACTGCGCTAAGTAAACCAAGCGATGCTCACCGCGTCAACCACTTGCGTACTTTAGTTAGCGTGACGTGGGTCACCGAGTGCAGGGGCGGCGGGCGCGGCTCCGCGGCCGGACCGGGCGGGCGGACCCAGCGGGCGGTTCGGTCGGAAGCGCCACCGGTGCGGTCAGGACTGCGAGGCGCCGCCGACGTAGCTGCGGTAGACGGCCAGGAGGCTCGCCCGCTGGTCGTCGGTCAGCCGGGGGTCGGCGGCGATCGTCGCCTCGGTGCTCGCGGAGGCCGAGTCCGCATCGTCCTCGTCCAGGAGCCCGGCGCGGACGAGCATGGTCTCGACCGACACGTTGAGGGCGAGGGCGATGGCCTTGAGGACCCGCACCGAAGGCTCGTGGAGCCCACGCTCGATCTGGCTGAGGTACGGGTTCGACACGTTGGTGCGCTCGGACAGCTCGCGGAGGGTGAGCTGGGCCTGGGTGCGCTGGCTGCGGATGTACGCGCCGAGCGACTGGAGCTGGCGGGTCACCGCATCGTCGGGAGCCATCGCGGTCAACCTACCGGACGGCCGCGGCGGCTCCGGGGTCGCCGACCGCGGTCGGGCCTGGTCGCAGGACGCCGCGCGGTCACGCCGAGGCTGACGACATCCGGTGGACGATCTCCTCGGCGATGGCGAGCGACGCCGTCGCGGCCGGCGAGGGTGCGTTCACGACGTGGGTGATCCGGTCGGTGTCGCGGAACGAGAAGTCGTCGAGGAGCCGCCCGTCGTGGGTCACCGCCTGGGCCCGGATCCCGGCGGGGGCGGGGACGAGGTCGTCGCCACGCACGTCGGGGACGAGGCGCGCGAGTGCGGCGACGAACGACTGCTTGCGGAGCGATCGCACCACCTCGCCGACCTCGGTGCGCCAGTAGCGGCGGGCGACGCGCCGCACCCCGGGCTCGCGGACCATCGCCTGCACCTCGCGCCGGTCGCCCGAGCGCCAGGCGTAGGCCTCCCGCCCCAGGGCCGGGACGGCGTTGGGACCGGCGTGCACGCCACCGTCGACGTCACGCGTGAAGTGCACTCCGAGGAAGGGCAGATCCGGATCCGGCACCGGATAGATCAGGTTGCGAACGAGGTGGCGCCGATCGGGGACGAGCTCGTAGTACTCGCCCCGCACCGGAACGATCGTCACCCGGTCGGGCGCCCGCCGCGCCGCTCGGTCCGAGCTGGTCGCCAGCTCGTCGCTGTGGAGCCCCGAGCAGTTCACGACCCGCCCGGCGGTGATCGTGCCGGCGTCGGTCGCCACCCGGACGTGACCGGACCGCTCGTCGAGCGCCGTCACCGAGCACGACAGGCGGACCGACCCGCCGGCCGACCCGATGACGTTGGCCAGCGCCTCGCACACGGCCCGGTAGTCGATGATCGCGGTGGCGGGAACGTGCAACGCGGCCACGCCGTCCGCGTGGGGCTCCAGCTCGAGCAACCCCCGCCGGTCGAGCCGTTCGACGGCGAGCCCGTTGGCTGCACCGCGTCGTTCGAGCTGGTCGAGTCGGTCCAGCTCGGCCGGTCGCGTCGCCACGATCACCTTGCCGCAGACCTCGTGGGCGATGCCGTGCTCGCGCGCGAACGCGAGCATCGCCGCTCGTCCGTCGCGGCAGAGGCGGGCCTTCAGCGATGCCGGCGCGTAGTAGATGCCGGCATGGACCACCCCGGAGTTTCGACCGCTCTGGTGGGCGGCGATCCGATCCTCCTTGTCGAGCACCAGGACCCGGCTCGCCGGGTGCGAGCGCAGCCACGCGCGGGCGGTGGCCAGCCCCACGATGCCGGCGCCGATGACCACAACGTCTGCGTCGCGTCCCCCGCCTCGCGCCGCCGACGGGTTCATGGCCGTTGCGCTCAGCTCGGCCCCTGGTGCTCCTGGTAACGCTCGAGCGAGTCGTTGATCTCCCGCCAGGCGGCATCCCGGCCGTCGAACTCGCCGGTCTTCGCGAACCGCCCGGGCTCGAGCATCTTGTAGACGTCGAAGAAGTGCTTGATCTCGGAGAGCAGCTCGGTCTGGACATCGCTGATGTCGAGGGTGTTGCGGTGCTTGGGCTCGTGGGGCTCGACGCAGATGATCTTGGCGTCGGGACCCTTGTCATCTTCCATCCACAGCACGCCGACGGGACGGACGTTGATCCAGCACCCGGGGAAGGTCGGGTCCTCGACCAGCACGAGCACGTCGAGCGGGTCGCCGTCCTCGGCAAGGGTGTCGGGGACGAACCCGTAGTCCGCGGGGTAGACCGTTGCGCTGAAGAGGCGCCGGTCGAGGCGGATCACGCCCTTCTCGTGGTCGAACTCGTACTTGTTCCGGCTCCCGCGCGGGATCTCGACGACGACATCGATCAGTTCAGCCATTCGCCCATCTTTGTCGGCTTCGTCGGCGAGGGGCGAAACCGGCCGCGGCTTTGCCGTGCGGAGCCCCGGGCGCACGCGCGGCAGGCGCGGACGCGGGGTGACGAGATCGGTCGCGTTCGATCCCGCACGGAGGCCGAGGGGCTGAGATGCTGGGGGAGTGGAACTGCGCGCCTGGATCATGTTGGTGGGCTGGCTCGTCGGGTGGTGGCTGCTGTGGCGCGTTCCGTGGCTGCGCGCCGACGTGGGTGACGACGGTGACGAACCCGCGCCCCGCCCCGAACCCCGGCCGACATCGGGTGCCGTCGTGGCGCTCGAGTGCACCGTGATCATCCCGGCTCGCAACGAGGAGTCCTCGTTGCCGCACCTCCTCGCCTCCCTCCGACACCAGACGGTGCGGCCCGGCGAGATCCTCGTCGTCGATGACCAGTCCGATGACCGCACCGCGGCCATCGCCCGCGCCGAACCGGGCGTGACGGTGATCGAGGGCCGACCCGTGCCGGCCGGCTGGACGGGCAAGGCCTGGGCCTGCCACCAGGCGGTGGGACTCGCCTGCGGCAGCACCCTTGTCTTCCTCGACTCGGACGTGGTGGTCGAGCGGCGGGGCCTCGAGGCGATCCTCGGTGAGCACCGCGACCGGGGCGGCCTCGTCTCGGTCCAGCCGTTCCACCGCATGCTGCGGGCCTACGAGCGGCTGTCGGCGCTGTTCAACCTCATCGGGTTCATGGGCATCGGCTCGGCGTCACCCGGGCGCGACGCGGCCAGCCGCGGGGCGTTCGGACCGATGCTGGTCACCAGCCGTTCGGACTACGACCTCACCGGTGGGCACGAGGCCGTCCGCGGCGAGATCGTCGAGGACATCGCGCTCGCCCGCCGGTACGCCGACGTCGGCGTGGGGGTCCACGCGTTCGGCGGCGGCCGGCTCGCCCGGTTCCGCATGTACCCGGGTGGCCTCGGCCAGTTGATCGAGGGCTGGTCGAAGAACATCGCCACCGGGGCGAGCACGGTGCGGCCGGCGCGCCTCTTCCTCATCGGTTTCTGGCTGACCTGCGTGCTCCTCAGCGTCCAGTCGCTCATCGAAGCGGTCGCCGGTGACTCCTCGATGGGCTGGTTCCAGGTCGCGGTCTGCTACCTGCTGTTCGCCGGCCAGATCGGCGCGATGCTGCGCCAGGTCGGCAACTTCGGTCCGATCACCGCGCTCGCGTACCCCGGGCCGGTCGGCATCTTCCTGGTGGTGTTCGTGCGTTCGACCTACCTCACCCTGGTTCGGCGACGCGTCACCTGGCGCGGGCGTGCGATCCCCCTCTCGCGGGCCCGGCGGTGGTCCGATGTCACGGTGCCGACCGACGAGTGACGGCGAGGTCCGGCTTCGGGGCATGATCATGGTCGACGGCAGCGCACGGACGGGCGGACGAAGGTGGGGTTGAGCGATTGGGTTCCAGGGCGGAGGGGCGCTCGCCGCGCCGACCAGCGTCTGCCCCTGCCTCTGCCCCTGCCTCTGCCCCTGCCCCTGCCCCTGCCAGTGGTCGGGGCAGGGTGAGCGTGCGGGTGGTGGACCTGCCGATCGGGTGGACGGTGGTGGTCGACATCGTGGCCTGGGCCGTCGTCGGGACCGTCGCGGGCTACGCCGCGCACCGCGCCCCCGCCGAGCGGTTCGCGAAGGACGGCCCCTTCACCCGGTTGCGGCCGTTCGAGCGCGACGGGCGGTGGTACGAGCAGCGCCTCGCCATCAAGTCGTGGAAGGCACGCCTGCCCGAAGCGGGCGGGCTGTTCCGAGACGGGTTCTCGAAGCGCAGCCTGCGGTCGGAGTCGCTCGCCGAGCTCGAGCGGTTCGTGGTCGAGACCCGCCGCGCCGAGGTCACCCACTGGGTGGTGATGGGCGCCGGCCCGTTCTTCTTCCTCTGGAACCCGTGGGGGCTCGGCCTCGTCATGGTCGGCTACGGGGTCCTCGCCAACCTTCCGTGCCTGGTCACCCAGCGCTACAACCGGGCCCGATTGCAACGAGTGGTTGCTCTCGCCCGCCGGCGCCGGTCAGAGTGAAGGTGTGCGTGGTCCGCTGATGTCGGTTGTCGTGGTGCACCCGGGCTCGCGCCGGACCGGCGGGCGGTGTCGGCGGTGAGCCCCGCATCGGATCGCTTCGCACCGACCGGTTCCCCGGGAACCGAACCCTTCGCGGCGTTGGGCGGCTACCCCCACGACGACGATCAACGCGTGCTGTTCCACGCCACGCCGGTTCCCACCGTGGTGGTGGACCTCGCGACGATGGCGGTCGCCCCCAACGAGGCGTTCCGACGCCTGTTCGACTTCCCTCCCGGTCCGATCACGATCGACGACCTCGAGGCAGCCACGCGTCCCCAGGATCCCGACGAGGCCGAGGCCTACCGGCGATCGCTGGTCGGCGGGGCGACCGTCGACGTCGACCAGCGCTACGTCCGTTGCGACGGATCGCTGTTCTGGGGCCACCTCACCGCAGCGCCCCTCTTCGACGCCGAGGGGGAGCGTTGGGGCGTGATCGGGGCGATCGCCGACGTCACCGATCGCGTCGAGGCACGCACGGGCCTGATCGAGAGCGAGCAGCGGTTCCGTGCCCTCGTGCAGAACGTCGCCGACGCCATCGTGGTGCTCGACGATCGCGGCCGACTCCTGTACGCATCGCCGTCGGGGGAGTCGCTCACCGGCAACCGCACGGAGGACTTCGTCGGCGCGGACATCTTCTCGTTCATCCACCGGGACGATCGCGACGTCGTGGCACGGACCTATGCCTCGATCTTCTCGGCACCCCGAGACCCGACCGAACCCAACGTCCCGCTGCAGTTCCGGGTGGTCCACAACGATGGCTCGGTGCGCTTCGTGGAGGCGGTGGCCACCAACCTGCTCGACGACCCGGCGGTCAACGGCGTGGTCGTCAACGTCCGTGATCTCACCGACTCGGCGGTCGCCCAATCGGCCCTGGAGCTCACCGAGAGCCGGTTCCAGCGGATGATCGAGAACATCTCCGACACGGTCACGCTGCTCGACGAGGACGCCGGCGTCGTCCGCCACGGCAACGTGCGGCCGATCTTCGGTCACCCGCTCGAGCTCTGGGAGGGGCGAAGCCTTTTCGACCTCGTCCACGCCGACGATCGCGGTCGCATCGAGGCCGCGTTCGACCACCTGCGCACCGAGCCGGGCTCGGCCATGACCGAGGAGGTGCGTGTGCGCCCCGCCGACGGCTCCTGGATCGATGTCGAGATCGATGCGGTGAACCTGCTCCACGATCCTGACGTCGCCGCAGTGGTGATCACGAGCAGGGACATCACCGAGCGCAAGCGGGCCGAGCGCGAGCTGAACCAGGCGCGCGACCAGGCGGTCCAGGCCCTGCAGATGCGCACCGAGTTCATCGCCAGCGTGAGCCACGAGCTGCGCTCGCCCATCCACGGTGTGCTCGGGCTCTCGGAGCTGCTCGCCTCGGCGACGCTCGACGACGACGCCCGCCAGCTCGCCCAGGCGATCGGCCGGGCCACCGAGACCCTGCAGATGGTGCTCGACGACATCCTCGACTACGCCAAGATCGAGGTCGGCCGGCTCGAGCTCGACCTGCGACCGCTGCTGGTGTCCGAGGTCGCCGACGACCTCGCCGCCCTCTACGGGTCCGAGGCGCGAGCCAAGGGGATCGACCTCGCGATCGAGGCCGAGGTCGGGTTCCCGCAGCGGGTGCGAGCCGACGGGCTCCGGGTGCGTCAGGTGCTGACGAACCTGGTCGGCAACGCGGTCAAGTTCACGACCGAGGGCGAGGTTCGAGTGCGCGCGACCCGGGAGCCGGCGCGGGCCGACGGTGTCACCCGGGTCCGCATCGAGGTCAGCGACACCGGCATCGGGATCCCGCCCGATGCCTACGACCGCCTGTTCCAGCCGTTCTCGCAGGCGCACACCTCGACCGCCCGCGAGTTCGGCGGATCGGGTCTGGGGCTCTCCATCGCCAAGCGGTTGGTCGAGCTCATGGGCGGCGAGCTCGGGTTCGCGTCGGTCCCCCGGAAGGGATCGACGTTCTGGTTCGTGCTGCCGGTCGAGGAGCTCGAGGAGCGATCCGTCGCCGCCCCGGAGCCGGTCGCTGATCACGACGAACGACCAGCGGTGAAGCCGGTGATGGTGGTCGAGGACAACGCGGTGAACCAGCTCCTGGTCCGGCGCCAGCTGCAGCGCCTCGGCTTCGAGGCGATCGTGTTCGATTCGGGCTCGGCCGCCATCGACCGCTACCCCGAGACCGACGCCTCGGTGGTGCTGATGGACTGGGCGCTGCCCGGTATGGACGGGCTCGAGACCACGCGGCGTCTACGTGCCCTCGAACGGGACCTCGGGCTGGCCCGCACCCCGATCGTGGCGATGACGGCGAGTTCCCGCCCGGGCGATCGCGAGCGCTGCCTGGCCTCGGGCATGGATGACTTCATCGCAAAACCCGTCAGCATGGGGACCCTGGGCGAGGTCATCCGGCGCTGGACACCGAGCCCCTTCGACCCGCCGGCCGACTCGCCCCTGCACCGATCCACGGGTGACCGCCGATCCCGGAGACACGACGCTCGACCCACGGTCGCCGGCATCCCGGTGGATGACCGGTCCCTTGCGGACCCGGTCGGTGTCGCGAGCGGCACCGGGAGCGGGGCCATCGACGTCTTCGTGCTCGATCGGCTCGTCGAGGACCTCTCGGACCCGCAGCTCGTGGCTTCGGTGGTTCGGACGTACCTCCGGGAGCTGCCGCTGCGCGTCGACGGGATCGATCAGGCACGGCTGACTCACGACCCCGGCCCGATGGAGGCCGCCTGCCACCTGCTGCGCTCCACCAGCGCCGCGGTCGGCGCCAGCCGGCTCGCCGAGCTCTGCGGTCAGCTCGAGGCCGGAGAGACCGAACCGGACGACGCTGCGGTCGAGCAGGTGCGACGCGAGGCCGAGATCGTCCGCACCGAGCTCGGCCGACTGCTCGACGACCACCTGGTGGTCGCCCCGTCGACGATCAGCTGAACCCCGCCGGTCGCGGCAACAACCTCGTCGAGACCCGCAGGGGCGCGTGGAGGTGGGTCAGGTCGTGGCCATCCGGTAGCCGACCCCGCGGACCGTCCGCAGGTGGCTGTGGCCGTTCTGGTCGATCTTCTTGCGGAGGTTGGCGATGTGGACGTCGACCACGTGATCGTTGCCGAACCACTCCGGCCCCCACACCCGTTCACGGAGCAGGGCACGGGAGAAGACCATCGTCGGCTTGGAGGTGAGCGTCTCCAGCAGGTCGAACTCGATGCGGGTGAGCTGGACCTCCTCACCCTCGACGAGCACGACGTGACCCAACGGGTCGACCTCGAGCGAGCCGAAGCACCGGCGAGGGCCCTCGGCCGGAGCGCCCTGGGACACGAGCGCGTGGCGGGGACGGCGCAGCATCGCTCGCACCCTGGCGGCCAGTTCGCGCGGCGAGAACGGCTTGGTCATGTAGTCGTCGGCGCCGACCTCGAGGCCGACCACGCGGTCGACCTCGTCGGCTCGCGCGGTGAGCATCAGGACGTAGGCGTCGCTGAACGAGCGGACCTTGCGACAGACCTCGACCCCGTCGAGCTTGGGGAGCCCCAGGTCGAGCACGATGACGTCCGGCTCGAAGGTTCGGGCCGTGGCGATCGCCGCTTCGCCGTCCCGAGCGGTCTCGATGCGGTAGCCCTCGCGCTCGAGCAGCGGGACGAGCATCTCGATGAACTCGGGCGCGTCGTCGACGACGAGGACGCGCTGCGCGTCACCTCCATCGTTCTCACGACCGCCCGTGATCGACATCGCTGTTCCACCTCTGGACACGTCTGCGCCGCATCGAGCATACGCCTCGAACGCCGGCGACATGGACTCGAGCCCGGGGTCATGGATGATCCCGTCGATTGTCCGACCGGGCCGGGCAGGCGCCACAATGTCGGACGTGTCGGTGCAGAAGCTCCAGGAGAGCGACGCGTTCATCGTCTTCGACCTCGATGCGGCTCCGGCGCACGCCGGCATCGTCCGCGTGGCGCCGAAGATCCTGGTCGACGGCGCGACCACGTTGGCCCGCAGCCTCACCTACCTGTACGCCTCCTTCGAGCAGCAGATGGGCGGCGCCTCCGCGGGCATCAACGCGAAGCCCGACGGGCGAGACGAGGCCGTCGCCGCGTTCGTCGCCGAGGTCGGCCCCCGCGTCGCCGACGGCTCCCTCCAGCTCCGTCCGGGCAAGGGCCTCGCCGAGGCCGACCTGGCGCCCCTGACGGCCCCGCAGCCGGGCGGCCCGGTCGAGCCGGACGATGGCGGGCTCCTGGGCGCCGGAGCGGTCGCCGCCGCCGTGCGGGCGACGAACGGTCTGAGCGGGTCCCGCGTCGCCGTCGACGGGCTGGATCCCCTGACGGTCGAGGTCGTCGCCGAGCTCGTCGCCGCGGGGGCGACCATCGTTGCGGTCTCGACGACGGCCGGTTCGGTCGCGGCACCCGGCGGCATCGATCCCGGTGCGCTGTCCGCCGCGATCACCGAGCACGGCGCCGCGGCGATCGAGCACCTCGGCCTCGCAGTCGATCCCGCAAGCGCGGTCTTCGCCGCTGACGCCGATGTGCTCTTCGCTGGTTCCAAGGTCGGGGCGATCGACCACGAGGTGGCGGCGGGCATCACCGCCGGACTGGTCGTTCCGATCGGACCGGTACCGGTGAGCGCCAAGGCGCTCGCGCTGCTCCGCCGGTCCGGCACCGTCGTGCTCCCCGACTTCGTGTGCGCAGCGGGGCCGTGGTTCGCGACCTTCCCCGGGTCGTCGGGATCCGCGGATGAGCTCCGCTCGACGGTGGTCGATCGCGTCGGCGGCGTCATCGGCGACCTCCTGGGTCACGCCGACGGCCCGCTGCTGGCTGCCTGCTACCGGGCGGAGGCGTTCCTCGCCACCTGGCAGGAGTCGCTGCCGTTCGGTCGGCCGCTCGCCTGAGCGGCGGAGTGGCCGGTACCCCTCGCGGCCTTTACGCTCACGGGCCATGGCGCCCGCGGAAGAGGTCGGACTGGTCTGGTTCCGACGCGACCTCCGACTCGGGGACAACCCCGCGTGGGCGGCGGCGACCTCGGAGCGCAACGCCGTGGTGCCCCTCTACGTCATCGATCCCACCTTCCTTGCGTCCGTCGGCCCGTACCGGCGCCGGCAGCTGATCGCCAACCTTCAGGCGCTCGACTACGACCTCTTCGAGGCGACCGGCGGGCGGCTGCTGGTCCGGTTCGGCGATCCCCGGGTGCTCGTGCCGGAGGCGGTGCGGGTGTTCTCGGCCGGTGCGCTCTACCTCAACGCTGACGTCTCGGGCTTCGCCACGCGCCGCGACGCCGCGGTCATTCGCTCGCTCTCGGTTCCCGTGCGCAGCTGGTACGGGTCCCTCGTGCTCCCACCCGGCAGCGTCCTGACCGCCAAGGGATCGTTGTCGAAGGTGTTCAGCGCCTTCCACAAGGCGTGGAACCGCACGGACTGGGATGACTGGCCCGTCGCCGGCGAGGCCGTCGTGTACGACGATCCAGGCGAGTCGCTGCCGATCCTCGACGGTCCTCCGCCCCACTTCGAGGGCGCCAAGGAGGCTCGCCGCCGGCTCGAAGCGCTCCTCGACGACATCGACCGCTACGCCGAGCATCGTGACGAGCTCGCCCCCGATGCCACCTCGCAGCTCTCGGTGGACCTTCACTTCGGCACGATCTCGGCCCGAGAGGTCGTGCGGGCGGTGGGTGACGGATCGCCGTCGAGGCAGGTGTTCGTGCGCCAGCTCGCCCGGCGCGACTGGTACGCCCACCAGCTCGCGCAGAATCCCGATCTGGCCGTCGAGGAACAGACCGCCAAGTTCCGCAGCTTCCCCTGGCGCAACACGCCGGCCCAGATCTCGGCGTGGAAGGGCGGCTTCACCGGGTTCCCGATGGTCGATGCCGCCATGCGCCAGCTCCGCGAGACCGGTCGGATGCCCCAGGCCGCCCGAGTCGTCGCCAGCTCGTTCCTGGTCAAGGACCTGCTCGTCGACTGGCGCATCGGCGAGCGTCACTTCCGGCACCTCCTCGTCGATGCCGATCCCGCGCAGAACGCCGCCAACTGGCAGTCGGTGTCGGGCACCGGCCACGACGCCGCCCCCGCCAACCGTGTGATCGACCCGGTGGCCCACAGCCGCCGTCACGACCCGGCCGGGGCCTACATCCGGCGCTGGGTTCCCGAGCTCGAACAGCTCGACGACGAGTCGATCCACGCCCCGTGGACGGCCGAACCAGCGGTCCTGGCCGCGGCGGCCATCCGGTTGGGGCGCGACTACCCCGACCCGATCGTCGACCACGAGGTCGCGGCGAAGGAGTACCAGGGTGCGGTTCGGTCGGCCGGGTCCTCGGGGTCCTCGCGCTCCTCGGCCGGTCCCGGCCTGCCCGGTTCGCCGGCATCGGCTCCCACGATCGGCGCCGACCTGGTCACGCCCGACAGCACACCGGTGGCGACGATCCCCGAGCCACCGAGCTCCGCTCGCTGAGGACTCGAGCGGATAGGGCGTGTTTCGGATCGGCGAGTCGGGGACGCTCACGGCAAGGACACGACGAAGGCCCGCTTGTTCGGGCGGCGAGGACACCGACGCCGCCGTGGGCGTCATCCGGCCGGCGAGACGTGTGGGCCTATCCGCTCGGGCCCGAAGCCGAAGTGGTCCTCGGTTCGCTCCGCTGGTTCCGGTCGATTGCGTACGCGTGTCCGAGGGTGTCGACCGGCCGAGCACGCCGGTCCCGCCCGCCCGGCGGGGTCGGCCTCACCGACCCCGAGTCAGTTCGCGCAGGCCTCGCGGGACCCGAGAGCTGCGGCGTCCTGGACGCTGCGGCGGCTGATCGACACCGGCGGGTACCCAGCGGCGGCGCGCTCCTCCTCGGACTCGCCGCCCCAGAAGCCGTTCTCGCCGTTGCTGCGGGCGACGTCGCGGCAGGCGCCGATCACGGGGCACTCGGCGCACACCTTGCGGGCCCGGGCCTCGCGGCGAGCCCTCCGCTCGGGCCGCTCGCCGGCGATGCCGAAGAACAGGGGGGTGCGCCCGGCGCAGGCGGCCTCGTCCATCCACGGCTCACGGCCAGGGAGGAGGTGATCGCCGATGCTGACGCTCGCCGTTTCGATGAGGTTGAAGGTCGTGATGGCCATGGCAGGCTCCGATTCGTTCGGCCCGTCTCCACGTGGCGGATCGGGCAGCCCGGGGGTTCGGCGGTCCCGGGGAGGTGGGTTCGTGTCGTCGGCGTCACGTCTCGTTCGGAGCCCGACCCCGATCGAGATGACCGAGGGGTCGTCGGTGTCGTCTCCGGTTCCGCCGGTGAAGGGCGGTTCCGGTGAGCGGGTGCTCGGTGTTCGGGGGACCCGGAACCGGATGCCCCCGTTCGGGCTCGTCATCGATCGAGACGGGGTCGTGCGCCTTTCTTTCCTCGCTGGTCTTTATTTAGCACTAATAGCTCCAACACGACCAGAACGGTGGTTGTTCCCCGTTGGTTCCCGGCCTCGGCAATTCCCTTCGCGGGCTGGCGGCGAGCCGATCGGACCTCGCCGTCCCGACGCCCGCGGGCCCGCTGGCGGGTGACGCGCGGGCGGGTGACGAGCGGGCTCGCGCTGCCGGGTGGTGCCGGACGTCGCGTTGGGCGGAGGCGACGGCGCGAGGGCCGCGCTCGGGTCCGGTCAGGTCGGCGGCGAGCGCGGGATGACCGCGGCAGCTCGGCGCTCGGCCGCCGTCGCGCTCAGGAAGCGGTGCGGGGTGGGGCCGAACCGAGCTCGGTGGCGGAACCGGCCGCGTCGAGGAGCTCGACCGCGGACTCGAAGGAGTCCGAGAAGGCCGAGGCGCCGAGACCGAGGGCATGGGCCTGATCGGTGACCCCGTTGCCGCCGAGGACGACCGGCACGGCCGTCGTCGACCGGATGGCCGACAGGGCGGCGCGGATCTCGTCGTCGTTGCCGGGCGTGGATGCGCAGATCCCGACACCCTGCAGTCGGGTGGACTCGGCACAGGTCGAGGCCCACGAGGCCGCCGGCACGTCGGCCCCGAGGTCGATCACCGTGAAGCTCCGGCCCCTCATCAGGTCGCTCAACAGCGCAGAGGGCAGGCCGTGGACGTCGCCCGCCGGCGCCCCCACGACGAGGGTGCCCCGCTTGCGCCCCCGTCGCGCGAACCGGGGGCCCAGGCGGCCGATGAGACGGAGGACCAAGGCCGATGCCTGGTGCTCCTGGGCGATGGTGACCTCACCGATCGCCCATCGGTCACCCACCTGCTCGAGCGCCGGCGCGAGCAGCTCCAGGTACACGGCGTCGACGTCCATGCCGCCGTTGACCGAGTCCTCGATGATGGCCCAGGCACCGGCTTCGTCCGAGCGGGTGAGTCGATCGACGAGGCCCACGGTGCGATCGCGGCGTCGCCCCCGACCGCCGCTCGCGACATCGGTGTCGGCGTCGTGCAGCAGGGCTTCGACCGCGGCCGGGTCGACCCGCCACTCCTGGCCGACCTTGTGCGCGGGCAGGCGACCGGTCCGCACGTAGCGATACGCGGTCATGTAGTGGACGCCGAGCAGCTCGGCGGCCTGGGTGAGCGAGATGTAGCTGTTCGACCGGTCCATGCCATCTCCGCGCCGCAGTGCCCTGCCGGGTCACGACGCCGCGTCAACGTAGCCAGGGGTTCGCGGCCACGTCGTACCCAGCGACCAAGTCGCCCGGTCATCAGACGCCTAGGTGCCGGCGTCCCCGCCGAGCGTCGAGAAGATCGCCCGGACGGTGAGCAGGATCGACGCCCGGGCATCACCGGTCGACCGGCCGCTCTTGCGCAGGTCGTCCCAGTGGCCCCAGAACAGCACGCCGTTGAGCGCCGATGCGACGACGGTGCGCTCGTTCGCCGGGAGGGCATCGAGCTCCCGGGCGAAGACGACGTCGACCTCGCGCTCGCCGCGGGCGTGGAGGTTGCTCCGGCTGCCCATCAGCCCGGGGGAGGGGGCGATGCTGAGCTGAGCGGCCCGCATGATGGGGGTGAGCCACTCGAGGGTGTCGACCCGCTGCGCCACGAGGAGGTCGATGCGCTCGGCGAGGGGAGCGTCGACGGGCACGCGGTGGGTTCGCGCCATCAACCGCTCGTTGGTCCGCTGGGCGACGGCCCGGTAGAGCGACTCCAGGTCGCCGAAGTGGTGGTAGATGAGGCGGAGCGAGATTCCGGCGCGATCGGCGATCCGGTTCGCCGTCGGCTGGAGATCGCCCTCCTCGAGCAGCGCGATGAGCGCATCGACGATCGCCGTGCGGGTCCGTTCGGCGCGGGCGGTGCGGCCGTCGGTCGGTGCGTCGGCTGCGACGTCCGAGGGGGCGCCGGGCGGGGTGTTCAGATCCGGGCTCATCGCGCCGGGACCAGCCGGGTGGGCGCGGTCGGCGGACGGTGGGGGGCGGATCGGCGCACGGTGGTCGCTGATGGTGGCACGTGGAGCGAGGTCCTTCGGGGATGGAGCGGTGGACGGCGAACACCGTTCACCCCCATCATCGCCCCAACCGGCCCCCCGGACCGACATCGGTTTCGGCGCCGCGTCGGCCGGCGCCGTCCGCGCCCGCCGGACCGTCCGCGGCCACCACGTAGCATCGCCCCGTGACCGTCTTCCTGGTCGGGGCCGGACCCGGCGATCCCGGCCTGCTCACCGTGCGCGGCGACGAGGTGCTCCGCCGTGCCGATGTGGTGATCTTCGACCGCCTGTCGGTCGCCAGCCTGCTCGATCTGGCCCCCGCCGGGGCCGAACGCATCAACGTCGGCAAGTTCCCGGGTCACCCCACGGTGCCCCAGGACGCGATCAACGAGCTGCTCGTCAACCACGGCCGAACGGGGCGGACGGTCGTGCGCCTGAAGGGCGGCGATCCGTTCGTGTTCGCCCGCGGTGGCGAGGAGGCGCTCGCCCTGCTCGATGCCCGGGTGCCGTTCGAGGTCGTCCCGGGCATCACCTCGGCGATCGGTGTCCCGGCCTATGCCGGCATCCCCGTCACGATGCGGCACTCCTCGGAACTGTTCACCGTCGTGACGGGCCACGAAGACCCCGACAAGGGCGGCGAGCTCGACTGGGCCAGCGTGGCCCGCCTCGGTGGCACGATCATCATCCTCATGGGGATCGGTCGGCTCCCGAAGATCGTGGACCGACTCCGGTCGGGCGGCCTGGCGGCCGAGATCCCCGTCGCCGTGATCCGGTGGGGGACCCGCCCCGAGCAGACCACCGTCCGCGCCACGCTCGGGACGATCCTCGACCACCTCGACGAGCTGGAGTCGCCGTCGACGATCGTGATCGGGCGGGTCGCCGGCCTGCAGCTCGACTGGTTCGAGTCCCGGCCGCTGTTCGGCCTCGAGGTGGTCGTCACCCGGACCCGCGACCAGGCCTCCCAGCTGTCGTCGGCCCTGCGCGCCCAGGGAGCTGCGCCGGTCGAGGTCCCGGTCATCGAGGTGGGCGATCCGGGCGACGGCGGCGCGGCGCTGCGGGTTGCCACCGCGCAGGCATCGACCTACGACTGGATCGTGCTCACGTCGCCGAACGGCGCGGCGCGGTTCGTGAGCGGTCTCCGCGACGCACGCGACCTCGGTGCGGCGCGGGTGGCGGTGATCGGGCCCGGCACGGCGGCGGTCCTCGCCAGTCACCACCTCGTTGCCGACCTCGTACCTCCCGAGTTCGTCGCCGAATCGCTGCTCGCCGCCCTCCCCGCGCCCGAGCCGGGGGGCTCCGGTCGCCTGCTGCTGGCCCGCGCCGCCGTGGCGCGCGACGTGCTCCCCGACGGCCTCCGCGCCCGCGGGTGGGAGGTCGACGTCGTCGAGGCGTACCGGACCACCCCCGTGCGGCCCACCGACGACCAGCGCGCCGCGGTCGCCGCCGCCGACGCCATCACGTTCACGTCGTCCTCGACGGTCACCAACTTCGTGGACGCGTTCGGTGCCGACGCGGTTCCGGCTCTCGTCGCCTGCATCGGGCCGATCACCGCCG
>Ga0105048_10008794_pt1 | contig 16144 bp, 11 predicted proteins | sample MAT05_FD_78382 | JGI IMG/M metagenome (GOLD analysis project Ga0105048, IMG submission 78382) | Freshwater microbial communities from Lake Fryxell liftoff mats and glacier meltwater in Antarctica - MAT-05 | ecosystem: Environmental > Aquatic > Freshwater > Ice > Liftoff microbial mat | place...
CTGACGTCATGGTCCGCGCTTGGGACGTGACCTCGGGTGCGACCTACGCCTCGGCTCTGTACAAGGGCGAGATCTCCTTCTCGATCGACAAGCTCGGTGGCGCGGGCAACCCGCCCACGCTTCCGGCCGTTATCGCGAACTTCACGAGCTTCGCTCTGGTTCCCGAGCCCTCCACCTATGCGCTCGCCGCGTTGGGTCTCGGTGGCCTGCTGCTGTTCCGCCGCAAGTAATCGGATTGGCAAATCAAGGGTCGCCTTCTTCGGAAGGCGACCCTTTTTGCTTTCGAACCGTGAGTAGATTGCGGATCGCTGGTCAACCGGCCCTCGTGGTTCCTGGATCCGACTCGAAATGTTTTTCCCCCGCTTTTCTCAGTGGTCTTGACGGGCGACGGTCCGCTCGGTATCTAAGGTCCTCAGTTGTGGCGTGTTCGTCTATCGGTTAGGACACGGCCCTCTCAAGGCTGAAAGATGGGTTCGATTCCCATACGCGCTACCAATCATCGCCGCTGGATTTCCAGCGGCGTTTGTCTTTTTGCGAGGCTTCTCATGCGAATCCGTACCGCTCTTTGCCCGCTTTGCATCCCAGTTCCATGGTGTCTTGCAGGGCTGGTTCTGGTGCTGCTGCTTTCCAGCCTGAAGGCGGACGATGCCGCTTTGCTGGCGGTTGAGGCCGTCCGACGGCTCAAGGGGACCGATCTGGGCACCAACCCGGCCCTCAGAGCGGCCGTTGAAAGAGTGGTGGATCAGGTTCGAGGGCAGGCGGTGATGGTGGAGGTTGTTCGTGACTTTGATCTTCAGGATCGGATCCCAGATCTTCTGGCCTTTTTAAAGAAGCATCCGGACGACGATGCGGCCGCCGAGGCGATCCGATACGTGGCAAAAGTGGACCCCCGACGTTTGGAGGTCCTGATCCGTGAACCGGAGGCATCGGCGGAGTTCCTCGCCGCGATCGGCAGGTCCGGGGTGGGGGAATGGTCTGATCGTTTGACTTGGATTGCTTCCGCAGGGGATCGAAAGCCGGCGCAGAGAGAAGCCGCGATCCGCGCTCTGTGTGCGACCGAGGCCGGCGCCAAGGCGCTTGTGCAGCTGCTTCAGGGCTCGAGTCTGCCGGTGCCCCTTCGTGAGATTGCCGTGGAGGGATTGAAGGGGGGGCGATGGCCGTCAATTCGAGCGGCATCTGCTGGGCTCGAGTCCGGGCGAAGGGAAACGAGCGTCGGAATCCCTCCCAAAGACGGGTTGCTGCGACTTGCTGGTGATGTGGGGCGTGGCTTGCAAATCTTTCGCCGAGGATCGGCATCGTGTTTGACGTGCCATCAGGTAGGGCGTGAGGGAGTGAGTTTTGGGCCCAACCTGACAGAGATCGGTGGGAAGTTGGGCAAGGAAGCCTTGTACGATGCCATCGTGGATCCCAGCGCAGGGATCAGCTTTGGCTTCGAGGCCTGGCTGCTCACATTCCGGGATGGCGAAGAGGTGCTTGGGCTGATTTCAAGTGAGACGGAACGGGAGATCGTGATGAAGGTGCCGGGAGGTCAAACTTTCAGGTATCCCACGAAGGATGTGCTCCGGCGTGAGAAGCAGGCCCAATCGATCATGCCCTCAGGGCTCTACGAAGGGCTGTCGACCCAGGATTTTGCCGATTTGCTCGCGTACCTTGCTTCGCTCAAACCGGCCGCGCCCTGAACGCATCACCAATCGATCCCAATGATCGCCCGGGTGACTCTTGAGATCGCCGTTCGGAAGGAGTTCGACTATTCGGTTCCTGCGGAGTGGGCCGAGCGGATCGAGGTGGGAACACGGGTCAAAGTCCCGTTTGGCCCTCGGTTGGTGATGGGGGTTGTGACAGCTGTGGTGGAGACATCGCCCCACACGAACCTGCGGCCGATCTCCAGCGTTGTGGGCATCAGTGGAATGCTCACTCCACGGGTTTTGGATCTGGCGCGTTGGATGGCCGGGTACTACTGCTGCCCGGTTGAGACTGCGCTGAAGAGCGTCCTCCCCGACTCCGTTCGGAAAGAGGGTGCCAAGTGGAGGGAACGCCTGCACGTCCAGGTTCTTCCTGTAATGGGCGAAATGCCAAAGCTGACGGCGCGTCAGTTAGAGGTATGGCGCATCCTGGAAGAGTGGCGTGAATTGCCGCTTCAGGAGTTGTTGGCGCTTGCCGAAACTACCCTGGAGATGGTTCGACGCCTCGAAGACAAGGGGTTGGTGCGGGTGGCACCCAAAGTGGACGAGCGGGATCCCTATGCGCGGGAGGAGATCCTCCCAACTCAAGCCCTGAAGATGAATCCGGAGCAGGAGAAGGCCCTGGCTGCGATTCAGGAAGCCATGGACCGGATGACCCCGAAGGCTGAGACGGAGCCGCACGCCAGTGAAACCGCCGAGATGGCAGGCGGCCCCGTCCCCCCCCTCTTGCTGCATGGTGTGACCGGATCCGGAAAGACGGAGGTCTATCTCCAGGCGATCGCGGTGGCGCTGGAACGTGGATTGGGTGCCATCGTCCTGGTGCCCGAGATCTCGCTGACTCCGCAGACGGTCGAGCGTTTCAAGGCGCGATTCAGTAGTGGTCCCAAAGGTACGCTGGTGGCCGTGCTTCATTCGCATCTTTCCGCCGGCGAACGACACGACGAATGGCATAAGATCCGGCAAGGCAGGGCTCGGATCGTCATCGGTGCCCGTTCTGCGGTGTTCGCGCCGGTCGATCGGCTTGGGCTGATCGTGGTCGATGAGGAACACGAGCATTCTTATAAGCAGGAGGAGGCACCTCGTTACCATGCCCGTGACGTCGCCGTGGTGCGTGGAGCGAAGGAGCGGGCGGTGGTGGTGCTGGGCTCGGCCACTCCCTCGATGGAGAGCTATTACAACGCCAAGCGCGGGAAGTACTCCCTGCTGGAGATGCCGTCCCGGGCGACCGACCAGAAGTTGCCGGTCGTGCGGGTAGTGGATCTGCGGGTGGATTCGCGACGTGGAGAGAAGGGGACGCCCGGGGTGTTCTCCGAGCCGCTGAAGGACGGGATCCACCGTCGTTTGGAAAAGGGGGAACAAACGATCCTGTTTTTGAACCGACGGGGCTACTCCAGTTCGTTGCAGTGTCCCAAGTGTGGATACGTAGCGGGCTGTCCGAATTGCAGTGTCTCGTTGACCTACCATCGCGCCCTGCAACGCCTGATGTGTCATGTCTGCGGGCACTCGGCTGCGGCTCCGGTCCGATGTCCCCAGGACGGGTGTGGGGACGGCGCGATCCGCTACGCCGGTTTGGGCACAGAGCGGGTGGAGGAGACGTTGGTGAAGCTTTTTCCAAAGGCCCGTGTTGCCCGGATGGACCGGGATACCCTGCAGAAGAAGGAAGACTATCGTCGAATCCTTACGGAGTTCCGCACCGGGCGGATCGATATCCTGGTGGGGACCCAGATGATCGCCAAGGGATTGCACTTTCCCAACGTCACTCTGGTCGGGGTGTTGTACGCGGACTTGAGTTTGCACGTGCCTGACTTCAGGGCCGGGGAGCGGACCTTCCAATTGCTGACTCAAGTGAGTGGACGGGCAGGGCGTGGCGACGTGGAAGGGGAAGTGTTCGTTCAAAGCTTCACCCCGTTCCACCCGGCCATCCAGTTCGCCCGACGTCATGACTATGCCGGGTTCTTCGAGGCCGAGGTCGAATTTCGGGAGCAATTGAAGTATCCGCCGTTCTCGCGAATTGCCCTCCTGACGGTCAAGGGAAGGAACGAGGACAAGGTCAAGCTGTCGGCAGAGCACCTGCGCAAGCAACTGGACCTTCGGGTGGGGAGTTGGCCGGGATTGGTTCTGGCGGGGCCGGCCCCGGCCCCGTTGGTGAAGGCGGAAACGTTCTATCGATACCAGATCATGATTCGATGCCGGGCGATGTCCCGGATGAGTCGGGCGCTGGCGGAATTGGAGGCGGCGTTGAAGTTGCCGGAAGACGTCCACCTGGTGATCGATATCGACCCGGTGAACCTCGTCTGAGCGCCAACTTGAAACTGGGAACTTCCGCCCGGAAGCCTAGATTCCCGGCTCGTGGATCCTTCTGCTCCAGTTCCAGCGTCGCCTGCGGATCGGCCCGAGAGAGGTGTCCTGCGCTGGATCCGGAGTTCACTGGGTCTGGCGGGGCATTGGGTGCTGGACGGCGTTCGGTCGAGTCGCCGAATCGGGGCCTTCACCCTGATTGCGCTGGGGACGCTGGTGACCAAGTTTGGCACCTCGCCCCGGGTCATCCGTCCGAGAGCGCAGTACGAGATCCTACGGGCGGGGGTCAACGTGCTTCCCATCGTCTGCTTTCTCGGTATGGCCCTGGGGGTTGTGATCGTGGGGCAGACGGTGCTCCTGCTGGTTCAAGTGGGGCAGACGAAGCTGATGGGGCCGTTGATGGTGACCGTGGTCGTCCGGGAATTGGCCCCGCTGACGGCGGCGATGGTGGTCTTGGCACGGGTGGGAACGGCAGCAGTGACCGAGTTGGGGACGGCGCGGGCAGTGGGCGAAGTCGAGGCCTTGGAAGCCTTGGGGATTGATCCGATCCACTACTTGGTGGTGCCGAGGCTGATCGGCTTCACCGTCTCCATCGTCTGCCTCACCGTCTACATGATCTTGTCGGCATTGGTGGCCGGGTATGCGGTCGCGTTCTTTCGTGGGCTTTCCATGGGGCCGATGGAGTTTTTCCAGGTGGTGGCGGATGCCCTGAGTTGGGTGGATTTCCCCCTGCTGGCGCTCAAGACCCTGGCCTTTGGGGTGCTGACTTCGATGATCATCTGTTATCACGGATTGGCGGATCCCCTGCGCCTCGAGGATATCGGGCGTGCCACCACGCGAACGGTGGCCCGCACTCTGATCGCCAGCCTGTTGGTCGATGCCTTGTTCCTTCCGGTTTATCTCCTTCTCTGACCTGTGCCTGAGACCATCATCCACATGTCCGATGTCACTGTGGTGCATTCGCGTTCGCCGCGATTGCCGCTCGTGAGCGGTGTCAACTGGGAGGTGCTCTCGGGCGAATGCTGGGTCGTAACGGGGCTTCAGGGATCTGGAAAGACAGCGCTGTTGGAGACGGCGGCCGGACTCCAGCCCTACTTGCAGGGGCAGGTGCAGGTGTTCGGCACCCATGTCCAGGGGGCGGGAGGTGACGAATTGCTGCGGATACGACGCAGGATTGGCCTGGTCTTCGACGGGCACGGTCGATTGTTCGGAGCAGAAACCGTGTTCGAGAACGTCGCGCTGCCGCTGTGTTACCACGGCAACAAGAGCTTGGAGGATGTCTTCGAAGAAGTGACCTCTTTCCTGAAGTTGCTGGGATTGGATGGGCTATCCAATCAGACGGCGGGGCGGATCGCCCGTCCGTGGGCACATCGGGTCGCCCTGGCTCGCGCTTTGATCCTTCGGCCGGAACTTTTGTTGGTGGACAACCCTCTCTCGGCGCTCGATGCCACGCATGTGCGTTGGTGGCGGACGTTCCTGATGCGCCTTCTGGAGGGCCACCCCGCCTTCGGCGGAAAGCCGATGACGTTGGTCCTCGCCACCGACGAACCTCGTCCGTTGCTGGGAATCGGCCGGAAATTTGCAGTGACGCACGACGGCAAATGGCGTTGCTTTGGCACACGGGCCGAGTTTGAGCACTGTGACGACCCCGATTTGCGGGAGTTGTTGGATGGCATGGATTGAGAGGACTGTTCATGGGTTTGCAGGATCTGACACCGCAGTTGAGGACTCGCCTGAGCCGGGTTGAGTGGTACGTGGGCCTGTTCCTCGGTGTGACGGGTCTGCTCATGCTGATCGGCTTCGCCTCCTTTCTTCGGCGAACCGCCGAGGTTCGTGGATGGTTCGTGGTTGAAGTTCCCTATTTCACCTACCTACCGGATGCATCGGGGCTGAAGCCGGGATCTCCGGTCAATCTGATGGGATTCAACGTGGGTGAGGTCACCGAGGTGACCGCCATTGATCTGTCCGAGCGTCTCGCCTGGGATCATCACGTGACGAATCAGTTCAACGTCTTCGTCCGTTTTGTGATCCGCGCGGATGGGAAGTCCCAATTCCCGGGCTACGTCAACAGTGACGCACGGGTGCGATTGAGCGGCCTGCCGATCGACCTCCTTGGAGGATCCTTCCTTGAAGTCACGCAGGGAACGACCAATGGCGTTGTCACCTTCAGCGAGGCTCCGAATGGCCAGCCAGGAGTGTTGATGAGCAAGTTTGCCATCCTCAGCCCGGGGTTGGATCGCACGAACAAGTTCCTGAAGTACGAGCCGGTGAAGACTGCGGGTGGATATTATCTTCAACTCGACCGGGGCGAGACGCTCCTCGCCCAGGCCGAGCGGGTCATGTCGCGTCTGGATCATATCGCCGGCACGGTCGACAATCGGTTGCCGGCCATGCTGGAGGAGTTGCAGGGTACCCTTGAGACGATGAACAAGGCGCTGCCGGGGATCACCAATCAGGTCGGGCAGGTCCTGGAGACGGCGCGACAGACGCTTCCGGGTCTCACCAACAATCTGGATGCGGTACTCCTCAATACCCGTGAACTCACGGCGCAGCTCCGGGATGCATGGCCGATGTTGACCAACAACCTCGACCTGACCCTTGCCACCACCCGGGAGTTGGCGTCGAACATCAATTTCGTGATTCCGACCCTGGCGTCGAATGTGAACCTGACGTTGACCAACGTGAATGTCCTGCTGGTGCGCGACACCAACGTAACCGCCAATGCCAGCATGCTGGTCTCCAACGTCAATCAGGTCATCACCCGCCACTGGTTGTTCAAATCGGTGTTCAAGACGAAGGAAGACGAGGCCCCGAAATCTCCCCGGGGTGAGCGGGTTCCGTTTCTTCGGCCGCCCCGGGGTTGGTGAAGCCTGAACGTCGTTGCCCTTCTTGCGTGCCGCGGATCCGTTGAGGCTACGGCCGTTTCGACGCCAACTCCCGCAGTGGCAATCCTCCGCATTCAGTGCAGGTCGTGGCTTGCACGGTGCTTTGCGAGTGACACCGCGGACAATAGCGGGTGTGGGAAGCATCCGATGCCGCCGGCGCAGCGTCCCACTCATCGGGGTTCAATCCGTTTCTGCGCGCACAGTCCCGAAAGGCTGAAAGCAGGCGGGAGCGCCAGGACTGCTCGACTGCGGCTGCGGCGCCGCCCATTTCTGGCAGTGGGAGACAGGGATGCATCAGGTCACGCCAGAGGGCGGCGCAGAGGGCGCTGGCGGTCTCTTTGGGCAGGCACGCGAGCGCGAATGCCGCAGGCTGAAACTCCTCGAAGCGCGGGCGACCGAGCAGATCGGCAGCGCGGATGGCGGTGACGGGAGAAAGGCCGGTCAGGAGCATCAGACGGAATCGGTCGTGAGCCGCGTATGGGAACCATTCCCGGTGGATCTTCGCCGTTTGCCAACCGGTCCAGGCGCTGGCGGCAAAGACGATGGGAAGCCCCCACCAAAGGGTGGGAGTCCAGCCCCACTTCCAGACGGCGGCCGGCAGGACGGCAAAGAGCATCAACCAGAGCAGGCTCCCGACCTGCCGCAGGGGCTTCAATCGGGCGCGATTGACATCGAGACGGGACCGGATCGCCACCTCATCAAAGCTGGTCTTGCAGATCTTCTCCATCCAAGCGACGCGCTGCTCAGGGCTCAATGCGGCGACGCTCCGCAGTTCCTGGGCCAGTCGGCCCGCCTCCACCGGCGTGTCGGCCAGCCAGAAGGCGCGTCCATTGGCCATCAAGTTCTCGTTCTCCGCCGTCGTCTCGGTCAGCAACGTCCATGGAATCCATTGGGCTGGCTGTGAGGGTCGGCCATCGGTGTGGAGGGTTCCCGCGGTAAAGGTGAGAATGCCGTGCTCACCGGCCGAGAACGGGAACCCGCGTGCGACGTGGAATTCCCCGAAAGGCGGCAGAGGCCAGGCCGCGTAGGCATCTCCCCTCTGGTTGTGGAGCAGGGGGGATTTACGCCACACCCGTAGATCCGGCGCGGCATTGAAGAGCACACCGCCACGGCGCACCCAGCGCACGCATTCGGAGAGATAGACGAGGGCCAGGATCCCGAGCAATTGCTGACGTTCGGTCACTTCAGGTCAATCGCGGCGGGCGCGGGTGAAGAGCTTCTTGAGGGCGGCACCCAGAGCTGCAACCCCGAGGATGATCAGCTTGAAGCCCTTCTTGAAAAAGATCGCCAGCTTGGCAAACAGACCCAGCTTGGCGGCACCGAGTGCAGCGCCACCCGCGACCAAGGCGGTGAGCCCGTACTTGGCGATCTTGTCCCCCGGCCGATACTCCGCATACGACTCGCCGGTTCGGAACTTGAAGGTGCCCATGGCGGTGCGGAAGGCGGGAAGGGTCTTCTCGAGGTTCTCCATGTCCTCCACGAGCACGACCTTCATGAGGCCGTTACGTCCGAGGACCCGGACGTTGTGGTTCACATACTTTTCGCCGGCGGTCTCGAAGACGATCGCCCACTCCAGATTGTGGCTGGTCTCGTCGTAGCGCGGGGGCGTGTGCCAGCCGATCACCTTGGTGGGAGATCCGTCGCGGCGCTCATTGTCCTGTTCGACTCCTTCCTTGTAGGACTCGAGCAGCTCGTCGGCCTTGAGGTCATTCTTTTCGTCGTCTTTGACGTAGCCGACGTCATCAAACTGGAAGACAACCCACCATTTGCCCGTGACGTTTTCCAGCATGCCGAGGACTTCGTCGCCATCGACCCGGTTGCCGGACATTTCCAACCGGTGGACGGCATCCTTGCCGCGGAGGAAACGGAACTCACTGCCGTAGGGAATGGTGGCCTTGTCTCCAAGCTGAGCCTCTCCGGGGCCGTTCGACCAAGGGAGCTTACTGATGGCCGCATCGTACTTGGCCTTCAATTCTGCTTCGGACGGTTCCTTGGCCTCGCCACCGGCATTCTGGGCGGTGAGGTGGAGGCTAAGACCGAGGAAGAACAGGATCCGCAAGACAACGCCGGCGATCGGGAGACGACGCAACATGCAGGGAGGCTGGCGCGGCTGCCGTCCGGGTGAAAGCGCAGAATGCAGGGCCGTGAGCATCTCCTTCAATGCACCCATTTCAATAGGAGGTTGCCGAGAAACAATCCGATCATGGCGATGGAACAGGCCACCTTTCCGATTGCCCCGGCAAGCATCCCCAGCACCGCTCCGACGCCTGCCTTGCCAGCCTCGCGCCACTCGCGACCCCCGATCATTTCGAAGACGGTGGCTCCGAGCAGGGGGCCCAGCACCAGGCCGAAAGGCATCCACAGAAGTCCCAAGATGGCTCCCACCGCAGCTCCGACGGCTCCGCGCCAGGTGGCTCCCATCTGTTTGGCTCCAATGGAGGTGGCGACGAAGTCGAGTCCAAGGGAGAGCAACGTCAGCACCGCCAGCACGCCGACGACCCACCAATCGGCGCCGGCATCGGCACGGACCAGTTTATGGAGGAATGCCGCTGCCAGAATCAGCGGCGGACCGGGTAATCCGGGAAGCACGGAGCCGAGCAGCCCGACCAACATCACCAGAAGTGCGGTTACCAGCGCCGTCAGATCCACTGCAGTCATGGGGGCAGGGTAGAGGGCGAGGCCGACGGGGGGAAGGGGGGCGTCGACGCGCTTCGGGCGAGGCAAAACTCCCGTTCTTGAAACTTCAAACTTCCGCCGGCCCGCGGCACCTTGCGGGGGCCTCGATGCTTTTCAACAGCTGGACCTTTGCCGTCTTCCTGCCGCTGGTATTTGCGTTGCACTACGTGAGCCGTCGTGCGGCGTGGCAGGTGGGCGTGTTGACGGTGGCGTCCTTCGCCTTCTACGGATGGCACACGCCCTGGCTGGTCTTCCTTCTCATTTTTTCCACCGGCGTCAACGCGCTGGCGGCACAGGGGTTGATGTCGGCGCACATCACCCGGAGCCGGCGCCGGGGGATCCTGGTGCTTGCCCTCGGATTCAATCTGGGGGCGCTGGCCTTCTTCAAATACGCCGGGTTGCTGGTGCGGACCCTCGTGCCGGAATCGTGGCGGGCTTCCATGCCCGGTTGGTTCGCCGAGATCCCTCTGCCCATCGGTATTTCGTTCTACACCTTCCAGGGAATCAGCCTGGTCATGGAATCATGGCGGGCGGGCACCGCTGGATTCCCGGGCCTGTTGCCTCCCCGTGGACCGCGGGAGATTGGTTGGTTCCATGCGCGGATCTGGTTCTTCAAGGCCTTTTTCCCCCAGTTGATCGCGGGACCCATCGTCAAGGCCGGCGAGTTCTTCCATCAGATCGGCCCGAAGCGTTTGTCCCAGGTGAACTGGGCGGGGGCGGTCCGCAAGCTGATCCTCGGCTTCTTTCTCAAGATGGTGGTGGCGGACAACCTCAAGGAAGCGACCGCCGTGCTGTCCTATCCCCAGTTCCTGGAGTTACCGCGGGCCAACCTCTGGCTGTTGCTCTATGGATTCTCGTTTCAGATTTTCGCCGACTTCGCCGGCTACTCGCTCATCGCCCAGGGATTGGCCCGATTGTTCGGGTACGAACTCCCCCTGAACTTCGATCATCCCTATCTCTCCGCGAGCATCACCGAGTTCTGGAGACGTTGGCATTTGTCCCTGTCGAGCTGGCTTCGGGAATACCTCTACATCCCGCTTGGAGGGAGCCGGCACGGCGAAGTGCGGACGTATCTGAACCTCTTCCTGGTCATGTTCCTCGGCGGGCTCTGGCACGGAGCGGCCTGGAGTTATGCCATCTGGGGAACTGCGCACGGACTGCTGCTGGCGCTGGAGCGTCTGACGGGGATTGGGCGAACCGCCCCCGCCCAGCTCCCGCCCTGGCGTCGGGCGGTGGGGGTGCTGGTCACCTTCCATCTGGTCTCGCTGCTCTGGCTGTTGTTCCAGTTACCCGACATCCGTCACGTCGCGGCCTATTTCCGCTGCCTGTTGACCAATCCGGGCGGGCTGTTGCCCCAGTACTTTTTCGTGATCGTCCTGTTCGGGATGCCGGTTGCGCTTCATCACCTGTGGGGAGCCACTGCCGATTGGCGGGAGCGTCTCGGTCCGCGCTGGGCCACCCGTCTGGAGATCTTCCTCTATGCCGTTCTCTTGTTTCTGGTTGTGGCCAACGCTGGAACGCCGGGGGACTTCATCTATTTCCAGTTCTAGGCCATGATGCGTCCCACCTCACGCCAGGCTCTCGCCATCCTCCTGACCTCCCTCGCCCTCGCCCTCGGTTGGCAGGCGGTCACGGCAGTTGGGGGATGGCGCGCCCGCTTCGGTGAGTCCAACTACATCGCCAATCGGATCCGCCTGGAAGACTACCTGCTGCTGCCCGCCGCGCCGCGGCAGGTGCTGGTGGGTTCATCCCTCAGCGGTCGGTTGCTCCCGGAGTTTTTCGTTGGAACCGCCCTCGCCGACTTCGCGACCCTGGGCCTCGACGGATCGATTCCGCTCGTGGGCCTGGAAGCGCTGGCGCATCGCCCCGACCTTCCCTCGGTGGTCTTCGTCGAAACCTACCTGATGGAGAAGCCCTGGAGCGCCAATGACCAGGTGTTGGTCGATGGTCTGCGTTCGCCTGGCACCGCGTTGGCCCGGCGCGTGCCCGTGACCCGGGCGGCGAATCGCCCCTCCAGCATCCTCTATTCTGCCGTGAAAGCCCGACGCGACAGGGCAGGCGCGGGAAGCATCGTGACCAACGAACCCGCCGTCCGTGAGCCGGGACCGACCGTGACTCCGGCACCGGTGGCACCGGCCGTGGTCGACCGCTGGCGCACGATGCTGGCATCGCTCGCCCAGCGCGGGGTGAAGGTGGTGTTCGTTGACCTTCCTTCGGGCGAAGACCGAATGCCGGGCCCGCTGGCCTCGCCGGATCTTGCCGGGAAGTTGGCCGGGGATTTCAAGCTCGCGCGGATTGATCTCCGCGCCGAGTGGTTCAGTCGTGGGTGGCGGCCCACTTATACCGATGGACGTCATCTCGACGCCGCTTCCGCCAGGGCAACGGCCCGGATGTTGGCCGAGGCGAAGTTCTGAACCGTGTCCATGCAGGAGAACGGGGAAGTGCACGCTCGCCAGTCCCGCGCTGCCGGTGCTTGGATGCCGGCATGCGTTCCAGCCTGAAGCGATGGTTACCGATCCTGTTGGGGACGGTACTGGTGGCGACCGGGGGCTCGTTGTTTGCGGCCCCACCGCTCCAGGGCGAAGCCCTGTTGAAGACGGATCTCCTCGGCGTGTTTGCCCACCCGGATGACGAGACGGGAGTCGCTCCCCTGATTTCCCACTACGCATTGGGATCGGGCAAGGTGGTGTCGCATGTCTACTGCACCCGGGGCGAGGGGGGGGGCAACATGGTGGGACGACAGGGCGGCGCGGCGCTGGGTGTGCTTCGGGAAGCGGAACTGCGCGACTGCCTGGCGCGGTTGGGTGTGAGGCACTGCTACTTTCTGGATCGCGAGGATTTCGCCTATACCGAGAGCCTCGGGATCACCCTGGAAAAGTGGGGGCACGAGGCAACCCTGGGCCGTCTGGTGCGCCTGGTGCGTGCCCTGCGTCCAGAGGTCATCGTCACCATGAACCCGGCTCCGACCCCGGGACAGCATGGCAACCATCAGGCAGCCGGTTGGCTGGCGGTGGAAGCGTTCGACGCGGCGGCCGATCCGGCGCGATACCCCGAGCAGATCGAGTTGGAAGGCCTTTCGCCCTGGCGTCCCCGCAAACTCTACTTCGGCGGCGCGGGTCCTTATGCTGCCACGATTGTGACCACCAACGCCCTCCCGGATGGCCGGGTGCCGTCGGTGGTGGCCGGCGAAGCACTCTCCAACCATCGGTCGCAGGCCTTTGGAAACTTCGGGGCCTCGCCCTGGTTCCGACGTCCCCAGGTCCTGCAATTGGTCAAGTCGGTGGTGCCCTTCGAAGCCGACGAATCCGATCTGTTTCGCGGACTCCCCGTCGAAGGCACTCTGCTCCCCCGGGCCATCGCCCCGAGGGCGCCCAGCGAGCCGACTGTTGTGAGCCTTCGGTTCCTGCCGCGTCCCGCCGTGTCCCGCTATCAGGAGTGGTTGATGGAACAGAAAATCGAATCCGCCGCGGTGACGTTCGATCCCGACGTGCCCGTGGTCGCCGGTGAGGCCACGCCCGTCCCGTTCGAGGTCCTCGATTTTCCTGGGACACCCCCGGGACGGTTGCGCCTTTCGGTCCCGGAAGGTTGGACCGTGACTCCTCCTGAAGTGGAGGTGGGTGCGCCGGGACGGCCTCCGACCTATTTCCGGATTCTCCAGGTGCAGGCACCCGCTGGGGGTGGGGATGGAGAGTTGAAGGCCGCAGGCAAGGTGGGCGAAAGCAACGTGTCGTCTCGGGTCCGGTTGCATGTGGTTCCCCGTCTGAGCGTGTCGAAGCAAAGTGGGCTGGTGCTGGGCGCACCGGCTTCCGATCCAGCCTGGTCTTCACTTCCGCCCATCCCGATTCCGCCTGCCAACACCTGGCAGGGAACCGTCACCAACGCCGCGGATGTCTCGGCGGTCTTCCGCGTCGCCCACGATGGGGACTTCCTCTGGGTCGAGGTCCGGGTGCGGGACGATGTCGTCGTCTCCAATATCGAACCCGACGACATTCGCGGGCATTGGCGGAGTGATTCGGTCGAGGTGTGCATCGATCCGACCGCCGGTGCCGAACACACGCTGGAAACTTACAAGATCGGGATCTTCCCCTTCGATCGCGCTGGCAAGGTGCGGGGCGCGCGCGACGCCGATGCAAGTCCGGGTGCCATCGAGCGGGGATCGCCCGGGACACGCCTGCATTCCGAGCGATTGCCGGACGGATATCTGATCCGCACGCGGATTCCATGGTCCGAGGCAGGGGTTGATCCCACCAAGGTTTCCCGCATCGGGTTCAATGTCCTGATCTATGACGGCGACAAGGCGGACGCGGCCCCGGGCGAGAACATCAACAAGTCGCGCCTCGCCTGGGCTCCGCGCTCGGGAGTTCAAGGAAGGCCGGAAGACTGGGGTCGCGCGGATCTGGCGAGATCAGCATCCGTGCCCAGTCGGACGAGTTCCGCGAGTCCGTGACCTTGGATTCGTAGAACTCGTCCCTCCAGGGCCCGCACACCCGGCCCACGTCCCTGAGGGCGGTCTATTCCACCAGCACCCGGTAGAAGCGGGTGTCGGACGGTTGGCTGGGATCGACGACCTCGAGCGAACCCCCGCTTCCGGTGACGCGAGCGACGGGCATCCAGCCCTCGCCAAAGGCATCGACGGACTCGAGCCGATACCGCACGCCGTCGGCTCCCATCCATCCAATGACCAGACCGGTGGTTGTCCAGCGCGCTCCCAGGGCGGGAGCCGCGATCGTGGCAGTGGGGTTGGGCTTGCCGGGTGTCGGGGGAGTCCATTCGCGGGCGAACGATTGGCCTTCCGGGATCGCGCTCAGGCTGCTGTTGGCGATCGGTGCGCCGTAGGTCAGGAAGTCGACCACCCCGGATCCAACGCTGGCCGGGCGGGCGAGCGAGAGCCATCCGCCGCTGGCGTCGGGACGGAACGAGGCGTGCAGTTCCGCGGCGGAACCCTCCCCGGGCTCGCCGTCGAGGAACACGAGTCGGCGTTCGCCGGGTTGCATCGGGGCGCTGCCGGCCGGAAAGCTCCATGGCGTGGCTGCCCCCGAAGCATCCAGCATCCATCCGCTGATGGGGATTGGCTCCATGCCGCTGTTGATGATTTCGATCCACGGCTCTGCCTCTCCCAGGGCATCGCGAAGCGTTCCGGCGACGGGCGAAAACTCGTTCAGGAACACGGCGGGGAACTCGGGGATGTTGGACGTGACGTTGTTGGGGGCTCCCGGGGTGAGTCCGGGAAGGCTGCCTCCGAGCAAATCGAGTTGGGCACCAAACACGATGTCGGAGCTGGTGAGGTTGATCTGGTGAACCTCGGCGGCGAAGACGTTGGTTCCGGCCTGGAGCAGGTTGACGGGCAGGGGCACCGGACCCACGAGGGCGGCATCACCCACCGAGACATCGGAAAAGGTGGTGGGAGTGACGACGGTGCCGGGGTTGAAATTGAACCGGGTCAGTTCCTGGCCGTTGAGGTAGAACACGGCGCCATCATCAATGATGTGCGAGAGCGCGAGGGTGGCTCCGGTGGGCACGGCCGGCAGGACGAAGCTGGTCCGGAAGTAGTAGCTCGTCTGTCCGAGAGGCAGAGTGGTGCGCTTGGGGGCGGGCAGTTCGGCACTTTCGTTGTAGAGCAGACCGGCTCCGAGCTTCCATCCGCGGTCATCGAACAAGACCGAGTTCCAGCTGGCGTTGGGAGTTCCCGATTCGAGGTATCGCCACTCCGAGCCGTAGGCCACGGGTTGACGGAGTCCATTGTACGCGCCGACCGCCGACCAGTTCCCCGGGCGTGCGTTGTCGTCGAGCGGATCAATCAACTGCAACGCCACCCCGCCGCCGGCGGATTGTTGCGGCCAGGGCGCAGCCGACGTGAAGGCCACGCGATCCAGCAGTTCGCCCGTCACCGCCCGCAGTCGAAGATCGTCGCCGTCCGTCCCAATGCTGCCGGTCCACGGGCCGGCGACCGCGATGACGTTTCCATGGGCCGATTGGAACCGCGGCAGGTTGCCGGCGACGCACAGGTTACGACCCGGTTGAACGATGGAACCGGGAGGGAATATGAAGCTGAACTGCCGCCCCGACAGTTGGACCCCGGACAGATCCCAGGCGGTGAACGCCGATGGATTGAGCAGCTCGACATAGGCGCTGCCGGTCGCCAGCGGACGATTCATGATCTCAGAAATCATCACTCTGAACCGCGGCAGGACGCGCACGTTCAGGGTTTGATCCGAGGGCAATGGCGGAAAGGCGTCATCGGTGACGCGAACCTGAAGACTCAGGTTGGTCTCGCCGATGTCGGCCGGCAGACGCCATCGGATCCGCCCGGATTGGGCATCGATCGTGGTGACGCCTGGGACGGTGTTCTCCAGCGAGTAGAAGAGGTTTTGTCTCGGAAGATCCGAGTCGGAGGCGGAGGCCGTGAGCTCGATCAGATCGTCCTCAAGCCGGACCAGTGCGGGCAACGGGGCGAGCGAGGGTGGCTGATTTGCCTCGCGAACCAGAATCGAAAAGGTCGCTTGAGCGGTCTGGGCGAGGGCTGATTGCTCGGTCACCTGGATGATCAACGGGTACGACCCCGGGCCCTGCTCCTCGGTGGGAGTCCATCGGATGACCCCGGTC
>Ga0105048_10008799_pt1 | contig 16138 bp, 8 predicted proteins | sample MAT05_FD_78382 | JGI IMG/M metagenome (GOLD analysis project Ga0105048, IMG submission 78382) | Freshwater microbial communities from Lake Fryxell liftoff mats and glacier meltwater in Antarctica - MAT-05 | ecosystem: Environmental > Aquatic > Freshwater > Ice > Liftoff microbial mat | place...
CACTTGCACACTTTTGCGCGCCAATGTGGATTGTGACAAATCGGTTGTGGAAAACATGAAACATTACTCCTATCAGAGATCCGATACTACGGTGTGCATCAATAGCAGGTAAGCCTAGAATGGCACACGAACACACCGTCTGATCAATTGATCAGTTGTGATCAATCTCATTGTAGAAGAATATTTCCGTGAGTGGGCTGTCAGGTACATAACAAAATGACCAAATATGGATATGATTTAGTCATTTGGCTGAACTATGTTTTCAACCCTATTGTGTAATCTATTCACATACGCTACGCAGTGACCCGCAGGTGCACAAAACCTGCGGGTCACTGCGTAGACTGAAGATTGCCGTAGCGCAATTACGATTGCTGGTCCTGGAGATAAGCGACAGCAGCACTTGCCAGTAGCGCTACACCTGTGGGCAATGTGCGCTCGTCAAAGTCAAAGGTGGGATTGTGGTGTGGACTCAATTCTGGCCCATTGGGATCAGCCGCGCCAATCAAGACAAAGCAGCCGGGCGCACGATTGAGAAACTCGGACATATCCTCGCCGACCATCATCGGGGGAATCTGAATGACCTGCTCTGCACCAATTACGCCTTCGGCCACCTGCTGCATTAGGGCTGCGCCCGCCACCGAATTGACCGTTGCAGGACAGCCCCAGCGTGGTGTAAAGGAACAGGTCGCACCATGAGCCTGACAAATACCTTTGGCCACCTCTTCAATGCGGCGGAACAAGAGCGTACGCACCTCGTCATTAAAACTGCGCACCGTGCCGGTCAACTTGGCTTCGCTGGCAATCACATTATTGGCCATACCACTGGCAAAGGTGCCCACCGAAATTACGCCGGTTTCCGAAGGATTGAGATTGCGCGCCACAATGCTCTGCAGCGCCACGACAATCTCGCTGGCAATGAAGATCGCGTCGATCGTTTCATGGGGCATGGCACCATGGCCGCCTTTGCCATGCACCACGAGATCAAAACCATCGGCCGCGGCCCACAGCGGCCCCGATTGCACGACAACATTGTTGAGCGGCAAGCGGCTCCACAGATGCAGACCAAAGGCCGCGGCTGGTTTTGGATCATCCAGCACGCCATCATTGATCATAGCCAGGGCGCCACCCAGCGCTTCTTCCGCTGGCTGAAAGACCAACTTGACGCGTCCGGGCAGGGCCGCGCGATGATTGACCAACAGTTGTGCCACCCCCATCCCAATCGCCGTATGACCATCGTGGCCGCAGGCGTGCATCACGCCATCATTTTGCGAGCGATAATCAACGGCATTTGCCTCGTGGATTGGCAAGGCATCCATATCAAACCGCAACAGAACTGTAGGCGCATCCAGCGGCGTATCATCGGCCTCCACCAAGGCCACCACGCCGGTCTTGCCAACGCCGGTGCTCACCTCTAGCCCCAGGTTGCGCAAATGTTCGGCGACGATCCCAGCCGTACGTACTTCTTGAAAGCCGAGTTCGGGATGCATATGAAAATCACGTCGCCATGCGACCAGCTGTGGCACCAAAGCCGCGGCCCCCGCTTTGAACTCTGTACAAATTTCGTCGAATCGCGTCTGATCCATCATGAAGCTACCTTAGTTTTTCGTGGTTTTACGTGGATGTTATACATGGACAATCTACATAACCAATAAAGCGCCGAACACGCACCTTGCTTGGATACAATCTTGATTCCATGGTACTGGATAACCAGGGATCGAGCAAACCTGTCAGCAAGACAGTTGACGACCAAGCACCATAGCGCGCAAGGCGAGAACACGCTCACAACCCAATTGTATCCACTGTGCAACTCCGCTGTGTTATCCTGCCTGCAGGGAAACTAGGTCTAGTTTCTGTGAATAGTTCAATCCTATTCGATAAATGATTTGATATGCTTGGTGTAGGCGTAGGTTAGGATTATAATCTAGTGCAGTAGAAGTGCTAGCAAATCCGTAAAGGACGGCAAAGACGCTACGATGACGACAGATACCGCCTCACAACCCAAGAAAACATATCAAACCTTAGATGAGATCGTGGCCGCCATGCAAAACATGACCCATGATCCACTGCATAGCACCGGCAGTACAATGGTGATCTATCGCGGGAACCCAGCAGCCCGCTTGATGATCGTCGGCGAAGCGCCCGGTCCCCAGGAAAATAAGCAAGGCAAACCTTTTGTCGGGCCGTCCGGCAAATTGCTAGACCAAATTTTGGGCTCTGTACAATTGGTGTCGGAGGAAGATGTCTTTGTCACCAATGCTGTCTTTCGGTTGCCGCCAGGCGAGGACGGCAAGGCAGTGCGCAAACCGACAACCGCTGAAATCAATTTTTATCGGCCGTATCTCCAGGAAATCATCCGCCTGATCGATCCCAAAATTATTTTGCTAACGGGCGCAGTTTCCATGCAGGCGGTGCTCAATGAAACCAAACTGGGCATTACCAAAATGCGCGGTCAATGGTTCGAGGCCGCTGGTCGTTGGATCATGCCGATTTTCCATCCGGCCTACTTGTTGCGCAACCCAGACAAGTCGCCCGGCTCACCCAAAGCACTGATGTGGCAAGATATTCAGGAAGTACGCCGTAAATACGCTGAACTGGGTTTGGCAGAAAGCACGAAAACCTAATTATTTTTCTCAATACAGCGTCTCCCAAATCAACAATGCCAATTAATATTTACATATTGAGCGGCTGCCAGCAGAAAGGATTCTCCTGTGCCTGCGAGTAAAACATTAAAATTACCGACCTATCGTCGCCACCCATTGGACGCAATTTTTGCACCCAAAAATGTCGCCGTGATCGGCGCAACCGAGCGCGCCAACAGCGTCGGGCGGACGTTACTTTGGAATCTGATCAGCCACCCCTTTGGTGGCGCGGTCTTTCCGATCAACCCTAAGCGCAGCAATGTGCTAGGAATTCGCTCGTACCCCACGATTGCCGACACGCCGGATCAAGTTGATCTGGCCGTGATCGTTACACCGGCGCGCACGGTGCCCGATGTGATCGAAGAGTGTGTGCAGGCAGGCGTCAAAGGCGCGATTGTGATTTCGGCTGGTTTCAAGGAGATTGGCGAGGAAGGGGTGCAGTTGGAGCAGGAGATTCTGAAAAAGGCCCGCCAAGCCAAAATGCGCATCATTGGTCCCAACTGCTTGGGCGTTATGAGTCCCATTACGGGGATCAACGCCACTTTTGCCAAAGGCATGGCGTTGCCCGGCAATGTAGGCTTCCTCAGCCAGAGCGGTGCGCTGTGCACCTCGGTACTAGATTGGAGCCTGAAGGAGCATGTAGGATTTAGCGCGTTTGTCTCGATTGGCTCAATGCTGGATGTGGATTGGGGCGATCTGATCTATTATCTGGGCGATGACCCGCACACCAGCAGCATTGTCATCTACATGGAATCGATTGGCGACGCCAGCTCGTTTATGTCGGCGGCGCGCGAGGTTTCGCTCAGCAAACCAATTATTGTGATCAAAGCGGGGCGCACGGCGGCTGCCGCCAAAGCCGCGGCTTCGCATACGGGCTCGCTGACCGGCAGCGATGATGTGCTGGATGTGGCCTTTCAGCGCTGTGGTGTGCTGCGGGTGGAACGCATTGCCGAAATCTTTTATATGGCCGAAGTGTTGGCCAAGCAGCCGCGCCCCAAGGGTCCCAATCTTACCATCGTTACCAACGCCGGTGGCCCTGGCGTGCTGGCCACCGACGCGCTGATCCAGGGTGGCGGTCAGTTAGCCACCCTATCACCACAAACCATCAGTGAACTGGATGCCTTTCTGCCAGCGCCATGGAGCCACGGCAATCCCATTGATATTTTGGGCGATGCCGATGCCGAACGCTATGCGCAAACGCTGAGCGTCGTCACCGATGATCCCGAAAGTGACGGTATGTTGGTGATCCTGACGCCGCAAGATATGACCGACCCTACACAGACCGCCGAGCAGTTGCGGCGTGTCTGCAAGACCCCACCCACCAAACCCATTCTCGCCAGTTGGATGGGCGGCGCAGATATTACCGCGGGCGAAGCGATTCTCAGCCGGGCCGGGATTCCCACCTTTCCCTATCCCGACACGGCGGCGCGTGTCTTCAACTATATGTGGCAATATGCCTATAATCTGCGCGCCATCTATGAAACGCCCGTCTTACCCGTAGCCAGCGCCGATGAAGAAACCAATCATCAACATGCGCGCGAACTACTTGCCGGTATCCGCGCCAAAGGCCGCACAATTTTGACTGAATACGAATCCAAGCGGATTTTTGCCGCCTATGGCATTGCCACCGTGCCGACTGTGTTGGCAACCGGTGTCGAACAGGCGGTCACCCAAGCAGCAGGGTTGGGGTACCCCGTTGTACTCAAACTCAATTCGGAGACGATTACGCATAAAACCGATGTCAATGGTGTGCAACTGAACCTTGCCGATGCCGACGGTGTGCGTGCAGCCTACCAACTCATCGAAAAGAGTGTGCGCGAATTGCGCGGTGCCGAACATTTCCAGGGCGTCACCGTACAGCCGATGGAAAAGCTGGATGGCTATGAATTGATTCTGGGGGCCAGCCCCGACGCCCAATTTGGCCCGGTTCTGCTCTTTGGCGCAGGCGGTACCCTGGTCGAGGTCTTCCGTGACCGCGCCTTGGCCCTGCCGCCGCTGACGACCACCCTGGCGCGGCGTATGATGGAAAAGACCAAGATCTATACCGCGTTGCGCGGTGTCCGGGGCCGCAAGCCGGTTGATCTGCAAGCGCTGGAACGCTTGATGGTGCGCTTTAGCCAGCTTGTGCTGGAACAGCCGTGGATCAAAGAAATTGATATCAATCCCCTGTTGGCATCTGCCGAGCGCTTGGTTGCGCTGGACGCGCGCATTGTGCTGCACGAGCCAACGTTGGCCGAAGAAGAACTGCCACGCTCAGCGATTCGCCCCTATCCAACGCGCTATATTGCGCCATGGCAGTTGCCCAACGGCGAAGAAGTCTTGATCCGCCCCGTGCGGCCCGAAGATGAACCCTTGATGGTTGACTTCAACGCCACTCTGTCACCGGATAGCATCTATTTGCGCTATTTTCATCCAATTTCAGTTTCGCAGTTGACCTCGCACGAGCAATTGGCGCGTCTCTGCTTTATTGATTATGACCGGGAAATGAATCTGGTGGCCGAACGCCGCAAAGCTGATGGCACCATCGAGATTATTGGCATGGGTCAGTTGACCAAGTTGCACGGCAGCCGTGAGGCAGAATTTGCAATTTTGATCGGCGACAGCTATCAGCGCAATCGCCTGGGCACCGAATTGTTGCGGCGGCTGATTGACTTTGGCCGCGATGAGAAGCTAGAACGCATTGTGGCCGAAATTCTGCCCGAGAACGAAGGCATGAAACAAGTCTCGGCCCGCCTTGGCTTTGAGCTGAAGATGAATCGTGAAGATGGTGTTGTCGAAGCGGCCCTAGCCCTGTAACACCTTTTTGCGCTAGCTAGCGTGCGCTACACGAAGCCCATGAGCTTGAGTATAGATAAGTTCGTTGGCCCATGTAACGCACGCCAGCTTTGGGCCGTTACCCCATCCGATTATCCAATCCAACTCCAGCGCACTTTGCGTTAGCTTAATGCACCTAGCTGGTCGTTAGCGCGCTGATCAGCTAGGTGTACTACGCAATTGCCGTTGATTAGCCAGGCACACCCTTCTCGGTTAGAAAACGGCTGTCACTTCCACTTCACAACTTGAAAGGAGTATCACCGATGGTACGTAGTGCATTGATCCGCACGAAATCGCTCTATGGTGCACTATTCGTTGTCTTGCTGCTGGTTTTGCTCAGCGCCTGTCAATCGACGCAGCCCGCGGCAGAAGCCACTAGTGAGCCAACCGTTGCCGCAGAAGCGACCGCCGAACCAACCGCCGAACCAACCGCCGAACCAACGGAAGAACCTGCCGAAGAGGCCACTGCCCCTGCCGAGGAAGAGATCACGACGACTGCAGAGATCACAACCACCGACGTAGTCACCGCCACCGAAGAGATGACGGCAACAGAGGAAATGACAGCGACCGAAGAGATGACGGCAACCGAAGAAAGCACGGGTACAACCAGCAGTGCAGCAGGCGAGCTAGCGGGTGATCCGGCCAATGGTGCCTACATTGCAACCCTGACAGGTGGCTGTGGTTGTCACATGAACCGCGACCTGGGGGCGTTGGCGGGTGGTAATGAATTTGAAGTACCGACGGGCATCGTCTATGCTTCCAATATTACGCCCGACCCAGAAACCGGCCTTGGTAACTGGAGCGAGGCCGATATTGCCCTTGTCTTACAGACAGGCGCAACGCCAGATGAGCAACTCCATCCGGTGATGCCCTATATGGCCTTTAGTGCATTATCTGATCAGGAAGCGCTCGATGTTGCCGCCTACTTGATGGCGCTGGAGCCGGTTGTCAACGAGGTGCCCGAGCGAGAACTGTCTGAAGAACCAGCAGCCTTTGCCCCAGCCCAAGCATCGCCAGCCGAAGCACCAACCGATCCAGTTGCGCGTGGTGAAGAATTGGTCATGATTACCCAGTGCGGTAATTGCCATACGCCCAAGAACGAAGATGGCAGCGCCAACAGCGAGCTGATGTTGGCAGGTGGCCCCCTGCGTGATGAAATTGCCTCCAATATTACGCCCGACGAAGAAACCGGCATTGGTACTTGGACAGAAGAAGAGATTGCCACCTTGCTGCGCACAGGTGTGGAACCAAGTGGCGATCAGATCGAAGGCGCAATGGCCCAACAAATCGAGCGTCGCTTTAGCACGCTGACCGAAGAGGATGCGCTGGCCATTGGTGCCTATCTAAAGAGCATTCCAGCAGTTGGCAACGATCCGTACGTCCAGTAAGCGGGAAAGCTTGAACGCTTGGCGCAAGTAAGTTAGAAATAAAAAGGGACGGTTGCTTAGAATTGCAACCGTCCCTTTTTATTAGCCTATACAACGTTATCGTCCGGCTATTGACCCCAGCTAATCATCTGCTCGCCATTATAGCTATAGTCAATCGCCAGATCAAGCGGTAGCGGGCGTTGGTTGCTGCCATCCGCATTCATTACCCACAAGCGCCATGCCCCGGCGTTATTGCTCTCGTCGCGGTTGCTGAGGTAGGCAATGTATTGGCCGTCTGGGCTCCAGGTGGGGGAAACATTGCTGGGCAATTGATCGACCAATGTCGTCGCAGGACGGGTCAACGCGGTTAGACCAGAGCCATCGGGATTGACGGCGAAGATCTCCCAGTGCGGGCCTTCTTTACTCTGAAAAACGATCCGTCCGCCACCGGGCTGCCAGTCTGGATCCCAATCATAGCCATCATAATAAACTTTTCTCGTGTCACCATCAGCCTCATCTTTGGTGATCTGGATGCCACCCGTGGATTGGTAGACAATGCCGCCTTCATTCCAATCGGGGGTGCGGGCGCTGTTCAAAGCCGCTAGATCGCGATACTCTTTGCCGTTGACGTCAATGCGCGCAATCATCCACTCGGGGCGCTCTTCGCGATCCACATCTTCAAAGAGCTCATCCACCAGCCCTGGCACCGGCGGCAGGTTGAATTGGTTGATAATTTCCGCGTTGGTCAAACAGATGCCAAAGCCAAAGTTGCGACATTTGTAAAAGCCATCGTTACGGCTAAAGACAATCCACTGACCATCAGGGCTCCACTTGGGCGACATCAGGCCGTCGCGATCCCCAAAAATTTTACGTTCGTTGCTGCCATCTATGCCAATCAAATAGATGCCATTGGCATTGCCGATGCGCGAAAAGGCAATCTGTGTACCATCGGGACTGATTGCCGGATCAAGGCCACTCCCCACGGAACGCACGGACCCCGTTGCCAAGTCATACAGATAGAACGTTTCCCCCCAACGGCTTTGCACCACCATCTTACCCGCCAGGCCGGTAGCACCCGTGCTCTGAGCGGGGCTAGGCGCAGGCGGCGCAACGGGGGCTGCCGGCACAGCGGCATCCTCCACAGGCGCAGCGTTGTCTGTCAGCGGTGTCGTAACCGCAGGCAGCGGAATTGCGGCACTGGCCGGGTCCGCCGTCTCGTTGATTGCCAGCGAGATGGGCAAATTCGTAATCGCGTCACTCACCACCACAAAGGTAGTCGAAACCCAACCGAAACCACCGACTACATCTGGCACTTCCAATTGTACCCACGAATTATCGCCGTTGCGCCCCAGGGCGACAAAGACCTCACGCGGCAGCGCTTTGCCAATCACCGGGAAAGTTGTGCCTGGACCAGAACGCATGTTGAGTCGCGAACCAGACATGGCAACTTGCGCCGTAGGGCGTCCATCGGCAACCGGCGTTGGGCGAAGTGATTGCGTGGGCACCGCGGTGGCCGTATTAGCGACAGCCACCTGCGGAGCGACAGATACTGCGGCAACCGTGTCTGTCAGAGCCGCCGTATCCGTAATTGTGGTCGATGGTTCGGAGGATATGGTCTCTGTCATGCTTGCGGTGTCAGTTGCATCCGCAGCCCCATCGCGCACCGGCAAACTTTTTACATTGAAAATCACCACAGCACTAACATCTACCCAGCCGGTCGTGCCATCGATGGTGCGCACCAACAGGCTATTGCTATCCGCCGTTCGCCCAATCGCAGTCAGGGCTGCGCCGGTTGACAAGGTAGCGAGCACATCGCCGGCAGGCGCACTGCGTAGGGACGTACCGCCACTACCAACCACAGCAACTAACTCGGATTGCGCGCCCACGAATGCTGTTGCGGTCGGCGCGAGTGTCGGCGAAGGCACTGGTGACGGTGTGGCCGTTGGCAGAGGGGAGGGCGTGGCAGTCGGCGCTAGCGTTGGCGAGGGCAGGGGGGAGGGCGTAGCCGTCGGCACAACTGCGGTTGCGGTTGGCGGTAAAGCAGTTGCCACTTTCGTCGCGACCACAGTAGCACCGGTTGCAACGGTCGTCGTCATCGTACCCGTCATCGCTACGGTAGCCGCTGGCGTTGCGACATCTGTTTCTAGCATAACCGGCAGTTGTGTCGTGCCAAAGATCACAATGGCTTGGGTCTCTACCCACCCACTTTGATCGGCATCGGTAATCACGACCACCCACAGGCTATCGGCGGTACGCCCCACGGCAGTCAAGGTGGCACCCGCGCGCAAAGTTTCCATAACCGTGCCGTCAGGCGATTCATATAGATCGGCACCCTGGGCCCCCACAACGGCGAGCCGACCAGCATCCGCACTGCTCTGTGCATAGGCCACAGATTGCAGCCCCAGCGAGCAGATAGCCAGGAATGCAATCAGCCCGATCAATAGACGTACTGACAGGCCCAGAATGCTGTGGCGGCGCACAGAGAAAGGTCGTCTAGCAACCGTGTGGATCAAGGGGTATGGCACCGTGCGGGTATGAATCGCCGGATCGCTTGCAGAATGCGAATTCAACCACAACATCTTACTGCCTCGTTTCTAAACTTGCGAATGCGTCTTCCAAAGCCAAGCCCATGGGCAGCCGCGGATACGTCGTTTCGTGCAGGATTAAGTAGTAAACTAATGATAACCGATTCTTACTGAAGATTAAATAATGAACATTCAATTTTGACAAAAGGTTGCGAACCCTTGTACAATCTCTACCGACCGAACGTTCGGTCGAACCCTAACGTAAGGCATTATCAGATAAGAAAGCACGGTTGTCAAACTTTCAAGTCCATGGAAGAACAAAACCTATCTACCTCAAAACAAGCAATTTTAGATGCGGCGCAAGCTCTGCTCGTCCAATATGGCTATGCAGGACTTTCCATGCGCGAACTAGCGCTGGCATCGGGACTGGCAAAAGCCACGATCTATCACTATTTTCAAGACAAAGAAGAAATTTTTCGTCAGGTGCTAGAACGTGATATGCGCAGCGTCCATGAACATATCGCGGCAGCGGTCGACAAGGAAGAAAACGCGCTGCCCAAGCTGCGGGCCTTTGTCTATACCCATTTTTCTTTGCTACACGAACGGCGCACCACGATTATGAGTGTCATGCGCGAAATTGGTAAAAACAAAGAACTGTTTCGCGATGTGATGTGTACCCATCGCAACACCCATCTTGCGCCATTAATGAACATCATTCAACAAGGCATTGATGAAGGCGTCTTCCGCCCTATGAATGTGGAGTACACCACCTATAGCTTGTTTGGCATGATCAATGCCCTGGCCGTTTTTCCGCTTTTTGCCCAGGAAGCGTCCGTGACTGATTCAGTCGCTGATATTGGTAGTGACACAAATATCAATGCCGAGGCTGCCGAACATATCTTACAATTGATCCTTGGCGGCATTCAGATGCCGTTGCTCGGGTAATCAACAAGCGAATTTCATACTGTTTCATACTGTTTCATACTGTAGCGCGACAATGATGCTCTTTACTACGTATAGAATTTCAATCTGTTGCAAAGATTGTAGACAGAAGAAACAGCGTTAAACTGCCCACCAAGGATGCATGTGGACCCTGTTTCTTTATAAATAGATAAAACCTGCAAAGTCGCACAAATGACCAACCACGTAGTAACGGGAATCTGTGCGACTTTTATATGGTTTATTCACAAGTTTTGGCGGCCACTGGCCGTGTCGGTTGCTAACTCATTACCCAATGCTTAAGAAAGTCTGCGTTTATGAACAGTCGAAATCTTCTCTATCAACCGCCTACGTCAATGACTCGTCGTGGAGCTTGGCTAGGCTGCATTCTGGTTGCGTTTACCCTGGTACTGACCTCGTGCAATTTCACAGCAGCAGAGCCAACGAGTGTTCCTTTTTCGGTCACGCCCTATGCGCCCGAGGAAGGCACGTCGGCGGAAGCGGACAGCGCAGTGGCAGCGAGCGATCCAGCAACAGATTCGTTGGCGACAACCAATACGACGACCGCCAACGTAGTCGTGTCGGACACGACCACGTCCGGTGAAACGGCGGCCAGCAACACCGCTGCCCAGCCCGTAGCCCAGGCCACAGCGGCCCCACAAGCCGCAGCACCCAGCACGACGCTGCGCTATAATGGCGAAATTGCGCCGGAGCATGAGATCGTGATCGTCGCCGAAACCGCAGGCATGGTGTTGGATCTGCCGCTGCAAATCGGTGATATTGTTGCCAAGGGCGATTTGGTTGCGCAGCTGGATACAACCCTGGTCGAAGCACAAAAGGCGCAAGCGATGGCCGGTCTCGAAGCAGCCGCAGCCCAGTTGGCGCTTGCCCAGATGCCCGCCGATGTTGATGATGTGGCGGCGGCACAGGCAGCGGTGAATGCAGCGGGTGCGGCCTATCAACGGGCTACAGGCGGCCTTACTCCAGAAGAAGAACGGTTGGTGCTGGCCCAGCTCAAGCAAGCGCAAGCTGCGGTGACGGTAGCCCAGGCCGGCTACAACCAAGTCAAAGGCAATCCAGCCATTGGTATGCTGCCGCAAAGTTTGCAGTTGCAACAGGCAACCCTGGCGGTAGAAGCAGCCCAAGCCCAATATGACAAAGCCGTGATTGGCGCAACCGATGATGTGATCGCCGGAGCCTATGCCCAGTTGGCGGCGGCGCGTGCACAGTTCCAACGGTTGCAAGAAGGCGCAAAGCCCGAACAGATCAAAGCCGTCGAAGCGCAGGTCAAGCAGGCAGAAATGGGCGTCTATTTGGCCCAGCTGCAAGTCAGCAAAGCAACGGTGAAAGCGGCCGTGGATGGGATCGTGACGCGCGTCAATAGCGCGGTGGGGGCCATGGCTGCCCCAGGCGCGCCGCTGGCCACCTTGCTCTCGCGCGAAATCAAAGTGACCATTGCCGTGGAAGAGACACGGCTCAGTCAGTTGGCGATAGGGCAAACTGCGATTATTTCTGTTGATGCCTATCCAGGAGAGACCTTCGAAGGCACAGTAACAATTATTGCACCAGAACTCGATCCGGCAACGCGTACGGTCGAGGTGACGGTAGAGCCCAAAGAAGTAACCAGTAAGCTTGCCCCTGGCATGTCGGCAACAGTTGAATTACTTATTCCATAATGTACTGACCAGAATTCACCCGTACAGTATTCACGCTTGGGCTACGCCACAGGCAGAATGCTATACGGTGTGCGCTACCGTCCATTTGCTGCTGGTCAGTTGAAGGAGTTACAACGATGAAAATCTGGAATCTCGCGATTAAACAGCCCGTTCTCATGACGATGATCCTGCTGGCAGGCATTGTCATGGGTGTGTTTTCCTACACCCGTATGCCGGTCAATCTCTTCCCCGATGTCGAGTTTCCGGTGCTCGTGGTAAATACGATCTACCCCGGCGCTAGTCCAGACGAGATCGAAGATCAGGTCACGTCGGTCTTGGAAGCGGAACTCAGCACGATCAGTGGTCTCGATACAATACAATCAACCTCATCCGAAGGCGTCAGTCTGATCATCTTGCAGTTTGACTTGGAGCTGTCCGTCGACCAAGTGAGCCAAGATGTGCGCGACAAGGTTGGCTTGTTGCGCAACCAGTTGCCCAGCGGCATTCTGGAACCGATCATCCAAACCTTTGACCCGACCAACCTACCAATTCTCACCTTCAGTGTTGCCGACACATCGGGCACCATGTCACAGCTTGAATTGCGCGACTTTGTCGAAGAAGAGATCCAAGGGTCCATCGAGCGCGTAGAGAATGTCTCTGCCGTCGATATTTCCGGTGGTCTGGTGCGCGAGATTCAGGTCAACCTGGATACGCGCGCGCTGCAAGCACGCAACATTGCCCCACAACAGGTGACGGGTGCAATCCAAGCGGCCAACATCAACTTACCGGGTGGCACGGTCAGCGATTCTGGCACGGAATTTCTGGTGCGTACGCCGGCCAATCTACAAACGCTGGATGACATCCGCAATTTGATTATCAGTGTGCGCAGTGCGCCGATCTATTTACGCGACATTGCCACAGTCGAAGATGGCTTTGAAAAACAGGAGTTGATCACACGCCTCAATGGCGAAGACGCGGTTGTCGTCAGTGTGCGCAAGACCAGTGGTAGCAACACGGCTACCGTGGCCGAAGAATCAAAAGAAGCGTTGGCAGAGGTAGAGGAAGCCTATCCGAATTTAGAAATTGCGATTACCAGCGACCAATCGATTGAGGTGGAAGCATCCACCGACGGCGCCATCGAGGATCTGCTCTATGGGGCGATCTTGGCCGCGTTGGTCATGTTCTTCTTCTTTCGCGATTTCCGTAACACCATGGTCACCATTGCAGGTCTCCCTGTGATCATGATCTCCACGCTCTTTTTCATGGACCAATTTGGCATTTCGCTCAATCAGATTTCGCTGTTGGCATTGGCCTTGGTGGTCGGCCTGGTGATTGACGACGGCATCGTGGTGCGTGAAAATATTTTGCGCTGGGTAGAAAAAGGTTTCTCGCCACGCGTCGCGGCCAGCTTGGGTACGGCAGAAGTCGCCATGCCGGTCATTGCGATTGGCGCGGTGATTCTCGCCGTCTTCCTACCCGTAGCCTTCGCCTCTGGGATTATTGGCAAGTTCTTTCTCGATTTTGGTCTGACAGTTTCTATCGCCATGGCGCTCTCAGTCTTTGAAGCCTTGACCATGGCCCCCTTGCTCAGCGCCTACTTCTTCAAAAAGCAAGATGGAGCCACCGATGTTACACTAGACGAATTGGATAAGCTCGAGGAGATGGGCTTTGAAATTGAAGATGAAATGGATGACGCCGCCCATGCCAATAGTGGCATGAATCGCTTCTATGGCAGGGTCTTGAGTTGGACACTCCATCATAAGCTGCTCTCTGGTTTGATTGCCATTATCATCATTGTGGCTAGTTTTAGCACCATCGGCTTTATCGAAGTGACCTTTTTACCGGCCACGGCGCAAAAAGAATTCCAAGTCTCGATTGCGCTGCCCGGTGGCACCCCCCTCACCGTCACAGAAGTGGAAGCCACCAAAATTGAAGGCATTCTGCGGTCGCATCCCGACGTAGAATATGTAGTCACCAACATTGGTGGACGAGGTTCACCAGAAGAAGCGTCGTTTACCATTGCGATCAAAGATGATCTGCCGCGCAGTCGCACCGCCAAGGCAGTTGTCAGCGAGCTACGCGGGCCGTTGGCCGAAGCGCCTGGGATTATCTTTACAACCTCCAGCGGCGGTCTTGGTGGCACCACCAGTGACATCACCATCGAAATTGTCGGGCAGGATGGCACGAACTATGATGAGTTGGGGGCAGCAGCCGCAGAAGTGGCCGCGCAACTTGCTACCATTCCAGGCATGATCGATGTCAATTCCAGCTACAAATCGGGACGTCCAGAGATGCAGTTGGAGATTGATCGCCGGCGCACTTCGGACTTGGGGTTAAGCACGGTGCAGATCGCTTCAACGGTCCGCTTGCTCGTCAACGGTGATGTAGCAACCACCTTCCGTGGCGAAGGTTCGGATGCCGACGTGCGTGTGCAACTGAGCGAAAGTGATCGCTCTAGCCGCGCCGATGTGCTCAATATCAATATGCTCTCTTCAACGGGTCAATTGGTTTCCCTGCGCAGCGTTGCCCAGATTGCCGAGTCCATCGGGCCGAACGCGATTTCGCGCTCGGATCGCCAACTTGTGATTTCGGTCAATGGCAACGTGGTCAACCGGACTGTCCCTTCGGCAACCGGCGATGCCAACGTACTGATCGCATCACTCCAGTTGCCCGAAGGCATGACGGCACGCTTGGGTGGGTCCGCTGGTGATCAAACTGAGTCGCTTACCAGCATGGTGCAAGCGCTGCTGTTGGGCGTTGTCTTCGTCTATATGGTGCTGGCCGCCCAGTTCGGCAGCTTTATCCAGCCGATCCTGATCATGCTCGCCATGCCGCTGGCGATTGCGGGCGCGATTGTGGCGCTGTTGCTGGCGGGTAAGCCGCTGGATATGACTGCGATTATCGGCTTTATTATGCTGATGGGGTTGGTGGTAAAGAACTCGGTATTGCTGGTCGATTTTGCCAACCGCGCCCACAAGAAGGGGGCGACGGCGGATCAGGCGATGATTATTGCCGGTCCCGTGCGTCTACGCCCCATTCTGATGACCTCACTCTCCATGATTTTGGCCATGATTCCGATTACGCTGGGTTTGAGCGCAGGTGGTGACTTCCGTCAATCGATGGCCATCGCCATTATGGGCGGTATGATCACCAGTACTGTCCTGACACTGCTGGTTGTGCCGCTGGCCTATGGCACGGTGATCGGCCTTCAAGATCGTATGCGCGCACGCCGTGAGCGACGACAAGCAGCCAAGGAGCAAGCACGTATCGAAGGGCGCAAGCAAGGCCAGCCCTTGTCCCAGCCAGCCCAGCCCGCCGTGCACACGACACAGCACCAGGTTGAGGCACCGGTTGTGTCAGCCCCAGTGGTAGCAGAGCTGGCGAATGGCAACGCGGATCGCCATGCCCCCAGTCAACCGGAAGCCCAAGATGCGGTAGTCGCCACGGCAAACCAGCACCCAGTGAGCGCGGTCAAGCCGTTGGCAACCAATGGCAAAAATGGCGACGCCGAGCATACACCGAGCAAACCGAGCGAAGTCAAGCCCCTGCCCAAGGACTTTCAGTTGCAAGCCGAAACGCCGACAGAGACACCGCCCGAGCTAACACTGCGCCAGCAAGATGGCAAAAAATCGGTCTACGACTTAAAGGCCAATCAGTAAAAGTTTGGTTGCCTAGCCAATCAATCGCGAGTTGGCATTTCTGGTTGTATGAAATGCCAACTCGCTTGCTGAACCAGAAACATCATCCATTCATACCAGAAAAACCCGTAAAATCGCTACGTCCGCACCGTCATCTGATCGATAGCAAATTGGTTACCCAATTGCGACTATTTAGCATTATTGCGCTGGCCATGCTCGGCGTCATTCTCTTTGATGTGGCACGCAATGAGATTAGCATTTTGCTGGCCGTTAGTGGATTGCTGATCGGCGTTGCGGTGGGCATTGTTGTCAGTCGTATGCGGCGGCTCTCCTGGGATGAGCAAGCCGCGCAAAGTGATCGCGCAGATCGATTGGATTGGCGCGGGGATTCTGGTCCTCTATATCGTCTTTACGCTGACGCGCAATTGGTTCTTTGGTCATTGGGTACAGGGGGCCATGTTGGGGGTTTTCACGCTTGCGATCACCGCAGGCTCTATGCTGGGCAGAGTGTTTGGTATACGTTACGGCATCCGCAAAACACTGGCAGCGTGGGGCCTGGGA
>Ga0105048_10008803_pt1 | contig 16127 bp, 10 predicted proteins | sample MAT05_FD_78382 | JGI IMG/M metagenome (GOLD analysis project Ga0105048, IMG submission 78382) | Freshwater microbial communities from Lake Fryxell liftoff mats and glacier meltwater in Antarctica - MAT-05 | ecosystem: Environmental > Aquatic > Freshwater > Ice > Liftoff microbial mat | place...
CCGCCACCACGTTCGTCGGGGCCGTCGGCGGGGTGGCGCCCCTGGTCGGCCTCTCCATCAACGCTGACACCCTGACCGCGGCGGCGGTCGCGACGACCGGGGGGGTGAACGTCACGAACACGGGGGCCGCGGCCGTCACCGGGGTCGTCAGCGGGGCGGGCGCCCTCAACAAGAGCGGACCCGGCACGCTCACCCTGAGCGGGGCGAACACGTTCGCCGGGGCCACCACCATCAACTCCGGGACGCTGGCGGCGGCAAGCGCCGCCGCCCTCGGGGCGACGACGGTCGGGACCACCGTCGCGCCCGGGGCGACGCTCGACGTGCTTGCGGTCCTCGACGCCGAGCCGATCACCGTCCAGAGCGCCGCCGGCCCCGTCCCCAACGCCGGGAACCTGCTCTCCACGACGACCGGGACCGTCACCGGACCGGTCACCCTGGCCAGCACCGGGGTCGGCGTCGCCGCCGGCATCTCGATCGGAGGGGCCGGCACCCTGACGATCGGCGGCCCGATCGGCCAGCCCGGCACCTTCACCGACGCCGTCGTGAAGGTCGGAAGCGGCATGACCACCTTCAGTGGAACGAACACCTACACCGGCGGCACCGCCGTGACCGCCGGGACGCTGATCGTGACCAGCGCGGCCGGGCTCGGGACGCCCGCGGGCGGAACGACGGTCGCCACCGGTGCGGTCCTCAACGTCCGGGCCGACATCGGGGTCGAGCCGATCAGCATCGCCGGCACCGGGATCGCCGGCAACGGCGCCCTTCGCACGTCCACCGGGCTCGCCGGGGTCGTCGGCGGGCCGGTCATCCTGACCGCGGACGCGAGCATCGGCAACGGGAGCGGTGCCGGGGGCAGCCTGACGATCGACGGCGTCATCAGCGGGAACTTCGCCCTCTCCTTCACCGGAAACGGGACCACCACCCTGACCGCCGCGAACACGTACACCGGGGCCACCACGGTCGAGTCCGGGGTCCTGCTGGTGAACGGAGCCCAGGCCGCCAGCGCGGTGACCGTGACCGCCGGGACGGTCGGCGGTAACGGGACCATCGGGGCGCTGACCGGGACCGCCGGGACGGTCGCGCCGGCGGCAGGCGGGCCGGTCGCCGCGGTCACGCTCAAGGCGGGTAACACCACCCTCGGCGCGGGGACCACGTTCGCCCCGGTCATCGGCACGGCGGGGAACCCCACCGGCAACCTCGCCGTCACGGGTACGGTGAACGTGACCGGGGCCACCCTGAACGTGACCGGAACCCCGCTGCCGGTCGGCCAGACGTTCGTCTTGATCGACAACGACGGGACGGACGCGGTCACCGGGACGTTCGCCGGGCTGCCGCAGGGGGCGACCGTCACCGCCGGCGGCATTCCGTACGTGATCAGCTACACCGGCGGGACCGGGAACGACGTCGCGCTGACGCCGGTGGCAGGGCCGGCGGGCCTGGGCGGGGCTCTCGGGATCTCGGGCCAGGCGAACGGCACCGCGGGTCTGTTCCTCCCGAACCCCGCGGGTCAGTACCCCACGACCCCGACGGCCACGCTCAACCCGTTCGGCGGCGTGGCCACCACCCTGCGGACCGCCACCGCGGACGTCAACGGGGACGGCACGGCGGACACCGTCCTCGTGACCGGTCCCGGGGTGCCGATCCGGGTGGCCGTGATCAGCGGGGTGGACAACAGCACCGTCCTCGTCGCCCCGTTCGACCCGTTCGGCGGCAACTTCACCGGCGGCGGGTTCGTGACCGCGGCCGACGTGGACGGCGACGGCCGGGCCGAGTTCGCCGTCACCCCGGACCAGGGCGGCGGCCCGCGGGTGAGCATCTTCACCCGCAACGCCGACGGCACCACCACCATTCGGGCGAACTTCTTCGGCATCGACGACGCCAACTTCCGCGGCGGCGCCCGCGCCGCGTTCGGCGACATCAACAACGACGGCACCCCGGACCTGGTGGTGTGCGCCGGCTTCCTGGGCGGCCCGCGCACCGCCCTGTTCAACGGCACCACCCTCCTGGGCGGCACCCCGGTCCGGCTGGTCGGCGACTTCTTCGCCTTCCCCGGCACCGACTCCACGACGCTCCGCAACGGCGTGTTCGTGGCGTCCGGCGACGTGAACGGCGACGGGAACGACGACCTCATCTTCGGCGGCGGCCCCGGCGGCGCCCCGCGGGTGTTCATCCTGTCCGGCGCGATCGTCAGCGCCGGCGACGTGGCGGGCGCGCAGGCGGCGCCCGTGGCGAACTTCTTCGTCGCCGGCAACACGACGGACCGCGGCGGGGTGCGGCTGGCCACGAAGGACGCCGACGGCGACGGCCGGGCGGACGTGGTGGTCGGGAGCGGCGAGGGCTCGCCGGCCAAGGTGCGGGTGTACCTGGGTGCGAACTTCACCGGGAGCGCCGAGCCGGCGACGTTCCAGGACCTCGCGGTCTTCGGCGGCGGGGCGCTGCCGGGCGGCGTGTTCGTCGGCTGATCCGCGGCGCCTTGACGCCGCCCCCGGCGTGTCCGATCATGGCGGTCCCACCCGCCCGAAAGGACACCCCATGTTCGTCCGCCTCTCCGCCGCCGCCGCGGCCGCCGTTCTCCTCGTCGGCCCCGCCGGCGCCGACAACCCCGCCGGCCTTCAGAAGGGCGACCGCGTCGTCTTCCTCGGCGACAGCATCACCGCCGGCGGCGTCGGCAAGACCGGCTACGTTACGATGATGAAGGCGACCCTCGCCGAGAAGCACAAGGACCTCGGCGTCGAACTGGTCGGCGCCGGCGTCAGCGGCAACAAGGTGACGGACCTGCAGAAGCGGCTCGAAAAGGACGTGCTCTCGAAGAAGCCGACGGTGGTGGTCGTGTACATCGGCATCAACGACGTGTGGCACGGCGAAAACGACCCGAGCCGCGGCACCAGCAAGGAGAAGTTCGACGAGGGGCTGCGCGAGGTGGTCGGCCGCATCAAGGCGGCCGGCGCCCGGGTGGTGCTCTGCACCCCGACGGTGATCGGCGAGAAGAAGGCCGGCGGCAACACGCTCGACGCCCAGCTCGACGAGTATGCCGGAATCAGCCGGAAGGTCGCGGCCGACACCGGGTCGAAGCTGTGCGACCTCCGCAAGGCGTTCGTGGATCACCTGGCGAAGAACAACCCCGACGACAAGGCCAGCGGCGTGCTGACGACCGACCGCGTTCACCTGAACGAGGCCGGCAACCGGCTCGTCGCCGAGACGATGCTCGGCGTCCTCACCAAGTAGCTCATGGACCGAAAGCCCACCCGTGGCACGGGTGGGCCGCGCCGCCTTGATGGCAAGGAGTCCGACCCGTGCGTCTTGCGCTGCTATTCCTCGCGCTGACCGCCGCCGCGGCGCCGGCCGACCCGTCCGCCGCGCCGGTCGCCGCCCGGAAGCTGAAGTCCGGCGGCAAGGACCGCACCTATCTGGTTCACGTCCCGAAAGGGCTCGACCCGAAGGTGCCGGCCCCGGTGGTGATCGTCTACCACGGGGCCGGCATGACCGCCCGCATCATGCGGGCGTACACCGCACTCGACGCCGTCGCCGACAAGCACCGGTTCGTGGTCGCCTACCCCGACGGCACCGGCGTGTTACCGACGTGGAACTCCGGCGGCATCCCGTTCGTCGTGAACAAGGCCGACGACGTGGCCTTCACCCGCGACCTGCTCGCCGACCTGACGGCGGTGGCGACGGCGGACCCGAAGCGCGTCTACGCTGCCGGCTTCTCCAACGGCGGCATGATGACCTACAAGCTGGCGAACGAGCAGTCCGACACGTTCGCCGCCGTGTGCGCCGTGGGCGGCACCATGACCTACCCCGCCCCCGCGCCGAAGCGGCCGGTGCCGGTGCTCCACTTCCACGGCACCGAGGACGCCTTCGTGCCGGTCGCCGGCGCCCCGGGGAAGAACGCGAAGGGGCCGGCGTTCCACTCGGTCGAGGCGACGACGAAGGTGTGGGCGAAGGCCAACGGGTGCGACGCCACGCCGGTCGAGGGCGAGCTGCCGGACACCGACCCCGGCGACGGCTGCAAGGTGAAGCGGAAGACGTATGCCGGCGGCACCGGCGGCGCGGAGGTAGTGGTGTACACGGTCGAGGGGGGCGGCCACAACTGGTTCGGCCGGCCGTCGCTCGGCGGCCTCACCGGGCGGTCCACGACCGACGTGGACGTGAACGCACGAATGTGGGAGTTCTTCCAGAAGCACGCCCGGCCGTAGCGGTTAGGGCGCCAGACGACATCAAACCGAAGTCGATCTGACGGCGTGACATGTTTCCGCGACCCGGTGGGGGGCGCGGCGGAAACAATTATTTTGCCGCGAATGACCAGTTCGGAACCAGACGGGTTTAGAGGCCGACGGGGGTCAGCCCCGTGGCCTGAACCAGCGGCACGCGTCGGTCTTCGGGGACGGGCTTGAGGTACGTCGTGCCGATGTCCACCTGTTCCATCGAGGCCGCCTTGCACAGGCCGGTCAGGTCCGGGCGGTCGGTCGGGGCGTGGAGCTCGCACACGCCGAAGAACTGGTCCTGCAGGAACCGCAGCACCTGCGACACGAGGAGCTTCGCCATCCCCTGCCGGCGCAGGTCCGGCCGCACCTGCATGTCGAGGATGCCGGCCGACGGCGTGCCCCACCGCCAGCCGTAGCCTTCGAGCTCCCACACGACCGCCCGGGCGGCCGGGAAGTTGTTCGCCAACTTGTCCACGAGCCGGAACTCGACCGGTTCGAGCGTCCCCCACACGGCGTCGTGCCACCAGCTCTGCACCGCGGCGGCGCGGAGGGTCTGCGTCTCGTACCGGCGGCGGAGCATGCCGAACCGGGCGTCGGCGAGCGCCAGCGGTTGGTCGAGCTTCTTCTGGTACACGGTGGTCTGGCCGGCGGGCTGGTAGCCGAGGGCGCGGAAGAACGGGTCGGCGCCGGGGTCGGAGGCGAGGAACCCCGGGGCGTTGGTGCCGCCGTAGAGGCCGAACCCGAACGGGCACTGCGGCCACGTCGGCCCGGCCCGGAGGGTGCGGGCGCCCTTGCGGATCAGGTAGTCTTCGGCGGCGCTGAGCAGCCCGCGGCCGAGCCCCTTCCGCCGGGCCGACGGCCGCACCGCCACCGAGCAGACGACGCCCTCGGCGAAGTCGAGGGCGTTCAGTTCGGGCGTGGGGGCGAATCCGGCGAGGGCGTAGCCTTCGATGCGGTTGGTCTCCGGGTCCACGGCGGCGACGAGGCCGTCGGGGTCGAAGTAGGGTTTGCTGAAGATCCAGCGCTCGAGGAGGGCGGGGGTGCGGACGGGGTAGGCACCGCGGGCGGTGTGGGCCTCGTTCCAGACGTCGGCGAGGGCCGGCGGGTCGGTGTTGCGGAAGCGGCGGTAGGTGATCACGGCCGGCTCGTGGGGTCCGCCGCCGGGCGGGGAGCGTGGGCCGCCGGGGAGGGGGGCGGCAGGTTCGATCCGCTCACTGTATCGGCGGCCGCCGCCGGCCGCAAGTTACCCGGCGGTCGGCGGCAGGAACTGCGCCGCCCACGCGGCGTCGTCCGGGCTCAGCCGCGGCTCCGGCGGGCGGGCGTAGGCGCTTCGCTCGTAATACCCCTCGTCGTACAACCGGTCGAGTACCGCCTTGAGGTCGAGCCAGGCGGCCTCTCCCTGCCGGAGTGGGACCGGGATCGTCGGCATCGGCTCGCGGAGCCGCCACGGCCAGACGCCGAGGCGGGGGCGCTCCTCGACCCGACTGACGACCGCGCAGTAGTCGCACGTCGGCATGTCGTCCGGCGGCATCCGAGGGCCGCCGCGCAGCAGGTCGAGTTCGACGAGGCTCGTGCCCGAGCGGATCAGCTCGGTGCGCTTCCGCAGGTACTGCTCGCGGTCAGGTCCGGCGTACTTGTTCGACCGGCTGAGGAGCTCGACCACGGTCACGACCTCGTTCCCGTCCGCGTCTCGGATCAGGACCGAGTGGACTTTCTCGATCTCGACTTCGTCCAAGATCGTGACGTACACGGGGGCGACGGCTGCGGGCGCGGCCCCGCCCGACTGTGGCGCGCGACTGCTCGAGTCTGCTACCGAACCATCCGCCGTGTCGCGGAATCGCCGATCGGCGGGCGGCTCGTGGATGTATAGTTGAGTCTCAATGTCCACCAGGTAGCGCGGGTCGAGCTGGGCCGCGAGGTGGGTCATGGCCGTGGTGATGAAGTGGTGGTGGAACTTCCGCCACACCCCGGCGCGCTCGAGGTACGGGTTCATCCCCGGGAACGGCGACGGCATCGCATCCTCCCTACACTCCGCTGGCGGTCGTACCCGCCATCATAGCCGAGTTTCGGACACCCGCGACCCGCCGAACCGTTCGCGCTCGTCCCTAGGACACGTCCGAGTCCGGGGGCTCACGACGCCGGCTCGCCGGCCAGCCACGCCGCCGACTCGCCCGGGATCAACCAGCCGTCGTCGGTGTCGAGCGGGGCGGTGCCGTGGCCCCCGTAGACCGGCTCCTCGCTCGACCACCGCGTCGCCCACCGGGTCGCGCCGTCGGGCGGAGCCAGCAGCGGTTCGGGGATCGGGTCGAGTCTCAAATCACGGCCGAGGTTCACCACCATCAGCCGGTCGTCGGCTCCGTTCACGAAGAAGCGCACCACGAACGCCGTCGGGCCGAGCACCGCGCCGTCGATCCGCACGCCGGGCCGGAACGCCGGGTCGGCCTTCCGCAGCGCCAGCAGATCGGCGTGGAGCGCGAGCCAGTCGCGGCGGTGCTCGCGCTCGGCCCAGTCGAGCTTCGAGCGGGTGAAGGTGTCGGCCGCGGCCGGGTCGGCGACCTGGGCCAACACGTCCGGCGAAGACTGGCTACGGAACCGCCTCAGCTCGCCGCGGCGGCCCTCGTGGACGAGCTTCGCCAGGTCGGGTTCGTGGTGCGCGAAGTAGAGGAACGGCCGGGTGCTCCCCCACTCCTGCCCCTGGAACAGCATCGGTGTGCCGGGGCCGAGCAGCAGGTAGCCCGTCAGTGCCCGCAGTTTGCCGGGACTGGTAAGCTGGTTCAGCCGCTGGCCGCGACCACTGTTCGCCACCTGGTCGTGGTTCTCGATGAACGTGACGAAGCGGTGCGGCGCGAGGTCGAACGCGCCCCGGCCGCGCGCCCGGCCGTGCCAGCGGTAGCGCTGCCCCTGGTAGAGGAAGCCGTGCTTTGCGGCGCTCACCAGTTCCTGCGGCGTCCCCTGGTAGTCGGAGAAGTAGGCCTCGTTGCGAGCCGTCAGCGCCACCCGGCAGGCGTGGTGCAGGTCGTCGTTCCACAGGGCGTTCAGCCCGCTCCCGCCCTCGCCGACCGGCCTCGCCAGCCGGGCGTCCTGCGGCTCGTTCTCCGCGACCACGTAGATCGACTTGCCGCGGCCCGCCTCCCGCGCGCGGCGGGCGATCGCCGTCACGACGTACTCTTTCGAGTCGTCGAAGATCGCCTGCGTGGCGTCGAGGCGGAGGCCGTCGAGGTGGAACTCGTCGATCCAGTAGCCGGCATTCGCGACGAAGAACTCGCGGACGGGGCCGCTGTCGGGGCCGTCGAAGTTGAACGGTTCGCCCCAGTCGGTCTTGTGCCGGTCGCTGAAGAACGCGGGGGAGTACTCGCGGGTGTAATTCCCGCTCGGCCCGAAGTGGTTGTACACCACGTCCAGAATCACCCCGAGGCCGAGGGCGTGGGCGCGGTCCACGAACCGGCGGAAGTCGTCCGGGGTGCCGTAGAGGCGGGTCGGGGCGAAGATGTGAACGCCGTCGTAGCCCCACCCGAAGTCGCCGGGGAACTCGGCCACCGGCATCACCTCGACCGCGGTGACGCCGAGCGCGACGAGTTCCGGTAGCTTCGCCGCGGCCGCGGCCCAGGTGCCCTCCGCGGTGAAGCTGCCGACGTGCATCTCGTAGAAGACCTGCCCCGTTTCCGCGACACCCTTCCAGTCGTGATCGGTCCACGCGAAGGCGTTGGGGTCCACGACCTGCGACGGGCCGTGCGGCCCCTCGGGCTGAAACCGCGACGCCAGGTCCGGGTGCGTGTTCGACCGGCCGTCGAGCTTGTACTTGTATCGCGCGCCGGCGCCGACACCCGGTACGAGGGCCGCGAAGTATCCGCCTTCCTCCGCGCCGAGCGCGAGCGGCGGGCCGCCGTCGATGAGCACTTCGACGGTGCGGCGGATCGGCGCCCAAACGCGGAAGTGGACGCCGCCGGGGACGACTTCGGCGCCTACGGGGAGACGACGGGTAACGGAGGTAGTAGGCATCTGGCGAAGGCTTACGGGGGCTAAGCCCACCCGCTGCAACGGGTGGGCGATCAGGGGGTGTAAACGAGAACGGCAACCGGGAACGTTTGCAACACCTCGGCCACCGGCAGGCGCAGGTCGGCGGCTTGGGCGGCGCCGGTGAACACGTTAACCCAGCGCCCCGGGGGCAGGTCGTAGAGTGACACCGCGGTGTCACCCCACACGTCGGCCCCGACCGGCGGCCGGCCGTGCTCGGGAACGAGCGCCGCCGCCAACCGCGGCACGATCACTACCGCGGCGGACCCGGCGAGGCGGCGGGCGAACGCGAAGACGTTGTCGGCCCTGGCCCCCGACGCCGTCAGCGGTACGTAGTCGCCGCGGGCGAACAGATCGGCATGCTCGCGCCGCGCCCGCAGCGCCCGCGACACGGCGAACAGCTTCGCCCGCGGGTCGGACAGGTCTGGGGGGGTGTCGAGTTCCATCAGCCAATCCTGCCGGGCGGCGTAGTCCACCGGGCGGCGGTTGTCCGGGTCCACGAGGCTGAAGTCCCAGTCCTCGGTCCCCTGGTACGTGTCCGGCACGCCGGGAGCGCAGCAGCGGATGACGGTCTGCGCCAGCCCGGTGACGCGGCCGAGGAAGCCGACGCGGGCCGTGAACGTCGCCAGGTCGGCCAGGAACTCGGCCGACTCCTCCGGGCTCAGAACGCGCTCCACGAACCGCGCGACGGCCGCCTCGTAGTCGGGGTCGGGGTTGATCCACGAGCTGTGAACCTTCGCCTCGCACAGCGCCTTCCTCACGAACGCCTGGATGCGACCGTTGAAGTCCTCCGACGGCCCGCAGTCCCACACCGCGACCAGCGTCTGGTAGATCAGGTACTCCTCGTTCCGGTCCGGCACGGGGCCGTCGTCGCCGTCGGCGCGGTGGCGGGCGTTCAGGTGCGCCCAGCGGTTCACCCGGTCGGCCCACTCGCCGGGCAGTTCGCTCAGCGCGTTCAGCCGGGCGCGGGCGTCCTCGCTCCGCTTCGTGTCGTGCGTCGACAGCGGCGACAGGCTCCCCGCCGAGTTCTCCTGCCGGTCGAGGAAGAACGCATGCACCTTCTCCGGCCGTCGGCCGAAATGCCCGGGCTCGCCGCCGACCTCGTTCAGCGAGATGAACCGGTTGTACACGTAGAACGCCGTGTCCTCGATCCCCTTCGCGGTGACTGGCGACGTCAGCTGCTGGAACTTCCCGGCGAAGCGGCGCTGCTGGGAGCGGTAGTCGTCCGACGCCGTGCCGCTCGGCGGGTCCTTCAGCAGCAGCGTGTCGCGGACGAAGTCGTACAGCGGCCGGCCGAGCATCGGGTTCCGCTTGCGGGCCTTCGACACCGCCCGGCCGATCAGCCCCTTGTCCACGTCGCGGACGCCGCCGTTGACGTACGACCGGTACACCGGGAAGCTGGCGATCACCTCGCGCAGCGCCCGGCGGATGCCGTTCAGGGTCAAATCGCGGCTTCGGCGGTCGAGCCGGGCCAGCCGGTCGAGCTGGTGCGACAGCGCGGTCAGCTCGCTCGACAGTGACGACGACAGGATTTGCGACTTCTTCTGGTACACCACCGTCGGGAACGGGTCGGTCTGGCCGGTGAACTCGCGGTACAGGCGCGTCAGCCCGGCCTCGCCAGCGGGGTCCACGAACAGGTTGTTCACCGCGGTGATGAACTCGTACCCGGTGGTGCCGTCGCACGCCCACTCGCCGGGCAACGGCTCCCCGTCCGCGAGAATCTTCTCGACCACGACGTACAGCGGCCGCCCCGTCGCCGCCGGCTCTGCGATCCGCTCCAGCAGCGCCGCCTCGTCGCGGTCGGCGTCGAACCCGGGGTACTCGTCGGCCGCGTCGGCCGCGAGGTGCTTCGCCACTGCGAGGACGTAGTGGGCCTGGAGGCGGTCGAGGTAATTCTTCGGGTCGAACAGTCCGTCGGGGTGGTCGATCCGCAGGCCGTCCGCGGTGCCGTCGGCGAGCCAGCGGAGGATCGTGCGGTGGACGGCGCGGAACACGTCCTCGCGCTCCGTCCCCACGGCCGCGAGTTCGTTCACGTCGAAGAAGCGGCGGTAGTTGATCTCGTCCGACGCGACGCGCCAGAAGCACGGCCGGTACGCTTGAGCTTCGAGCCAGTCGTCGAGCGGGCCGAAGCTCGCCGGGTCGCCGGCGGTGCCGCCGATCCGTGCGACCGCACCGACGAGTGCGGCGGCGGCCTCGGGGAAGCGCTCGGCCAACTCGCCGAGCCGGCGCTTTACCGCCAGCGTCTCGACGCGGCCCAGCGCCGCCCGGGCCGGCTCTGGTTCGCCACGCGGGGGCAGGTGCTCCACGGCGTTCAGGATGCTCGTCAGCTCGATCGTGTCGGGGTGCTCGACGCCGAGCCGGTCGGCCAGTTGCGTGACCGCGGGGCCGAGCACGCGGCCGTAGGTGCGCGGGTCGATCGGCAGCTTCGTCTCAAAATACCAGACGGCGAACTGCCCCGCCTCGAAGGCCACACGGAACTGGCCGTCCTCCAGCACCGCGCCGTACTGGTCGCCGAGCACCGGCAGCAGCAGTCGGCCGTTCATCCCCGGCCGCGGCGAGTCCTGCCAGGCGATGTCGAAGTAGTCGGCGAACGGCGACGACGGGCCGTGTTCGAGCACGTCGGACCACCACCGGTTGTCGGCCGCGACGCACATGTGGTTCGGCACGGTGTCGAGGATCAGCCCCATGCCGCGGGCGTGCAGCGCGGCGGACAGCGCGCGCAGCTCGGCCTCGGTGCCGATCTCGTCGTTGATCTTCTCGGGGTCGACGATGTCGTAGCCGTGCGGGCTGCCGGGGCGGGCCTTCAGGATCGGCGAGGCGTAGACGTGCGTGACGCCGAGGGCGTCGAGGTACGGCACCAATGCGAGCGCGTCGCGCAGCTTGAACTCGTTGCGGAACTGGAACCGGTACGTCGCGCCGGGGACGCGGCGTCGGTCGGCCGCGACCGCGAGCGCCGCGGCGGCGAGCCGGTCCAGGGTGGCGGGGTCGGCGGTCACGGCGTCACCCCTTCGCCAGGAACACGGCCACCGACCGGTCGGCCAGCGGGTACGACGAACGGCCGTAGAGCGGGCCGGTCGTGCGGGCGTCGTCGGACGTGTCGAACTCCAGGTGCCAGAGGTGGTCCTCGCTCGTCGTCGGGAGCGGGAACTCGACTGCCGTCGGCGTCGGGTTGAGGAGGATCAGGAGGGTGTCGCCGCGGATCGGTTCGCCGCACTCGTCGGTCTCCGGGATCAGGTCGCCGGCGAGGCGGCAGCCGAGGACGGCGGCGGGGGTGTCGAACTCGCTCTCGTCCAGCTCGTGCCCGTCGGCGGCGAACCAGCTCACGTCCGCCACGCCCTCACCGTGGATGGCCCGGCCCTGGAAGAATGTGCGCCGCTTCAGCACCGGCTCCCGCCGCCACAGGGCCGTCACCTTACGGACGAACGCCAGGAACGCCTCCTTCTCGGGCGTCATCGTCCAGTCCACCCACGTCAGGTCGTCGTCGTGGCAGTAGGTGTTGTTGTTGCCGCCCTGGGTGTGGAGCACCTCGTCGCCGGCCAGCATCATCGGCACGCCCTGCGACAGCATGAGCGTGGCGAACAGGTTCCGCACCTGCTTCCGCCGCAGCGCCTGAACCGCGGCGTCGTCGGTCGGGCCTTCCGCCCCGCAGTTCCACGACGAATTGTCGTTCGACCCGTCCTTGTTGTCCTCCTTGTTCGCCTCGTTGTGCTTCTCGTCGTAGCTCACGAGGTCGCGGAGGGTGAACCCGTCGTGGCAGGTCACGAAGTTGACGCTGGCGTAGGGGCGACGGCCGGTCTGCTGGTACAGGTCGCCGGAGCCGGTGAGGCGGTGGGCGAGCTTGCCGGCCGGCACCTCGTGCCCCGCCCACAGGCGGCGGACGGCGTCGCGGTACTCGCCGTTCCACTCGGCCCAGCCGACGGGGAAGTTGCCGACCTGGTAGCCGCCCTCGCCCACGTCCCACGGCTCCGCGATCAGCTTGACGCGGCTGAGCACCGGGTCCTGGTGGATCACGTCGAAGAACGTGCTGAGCTTGTCCACTTCGAATAGCTCGCGGGCCAGCGCGGTGGCGAGGTCAAAGCGGAAGCCGTCGACGTGCATCTCCAGCACCCAGTGCCGGAGGCTGTCCATGATGAGCTGGAGCACCCGCGGGTGGCGCAGGCTCGGGGTGTTGCCGCACCCGGTGAAGTCCATGTAGTAACGCTTGTCCTGCGGCGACAGGTGGTAGTAGCTGGCGTTGTCCACGCCGCGGAACGACAGTGTCGGGCCGTTCTGGTTCCCCTCGGCGGTGTGGTTGTAGACCACGTCGAGAATCACCTCGATGCCGGAGGCGTGGAGCGCCCGCACCATTGTCTTGAACTCCCGGGCCGCGGCCGCGGGGTTCTTCGGGTCGGTCGAGAGCCGCGGGTCGGGGGCAAAGAAGCCGAGCGTGTTGTACCCCCAGTAGTTCGTCAGCCCCTTCTCGGTGAGGTAGTGGTCGTCCAGCCGGTAATGCACCGGCAACAGCTCGACGGCGGTGACGTTCAGGCTGCGGAGGTGGCGGATGGCGGCGTCCGAGCCGACGCCGGCGTAGGTGCCGCGGATGCGGTCGGGGACGCCGGGGAGCTTCTTGGTGAAGCCCTTGACGTGGAGCTCGTAGACGAACGTCTCGTGCCACGGCACCCCCGGGGGGCGGTCCTCGCCCCAGGTGAACGCCGGATCGACCACGGCCGCGAGCGGGGCGAACGGGGCGCTGTCGCGCTCGTCGAAGCTGAGGTCGCCCTGCTCGTCGCCGATGGTGTAGCCGAACAGGGCGTGGTCCCACGTCGCCTCGCGGCCGACGGCCTTCCCGTACGGGTCGAACAGCACCTTGTTGCGGTTGAACCGGTGCCCTTCGGCCGGCTTGTAGGGGCCGTCCACGCGGTAGCCGTAGAGCTGTCCCGGCTGCACGTCCGGCAGGTAGACGTGGAAGACGAGGTCGGTCCGTTCCTTGAGCGGTTCGACGTGCGCGGGCTTCGTGTCGTTCGGCTTGTCGAACAGGAGGAGTTCCGCGCCGGTGCCGTGCTCGCTGAACAGGGCGAAGTTCACTCCCATCCCGTCCCAGGTGGCGCCGAGGGGGTAGGGACGACCGGGCCAAACGCGCATGCAAGTCTCAATGAGTGTGCGGTTCCGGGTGTCGGTCAGAATATGAGCGAATGACGTGCCGAAGCCCGGGGACGGCCGTCCCCGGGCTTTCGTTGGGTATTCAGCGCGGCGTCGGGCAGCCGGCCGCGGCGCAGCTGCCGCCCCACCAGCACGCGACCTGCGGGCCGCAGCACGGGCCGCCCTTCTGACAGCGCTGCGGCAGGAAGCCCTCCAGCAGCCCCTTACCGGGAACGTAGACGCGGTCGCCCGGTTGGAGCTGGTAGTTCGTCGTCGTGTCGCCGAGCTGCACGATGTTCGTGTAGCAGACTGGGTACACCACCCGACAGCCGTCCGGCGGCGTCGGCCGGCTCAGCACCACGTTCTGCTCGCTCGCCCGCCGCGTGATGCCGCCCGCCGACATGATCGCGTCCAGGACCGTCTCGTTCCCCTTGATCGGGAACGCGCCCGGGGCGTTCACCTCGCCGAGGACGTAGTACACCTTGCTGTTCCGGCCGATCAGCCGCACCGTCACCGCGACCGCGTCCTTCCCCTTCTCCTTGGCGTGGATCAGTTCCTTCACCTCGGCCTCGATCTGCGGCAGCAGCTTCCCCGCGACCACCGGTCGGCCGTAGACGCCGAGGTCGATGGTTCCGTCGGCGAAGACGGTCTGGTCCGGGGGCAGCCGCAGCGGGGCGTCGAGGTCGGCGGGCTGAACCAGCAGCACGTCGCCGGGCTCGACGACGAATGGGGGGTGGAGCTCCTTCGCCAGCTCGCGCGGCACGGCCAGCGGCATCGGCGCGGAGTTGCGAATCTCCTTCGTGACCGGCAGGAGTTGGTTCGCCGGCGGCGACAGGCCGAGCGTCTCGCACCCGACGGCCGCGGCCGCCCAGAGCACGACGACGCCGGCGAGGCGGGTGGGAGTGCGCATTTTCCGATCCTTGCGGGCGATGGGCAGGATGCGGGATGTATCGGGTCTGCGGCGCCGGCGGCTTCACCGGAACAGAGCGGTTGCCGGGCTCAGGAGGGGATTCCTGACCGTGGTGAAAGTGTTAAAGCCCACCCGTTGCAACGGGTGGGCTTCATCCCAACTTTGACTTATCGGTCAGGACCAGAAGCCCTCAATCTTCACGGCGCGTCCGCCGTCGTGCGCCGACCGCAAGCAGGCGTCCAGCACCAGCTGCGTCTTGAGTGCTATGTCGGGCCACATCGGGTCAGGCGTGCCGCCGAGCACCAGCTCGCCGAACCGGCGGGCCATGTTCGTCTCCTGCGCGTCCTCGCGGCCGTCGCTCCCCTCGGCGGCGGCGTACCGCGTCGGGTGCGACTCCATCTGGAAGCTCGTCCCGCGCACCCGGAAGTGCGGCCGCTGCACCACGAACCCCGACTCCGCCCCGTGGTAGGGCAGCACGAAATCCTCCACCGTGATCGCCCCCTTCGTCCCGCTCACGTGGGCCCACTGCTGCAACTCTGTGCGGAACGAGCAGTAGAAGGAACTGCTGACGCCGCCGGGGAAGAACAGCTCGCCGGCGAACTCCAGCGGCACCGGGCGGCCGTCGGTGGCGTACTCGTTCAGCACCCGACCCACGACCGTCTCCGGCATCCGGAAGTTCATCACCCACAGGGCGAAACGGAGGTTATACCAGCCGAGGTCGCCGAGCGCCCCGAGCGGCTCCAGCGCCCCGCTCACGCGGATGTTGCCGCCGAAGAAGCCGGCGTCGGCCGCGAAGCTGAACTGGCTCGTGACGCGGCGCAGCTCGCCGATCGAGTCGCCGTCGTCGAGCACCTTCCGCAGCAGCGGCAGGCGGGCGCTGTGCATGAACATGACGCCGTCCATGAACTGCACGCCGGCCTTGTGGCACGCGTCGGTCATCGCCCGTACTTCCGCGGCGTCAGCACCGCAGGGCTTCTCGCAGAGGACGTGCTTCCCCGCGGCCGCGGCCTTCAGCACCCACTCCTTGCGGATGCCGGTCGGCAGCGGCACGTACACCGCGTCCACGTCCGGCCGCGCCAACAGCTCGTCGTACCCGACCGCGGCGGGGGTCTGCTCGAACGGCACTTCACCCTGGCACTCGGCGATGAACTGGCGGGCACGGTCCGGGGTGCGGCTGGCGACGGCGGTGACGACGCCGTTGCCGCTGAGGCGGATCCCCTTCCAGTTCTTGCGGGCAATGTTGGCGGTGCCGAGGATTCCCCAGCGGCAGACGGGCGACATGGTGTGGCTCCGGGTGAGGCGGGCGGTCCCGACTGGTATAGGACCGCCGCCCCGCTCGGATGCCGAAGGGTCGTTCAAGCGGAGCGCATTGTGTCTGGCGGAGTGACCCCCCCGGTCGCCAGACGAACATGAGTCAGCCAGACGAAAGAGTGTGAGAGCGACGCGGGCTCAGTTCCCCGTGCCGCCGTAGGCTCCCACCCCCACCGGACGCCCGACCGGAACCCCCGCCGGAGCCGGCGGTTGCGTCGAGGGCACCGCGGCCCCGGTCGGCGTGCCGGGGTCGCTCCACCGCGCCGCCGGTGGCGGCGTGTCGCCGCACGTCGGACACTTGCACCCCGTTCCCAGACACGCCAGCAGCACCGCCGCGACGATCGCGCGCATGAGTCTTCCCCCGTGTAGTCAGTTCCCCGGCGGGGGCATAGCGACCGGCACGGGGGCGGTCAACCCGGTGGTGCACCCCTGAGTTCCCGGAAAGTGGGTGTACCCGGATTTCTTGGGGGGTCAGGCGGCGAGTTGCCAGTAGGGGGTCCACTGGGCCGAGTTGCGGACGCACACCAGGCTCGCCATCGCCCGCACGTTCTTCTTCCGCCAACGCGCTC
>Ga0105048_10008805_pt1 | contig 16124 bp, 19 predicted proteins | sample MAT05_FD_78382 | JGI IMG/M metagenome (GOLD analysis project Ga0105048, IMG submission 78382) | Freshwater microbial communities from Lake Fryxell liftoff mats and glacier meltwater in Antarctica - MAT-05 | ecosystem: Environmental > Aquatic > Freshwater > Ice > Liftoff microbial mat | place...
ATGTTCCTGGCAATCGAAAACTGATCCACTTTGGCAATTGAGATTTGACCCACCCCGTTTTGGCTATGTTTCTTGTTTTCGTGGATTTAGGGCCTTGTTTGTTCGCTGCTGACCTCCGATTCTTTGCGCGTCGCATGCCATGTGGGGAAATTTTCCTCACGTGTACTCGCACGTTGGGTTGATCCACGCCGCGTTCGCTACTTCTCCTCGATGGTCGGAGTTCGGTTCGTGAGCTGGGTCCCCGCGAGGTATTATGCGCCCTAGTTGTTCAGATCAGCATGATGCGGCGGATTGTCACTGACCGAACAGGCGCCGAAAAATAGATGACGTTGTGCCTGCTTCCTTCTTCGGTTTCTCACGGCAGGTGCACCGCTTCTCGCGAGGGACGTCACCAAGAACTTGCTCCACGTGCATGCCGCAGCCAGCGTATGAGGGTTTCTTACATTCAGGGCATTCGATTCTTCGACACATAGTGTTTCTCCGTTGGCGCGGAACAACCCGCATGCTGTAAGAGCCGGCGACACCGCTAGAGGGTTCGCTCGGCCCAGGCCCGAACGGCTGACTTGACCCGCGCCTGGAGCTCCGGCGGCACTTCTTCTTCCTTGCGCGCGCGATGGCACGCCGAAAGCGCCCGCTTCAACGCGTCGCACGTGGCCCCACACTGGGAACACGTCTCGATGTGCTTCTCCATCGCGGAGCAATCGCTCTGACTGAGCTCGCCTTCAAGTTTCTTCGACCACAGCTCGGCGACCTCGGGACAGCCCGTCCGCACCTGCTCGCGTCGAGGCTCGAGCATTGGGAGGAACGCGGCGCGGAGCGCCTCGCGAGCTCGATGAAGGCGGCTCTTCAGAGCGTCCACCGAGATACCAATCGCCGCCGCCGCCTCAGGCGCCGCGAGGCCCTCCACGTCGCGCAGCAGGATGACCTCGCGGTGTTCCTCGGAAAGCCTCGCGAGCGCCACCGAGAGGGCGGTCGCAATCTCCATGTCGGCTGCCTGCGCTTCGGGGGATGGGGCCGGATCCCGGGATTCGGCGAGGCGTTCGTCGCTCACAGTGGGCTGATTCTTGAGCCCGCGGCGTTTCCTGGCGCACGCGCTCCGGGTCAGGGCGAAGACCCAGCTCGTCAGCGAAGAGCGGTCTTCGAAATCTCCCAGGTGTTGTGCCACATTCATGAGCGTGTCCTGCAGAACATCCTCTGCGTCTTGAACGTTCTTGCACATACGCAGGCCGAACCGGTTGATGAAGGGCGCGACCGTCAGGAGGACGGCCTCAAGAGCCGCGCCATCGCCTTTGCGTGCCCTAGCGACCAACTCGGTGATGTCAGTGGAGGTGGAAACGGCCATCGCGCCTTCTCCATAGCGCGGAAGAAGTCACTGCACCACGATGCCGCGCGGTTTGGGCCTGCTATCTGTTGCGAATCCAATCGGCAGTCCGCTGGCTCTCATGAGAAGGTGAAGAACATGACAAACGAAACTGCGCACGCCCCGGGACATTGGAAAGATTTGTCGATCAGCTACGAAGAGGCGTTGGTGCGCCTCCCCGAGGCACTCAAGAAGGAGGGCTTTGGGGTCATCACGCAGATCGACATGCAAGAGACCTTAAAAGCCAAGCTCGACGTCGCCTTTCCGCGCTATCGGATCTTTGGCGCCTGCAACCCGTCTTTGGCGCACAAAGCTTTGCTCAAGGATCCGCGCGTAGGCGTGCTCTTGCCGTGCAACGTGGTGCTCTATGAGAAGGACGACGGCACGGTCGTGGTAGGCGCCGTCGATCCGATGCAGACCCTCGGCGCCGCGGCTTCGGGCTCGGGGCTCGAAGGGGTGGCAGCTGAGGTTGCGGTGCGGCTTGAGCGGGTTCTCGCCGAACTCTCGGCATGACGCCGAGCGCACGGGGGTATGCCCGCTAGCCTGCCGTCAGCCGCCCGTCTTCCATCTGGTACAGGGCGTCGAAGACGTCGAGCGAGCGGTGGTCGTGCGTGACAACGACCACGGCCGTTCCTTGTTCGTGCGCCACGCGCTTCAACAGTTCCATGACGGAGCGGCCGCGTTCCTTGTCTAAGGCGGCGGTTGGTTCGTCTGCGAGGATCAACGATGGGCTGTTGGCCAATGCTCGCGCGATCGCGATGCGCTGCTGCTCGCCGCCGCTGAGGGTATTGGGGTAGGCGCTGCCGCGGTGACCAACCCCGAGGTACTCGAGCAGCTCTTTGGCACGGTCGCGAGGCACGTATCGTTCGCCTATTTCACAGGCAAGTTCGATGTTCATGCGCGCGTTTAGAAACGGGATCAAATTGGCTTTCTGAAAAACAAAGCCGATGTGAGAACGCCGAAGCTGCCCGACATCCGTGACGAGCTTTCCGTCAGCGATCACCCTCTGGCCGTTCATCCACAAATTCCCGTGGTCTGGGCGCGTGACAAGCCCGAGTACCTTGATCAGCGTGGACTTTCCAGAACCGCTTGGCCCCAGTAGCGCGACAATTTGGCCGGCTGCCAGAACGAGATCAACTTCACGGAGGGCCCACACTTCGGTTTCTCCCTCGCCATAGCGCTTGTCGATGTGCTCAGCCCTGAGTGCTTCCATGATCAGCTTTCCAATACGGGGCCCGGATCGACTCGCAGTGCGTACACCACACCGACAACGCTTGCGAGCGTGCTCACCACAAAGAGCAGCACTCCGACACCAACGACGCTCACCTCAGTCAGCACAACCCGGCGCGGAAAATGCGGGAATGCTTGAGACCCCAAAGCGAGTGCAATCGCGTAGCCTAAGATCGCAGTCGCCCACGCCTGTTGGAGCACCAGCGACACGATGCGCGTCGCACGCGCGCCAAGTAGTTTGAGCACAGCGATGTCGTGCGCTTTTTCGAGCGTGAGGTTGTAAAGAACAGCGGCGAGCAACAGTGATGACGAGACGATCAGAATCGCCGCAAACACCCCTAGCTGCATGCGCGCCTTCGCGACCATCCCCTGTAGTACCAACTGCTCCTCTTCGATGCGCGTCCAAACCGTCACGTCGCTCCAACGCCCCAAAGCTTGGCGAACCTCTTCGATGCGTGCCGGCGCCGCGTTCACCAGCACCGCTTGAATTGGCGGGGCAGGTAGGGCGGGGAACTTCCAGCGAGGATCGACGGCAAGTGCTTCGAGCGTTGGTTGAGACTGTCCGAGATCCGTATCCAGTAAACGTTTCAGGCGGCGTTCGCGCTCGGCTACCAGCGCATCGGACGAGTCGTCCGCGATGATACGCTGCGTGTCCGCGATGGTCGCGAAGACGACGCTGTCCCCGCCCGAAGCAAGAACCTGCCTTGTGAGTCCGCAGATCCGGTAGTCGTCGCGACCGAGGCGCAGCACTTCGCCCACCGGAAGGCCGAGTGAAGCGTCCGCCAACAGTTCGCCATGAGCTTGCCTGATGGCGTTGCCTTGCACGATCGAAAGGTTGTCACCGCGGTCGTAGGGAAACGCGAGCCCTACGAGTGCGAAACGCAGCTGCTGGTGCCCGTGATCGCGCTGAAGAACCTGCGTCGTGAAAGCCCGCGCGGACGAGACGCCGGGGACACTGGCGACACGCAGTTCAAGCGATGGATCGAGGCGCGATGGATCGGCAAAGGGCCCGCGGGTTCCGCGTTGAACCACCCACAGATCTGCGTGCATGCGATCCAGTAGCACTGTCGCATCGTCCACCAGACCCTGGTAGATTCCGGCCATCGCTAAGACGACCGTGAATAGCAGGCCGACGACGGCGCTGGTCGCCACGAACCGACCGAAGTGATGTCGGACATCATGGAAGGCGAGGTTCATGGGGTCTCGGTCCAGCGACGTCCTACCTTCAACACACCCCCGGGCGTGCGGGAGCTCAGAAGAGTCGTGCCTGGTTCGATCCCCGAGGTCACCTCAACATTGTCTCGGCCCACAATGCCAAGACGAACGGCGCTACGTGCGATCCGACCGTCCTTGTCCGTGAACAGGAACGCACCGCTGCCGTCACGCCGCAAGAACGCCAGCGGCACCCGCATTGCGTGCGCGCGCCGCTCAAGCTCGATGTGGACATCGGCCCGATGCCCAATGGCGAGCCGCGCCGGCACATGCTGCAGCAGAACGTCTACGAGCACCTCGTGCGTCTGTCGATCGACCTCCCGACCGATGCGGTCAACCTTGCCTCGCAGCGTCTCGCCACTATCGCCGAGCAACGAGATCTCTGCGGGCATTCCCTCGCGCAGGTCTGCGAGCATAGATTCGTCGATCGCCGCGCGCGCCCAGAGCCGATCCACGGCGACGATCCTCAGCACGGTGTTGCCGGGGACCACGGTGTCGCCGGGGTCCTTGAAACGACAGATGACCACGCCCTCGAACGGGCTGACGAGCACCGCGCGCGTCACCATGGCGGTCTTCGATGCCGTGGCGCTCGTTGCTACGGCGATCTGTTTCTGAGCTTCAGCTTGAGCCGCATGCACGCGATCCAGATCCGCTTTGGCAAGGGCCAGTTGCTGTTCGGCGAGATCTAAGTCGCGGGCGTTCACGGCGCCTGAGGACGCGAGGACCCGCATTCGCACGGCCTCCACTTGAGCGAATGCCAGAGTCGCTCGCGACCGCCGTTCGTCGGCCGCGAGCCGCGCCGGTGCGGCTTTGGCGAGGACGATGCCGGACGACACCGCACGCATATCCGCGGTGAGTTGTTCCGGGGCGAGATGCGCCACGACTTGGCCAAGCTTAACCTGGTCGCCTTCGTCGACGAGCACATCGCTGAGTCGTCCGACAAGGTCGAAGCCCAGCTGAACCTCGCGGCGACTCTCGATGGTTGCGCGTCCGAAAACCTCTCTTACGACATCGCCCCGTTCTACCACATGACGAAGCACCGACACGGGGGAAACCAGTCGATAGCGTATGGCGAATGCCACCAGGATCACAATCGACAGAGGCTTCAACCAATTCAAGTAGCGGCGGAGGCGGGGCACAGGAATCGCAAGCGTACCATCATTGCGGGACACAAACGTCCAATAACGGGGACGACGTTAACTTTTCATTCGAGACTTCGCAGACGCTCGCAATCAGCTACGCGTCGCCGCTTTCGTTTTTTTTAGGAGTTCATACCCCGAGACAACGTCGAACAGTTCTTCATCGATCCGCTGCTGACGCAGCCGGTGGAATGTAGCGCGCAGATCCTGCAAGAGATCATCGATGTTCTTGTCCGCACGCTGCATCGCCGCCAGGCGACTGGCGTTTTCGCTTGCGAGCGATTCTGCGCAGGCGCGAAAGAGGGAGATGAAGAGGTATGATCGAATAAGCTCTTGCAGTGCACCCTCAACGCCGCCAAGCACCTCCGGTAGAACTTTCGTGGGCCAGGTAACGGCCAGCATCCTCTGCTGCCAAACGGCGTCGAGTGGAAGCAGACGCTGGACAACCGGCTCGTAGAGCGCGCCGGGGCGGGGCCGGTTGTGGAACACGTAGACACGTGTGTATTTGCCTTGCGTCCGATGTGATTCACTTTCGATCTGAATTTTCCCAACGAGCGGTGCAATGGCGTTGACTGCGCTCGGCACAGAGAACATGCCTACCACGGCGAGTCCCGCATCCGTGAGACGTGCATGAACGCGTTCGCCCACGGCCCATACCGCTGGCGTGCCGGGGAGCGCACGGAGCTTCTCAATAGCGTAGTCGGCCACGACATCGTTGAACTGACCCACGAGGCCTTGGTCGGAACCGAATATGATGGCACCGATCGTGTCTCCTTCGGGTTGTCCCTTTCCAGGCACGGGCGATGGAATCAATCCGTGCGCGGCAAAGCAAGCGCTCAACCCCAGTTCGACCGTCCGATTGTAATCGTCGAGGGCCTGCACCGAAGCCTCGTACTGGCCAATGCTCGCGGCGGCCAACGCTCTCATTGAACGGACGACCGACTGCAAGTCTTTCGCACCATTGATCTTTCTCCGAAGGCTAGCCGTGGTGTCGCTCATGGTGCCTTGGGCAAAAAGCGCTGTAGCGCTTGCCGCGCGACTTCGACGATGGCCGTACGATCTTCGTCGCTCAGCGTTGCAGCGGTGTCGAAACGATCACGGACTTCTGCGGAAATGTTCGCCGCGGCCTCCGTAAGCGCCTGCTCGGCGTCCTTTATCTGATCTATTGGCACAGCGTCGAGAAGTTTTGCGCTCAATGCCAACAGGATGGTGATTTGTGCAGGCACCGACACTGGAGAGAACTCTTGTTGTTTCAAACAGGCGCGAATCCTTCTGCCATGCTCGATCTTCTTCTTCGTGTCTTCGTCGAGCCGAGCGCCGAAGCGTGCAAACGTCTCGAGTTCTTCGAATTGCGCGTAGGCGAGCTTCAGATCACCTGCGACGGCACGATACGTTCCCCGCTGCGCTTTGCCGCCGACGCGCGAAACGGATTTCCCGACATCGACGGCCGGCAGCACGCCCAACTGGAAGAGCGAAGGCGACAGATAGATCTGCCCATCGGTGATCGAAATGAGGTTTGTCGGAATGTACGCCGAAATGTTCTGGGCCTCCGTTTCGATCACGGGAAGTGCGGTCAGCGAGCCGCCGCCAAGCTCTTTGCTAAGATGGGTCGCACGTTCAAGGAGACGGGAGTGGATGTAGAAGATGTCGCCGGGGAAAGCTTCGCGCCCTGGTGGCCTCCGAAGCAGAAGCGAGATCTCGCGGTAGGATCGCGCATGGTGCGTGAGATCGTCATAGACAATCAGCACATCACGGCCGGCCTGCATGAAGTGCTCTGCGATGCTGGTCGCGGCATAAGGAGCGATGAACGCGAGGCCCGGTGGATCACTGCCCTCGGTCACAACGACCACTGTGTATTTCATCGCGTCCCGCTGCCGAAGGACGGCCACGGACTTCGCGACCGCGGAAGCTCGCTGCCCAATCGCACAATAGACACAAACGATGTTCTGGTCCCGCTGGTTTAAAATGGTGTCGATCGCAATCGCTGTCTTGCCGGTCTGTCGGTCTCCCAGAATCAGCTCGCGCTGACCGCGGCCGATCGGAATCAGCGCGTCGATGACCTTGAGTCCTGTCTGCAGCGGCACGGTGACCGGCGCTCTGTCCATGATGGCCGCCGCCGGTCGCTCGATCGGCAGGCGTTCGGTCGTGGTTGCAGGACCACCCCCGTCGAGCGCCCGGCCAAGCGGATCGATGACCCGTCCTAGGAGCGCTTCACCCACTCCCACGTCCATGACCCGACCCGTTCGCTCCACTTCGTCGCCGGCGTGCAGATGCCAGTAGTCCCCAAGCAGTACGACGCCAACTTCCTCTTCGTCCACGTTGAAAGCAATACCGAGTACACCTCCTGGAAATTTGATGAGCTCGTCGAAGCCTACGTTCGGGAGACCGGAAACCATGGCAATGCCCGTGGACACGTTGATGATTGTTCCCACCTCGCGCGACGTCAGTTGCGGTGTAAACGCGCCAAGCGCTTGGCCTATGCTTCCGAACGCGCCGTCGAATACACCCGTTAGATCCCCGGAGTCCATGGTCATGCCTTTACCGGGGCCTTCGCTTTGGCACTAAGAAGTTCGGCGACACCGCGTTCAAGCGACGTGAGATAGTCTTCGATGCTCCATCCGACCTTTTGACCGCCGCAGCAGAGCTCGATCCCGCTGATGACATTCGGTGCGACCTCGAACTGAATGTGAACATCTGCCGAGAAAGTTTCGTTCAGCGCGTTCTGCACAACGGCCTGTTCGCGGGCGGGTAACTCAAATGCAGTTCGCACGACGGCGGGCGAGGACGTCGACTTCAGCGCCTCGGCGAGGTGGCTCTTCGTCTCGTTGCTGATCTCGCGCAGTCGGCGCGTGAAGACCTCTCCCATTCGCTCTTCGAGAGTTGTCGTAGCTAGATCGGAAAGAGCTTTGCGTGCAATCTGGAACACAACTTCTTGCGTGCGATTGGTGAGTGATGCAGTGAGCGCCTGGGTCTCGCTTTTTAGGGACTCTTCGCGCTTGGCAGTCAGTGCGTCGGCCGCCTTTCGCGCGTCGGCTACCAGGCGCTCGCCTTCGGCTTTTGCCTCCGCTTGCATCTTGGTGACGAGCGCTGCGCGTTCTTTGTCGAAGTCTTCGTTCTTGTGCTGAAAGTCATCCTGCTGCTTTTGAGCCTCGGCCTTTTTGGCATCTGCGTCCGCGAGCGTTGCAGCGATTCGCTTTTCTCGCTCATCAATGGCGTGGAGGATCGGCTTATACAAAAAGCGCTTCATCAACCAGATGAGGACAAGGAAGTTGAGCGCCTGCGCACCGACGGTGAACCAATCGATGAGCATGGCTATTTTCCGGCGGCCTGAAGGAAATGATTCCAGAAAGGATTGGCGAAGATAAGGATCATCGACAAAACAAAGCAGTAAATGGCGCACGATTCGATCATGGCGAGACCTACGAACAGAGTCCGTGTGATGGTGGCGGAGGCATCAGGCTGCTGCGCGAGCGCGCTCAACGCTGTTGCAACCGCTTTTCCTTCTGCGAGTGATGGAGCCATTGTGCCGAAGCCTGTTGTGACGCCAGCGCATATGATCGATGCGACCGCAATGATTGTTGGTGTATCCATGGTGTGTCTTTCTTCAAGCTCAAGTTTTGGGGGCCGGTTCCGGTTTTGGGTTACGAGTGCGTGATCGCACGGCTGCTGCCACATAGACCGCCGCCAAGATGCTGAAAATGTACGCTTGCACCATGCCGGTCAAGAGACCCAGGGCCGTCATGATGATCGGAAATAGAAAAGGCGTAATCGTGAGAAGGATCGCGACAATCATCGCGCCGCTCATCATGTTGCCGAACAAGCGGATCGCGAGAGCCAATGTGCGTGAGACTTCACTGATGATGTTGAAAGGCAACATGATCACGGTTGGCTTGATATAGGATTTGAGATAGCCACCCCACCCCTGCTCCTGGATGCCAAAGAGCGGCACGGCGACAAACACCGAAAGCGCGAGGGCAGCTGTGGTCGAGAGCGAGCCGGTGGGCGGCGAGTAGCCCGGGACGATCGTGCAAAGTGCCGCTGTGGCGACGAACAGAAAGAGCGTGCCTAAAAAGCCTAAGTACGTCTCAGGGTGCGGAAGGCCGACGTCGTCGATTTGCTTCACCATTCCGGTTACAACTATCTCGACGAAGTTCTGCCACCGGGCACGCACATGGTCCGTGGAGAGCCTGCGGGTGATAAGCGCCGAGCCCACCGTGAGAAGGAGCATAACCGCCCACGTAAAGACGATGGTGCCATTGAGTTTAATGAACCCGTAGCGCCAGAAGATCATCGCATCAGGGCTGAGTTGCATGGCTCACCTCCCGCGACGGTTTGGCGCGTGGCCGGGTTGCCCACGTGGTGGCAGCGCGCGAAACGCCGAACCCAAGGAGACAAGCAATCATCCGCTGCCAGTGCCCGGCCGCCACGAAATAGAAGCCCAACAGCGTCAGACCCATCCGCAACAGCAGGCTGGAAGCGATCCAAAGCCAAGCCCGCTGCGATGTCAACGCCTTGCGCAGCGTCCACCAAAGGCCGCCAAAGAACATCGCGCCAATCCCCGCACCCGCGAGGCCTGCCAGCGCCAGCATTGGCCCTTCATTCATGCTCATCCTCCTTCTGGTCGCGCATGGCTTCGTTCTCCTTGGCGACCCAATGCCAAGCATTGAGGCACCCGAGCGCAAGGCCGCCGAGAAGGAGTGCCAATGTCCACGACATCCGACCGGGGTGGTTCCTATCGATCCAGAGTCCCAACGCCGCACCGAGCAGTGTCGGAACAACCACTGACCAGCCAACGATCCCCATCATGCCAAGGCCGTACCACACCCCGTGCGAGCGCTCACTCTGGGCTTGCAGCTTGCGCGTCGCCTGAGCGCCGATCGCTTTGCCGAACGACGGCTTGGTTTCTTTCGGATCAGTCATGGTGAAGACTCAGAAAGCGGCGGACAAAACCCGTTTCGAGTTTCGTCATCGCCGCGCGGGCGCTTTGCTCCTGATCGTCCAGCGTTAGAAACTCCTGCTCGATCGAGGCACGCAATTGTTTCAGCGAGTCTTTTCCAGTGGCTCCCATCGCTCTGCGTACCGACACGAGAACGTCTTGGCCCGTTTTTACAAGCACCCCTTCGTCGACGGCAATGTAGACATCGCCTTCGGCGTCGGTGTTGTATTCCAGAATCCCAGGGCCAAGCGGCGCCACGCAATCAAGTCGATGTGGCAACAGGCCGAACGAGCCAGCGCGCGTTTCCGCCACGATGCGCGTGACGCCGGTTTTCGCCGCGAAGACCCGGAAGGGGAGGAGCACCTTAAGATTCATCGGCATGCGCCCCCTGCTCGGCATTCGGTTGAGCTTTCGCAGCGGGCTTTGCCGGGCGTTTCGCCTGGTCAATTCCCCCGATCATGTAAAGCGCGCTTTCCGGGTAGTCCTTGAACTCATCGCGCAAGATTCGCTCGCAACCGTCGAGCGAGTCCTTTAAGCTGACCAACTGCCCCGTGAGCCCCGTGAATTGCTCGGTCGTGAAGAAGGGCTGTGTTAAAAAACGTTCCAGTCGGCGGGCACGCGCCACAATCTTGCGGTCTTTGGGTGACAGTTGCTCGAGGCCGAGCATGGCAATGATGTCTTTGAGATCCGTATATTGCGCCAGGGTCTGCCGAATTTCCTGAGCCAAAGCATAGTGCCGTTCACCCACGATGCCGGGCGTGGCCATATTGGAATTCGATTGCAGCGGATCAATCGCCGGGTAGAGTCCTTCGGCCGATCGCTTGCGTGACAGCACGATCGACGCGGACAAATGCGAGAACGTATGCACCGCCGCCGGGTCGGTGAAGTCGTCAGCCGGGACGTACACCGCTTGAATCGACGTGATGGCACCCGCATCGGTATTCGCGATGCGCTCCTCAAATCCCGCCAACTCCGTGCCCATCGTCGGCTGATACCCCAACCGCGAAGGCATTTGTCCCAAAAGGCCAGACACTTCCATGCCAGCCTGGATAAAGCGGAAGATGTTGTCGACGAGTAGCAGCACGTTGCGGTGCTCATCATCTCGGAAGTACTCGGCCATCGTTAAAGCTGCGTGCCCAACCCGGAACCGGGCACCGGGGGGCTCATTCATCTGCCCGAAGATCATCACCATCTTAGACAGCACGCCGGCTTGCTTCATCTCGCGGTAAAGCTCCTCGCCTTCGCGACAGCGTTCGCCGATGCCGCAGAAGATGCTCACACCTTCTTCATGTTCCACCATGTTGTGGATCATCTCCGTGAGCAACACTGTCTTGCCTACGCCCGCTCCGCCGAAAAGACCCGCTTTCCCGCCTCGCTCCAAGGGCACCAAGACATCGATAATCTTGATCCCGGTCTCGAAGATTTCAGACTTTGTGGAACGTCGTGCCAGTGCAGGAGGTGCGCGATGCACAGTACGCCATTGCACATCGGACAGATCAGATTGGCGGTCGATGACGTTACCGAACACGTCAAACATGCGGGACAGAATTCCTTTGCCCACCGGGGCCTCAAGCGGGCTGCCGGAATCCACCACTTGCATTCCCCGGGCGAGACCTTGCGTTGGCGTCAGGGCGATCCCGCGCACGTGGCTGGCGTCTCGCTGGGCTAACACTTCAATGACGATCTCACCTTTGTCGCCCGCGTGAAGCAACGAATAGATGGGCGGCAAGTGCGCATCGAAGCGAACGTCGACGACGCTGCCGCGCACCGCGGCCACCACGCCGAAATTCGATGAAGACGTATCTTGTTTCATTTTTTCTCGGATTGCGCTGCCGCTTCACCCGCAGCATATGCAAGAAGCATGCGCGCTCTCGACAGTTGCTATACTTCACAGAGATCGTCTTGGTTGTTACCGTTGCACCCCACTGTTGTGCTCCTCTGTTTCGCTGCGGTAGCGAACACTCCGAGAAGCGAGGATCACCGTTTCTCACAAAGCGCGACCTCACCTATGTCCCGGGCGTCCAACAACTCGTCGTCGCCACCCGTCACGGCGAGCACAAGATCTTCAGCAAGAAGTTCCGCCAGGTCGTCGCGGTCTTCGGGCGATTCACCTGATTCAGGAATGAACGCGTTGACTTCATCGTGTCGTTCGTTTTGCGGTCGGCTCATGGCGCTACTTCACGAGCCTATTGCGCAAAGCGAACTAGACTCACGTGCATGTTGTTCGACTGGTTCCGCAATCATCGTCGTCAAAAGCTGCTCGAAACGCCCTTTGCCGAAAGCTGGCTCGCCGCTTTGCCCACCTGGGTCCCGGTTTCGGTGCGCTTACCGGAGGAAGTAAGGCGCCACTGGCTTGATCTCGTCCAGGTGTTCGTGGCCGAAAAAAATTGGCAAGGTGGAGGCGGGCTCGAAATTAACGATGAAATCCGCGTGACGGTGGCGGGCTACGCGTGTCTATTGATCCTCGGTCTGCCGCATCTTCTTTACGAGAACGTCGAAACGATCATCGTGTACCCAAGTACCGTGCTCGCGCCCGTGCGGCCCCCTGGATTTTTTGAGCAGAGTCTCGTGCCGGTGCCAAGCGAGGGACGCGCTCTACTTGGTGAAGCGCACCTGCGCGGTCCCGTCATTCTGGTGTGGGACGCCGTTTGCCGCGGGCGCCATCCCCAACGCGGCCACAATGTCGTTTTGCACGAGTTCGCCCACAAACTAGACATGCTCGACGGGCGCGCCGATGGCGCTCCTCCGCTCCACGACAAGTCCGACTACGCGCGCTACGCCGAGGTTTGCCACAAGGAGTTCGCGACGCTGCAACATGCAGCCGAGTCCGGGACCCGCACCTTCCTCGATCAATATGGCGCCACGAACGAAGCTGAATTCTTTGCGGTTGCCACTGAATTCTTCTTCGAGAAACCCGAACGCATGAAGAAGAAGCACCCCGAGCTGTTCGAGGTCCTCGCGCATTTCTACTTGGTCGATCCAGGAAATTGGTGAGATGAATTCACTCTGAACCACGACAATGAGCACTGCAGACCTGATCTCGAAGCTTCGAGGCTCGCGTTCAATGCGCACGGCCGTCGCGCTCGCCGTCGGCGTTGTCGCCGCGATTGCCTTTCTCGATGTCACCGAGGATGTACTCGAAGGGGATGCAACTCCGTTCGATCACGCGACGAGCCTGTGGCTGCACGGTTTGGATTCTCCGGCGTTGGGGTTCCGAGCGGAAGTTTTAGGGTTCGGCTCGAGGTTTCATGGTCCCGGCGCCCTTCGTCGTCGTCGTTGACGCCAACGTACTGTTCCCGCTCACGCTCCGGGACACGGTTCTGCGTGGGCGCCTGCTGGCTTCTACCAGCTCCGCTGGAGCGCTGACAAAGACTTCACGCCGCTTCCCGAGGGGATCGAGGCCCAGTCGCCTGATGAGTTCCTGTGCAACCTCTTCGACCTCGACTCCGAGAGCTTCGTGGAAATGCTTCGCGAACAGTCATCAACACGTCGGTCGGGGCGAAGTCCGAGGAACTCTCGTACATACATCAGAATTCCTGGGCCATGAGTTCGTCGTTCTGACTCAACGTAATCACGTGCAAGGGCGAATGTCGGCCCTGATTCGAGTTTGCCACCTAGCTTGTCTATGAACTTGAAAGGATCGGCGTTGACCCAACAATGTACGTCAGATAGTCTTCATGTATGCCAAGCACCAAGGAAACTACGGTACTTTCGGAACGAGGACAGACCCAAGTGCCTGCGTGGGTGCGCGAACGTCTAGGCTTGGTTGCGGGCCAGAAGCTCGTGTGGGAGGTTGTCGGCGACCAGGACATTCGAGTTCACGTGGTTCCTGCGACGTCGGAAGGTAGGAGGGCTCGATGGCGAGGCATTGCGAAATCTCGGCTCGGATCCAACACCGACAAGGTCATGAACACTCTGCGGCAGGCAGATCGTAAAAGTAGAAAGGCGATTGGGTTGTGAAGACGAAGCAAGCATGGGTTGTCGATACGTGCGTACTGCTCGACGTGTTGCTGGATGATCCCAAGTTCGCCCAAACGTCTGAACGGTGTCTGATCGAAAGGGGGGAACAGGGCCTGACAATTTGCGCGGTAACCATTGTGGAACTTGCGGCCGCACTTCCGGATCTGATTCAGCTTTATGATTTCTTGGCCGATTACGACATCGAAACGCGAGACGCCTGGGGACCCCAAGACACGGAAGCGGCTCATTCGGCTTGGCGCGACGCTTTGTCTCGACGTCGGCAAAACGGAACCCCTCGTCGTCCAATCGCAGACGTCTTTATCGGCGCGTTTGCGCAACAGCGAGCTGGCTTGATTACGCGCAACCCAATTGACTTCAAGACACTGTTCCCGAGACTTCGACAGCTCGTCCCGGGAAGGCACAGCTGAGTACGGCATTGCAGAATGCAGGTGATCGGGTGGCCCCGGAAGGGAGACCTTCCGTGACCACAAGCGCTATGTAAACTACACACTCATCCGCGTTTTCCGGGTCGGCCGGTCAACGTTTCCGGGTTGGCCGGGGGAAAACAAGGAAGCGGGCTTGCACCGTCCAACTGAGCATCATACTCGCCTCGCCGCGCGGCTCGGTTGCAGCGTACGCGGTCAAGCAGAGCCTGCTGCGCTGCTGCCACCTGGGCCGGTTCACCATTCCAGATCTCAAGCGCCGGTTGCTGCAGGGAGCGCGCAAACGAGAACGTGAGCGCCCACGGAGCACGTCGCCTGAACGCGACGTTCATCTCATTCAACCGGGCCGAAGCAAGTTCGCCATATTGCCCACCGGAGAGAAATGCAATCCCCGGAACGGCCGCAGGCACAGCACGCAACAGACACGTCACCGTGGCTTCGGCGACCTCGTGCACCGTCGCTTGCTTTGGGCAGGTCAAACCCGCAAGTACCATATTGGGCTTTAAGATCATACCTTCCAAGATCACCCGTTGCGTGCTCAGTTGCTCGAATACCGCTCGCAGCGCATCCGCCGTTGCTTCGCGACATTGCTCAAGCGTGTGGTTGCCGTCCATCAGAACTTCGGGCTCCACAACAGGAACCATCTCGGCCTCTTGGCATAGCGCTGCGTAGCGAGCCAACGCGTGCGCGTTCGCCTCAATGCAACCTTCGCTGGGAATTCGATCACCTATGACAATCACGGCGCGCCACTTGGCGAAGCGCGCACCCATCCCAGAATATTCAGCGAGCCGTTCGCGCAGGCCATCCAAACCTTCCGTGATCTTCTCGCCAGGGTGACCTGCCAGGTTGTTGGTGCCTGCATCCACCTTGATGCCCGGGATGATCCCCGCGTCGACAACGGCTTTCACGATCAGCGTTCCGTTGTTAAATCGTTGCCGGATCGTCTCGTCATAAAGAATGGCACCGCTGATGCTCTCGCCCAGATTCGGTGTCGTCACCAGCAACTCACGGTAGGAGCGTCGGGCTTCCTCTGTCTGTGGGATCCCCAGCTTTGCGAAGCGCTTGTTGCACGTGCCAACGCTTTCATCCATGGCTAGCAGACCCTTGTCGCCTGCAACCAGCGCGACGGCCGTGTCGATCAGCCGTCGTGTGTTCATTTGAAATTGCCCCATTTCCAATTTCGGATCTCCGGCAGATCCTCACCGTTCTTCTCAATGTACTGCTTGTGCTCGACAAGCTTGTCCATGAGTTGCTTCTTCAAGTTAATTCCCTTGTCGCCGGTCTGCGGCAGGCGGTCGATAACGTCCATCACGAGATGGTAGCGATCAAGATCGTTCATCACCGTCATATCGAAGGGCGTGGTAATGGTGCCCTCTTCCTTGTAGCCCCGCACGTGGAGGTTTTCGTGATTGGTGCGGCGGTATGTTAGCCGGTGGATCAACCACGGGTAGCCATGGAAGGCGAAAATGATGTGCTTGTCCTTGGTAAACAGCTCGTCAAAAGCGGTGTCACTCAACCCGTGTGGATGCTCGGTTTTGGGCTCCAGTTTGAATAAGTCAACCACGTTGACGACCCGCACTTTGAGATCGGGAAGATGCTCGCGCAGGATCGACACAGCCGCAAGCGTTTCCAGCGTAGGCACGTCGCCACAGCACGCCATGACGACATCGGGTGTGCCGTCTAGATCGTTGCTGGCCCACTGCCAGATGCCAATGCCTTCAGTGCAGTGCTTGACCGCCGCCTCCATCGTCAGCCACTGGGGAGCTTGGTATTTGCCCGCTATGACCACGTTCACATAGTGGCGGCTGCGCAAACAGTGATCCCATACCGAAAGGAGGCAGTTG
>Ga0105048_10008806_pt1 | contig 16123 bp, 12 predicted proteins | sample MAT05_FD_78382 | JGI IMG/M metagenome (GOLD analysis project Ga0105048, IMG submission 78382) | Freshwater microbial communities from Lake Fryxell liftoff mats and glacier meltwater in Antarctica - MAT-05 | ecosystem: Environmental > Aquatic > Freshwater > Ice > Liftoff microbial mat | place...
AAACAAACGCTCGGCGGGCAGTACATCGATGTGGGTATCGTGCAAGTCGTCGCGAAATAACGTGATTTGACTACCACCGGGATGAACCTGGTGGCTCGTATCTATGAAAACTACCAAGGTTTGCGGCCGAGTTTCATCTGCTTCGCGGGTGGCAACATCGGCACCGAACCGGCGCTCTCCGACGATGTGCGGGGGGCGGGTGTGAGTGGTGGCATTCCGACGCCGGGGGTGGGCAGGCCGTTGATCGTGCGGCCCGTTGCCCATTGCAGTACGCGCTTCGCAATTTCGCCCGCTTGCTTGCTGTTGACCGCGATGCCCTTTAGCGGCAGGCCCAAATCGATGCCGAGTTGCTGTTGCAGCACGCGGGCAATCGCGAGGGCCATCTCGCGGTTCGGCTGCCGACCGAGGCCACGCAGTACGTCGATGCCATCGGAATCGGTCGGGTTGGCGGTCAAAATCGCTTCGGCAGCCAGCAATCGCACTGCGCCCGGTTGATCCGAATTCGTCATGCGATCGAGCAATTCCGGCGTCAGATATTCGAACGACCGCAACAGCGAAGCCAGTTCGACGCGAAGCCCCGCCGGTGTGTGCGGATCGGTGATGTGCCGCGCGAGATCGGTCACGAGATCGTAATCGCCCGTCGTTTCGAGAACCCGCGAGTAATGTTCGACCAATGACCGAACAGCCCGGCCACCGAGCGGTTCCGGCTCTGAGGCCCACACGGTCAGGTCGCAAATGGCCACCACGGGCAAGTATCCTGCGGCACCCGGCAGCCCGCCATCATTTGTGAACTTGCCATCGCTGAGGTACGCCCGAACGGCATCGCGTACGAACGCCCATTTCCGTCCGCGCTGCGACAAAATCGCACCCACGGCAGCGGCACGAACCTCGGCTTCCGGGTCGCGCAGGAACTCGGCCAAGCCTTGCACCACGGCGGGATCGTCGATCGTTGCGAGCGCGGCAACGGCCACACTGCGGACGCCCGGTTCACTCGCGCGTTGGGCCGCATTCAGCACTGTTGCGGCCTCACTGGAACGCCAAGCCATACGGCCATCGAGTGCGGAAAACGCTGCGATTCGCACGTTACTATTAGGATCGGTCAGTAGCGGGAACACCGGTCCTGGCTCGATGGCGATGGCATCGCGGAGGCCGCGGACTTCGGGCAGCGTGCGGATGTCCGAAAGCTGCGATGGCCAGAAATGGCGGTTGCGGATGCGGGCACAAAACTGCTTCGCTCGGCGTCGCGGTTCGGCACCCGTCCGGTATAAGTCGTAGAGTGCGGTGAGAACGACGGCGATGAGTAGAAGAATGCCGCGAACCGCCGGGGCCAGCGTGCCAGAGCCGTTCCGCGTTTGATGCCAGCACCAACCGAAGGCGAGCAGATAGAGCAAAATGATCGCGCCACTGGCAGGCGGTTGCCAGACTTTCCGCGAGCGCAGAAACGCCGCGCCGACCACCGCAAAAACGATCGCGCCGATGCCTAGCGTCGCCGACCGCGACTCGGCGGCGAGCGTAGCCAGTAACAGCGCAGGCGTGAATAGCAGGACAATGTCGAGGAAACGATCCGCGGCAGAATGGTAAACGGGAGGCTCGTCGCGCATGTCGCCCGTCGGGAAAAATCGAACGGATCAGTAAGGGCAAATGAAATCTAGAATCCGATTCCTGCCCGGTCAAACCGCGTGCAGTCAGAAGGGTATTGATTTGGGGGAGAAGCGTCGAAGAATCCGACTTCTCGCCCGATTTATCGCGTCGGGGTTGAAGATTTATGCGGTGGCGGATCCAGGTATAAGGCGGAAACTGTCACTTGGTCTGTATCTACTAGTTATGCCAATTTTGCCTGGCTGCGGTCATCATATTCAGGCCAACTGTATGCCCCGGAGAAATGCTCGATGCCGAACAGGCATCGCTTGGATTTGGCAAGTGTCGCAAACATGCCATCGGCTAGTGCTTTGATGACGACAGCTTTGACCAATTCACCGAGCACTTCAGCCAATTCGGAACCAGCCGGCAGCACGGTCGTAGTGCCTTCGTGGCCGATTACAGTGATCGGCGACTTATCGTTGAACTCGCCCGCTTCTACCCAATGTGGCCGTTGCAAGGAATTGCTTTCGTTTTCTAATTCTATGTCCCACTGCCCATCGGATTCTGCATCGGGGCGTGTGTCGAAAACGGCGATGACCCAACCGGCTTGCGAGTATTCGAAGCCAACCTGAAACAACCTGACGCGGCCAGGACCACCCAGACCAGCGTGAGTCTTGGGATCGAAGCCACGAACGCGCTCCGCCAAATAGGTGTAGATCTCGGTGAAATCGCGTTGAAGGTCCAGTTGCATAAATGCCTCGCAGGTAAATGAAATGTTACCGGCTACTTAATCGTCGTGTCAAGCATTCTATCGGGCATCAGAAAATCGGTGCCTTCGCGCAATTTTCTTCGCATCGTTCGTCTATATCGTGATGTTTCCTACTGGGAGTGGCTTCACGATGAACCGATTGCGAACGACCTGCCTCGAATTGCTCGAAGACCGCACGACGCCGGCGGCGGTAGGGGGACTCGATTTGCCGTTTGGCACGAGTGGCCTCGCCGATGTTCCGTTCGACTTAGCCGGTTCGAAAGCCGACAGTGCGAGCGCGGTAGCGGTGCAGCAAGATGGCAAAATCCTCGTCGTCGGTTCGGCACAAAACGGACCCAACGATGTCGATTTCGCCGTCAGCCGACTCAACGCGAATGGCACGCTCGACACCACCTTTGGCAGCAAAGGCATCGTCGCGATTGGCTTCGACCTCGGCGGCAGCAACATCGATAGCGCGACGAGCGTGGTCGTCCAAAGCGATGGCCACATCCTCGTTGCAGGGTTTGCGCAAATCGATGCTGCCGGCGATTACGACTTCGCCATCGCACGCCTGACCGCGACTGGCGAACTCGATCCGACCTTCGATACCGATGGGCGTCAGACGATCGCGTTCGACTTTGCGGAAAGCACGAACGACGACCGCGCGACTGGTATCGCGCTCGATTCGAGTGGCCGCATCGTCGTCGTCGGCAGCGTGGCCCGTGCGACTGCGGGTGACACCGATTTCGGTATCGTACGGCTCAATACCGATGGCAGCCTCGACGCGACGTTCGATATCGACGGGCGGCAAACCGTCAGTTTCGACCTCGGCGGGAACAACGCCGACGTGGCGGCGGGGCTTGTGGTGCTGTCGAACAACCGCATCGTCGTGGCCGGTTCGGCGGCCATCACCGCTACCGGCGATATCGATTACGCCGTCGCCCGGCTGCTGGAAAACGGCACGCTCGACAATGGTTTCGATGCCGACGGGAAGCAGTCGATTGCGTTCGACCTCGGCGGCAAAAACAGCGACGAAGCCGCAGCGTTGGCCGTCGATTCGAACGAGAGTATCATCGTCGTTGGCACCGTGGAAAACGGCACGACCGGCGACCGCGATGTCGGCGTGGCCCGCTTGCTTTCCAACGGCACACTCGATGCGACGTTCGACACCGATGGCCAGCTCGCGCTCGGGTTCGACCTCGGTGGCACGAATCAGGATCGCGCAGCGGGTGTCGCCATCGAACGCGGTACGAACCGGATTGTCATCGCGGCCACGGTCGATCAGCCGACGCCCGGCGACACGGATTTCGGCGTCGCCCGCTTCTTCCCCGATGGTAGCCTCGACGCCAGTTTCGACACCGATGGCCGCGCCGTGATTTCTTTCGATCGCGGTTCGTCGAACGTCGACCGTGCGGCGGGTATCGCGTTCGCCCCCGATGGTCGCATCGTTGTTGCGGGCACCATCGACACCACGACGGCGGGCGATACCGACATCGGCGTGGCGCGGCTCGTTTCCAGCACGAGTCTGGCGAATCGCCTTGCGGTCGGCGGTCGCAGCGATGGCACGGCACTGATCTACGACCTTGCAAATTCGCAGTACGTGCAAACGGGGAATATCGCAACCGGCGCGCCGGCGACGATTCGTACCGTGATTGCCGACGTCAACGGCGATGGTTTTGAAGACACCATCACCGGCGTCGGACCCGGAGGCGGCTCGCGAGTCCGCATCGCACTCGGCATCGATCCGGCGATTGCCCCCGTCGCACTCGTTCCCGCGCCCACCGAGTTCGATGCGTTCGAAACGGGCTTCACCGGTGGGGTGTTCCTTGCGGCAGGTGACATCGATGGCGATGGCCAAGACGAAATTGCCGTCAGCCCCGATGTCGGCGGCGGCGGTCGCGTGCAGATTTATTCGTTCGCGGCGAATGCCGTCGTACGTCGCGACAACTTCTTCGGCATCGACGATCCGTCGTTCCGCGGCGGTGCCCGCGTGGCGATGGGCGACGTCAACGGCGATGGCCGCGCGGACCTCGTGGTGGGTGCGGGGTTCCTCGGTGGGCCGCGCGTGGCGGTGTTCGACGGGAAAAATCTCGGTGCGGGTCAGGGTAGCCCTGGCCGGATCGTCGGCGACTTTTTCGCCTTCCCCGGTAGCGATGCGGCTAACCTGCGGAACGGCGTGTTCGTGACCGTCGGCGATGTGAACGGCGATGGCAAAGCCGAACTGATCTTCGGTGGCGGGCCAGGTGGCGGACCGCGTGTGTATGCACTAGATGGCGAGCGCATCTCGGGTGGCGATGTCGTCGGGGCGCAAAGTAACCCCGTGGCGAACTTCTTCGTGGCGGGCAACGATGCCGCCCGAGGTGGCGTGCAATTGGCTGTGAAAGACATCGATGGCGATAACCGCGCGGACCTGATATCCGCGAGCGGCGAGAACCAATCCGCTCGAGTGCGCGTCTATCGCGGATCGACCATCGAGCAACCGAACGGGACCGAACCGCCACTGTTCCAGGAGTTCGACCCGTTCGGAACCACCATCGCCGATGGCGTGTTCGTGGGCTGAGCCACCAAGTTCACTCCACCGAGACCACTTCGTTGCCGGCGCGGGTGCTAAGGGCTTGCAGTGTCGATTGCGGTAGCGTCGTTCGCAGGTATCGCACGCTGCCGTCGGCGAGCGCGAAGTTGGCACCGCCGGTGTGGCGGCTGCCGTAGGCACACATTCGCAACCAGATATCCGCGGAAATGTCCGCCCAGTTCACCTGCGTCGGCGGGCTGCCGGGCGGCGGGGCAGGGGGCGGAATGTATTCGACTTGGTAAGTCGCATTGATTGGGGCAAAACTGCTGAGCGCGGCGCTGGCGATTGCCGACTGCCCGATCGGCGAACCCCATACTGCGAAGCCTTGCAGGGACAAAATCGGCGGGTTCGGCATCGGCATGATCGGGGCCGTCGTCCACGATTCGTAGTTGCTATCGCCGGGCAAACGCTCCCCCAAAAGCAGCGTATTCGACAGGCCATCGATCACTTGTGCGATCTTCACGGGTTGCTGGTTCGCGACCGGTTTGGACGACGCTCCCGTTTCGTGGAAGAGGCCATCGGCGGTGGCGAACATCGGCGGGAACGACCGCGCTCCGCCGTTGCCCGCATACGTCGAAACCCCTGCCGTGGAACTACCGTAAGTCAGCGGATTTTGGTTCACGTTCGCGCTCGGGCAAACGAACATTGCCAGCGGCGTTGCACCCGGTGGATTGCTTCCGGTGAAGTTGTTTGCGGGGTTCGTGAAGTTCCAGTTCGCCACAATCGCGGGCTGTTCGATGTATGCGAGAAGTTCGACGAAGATCGAGGTATAGCGTCCATCGGGGCCAGCATGCGCAATGCCCGGCGGGAAGCGGCCGATCGCCGATTCGTGTGCGTGTAACCCGAGCGCGAGTTGTTTCAAATTGTTCGTGCAACGGATACGGGCGGCCGCTTCACGCACCTTTTGCACCGCGGGCAACAGCAGGCCGATCAGGATCGCGATGATCGCAATCACGACGAGCAGTTCGATGAGAGTGAATCCGGTTCGCCGCAGCGTCATGTGCGTGTTTCCATTCGGCAGATGTGACAACCTAGTATTCAATTTATTCGCTGCGAGCACAACCGGCGCACGAATCATGCGCATTCGTGCACAATTTCAAATCGCCTAACCGTCACGTTCGGCGAATCTTCATACGGTGAACATTTCGTCTTCACGTCGATGTGTAACACTTCAGCATCAAGCCATGACGCCGCTCGCAGATGCACGGGGCATACCCCAAGCCTGCGGGCGGCGTCATTTTGATTACCGCTCGAGGTCGTCGATCGAGGAAATTGCCATTTTGGCAGTCCAAAACCCGAAAAACACCCGAAAACCGGTTTTGGAGACTGCACAATTCGGACTTACGTCAATTGTGAGAGACGAAAATCGACGCGATCGGTCCAGTGGAAGACCGCCGACTGGCCGATGTTCTCTTCGACTTCGAGCCGCAAGACTTGCGGGGCAAAGTTGCGGCTCCGCAAGTCGTCGATGAGACGATGGGCAATCCACTTGGCTAACAGTTCGGCCGTGGTGTTTTCGATGTCGAGCAGAACGCAATCGCCACGCGGGAAGATCCATTCCTTGTCGCCGAAATTCACACGCACCGATTTCGCCGTAACGACGACGGGGATCAGCGGGTTCCGCAACGCGATCAGCATGTGGTGATCGAGTTCGGTCGTGATCGCCAGCGTGCGGTCGCGAAGTGCAAGGAAGTCGAAGACGTAGTGATTCTCGTCGAGCGGCCCTTCGACTTCGATGCCTACACGGTAGTTGTGGCCGTGCAATCGCTCGCACTGATCGCCATCGAGCGTGATGAAGTGCCCGCAGCTAAAGATGAAAGACTCTTTGGCCACGCGGACATGAAAGCGTTCGTTCGGCATAGCGGATACACTGCTGAGTAGAATGATCGGATGCATTTCACTTTATCAAGGTGCACAACGCGGTGCTGGGTAGTGCCACGTAAACGGTCCCGAATTGCCGATTCACCCGGCGTCTTCAACGTTCCTTCTCGTTTTCTTCGCAATCCGAGTCTATAACGAACAAGTACAATGGCTCCGGATCGTGGAGGCTCAACGTGACTCGGATGTTCACCGATATCGTGACGGCGCGAGAAACGGCCGGGAAGTCGTCGTTCAATATGGCGTTGTCGCAGCCGAAGTTCGGCCTCAATGACGTCAACTTCTGGTACCCCGGCAAACAAGCGCTCTTCGACATTTCACTCGTCATCCCCCAACGCTCTGTCGTTTCGTTTATCGGGCCGAGCGGCTGCGGCAAATCGACGCTGCTCCGGATGCTGAACCGCATGAACGACCTCATCGATGGCACGAAGCACACGGGGCAAATCCGCCTCGATACCAAGGATATTTACGATCGCGATGTCAACCTCGTCGACTTGCGTCGGCGAGTGGGCATGGTGTTTCAAAAGTCGAATCCGTTCCCGAAATCGATCTACGAAAACGTCGCGTTTGGCCCGCGAGTGGCCGGCCAGAACGATCGTCGCATTCTCGATGAACTCGTCGAACGCTGTCTGAAACAAGCGGCACTTTGGGACGAAGTCAAGGATCGCCTCGTGCAGTCCGCACTCGCGCTTTCGGGTGGCCAACAACAGCGACTGTGTATCGCGAGGGCACTCGCCACCGACCCGCAAGTCTTGCTAATGGACGAACCCGCAAGCGCCCTCGACCCGAAATCGACGACGAAAATCGAAGACCTGATCGACGATTTGAAGACGCACTACACGATTGTCATCGTCACACACAACATGCAGCAAGCCGCACGAGTTTCGGACATCACCGCGTTTTTCTACGAAGGCCACCTCATCGAAGCAGGCCCGACGCGCCAAGTGTTCACGAAGCCGACAAAGAAGCAAACGGAAGACTATATCACGGGCCGGTTCGGCTAAGTCGGCAAACTCGTCACTCGCCACTCGACACTCACCACGATTCCTGGAGTTCCCGTGCCACAGCCACGCATCTTGATCGTCGAAGACGAACGCGGACTGACGCAGTCGATCGCGTGGTACTTCAACCGCGAAGGCTACGAAACTATCATCGCGCACGACGGGCAAGAGGGGTTGCGAAAAGCGCAAACGATCATCCCCGATGTGATGCTTCTGGACCTGAATCTTCCAACGCTCGACGGCTTGACGGTCTGCCGCGAATTGCGTTCGGGTGAGCGGACCCGCGATATTCCGATCATCATGATTACCGCCCGTGCCGAAGAGAACGATCAGGTGATCGGCTACAAAATGGGGGCGGACGATTACGTTTCCAAGCCGTTCAGCAACAAGGTGCTGCTCGAGAAAGTGAAGGCGATTCTTCGCCGTGTCGAGGGGACGACCGACCCGAGCGATGTCATCGAACATATGGAAGTGAAGGTCGATCGCGTGCGGCACCGCGTGACATATCACGCCGACGCACTCGACTTAACGCCAACCGAGTTTCGCTTGCTGGAATGCATGGTACGGCAACCAGGCCGCGCGTTTACCCGCCACCAACTCATGGATGCCGCAATCGGCGAAGGTTCGATCGTTCTCGAACGAACGATCGACGTACACATCAAGACCTTGCGCAAGAAGTTAAGTACCGCCGGTGCCGAAGTCGAACTGATCGAAACCGTGCGCGGCGTCGGCTATCGCTTCCTCGAAGCCGTTGCCGAAGCGGTGTGACTCGAACTTTATCGGTCGCTTGCTCGACGCGGGGAATTCTGGTAATATTCCGGTCTGCCGGTTTCCCTGTCCGAGTCTTTGCGAGTATCGCTATGCATTCATTTTGCCGTGGCCCGAGTCGCCGGGAAATTCTTCGGGCGGGTAGCCTCGCTCCGCTGGGGCTGGGGCTGACATCGCTGTTCGCGTCGGCTGCGTCCCCTTCGGCGAAAGTGGCGAAAGCCAAATCGGTGATTCTCCTGTACATGTGGGGCGGGCCGAGCCACATCGATACGTGGGATCCGAAGCCGAACGCCCCCGAGGAAGTACGCGGTTCGTTTCGACCCATCGCGACGACGGTTCCGGGGTTGCAGATCGGCGAACATTTCCCCGAACTGGCCAAACGTGCCAAACACTATGCCGTCGTGCGGTCGATGACGCACACCGACCCTGCACACCTTTCGCCGACGCATCACCTTATGACGGGCCGCAAAGCAGCGAAGGTGAATTCGGACGACGATGGCCCGAGCCGCTCGGATGCCCCGTGCGTGGGTGCGATGGTGCAGAAGCACTTTCCCACAGGAGCCTTGCCGAATGCCGTAACGCTGCCGTGGGCGGTGTCTCACCCAGCGGCACCTGGCGGGCAGGCACCGGGCCAGAACGGCGGCTGGCTCGGCGCAGGCTACGATCCGTTCCTGATTACCGGCAATCCGAACTTGCCGAATTTCGCAGTTTCCGGCCTGACTCGCGTACCCGATGTTTCGACCGAGCGGTTGCAATCGCGGGCGGAGCTTTGTCGAATGCTGGATCGGAGCGGCGGCCCAAGCGACTTGAATTCCAGTCTGCGTCAGAAGGCGTTCGATCTGCTCATGGCTCCCACGGTAGCGAAGGCGTTCGATCTGAGTGTGGAGACGCCGAAGACCCGCGATGCCTACGGTCGCCACCCGCACGGCCAAAGCTGTTTGCTGGCACGGAGACTGATCGAAGCGGGGACGAAGTTCGTCACGGTGAACTGGCCCGACGATGGCCAGACGTTCTGGGACACGCACGGCAACAACTTTCCGGCCTTAAAAGATCGGCTGATGCCACCCGCGGATCGCGCATTCTCGACGTTACTCGACGACCTCGACACTCGAGGATTATTGTCCGAAACGCTCGTCGTATGGGTGGGGGAGTTCGGTCGCACACCACGAATCGGCAACGGCGGACGGCAACACTGGCCGAAGTGCTATTCCGCAGTACTCGCGGGGGCTGGCATCCGCGGCGGAAGTATCTACGGTGCGAGCGACAAGATCGCATCCGAGCCAAACGAGAACCCCGTCTCGCCGGCAGACCTCACAGCGACGATGTACCATGCATTGGGGATCGACCCACAAGAACTGGTGACGGATCGCCTGGGAAGGGAAATCGCCCTGACGGAAGGCACACCCGTACGGGCGCTGTTCGGATGACTGCAAACGAAACCGACGCAACAGATGTTGCGTCGGATTGCGTACGTGCCATCGGATTCAGGCGACCTTCATCAGCTTCTCGGCGAGCAGAACGCCCGTTGGGACGCGGAGGTCGGTCTTGAAGATCCAGCGGCCAGCATCCGGCGTGCCTTGCCACTGTTGCATTTGGATGACTGAAACGAGTTCGCGTTCTTCTTCGTCGAGGAGTTCCGTGAAGGCTTCGATGTAGCCCGCCCGGATTTGCGTCGTCGATCGACCGACGAATAAAAGTGCCTCGCCGCGCCCTTCGAGCACAGCGACCGCTCGCCAACCTTGTGCTTTCGATTCCGTCTGGATGATCATCTCTCGAACCCTCCGTGGCAGTTATCGCGAAACATTCGCCGTCATGGCGACACGCTAAGTAAACTGTCGAATTCGGGGGGAGATGTCAAGAAAAAACTTCGGGAAACCGACAATTTTGATTCAAGTTTTCGTTTAGCGGGCGCGATAGATGATTCGGCCACGGGTGAGATCGTACGGGGAAATCTCGACTTTCACGCGGTCGCCGGGGATAATCCGGATGAAATTCTTGCGCATTTTCCCAGCCACGTGCGCGATCACCTCGCCGCCGATGTCGAGTTCGACCCGGAATTGCGTGTTGGCCAGGGCCTCCTTGACCCGCCCTTCGACTTCGATCGCTTCTTCCTTCGCCATACAAATTCACGACCTCTACGGAACAATTTCGGGAATGAGGCATCTGCCCCACGTTCATTTGGTTCTGCTAATGTATTCTAGACGGGGGATTCCGCGTAGCGAAATGCGCAAAATTCCACGAATTGGCATCGCGACGACAACTGACAGGTGCCTCAAAATGCTGCTGTATCGCCCCGTGGGGTTGCGGGAACTCGAACTCATTGCCGCATCGGGATACCGTGAGTATCCGCCTCGGTTCGTCTGGCAGCCGATCTTTTACCCCGTGGTTACGCGTGAGTATGCCCGTGCGATCATCGCGCAGTGGAACAGCAAAGAGTCTGACGCGGGGCACTGCGGATTCATCACTGAGTTCGATATCGACGACGAATTCGTCGCACGCTACCCCGTGCAACAACTCGGCGGCGGCCGTATCTACCGCGAACTCTGGGTGCCCGCGGCAGATTTGGCCGAGTGGAACGAGCACATCATCGGTGTCATCCGCGTGATCGAATCGGTGTACGGTGCGGGATTCATCGGCGAGTTGGACGCAGAATCTGGCTTGCCACTAAGCGTAGCGAAAGCCACGTCCTCACTCCTCGCGTCGCCAGACACCGAGTAAGTTCGAAAAGTCATCGGTCCAGATCGGGCCTTCGCTCGGTTGCAGGCGATACCATTGTCTCGGCGGTTTACCGAAGCCGTTGGGGTTGCGCGTCGCGAACACCCAGATCGACTTTTGCTTGCCCGTGTCCATCTCCTCTTTGCTGATAAATCGCTCGTCTTCGTACAGGATCTGGAAGTCCGGGTCGGCATCCTTCAGTAACCGGCCCACTAACGGCGGCAGATCGAGGTACCGGTTCGACACGTGAAATGCGAGCGTACCGTTGGTGCTCAGCTTTTTAATGTACAGTGCGAACGCTTCGCGGGTGAGAAGGTGTACGGGCACCGCGTCCGAACTGAAAGCGTCGAGCGCGAAGAGATCGTATACGCCGTCGGGTGCGTTCATGAGTTGTCGCCGCGCGTCGCCGAGGACGATCTCGCAGCGCGTCGGGCAGTTCGCGAGGAACGTGAAGTAGCGTGCGTCTTTGGCGATGGCAACGACGGCGGGGTCGATTTCGTAGAAGGTCCAGTCCTGCCCGGCCTTGGCGTACGCTGCCATCGCGCCGCAACCGAGTCCGACCACGCCAACCCGATGCGGTTCGGGCAGCGTGCCGAGCAACCGCCCGAGTGGCCCCTTGCGGTGATAGTACATCAGCGGTTCGGGCATTCCCTGCTCGCCGATGCGTTGCTGGCCGTGTTGCGTCGTGCCGTGAACGATCATCACGTACTGTTTGTCCGCCGAGCGCGTTACCCGTAGCGTGCCGAAGAAGTTGCGCGACGTTTCCAGAATCTCGCCATACGGACCCGGTGCGAACGAGCCGACAATCAGCACGGCCGCGAGGCAGATCGCGAAGCGCAACGGCTGCCAGACGAGTGCAAACGCGAACGCCGCCGGGATGCCGAACGACAACCCGCCGCGGATCAGCCGCATATCGAGGAGTTCCTCTTCGACCGGCTTGCCAATCCATTCGGGCAGGCCCAGAACGATCAGCGCGGTGAATGCGGTGAGCGCAATCACCCAGAGGAGATCGGTCAATTTCCACTTCACCGGAACCGCATCGACGGCGGGCCGAACGAGTGCCACCAGCACGACCACGATCGGGTATTCGAGGTAGCCGGACTTTGCAAACAGCAGCGGCGCGAGAAACGTATTGACCAGCCCGCCGAGCACGCCGCCGACGGAGATCCACAGGTAAAACGCGGTCAGGTATTTCGGTGTCGGTCGGTCGGCAGCCAACTCGCCGTGGCACAGTAGCGCCACCGCAAAGAACGCGAGCAAGTGGATGCCCGCCACCATCACCATTGGCTCGGTGGCGCGGGTGAGCAGCGACACCACGAGGAAGCAAAGCAGCATCGGCGTGAGCCGCCCCGTAATGCGCCGCGCACTCGCCGGCCAGCGTGCGAACACGATCACGAAGCTCAGCAAATACAACCCGAGTGGCACGACCCACAACAACGGCACGGGGGCAATATCGGTGGTCAGGTGCGCCGTTACGCTCATCAGGAAGCTCGAAGTGAGCGCTGCCAGCCCGACCCAGCGCAGTCGCCGTGCCCGGTTCGGTGGCGGTTCGTTTGCGACTTCGATGACTGCGTTCGTCGTCGTTTTTGCCAGCGCACCGCAGACGGCGATGAGCGCGATGCAGCCGACGAACGCCGCACACCACACGGTGCGTTGCTCGCCGAGCGCGAGCCACGGTTCGACCGCGAACGGATAACCGAGCAAGCCGAGGAAACTGCCCGCGTTACTCGCCGCATAGAGCGCATACGGGTTGCGCGTGCCGGTCGTGGCGTACCACGTTTGCAACAGCGGGGCCGTCGTGGCCAGCACGAAGAACGGCCCGCCCACCGAGAGAAACAACACGAGCAAGATCGAAAGAACCGGCGACTCGGCATCCGAGGGCAACCGGTTCGCATCCGGGCGCAACATGCCAAACGCGAGGAACCACACGGCACCGAGGATCAGCGTCATCGTGTGAATGCGGCGCTGCGTGCGAACCGACGCGATCCGGCTGAGCCGATGTGCATACAGGTATCCGAGGAGCAACATCGCCTGAAAGAAAACGAGACAGGCATTCCACACGCCGGGCGTACCACCGACGAGTGGCAACAACTGCTTGCCGATCATCGGCTGCACCAGAAACGACAGCGCCGCCGAAAGGAACATCGTCGCAGCAAACAAGGCGACACGCACCGGGACACCTCTGTGGAGAAATCGATCACAGAGTAGACGATATCGAAACGCAACAGTCATACGAGCCACCGGGTTCATCCCGGTGGAAGTCTTACCCGCGCGTTGCACGTACATTACCGTCGGTGACGGTCTCCCCACCGGGATGAACCCGGTGGCTCGTCGGTGGGGATTCACGTAGTGCCCTACTTCTCCGATGCGTGGGCTTCTATCTTTAGCTGCACACGAACTCACCCCACCGGGTCGCACGGTCATGAACCCGATACTTCGCGAATATCTGCTCAAAGGCGTTTTCCTCGGTTTATGGGCGTATCTCGCGCTCATTTTGCCGCCGCCCACACCCGATTGGCCGCGATTGGGCCGCATTCTCGGCTTCGCCGTCGGCGGGCTGGTCCTCGGCCTGATCGCGGGGGCGGTCATCCAGATTCGCCGCGGATACCGGCCCGGAACGAACCTGAAGGCGTTCCCGCTGGTGGTTTTGCTCGAATCGCCGTTCTGGATTTACGCGGGCCTCGTGGCGGGGTTGGCCATCGGCCTCGTCGTCGAAGTCAACGTCGATTCGGTAGAACCCGTCACCGGTTGGCTCGCCTACTTCGTCATCGGTGGTGCGGTACTCGGTTATGGCTTTCAGCAGTTGCGCGAAGTCAAAGACTGGGCGTGGCGATTCGGGTTGGCCGCGATTGTCGGGGCGGCGCTCGTTTACTTCGCGATCTATTATCTCGAACTTCTCGCGGGACTATCGGCGGTGACCGCGAAGCAGAATTTCGCGTTCATCGTGCTCGCCGGGTTGCCGTTCTTTTACTTGCTGACGTTCTGCGGCGAGGCTGAAGAATCCGAAGTCGAGATCGCCGCGATCTGTGCCGCGCTCGGCATCGGGCTATATTTGCTCGGTATCGAATCGGGTGCCGATCTGTTTGCGGGCAAGCTGATTTTCTTCGCGCCCTTGATCGTCTACTTCGTTTACGTCACGCGGATCATGCCGGGGTTGCGCGTGTTCAAGCACGTGTTACGCGGCTACTCGGCGCTCAATCTCGGCCAGCACCTGCCCGCGCTCATCAGCTTCAAACGCGCCTTGCGGCTCAGCCCGACGAACGAACTCGCGACGCAGGGAATGTGGTCGTTGCACCAGGATGTCGACGTGACGAAACTGGCGTCCGATTCCGCGTTGCTCGATCATCTCGATTACGATTTCTGTCTGACCCAAGCGGGGTCGATGTTGCTCGGCGGGCAGGTGCCAACGGTGGGGCAACGCCAGAAAGCGGGGCAGATGCTGACGCTGGTCGAACGGCAAGCGCCGATGCTTGCGGCCCGCGTCGATTACCTGCGTGCCGTCTCGCAAACGCACGCCAAAGAGTTCGACGCTGCCGCCGGCACACTCTCGCGATTGCTCGACCCGGAGACGCCGTACGACACCGCGAAGCGGAACCCCGTGCTGTTCGGCGCGTGGGATCTGGCGACGCGGTTGCACCCGGAACTGGTGAAGCGCCTCGGCACGAACGAACTCGCGAAGCCGGGCCGCCGCATGTCCGCCATCGCTGCGGTCGAACGACAATTGGCAACCGAGCCGAACGACGGCGCGGCACAGGAACTCAAGTCGATGCTCTACGCATCGCTGACGGAGTCCGAATTCGTCGCCGATACGGCATCCGGGCTGCCCGAAGAATTCCACTACGATTACGTCGAACAACTCGGGTTCGCGTTGGTGGACAACACCGAAGCCGACAACCGCGAACGCGGCATGGCGTTCCTGCGAATCGCGGGGCGTGGCCTGCCCGGCCGCGGGCCGACGATCTTCGGCAAACTCGCCGACGTCGCGACGCTGCACGGTCAAACCGCTGAGGCGCAAGGCTATTTCGAGCAAGTCAAGCGTTGCGGCGTACAGGTCGGCCCGAAGGCGTTACCCGAAGACCAACGTGCAATTTACTTCAGCACTCTGCAGACGCTCGCCGCGACCGCCGAGGCACGCGGCGACTACGATGCCGCCATCGGCGACCTACGTTTGTACCTCGAAGGCGGCCGCAACGAGGCCGAGTCGTTCCGCAAAATGGCGGACCTTTACGAGAAGAACAAAGACCCGCTGAACGCACTGCTGATGACCGAAACCGGACTCGTTTACAACGGCAAGGATCGCGACTTCCTCGAGAAGAAAGACAAGTATTACTACTCAGTCGACGTCGAGAAGTTGAAGAGCGTGAAGGACAAGGTTTTTCGTTTCTTCGATGTGACCTATTGCACGACGAAGGCGAAGCAGATCCTCGATCAGCGCGAAGCCGACCTCGGCTTGATCGACTGGGCACTCCACCTGTCGCGGCTCGCACGGGTGATTAAACCCGACTCGGCCCCCGTGCAATTGTCGGAAGCGCGTTGCCTTCTGCGCAAGGGGGAAAACGATGCCGCACTACACTTGCTCGAAGACATTCGCGAAGCCAAACCGAGCGGCTCCGAAGACAAGGAGGCGTGGTTCCAGGCATCGAAGCTGGTCGGCGACATGTACCTGAACGAACTCAATCGCCCGGACCTGGCAGTGCAGTGCTACCTCGATTATCGCGACTATTCGAAGAGCGGCGCAGACACACTTTTCCACATTGCCCGATCGTACGAAGCCGGTGGCGACACGAACAAAGCGATCTCGTTCTACGAGCAAGTGACCGCCTACGAACAGCACCCCAAATACTGGGACGCCACCGAAGC